>Ga0315295_10000618_pt1 | contig 30717 bp, 31 predicted proteins | sample YL17G14_0_MG_FD_204453 | JGI IMG/M metagenome (GOLD analysis project Ga0315295, IMG submission 204453) | Sediment microbial communities from Yellowstone Lake, YNP, Wyoming, USA - YL17G14_0 | ecosystem: Environmental > Aquatic > Freshwater > Lake > Sediment | place: USA: Wyoming | collected... | reverse complement strand
ATAACCAGGCCATGGTCCCGCTTGGGACGTCCGTCTGCCCCGTCGGGCCTAACGTGCAGCCCGGGACGGCCATCGCCAAGGTGCAGGTCGGAGACGAGGCATGGGACGTGATGGCGGGCGAGATCCGCCTGATTCCCCTGACCGGGGTGGCCGAGGCGGAGGTACTGCCCAAGAAGGAGTTCGACGTTGGAAACGGGCGCGGCGTCCCGGTGAAGGCGAAGCTCGACGGCGGCACCGTGGGCGTCATGCTGGATGGCCGCGGGAGGCCCCTATCGCTCCCCAAAGCTCCTGCCGAGAGAATCGCTGCGCTCAAGCGCTGGAACAAGGCCATGTCCGCCTATCCGGGCCACGAGGTCCCGGTGCCGGCGGTGGCCGGGAGGTGAAACCAGATGGCAATCACGTCTAACGTCAAAGTGATCGAAAAGGCGAAGCTCCGGAAGGTCAGAAAGCTCTCGGTTCCAGGGGACGTCCTGGTGAAGGTGGGCGACTCCGTCTCCCCGGACACCGTGATCGCCAAGACTGAGTTCGTCCGCGGAAACCCGAGGATAGTCGACCTGAATGCGGAGTTCCGCAAGAAGCTGACGCTCGAGGAGGTCGACAAGAGCTTCCACAAGAAGGCCGGCGACAAGGTGGCGAGCCGGGAGGTGCTGGCCTCCTTCCAAAGGAGCTACTGGTCCGAGGTCCGCGAGGTGCAGTCCCCATGCGACGGGACCATCGAGTACGTCTCAAGGACTCAGGGCCGGATCGTCATACGCGAGGATCCGAGGTCAGCGAAGCCCATCTGCATCGTATCGGTCTCCGCGAAGCTCTCTGTCTGGCCCTGGCTCATCAGGATGTTCACGGAAGTGGACGAGGGAGACTACGTGCACGAGGGACAGGTGCTCGCGACGGCGCTGAACATCAGCATCATGGACTACGTCTACGCGCCGATGGCGGGTGTGGTCGAGAAGATATGCCCCAAGACCGGCACGATCACGATCGTCAGGCCGGTCAGGCCCAACCAGGTCAGGGCCCACATGGCGGGGCGAGTGACAGAACTGGTCCAGGACTATGGGGCAGTAATCGAGGCGACCGGTTCCTACCTGGAGGGTACGTTCGGCATCGGTGGCGAGAAGTTCGGCGAGCTGGCCGTAACGAGTGACGGACCGGCCGAGACGCTTGGCGAGGCCGGCGTCAAGCCTGAGCACAAGGACAGGATACTGGTTGCGGGTGACCTCGTGACTCTGGAGGCCATTCAGAAGGCGAGGTCGCTGGGCGTCAGGGGTATCATCTCGGGTGGGATGAACAACATCGACCTGGTGCAGGTCCTGGGCAGGGAGATCAACGTCGGTCTCACGGGCCAGGAGCAGACCGACTTCACCCTCATCGTCATGGAGGCCTTCGGCAAGATGCCCATGAACGACAGAGCTTGGGAGCTCCTGAGCTCTCGCGCAGGCAGAGTAGCCTCCATCGACGGAACGACCCAGATCAGGGCCGGCGTCATCCGGCCGCAGATCCTCCTGTCCGAGGGCGCGGCAGACCTGGAAGCGGTGGCCGGTGATCCGGTGGGCATGGCTAGGGAAGAGAACCTGCCTAGGACCACAAACCTCGTCACCGGTGACGTGGTCAGGTGCGTGAGGCAACCTTACCCGGGCCTAAAGGGAGTGGTCGAGGAGATCCCCTCACAGCCAGAGAAGGTCGAGTGCGAGGCGCTCATGGAAGTGGTGAGAGTCAGGCTGGACGACGGGCGGCTCATCACTGTGCCGGAGGCCAACCTCGAAGTGTTTAAACCGGCAGCTACGTAACTCTCCGGAAGAGGGTAGGCGCGTGAGGTCCACCTGCCCTCTTCTTCATATCACTTGGCTGGCAATGAAGGAGGAGAAGAGCTCGTGCCGGAGGAGAAAGCTCCGTTCAAGCTTGACAGAGAGATCAACTCGGTACTTGCCACTGACTGCGGATCCACAACCACCAAGGCTATCCTTATCGAGAAGCGCGGGGATGAATACCGGCTCGTGACGCGCGGAGAGGTGCCTACCACGGTCGAAGCCCCGTGGGAGAACGTCATGATCGGCGTCCGGAGGTCGGTCCGCCGCATCGAGGAACTCGAGGGGATACAGATCCTCGACGACACCGGCCACCTCATACGGCCCAAACAGGGAGACCGCGGCGTGGACATATACGTTTCCACTTCCTCGGCGGGCGGCGGCCTTCAGATGATGGTCGCGGGTCTGGTCAAGAACATCAGCGCGACGTCCGCCCACAGGGCTGCGCTCGGCGCCGGGGCAGTCGTCCTTGACGTCGTGGCCGTCAACGACGGCAGGAGCCATTCGGAGCAGATAACCAGGATAACCGATCTCCGCCCCGACATCATCCTCCTGTCAGGCGGGGTCGACGGCGGGTCGGTGCAGTACATCGCCTCCATGAGCGAGCTCATCAAGCAGGCCAACCCGCGGCCCAGGTTCGGCTCGACGTACAAGCTTCCCCTGATTTACGCGGGAAACAAGGACGCCCAGGACATCGTGACCCAGATCTGCAACGAGGACATGGACGTCCAGGCGATCGACAACCTCCGGCCGAGGCACGACGTGGAGAACCTCGGGCCAGCCAGGGAGGCCATCCACGACCTCTTCATGAACCACGTTATGGCGCAGGCGCCCGGGTACAGCGAGCTCCTGCAATGGGTCGATACCACCATAATGCCCACCCCGGGCGCGGTCGGCAGGATCATCGCCCTCATGGCCGAGCTGTACAAGCAGGACATTGTCGGCGTGGACATCGGCGGCGCGACCACTGACGTGTTCTCGAGCTTCGGTGGGACGTTTACCCGGACCGTCTCAGCGAATCTCGGCATGAGCTACTCCATATGTAACGTCCTGGAGGAAGCCGGGTTCGACAACATCCTCCGGTGGGTCCCGTTCGCCATGGACGAGGCGCAGATCTCCGACTGGATCGCCAACAAGATGGTGCGCCCGACGACGATCCCGCAGACGGTCTACCACCTCATCCTGGAGCAGGCCCTGGCGCGTGAGGCGCTGCGGCTGAGCTTCGAGCACCACAAGAGCCTGGCCAGAAAGGTCGAGAAAGAGAAGGTCAGCATCTTCGCTGAGTCCATCCTGACCAGGAAGTCCATCGGCGAAGAGGTCGTGAGCATGATGAAACTCGGGATGCTGGTGGGCTCCGGCGGCGTCCTGTCGCATGCTCCCAGAAGGGCGCAAGCGGCTCTCATGATGCTGGATTCGTTCCAACCCCAGGGCATTACCGAACTCGCGGTTGACTCCATCTTCATGATGCCTCACCTCGGCGTGCTTTCCGGCATCTACCCCGACATCGCCACGGAAGTGTTCGATAAGGACTGCCTGGTCAGACTGGGTACCTGCATTGCGCCGGTGGGGCAGGTCAAGCCGGGGGCGACTCTCGCGACGGTGTATCTCACGCAGCCGGACGGCCAGGTCAGGGAGGAAAAGATAGAGAGCGGCCAGCTCCGGGTCATCCCTCTTGGATTGGGACAGGAGGCCTTGTGCCGCGTGCAGCCGGCCCTGACAGTGGACGTGGGGTCGGGAAAGGCGAGGGGCCTGGAGGCCAGGGTCGCCGGCGGCCTGGTAGGACTCATGCTCGACGGTCGCGGCAGGCCCCTCGAGCTCCCGTCGGACGACCCGGCAGAGCGCATTCGCCGGCTTACTGATTGGATCCGCGCGATAGACGCATACCCCGTGGACAAGATCGCCGGGCTGCAGGACCGGTACCCGGTCAAGGCGGCTCCGGCGGAGGGAGGAAAAAAGCGTGGCGGCCTATTCGGATTTTTCCCAAAGCGTTAAGGACAAAGTCAGGCTAGTGAGGAAGACCAGGAAGCTGCCTCTCCCTGGAGAGGTTCTGGTGAGCGTCGGGGAAGCCGTGCAGCCGGCCACGCCCGTCGCGAAGATAGCCCTCCGCCCCGGCATCCCCTGGGTCATCGCGGTAGCCGGTCACCTCGGGATCCCGCCTGCCGAGCTAAGGTCAAGGATGATGAAGACTGTCGGAGACAAGGTCAAGACGCTGGAGAACATAGCGGTGGTCGACAGGGGGCTCTACGGACGAAAGGAGTACAAATCCCCCGTCGACGGCGTGATCGAAGAGATCTCCGAGCTGACGGGCCGCGTCACGATCCGCGAGGAGTTCGGAAAGGAAGAGCCCCCGGTGACGGTGGACGTAGCATCGGAACTGGGGTGCAAGCCGCAGGAACTACCCGGGAACATGCTCAGGCACGTGGGGCAGGAGGTCAAGAAGGGCCAGATGCTTGCCAAGAAAGGCGAGATCCAGGCCTTCTTTACCAAGACCTCGCTTTCTCCCATATCCGGCATTGTCTCGGAGATCAACGACAGGACGGGCAAGGTCACCATCTCCCGCCCATTCAAGGAGGTCGTCGTCAGCGCGTACATCTCCGGCACTGTCTCGGAGGTGCTGCCGGGGAGCGGGTGCGTGGTCGAGACTCCAGGCACCAAGCTGAACGGCATCTTCGGCATCGGGAAGGAGACCCATGGCGAGCTCCGCGTGTTGACTGGGGGACCGGACGAGGTACTGACGCCCGAAATGATCGGCCCTGACTGCGCGGGCAAGGTGATCGTGGGAGGTTCGTTCGCCAGCAACGAGGCGCTGACGAAAGCCCTCGAACTGGGGGTCAAGGCGGTAGTCACGGGTACCGTCAACTACTTCAATCTCACGAAGTCTCTCGGGGCGAAGCTCGGGGTCGGCATCACCGGGCAAGAGGACATTAACATGACCGTGGTCCTTATGGAGGGTTTCGGCCGGCTGGCCATGAGGCGGGAAGTATGGGAGGTTTTCAGGGCCCTGGAGGGGCTGCCCGCATCGGTCAATGGCGCGACCCAGATCAGGGCCGGAGCGATCAGGCCCGAGGTGATAGTCCCGCTCCCCGGCTACGACGGTCCTATAGGAGAAGACGCGGTCATCGACGAAGACTTGCGAGTCGGTATGCGGGTCCGCGCCGTTTGCGAGCCGCACTTCGGCATGGTCGGGACGATAGGCGAAATCGTGAGGGAACCGCGAGCTGTTGAAAGCGAGGCCAGGGTACCGGTGATCGTGGTCCGCGTGGCGGATGGGCGGTCAGTGGCAGTTCCCCGGGCTAACGTGGAGGTCTTCTAGGACTTGAATCCTCCGTAGTCTCTTGGGACACTCGCGACAATGATGAGCGCTCCGAGGGCCTTAGCAGGGCATGGCTGTTCCGGCCACAATCAGATCCCGACCAAAGCTGCGTTGGCCGTGATCGCAGAGACGATCCTGGGAGCTTCAGCAGATACGATTCTGGGAGGCATCAGAGGAAGCTGCCGGGGCAATGCTGGTGGGCGGGGCATCGCTGCCCGAAGTCCTGTCAAAGCCGCCAGGCTGAAAGAGCCGAGGTCTCGGCAGGAGGACTGGTCAGGAGCAGGCACAACGCTAAGGCCCCCACCGATGATACCCCGATGCCCTCCTGACCGTGCGTGCACTGCTGCTTTTTGCACCAGCAGAGTACTGCAACTGAGCCGGAAGCCCTTCCATCGCTGCATTTTGCATCGGTAGGATCTGGAAACCCGGCGATCCGCCGACCTAGTGATGTATTCTGCAGCAGTAGAGCCTCAAACCGGCCCAGATCCCTCTTCCACTGGTGCATTTCGCAGCACTGAAACCCCGAAACGGCCCCCATCGCCCATCTACAGATGCATTTCGCAGCACTGAAACCCCAAAGGGGGTCCTGTCTCCCATCTACCGGTGCTTTTCACAGCGGTGAGGGCACGAGACGCACCGGACTTCTCTTCCACTGATGCATCTTGCGCCGATGCTGTTCTAAGTCGTACTGACACGGCACACCGGAGCCGACGGTGACCTCAGCCAGCACTTCAGGCAACCCTCGGAACCTCTGCAGGGACCGCCCCTGCTCTTGACGACGGCCCTATACGGGGTTCTCGGGCATGATGACCGCCGCCACGAAGTAGAACACGAGCCCTGGGATAATGCCGGTTGCCGCCGTGACTAGCGCGACTCCGAGCCTGACGACTGTCTCGTCTATGTTGAAGTACTCGGCGAGGCCGCCGCAGACTCCTGCAAGCATCCTCTTGGTCCTCGATCGATAGAGCCTCTTTTCCATCGGAACATCCCTCCTGAGCAAGTCTTTTTCGTGCTTGCCCAATCCATACTACGCCGCATCTTTCTATGGGTAACCGGATCGAATTGTTATACAACTTCAGATTATGAGGAACACTTCTTGCGGGATGGAAATTGTAGTGATAAGTTGGGATCAAGGAAGTGCGGCGAGGTGGTTTTGGTGGCCCGACCCAAAGAGAAGATAAATACTCTAATAGGCCATGAAGAGCTGCAAAAGCGGATCAAGGAGCTGGCCAACGAGATATCCAGGGACTACGAAGGCCGCGACCTCCTGCTCATCGGGGTCCTCAAAGGGAGCTTCATGTTCCTGGCGGACCTCATCCGCGAGCTCGACTACACCGTCGCTGTCGACTTCATGGGTACCTACAGCTACGGCGCTTCCACGCAGTCATCCGGCGAAGTAAGGATCACCAAGGACCTGGAACAGAGCGTTTCCGGGCGCCACGTGCTCCTGGTCGAGGACATCGTGGACACCGGCCTCACGCTGCGGTACCTCGTCGACACGCTCAGGGCGAGACAGCCGGCCAGCCTCAAGGTCTGCGCGCTGCTCGACAAACCTGCCAGGAGGCGCGCGCGCATCGGCCTGGACTACTACGGTTTCATAATCCCCAACGCCTTCGTGGTCGGGTACGGCCTGGACTACCAGGAGAAGTACCGCGGGCTTCCGTACGTTGGCGTCCTCGAGGAAGAGGAGCAGCAGAAGACCGAATGACGGCGTGGATCTGGCGCGCGAGCCGGTCTGAGAGGAAGGTCAATCCCCTATGAGCCAAAGAGAACGAGCCATTCCACCGCTGGTCGGCGTCATCATGGGTAGCGCCTCGGACCTGGACAAGGTCCGGGTGGTGTTCGAGACGCTGGACATGTTCCAGACGCCGTACGAGACCGCAGTGATCTCCGCCCACAGGACCCCTGAGCTAGTGCAGGAGTACGCGGAAAGCGCGGCGCGCAAGGGGATCAAGGTGATCATCGCCGCAGCGGGCTTGGCCGCGGCGCTGCCCGGCGCCCTTTCAGCTCTTGTGGACATCCCAGTGATCGGGCTGCCGCTCAGCGGAGGTCCCATGGGCGGGATTGACGCTCTCTTTTCCGTGACCGGCATGCCGCCGGGGAACCCCGTGGGTGCCGTCGGTATCGACTCAGCGAGAAACGCGACGCTGCTCGCTCTCCGCATCCTCGGGCTGTCGGACCCGCGCATCAGGCAGGAGCTGTCGCGCGTCCGCATGCAGGCGGCCCAAGAGGTCGGCGACAAGGCAAGGGTCCTTCGCGACAGGGGATTGCCCGCGTGGGAACCCGAAGGAGTGGATACCGGTGAGTGACGAGATCCGCGAGGAATGCGGCATTTTCGCCGTGGCGGGGCATCCCCGGGCCGTCGAAATGGTTTACTACGGTCTGTATGCACTCCAGCACCGCGGACAGGAATCGGCCGGCATCGCGTACCGGCACGACCGCCGGATCCGCTCTCACAGAGGCATGGGCCTGGTCTCGGACGTCTTCCCCGGAGAGAGGATAGCGTCCATGACGGGAGACGCGGCGCTGGGGCACGTTCGTTACTCCACCGCCGGGGAGAGCCGGATAGAGAATGCCCAGCCCATCAGCGTGAAAATGTGGCGCGGCCAGTTCGCGCTCGCGCATAACGGCAACCTGGTGAACGCTCGGGAGCTGAGGAGCCGCCTGGAGCGCCAGGGCTCGATCTTCCAGACGACTTCCGACAGCGAAGTCATCCTGCACCTGCTCGCCCGGTCTCCCGACGAGGACGTGCTCGACGCGTTCGGAGCTGCGCTCTCGCAGATAAAGGGCGCATACGCTCTGGCGGCCTTGACCCCTGACGGTATCCTGGCCGCCAAGGATCCGCACGGGTTCCGGCCGCTCTGCCTGGGTAAGGTAGACGGAGCCTATGTGATCTCATCCGAAAGCTGCGGGCTTGACGCGGTGGGCGCCGAGTTCGTTGGGGAGATTGATCCCGGCGAGGTCATCCAGGTGTCAGTGCCGCCGTCGGGCGAGCCGGCGCTGCGGCGCATTCAGGGACCGCAGGCCGAGGTCCCCTCGCTGTGCGTGTTCGAGTTCATCTATTTCGCTAGGCCTGACTCCGACATTTACGGCCTGAACGTCCACTCGGCCAGGAAAGCGCTGGGCCGGAGATTGGCCAGGAAGGGGCCCGTGGACGCTGACTTGGTCACGGGAGTGCCGGACTCCTCGCTGTCGGCCGCCTCAGGTTTCGCGGAAGAGGCCGGGATCCCTTACGAGATGGGATTGGTGAAGAACAGGTACGTCGGGCGCACGTTCATTGCGCCACAGCAATCCATGCGCGAGTTCGCGGTCAAGATGAAGCTGAACCCCCTTAGGAGCCTCGTCGACGGGAAGCGCGTGGTGCTGGTCGACGACTCCATAGTCAGGGGCACCACGTCCAGGTTCATCGTCGGCCTTCTTCGGTCCGCAGGCGCGAGAGAGGTTCACGTCAGGATCAGTTCCCCGCCATACCGGTTCCCCTGCTACTACGGGATAGACACGTCGTCCCGGGGGGAGCTGGCTGCGTCCGGCATAGACGTGGATGCAGTGAGGAAGGCAATCGGCGCCGATACCTTGGTTCACCTCGGCGTGAACGACCTCAGGGAGATCCTCGGCAAGAACGTCAAGGGCTTCTGCTATTCGTGCTTCAATGGGAATTACCCGGTTGACGTGTCCGGCGCCGGCACCAAGGAGGAAGGCAACTCGTGAGCCGGTACGTGAAGGCCGGGGTGGACATCGATGGGGCCGCGTCCTCCGTGAAGCGCATCATGGAGATCGCGAGAGAGACCCATAACCCGTCGGTGCTCACGGAGATCGGCGGATTCTCGGGCCTGTTCCGCGCAGGCGACCTGGGCATGAAGGATATGGTGTTGGCGGCGGGAGCCGACGGCGTCGGTACCAAGGTGAAGATCGCCCAGGCCATGGGCAAGCACGACACCGTGGGCATCGACCTCGTCGCCATGAACGCCGACGATGTCGTCACCAGCGGGGCAAAACCCCTGTTCTTCCTGGACTACGTGGCAGTCGGCAAGCTACGCCCGGTCGTCGTGGAGGAGATCGTCCGCGGCGTAGCGGAGGGCTGCAAGCGGGCAGGATGCGCCCTCCTGGGCGGCGAAACGGCGCAGATGCCGGGCATGTACGACGAGGATGAGTACGACCTGGCCGGCTTCTGCGTGGGGGCGGTCGAGAGAGACCACATCATCGACGGCAGCAGGATCGCCCCGGGCGACGTCCTGGTCGGGCTCGAGTCCTCGGGCCTCCACTCCAACGGGTTCACGCTGGCCCGGAGAGTCCTGCTCGACGACGCGAGACTCGGCCTGGAGAGGCGGGTGCCGGAACTTGACCGGACGCTGGGCGAGGAGCTCCTGGAGCCTACGCGGATCTACGCTCCCACGGTCCTCCGGTTGAGAGAGTCGGTCGACCTCAAGGGCGTGGCTCATATCACCGGCGGCGGCATACCCGGGAACGTCCCGAGGATACTTCCCAGGGGGACGCGCATGAGGGTGACCGGGAAGTGGCCAGTCCCGCCCGTGTTCGAGCTCTTGAGGCGCCTCGGCGGCATATCTGACGAAGAGATGTCGAGGGTGTTCAACATGGGCATAGGCATGGTCGTCGTCGTCCCCGAGTCCGAGGCGGATAAGGCAGCAAGCGTCCTTGAGAGGATGGGCATCGGAGCCCACTACATCGGCACCGTGGAGAAGGACGAATAGCGGGGGGTCGGCCCATGGGTAGCCGAGCGTCGCTCAAGCTGGGGGTCCTGGTTTCCGGGCGAGGAACCAACCTCCAGGCGATCCTGGACGGCTGCGAGTCCGGGCGAATACCCGCTTCCGTCGAGGTGGTCGTCTCGAACAGGCCAGGCGTCCCGGCGCTCCGAAGAGCCGAGGCCAAAGCCGTCCCTGCGTGCTGCGTGAACTTCAAGGAGTTCGGGCGCTGGCCCGACTGCAAACCCCAATATGAGGAGAAGGTCGTCGAAGTCCTGAAGCAGCGCGTCGTGGAGCTGGTCGTGCTGGCCGGCTACGACAGGTTGGCAGGGGACGTCCTCATGGGGGCGTTCCCCGGCCGCATCATCAACGTCCACCCTGCCCTCCTCCCGTCGTTCCCGGGACTCCACGCCCAGAGGGACGCGCTCATGTACGGCGCCAAGGTTTCCGGCGCGACCGTTTTCTTCGTGGACCCGACTGTGGACGGGGGGCCGATCATCGTCCAGGACGCGGTCCCGGTGCAAGAGGGGGACACCGAGGAGACCCTGTCTTTGAGGATACTTCAAGTCGAACACCGGATCCTGCCCCTCGCCATAGCCCTCATCGCCCAGGGACGAACGAGGATCGAGGGCCGGGTAGTGCGCATAAACCCCAACTGAAGCGGAGGTACTCCCATGGCTAGAAGGGCTATACTGAGCGTTGCCGACAAGACAGGGATCGTGGATTTCGCCAAGGACCTAACGTTGATGGGCTGGGAGATCGTCTCCACCGGAGGCACGGCCCGCACGCTCAAGGACAGCGGCGTGGAGGCCAGGGAGGTTAGGGAGGTCACCGGCTTTCCCGAGATCCTCGGAGGGCGCGTCAAGACCCTGCATCCCGCCATATACGGGGGCATCCTGGCCCGGAGGGACAACCCCGCGGACATGGGGCAGCTCCAGGAAGCCGGCATCAGCTTTGTAGACATGGTGGTGTGCAACCTCTATACCTTCGTCGCCACAACTACCAGGGCGTCGGCCACCATCGACGAGATCATCGAGGAGATCGACATAGGCGGCCCCACGCTCCTCCGCGCCGCGGCCAAGAACTGGGCTTGGGTCATACCGGTGTGCGACCCTTCCCGGTACGCCGAGATAGCCAGGCAGATCCGGCTCACCGGCGACGTCGACAAAGTCACGCGGCGATACCTGGCCGTGGAAGTCTTCAACCACACTGCTACATACGACTCGGCTATATCCTCCTACCTTGGCGGGCTCTGGAAGGGTTGGCCGCTGGATTTCCCCGACGAGATCGCCTTCGGCTACAGGAAGACCTTTTCCCTGCGGTACGGCGAGAATCCTCACCAGAAGGGCGCGTTTTACGAACCTGTGATGGGCGGCGAGGTCCCCCCGCTTGCGGGGCGCCAGACACAGGGCAAGGAGCTCTCGTACATTAACATCTACGACGCCGACGGCGCGTTCCGGACGGCCTGGGACTTCCAGGCGCCGGCGTGTGCGATCGTAAAACATGGGTCGCCCTGCGGCGTCGGCACAGCGGCGACCGCGAAGGAAGCGTACGAGAAGGCCTTCGAGGGCGACCCGGTATCCGCGTTCGGAGGCGCGGTCGCGTTCAATTGCCCAGTCGACGGGGAGACGGCCACGGCCATGAAGAAAGTCTTCCTGGAAGTCCTGCTCGCGCCGTCATACACGCCCGAGGCCCAGGAGATCCTGAAAACCAAGAAGAACCTCAGGGTACTTGCGGTGAGTCCGAAGTGGACGGATGCCGGGCAAGGTGAGGCCAACCACGCCAGGCGGTTCACGGTCCGTTCCGCCATGGGCGGACTCCTTGTGCAGGAGCAGGACACGGCACTCCCCAGAGACGAGGAGTGGCAGGTGGTTACCAGGAGGGCCCCGACCGACCAGGAGATCCGCGATCTCCGCTTCGCCATGACTGTCTGCAAGCACGTGAGGTCCAACGCCGTAGTGCTGGCCAAAAGCGGCGCCACGGTGGGCATTGGCGGGGGACAGCCCAACAGGGTGGACTGCGTCAGGATCGCGGTGGAGCGCGGGAAGGACCGCGCACGCGAGTCCTGTATGGCCTCAGATGCCTTCTTCGCGTTCCCCGACTCGGTCGAGGAAGCCGCGAAGGCGGGCATCTCGGCCATCGCACACCCGGGCGGCTCGATAAGGGACCAGGAATCGGTGGCTGCCGCCGACGCACACGGGATCGCCATGGTGGTGACCGGGAAGCGTCACTTCCTGCACTGACAGGGATCGCTGCAAGTGGCCATCCGGGAGGGAAGTCCTCATGAACGTGCTCGTGGTGGGCTCAGGGGGCAGGGAACACGCTCTAGCCTGGGCTGTCCGCCGCAGTCCCGGCGCGGAGAGAGTCTACATCGTGCCGGGCAACCCTGGCACTGCCGCTACCGGCGAAAACATACCTCTTGACCCTATGGACTTCACCGGCATCGGGTCGTTCTGCCGGGAACGTGGAGTGGACCTGGTGGTCGTGGGACCCGATAACCCTCTGGCGGCCGGCATCGCGGACGTCCTGCGGGATCAGGGGATCTCGGTGTTCGGGCCCGGAAAGGCCGGCGCCAGGCTAGAGAGCAGCAAGACCTTCGGCATGGAGTTCATGAGAGATCACGGGGTCCCGTGCCCGTCCTTCGCTGCGTTCGGCGCGCAGGACGAAGCCCTCGAGCACGTCCGCTCGACCGCTGGTCCCTGGGTCATAAAGGCCGACGGGCTGGCGCTCGGCAAAGGCGTCGCCATCACCCCGGACCGGGACGAGGCCCGGCAGGTTGTCCAGGGCTTCATGAGCGGGGGAACACACGGAGAGGCCGGCAAGAAGGTGGTCATCCAGGAGTTCCTCGAAGGCCGCGAGCTGACTGCCATGGCCGTCACCGACGGCCAGGTTTCCTTCGCGCTGCCGTTCGCCAGGGATCACAAGCGGGTCTACGACGGGGATCGCGGTCCGATGACAGGTGGGATGGGGGCGTTCTCACCGGTGCCGCTGCCGCCACGCGAGGCTCCGGACAGTCAGCGCTCCGGCGAGCCGGGTGACGCGCGATCGATGGAGGAAGTCATCGTGCAGGACGTCCTCGAGCGAACTATCGCAGGGCTCAAGAGGGAGCGAATCGATTTCCGGGGGGTCATCTACGCGGGTCTTATGCTTACGCGTCACGGCCCCAGGGTCCTGGAGTACAACGTCCGGTTCGGCGACCCCGAGGCCCAGTGCGTGATTCCTCGCCTGGAGGGGGATTTCGCCGGCGCCCTCCTGGCGTGCGCGACCGGCCGGCTCCGTGATTTCGTCGAAGCGGGAGGGCTCGCCGTAAAGCCTGGCTCCTGCATCTCGGTTGTGATGGCGTCAGAGGGATACCCGGGAGCTTACCGGATAGGCCTCCCGATCTCCGGCCTCAATGGATCCGGGAGCGGTGCCGCCGACGACACGCTCGTCTTCCACGCGGGCACGCGGGAGGAGGGCGGCCGCACGGTCACGTCAGGCGGCCGGGTTCTGGCCGTGACCGCTACCGGCGCGTCGCTGCCTATCGCGTCCGGGAAAGCCTACCGCAAGGTGCGGAGTATAAGATTCGAGGGAGCGCACTTCCGGCGCGATATCGCCGAGGACGCCTTCCCTGGAGGGACGAGCGCATGAAAGAAGAGTCTTCGACCAGGCGGATCGCGCGGGTCGCCATCCTGGCTGCGGTATATGCCCTTCTGACCGTACTTCCGCCGCTGAACGCGATAGGTTACGGTCCCGTCCAGGTAAGGGTCGCCGAAGCCCTGACCGTCCTTCCGTTCGTCTTCCCGTGGTCGGTGTGGGGGCTCTACCTGGGCTGCATTCTGTCCAATCTGGCTAGCCCTTTCCTTGCCTGGGACGTCACCCTGGGAGCCCTGGCGACCCTGGTGGCCGGGCTCCTCACGCGCAGGATGCCCAAATCCTACCTGGCGCCTCTGCCGCCGGTAGTCGTCAACGCCCTGGCCGTATCCCTCTATGTCTCGCGCCTGTCGGGGCTCCCTTACTGGCCCGTGGTAGCGTACATAGCCGCGGGCGAGACCGTCGCCTGCTACGCTCTGGGGTACCCGCTGCTGGTCTACCTTCTGAGGAACGAGAGCACGAGGCAGAAGCTGGGAGGAAAGGACCTCACCTGACGACCGAGTCCACGCCAGGACCCGGGCCTTCGAGCGTAATGGTCATATGGTTAGGGACGCACACGATGGACTGCCCGTTCCTCGATATCCACCCGGTCTTCCAGCAGATACCGTTAGGGCAGATGTGATCCGAAAGGGGAAGGATCCGCACCTTTCCCTGGCCGAATTCCACAGTGGCCACGCCCCCCCGCAGGGATACCTGCTTCTCCGCGAGCGCGTCGCCGGTCACGGGCAGTCTGGCGATCTCCTTGCCGTCCACTCTGATGACGGCGGCGAGAGTACCGCCCTGCCTGGGGACCACGAAAAAGCCGGTCCAGATCAGCACGGCTGTGAGAAGAGCTCCCGTCACGACGACAGCATCGCCCCTGGTCAAGCGCGGTTGCCTCCTTTCGCATCCAATTATAGCAGACGGACCGCTCGTCAGAGATTCCGCAAAACGTAAGGGGGCTGCCGGGGCAATCCTGGTGGGCGTGGCACCGCTGCCCGGACTCCTTTTCAAAGCCGTCAGGCTGAAAGAGCTGAGGTCTCGGCACGAAGACTGGTCAGGAGCAGGCAACAACGCTATGGTCCCACCGATGATACCCCGATGCCCTCCTGACTGGGCGCGCACTGCTGCTTTTTAGCCCAGTGGAGTACTGCAACTGCGCCGAAAGCCCGTCCATCGCTGCATTTTGCATCAGCAGGATCTGGAAACCCGATGATCCGTCGACCTAATGATGTATTCTGCAGCAATGGAACTTCAAACCGACCCAGATCCTTCTTCCGCTGATGCGTTTCGCAGCACTGAAACCCCGAAACGGCCCCCATCGCCCATCTACAGGTGCATTTTGCAGCACTGGAACCCCAAAGGGGGTCCTGTCTCCCATCTACCGGTGCTTTTCGCATCGGTGAGGGCACGAGACCCACGAGACCCACGGGACCTCCCTTCCGCTGATGCATCTTGCACCGATGCTGCTCTAAGTCGTAAGGACATGGCACACCGGAGCCAACGATGACCCGGGCCAGCACTTCAGCACAACCCGGTTCCGGTCGTCCTACTTCGTGACCGGGCCTAGTCGCGGGCACGGAATCTGCTGCAGTACCGGGGCTAAGCCCGACCCGACAACCACTGGCTTTGCAGAACCTCTGGACTGTTCTCGTCTTTCGTATTGATTTCGTATTGAAAAGCGCGCTCTACAGGTGTATCATTAAAGATTCACCTCAACCGCGGCCTCAGTGCAGGAATTAGCCCTGTCCCATCGAATATAGATTCTACCGAGGCACGGATACACTTCATTCGCACCAACGATGCAGCAAGCGGAGTACACATGCATCGCAGCTTCTTTCGTCCCTACGCGACCGCTCCCCTGGAGTGTAGCCGCGCCTTTACCACACACAGTTAGGAGGTGAAGAGAGTGTCATTGGAGTTTCTTCTTGCCGCTCCCGCAGCTCCGACGCCGCCTAAGTGGGGAGTCTTCCTACCGTTACCCAACGTGGTCTTCGCGGTCGTCTGGGCGGTCATAACGATGATTCTGGTCTATGTGATGATCCGGAGGGCCAAAGCGGGGCAGTGGATTCCCGAGATCCGGAAGATCCCAGGGATCGATGCCTTCAGCGAGGCAATCGGCCGTGCAACCGAGATGGGGAAGCCGGTCCACATGACCGACTACAGCACCTCGCTAGGTGACGACAGCACGTTCGCCTACTGGTCGTTTCTGGCCTACATCGCAAAGATGTGCGCCTCCTACGACACCAGGTTCATCGTGACTGACGCCAACTACCTCGTCAACGTCGTAAACCAGGAGATCGTGAAGCAGGCGTACCTCGAGGCGGGCAAGCCCGAAGCCTACGTTCAGGATGACGTCAGGTTCATCGCCGGCTCGCAGTTCGCGTGGGCCATGGGCGTGGTTGGACTCCTCGCACGCGAGAAGCCGGCAGCCCAGTTCCTGGTCGGCTTCTTCTACGCCGAGGCCCTGATCCTGGCCGAGGCCGGCAACCTCATTGGCGCCATCCAGGTCGCTGCCGCCAGCTCCCCGGCCCAGATCCCGTTCTTCGTCGCAGCCTGCGACTACACCATGATCGGTGAGGAGCTGTACGCGGGGGCAGCCTACGTGTCCAAGGATCCGGTGGTCACCGGGACGGTCGTAGCTCAGGACATCATGAGGTTCGCGCTGTACGCCATCATCCTACTCGGTGCCATCATCGACGTCGTTTCGCCCAAGACGAACTTCGTGAAGACGGTGCTCAAGTTCTAGTGTCCCTTCCACGGACAGATGGCCGGAAGGAGGTGTACTGAGTGAGAAAGGAAGTCCCTTTCATAATCTCCCTGGTGTTCGCTGTCTGGAGGTTCTGTCTTGAGGCCTTCGACAAGATGTACAACTACAAGCTGCCATCAGGCGACCTGCTCCGGAACGCCTCGGCCTACGCGATGACGTTCCTAATGTGCGGGGCGGCGCTCCTCGGGACGCTGAACCTGCTGCGTATTCATGGGAACAACATACGCAGAAGGCGGGCCAACTGGATATTCAGCGCCTACCTGCTTGCTCTCTTGATCTGGCAGATCGCGATCGGTATCGCTACCAGCCACACGGGCGCCATTTACAAGTGGCCGTATGATGCAGCCTACCTGCCTCTTGACGCCACGATGTTCTCGCTTCTTGCTTTCTACATCGCGTCGGCTGCATACCGGGCGTTCCGCGTGCGCAATATCGACGCCGCGGTGATGCTTGTGGTCGCTTTCCTGGTCATGCTGGGCAACGTGCCGATCGGCCAGGCCGTATGGGGCCGCACGGCGTTCCTGGGAGGGTTCGAGGGTGTCAAGAACTGGATCCTCCGGGTCCCCAACGCCGCGGGCAACAGGGCTCTGACCCTGGGTATCTTTCTCGGCATAATGGCCACCCAGAGCCGAATGCTTCTGGGCATCGAGAGGCGTCACCTTGGTCAGGATTAGCTGCTTGCCTTTCATTTTGGTTGAAAGGAGGGAACATAGGTGAAGTTCATGGAACGATTCGACCAGATCAACCCCAGGGTGATCTATTTGCTGCTGGCAGTGTTCCTGGTGTTCCCGGTGCTGAAACCCATAGGCATGCCTATCAGCATTGACCCCCAGCTCACCCAGCCGGTCTTCAACTGGATCGAGGGTCTGAAGCCGGGTGATATCGTCATCTTCGACGTCGCTTACGGCGGGGGCTCGGACTCCGAGCTCGGTCCTCAGCTCAAAGCGTGGTTCTACCACTGCATGAGGAAGGGAGTGAAGGTGGTCGGCGTGGCCCAGTGGGACACCGGCGCGCCTCTGGCCTATACGGCCGTCAAGGAGGTCGTGGCCGTACTCGAGTCCAAGGGCATATCAGCCAAAGAGGGAACCGACTGGGCCTACGTAGGGTACAAGGCCGGCGGCGCCACCGTCTTCCGTGCGATGCAAGACGACTTCTGGAAGGCATGCGGCAACACCGACTGGAACCAGAAGAACTTCAGCCAGAGCCCGCTCTTGGCACAAGTCAAGAAGTGGGACAAGGCGACGATCAAGGGGTTCATCTGCTACTCAGCGGGCTCCCCCGGCATCCCGACCTACACCACGTACTTCCCGGATCAGGACCTGTACGTGGGTGACGTGGCGGTCCAGGTGGCAGGCACCAGCAACCTTCTTCGTGCCGGTCAGGTCAAAGGCATCCTCGCCGGCCTCGCGGGCGCGGCCCAGTACGAGAAGCTGGTCGGCGTCCCGGGCCTCGGAGTGAAGCTGATGGACGCCCAGTCGCTCGGACACCTCGTGGTGATCCTGCTGGTCGTCCTTGGGAACGTCGGGTACAGGCTTAAGATGCGCGCCGGCAAGAAGCGCGCTGCGTGACCAGACCTGGAGCGCAAGGAGGTGAAATGAATGTCAACGACGCAGATCTGGGTAGCAGCGCTGATGACTCTGGCGTGCTACAGCTACCTGTACAAGGAGAACGTGTTCTTCCGGTTCGCGGAGCACACGATGATCCCGATAGCGGTGGCTCAAGCCGTGGTGACGACATACCATCAGACCCTCATCCCCTACAAGAACACGTACATCGTGAAGCAGGGCTGGTGGTGGATGTGGATATTCTTCGCGGCCGGCGTCCTCTTCTACACCAGGCTCCTTCCGGCCAAGTACTCGTGGCTGGCAAGGTATCCTATCTCCATGCAGGTCGGTTGGACCCTGGGCTCATACTTCAGCATCGCGCCGCGCCCCTACGTGGTGCAGATGCTGGACGCCATCAGGGCCCTGTATAACCCGGCTGCCAAAGGAGCGTACCTGATGCGGTTCGAGAACCTGCTCTTCTTCCTCATGTTCGCGACCGCCATGATGTACTTCTTCTTCACGATAGGCGGGAAGTCCAAGCTCGTGGGCGTTGCAGGACAGTGGGGTAGGTGGATCCTGATGGTTGGCTTCGGAGCCAGCTTCGGCAACACGGTTCAGGGGCGTATCTCCCTGTTCCTCGGTAGACTCTCCTTCCTCTTGACTTCGTGGCTGAAGATCAAGATCTAGAAGCGGTCCTACTTCGAGTCAAAGGCCGGCGGTAACACCGCCGGCCTCTTTGTCTCAGGTCAGCCCTTCAAGCACCAGCGAGGACCAGGTTTCGAACTCGCCCAGGAGCCGCATCTTGGACAGCTCCACCCACGCGCCGGCCATCTTGTCGGTCTCACGGACTGCCAGGATAGGGGCGGAGAGATTCACGACGGAGACCACTCCCAGGTGCACCTTGCCGACCACGTTCCTGTCGTCGTTCAGAAACCCCAGGACGGAGAACGGCGGGTTGCCCGCCAGCGATACCTCCTCCTTGACCTCGCGCGAGGCGTTGGCCGCCACCAGCGCCCTAAGGTCGCTAGGCCGCCGCTTCCCGGGCCAGTCCACCGAAGGGACAGGGTTCATGTGACCCCCGACCCCGATGGAGAGGAGGCCCCGAAGTCTCGCCTCGCTCTGCGTCTCCAGCCTCTTCATGACGAATATCCTCTTCTCCGAAACGAACATCGTGTAGGAGACCAGCTGCTTCACCGACGGGTCTGTCTCCAGATTGGGCCGCGGCTTGAAGACGGATTTGCGGGCCAGCACTCTCCAGAGCTCCGGCGTCTCTTTGCATAGGCCCCGCCACTCCCCTACGGAGTCGTACAAGTCCCGTGTCGGGACGGTCAAGACCATTTCGTCCGGGAACGCCGTTTCTGCCACTCTAGCTGCGGATCCCTCTCTCCTCGACCGAGTACTTGACCAGGTAGAGCTCCTGCGTGAGGACGCGCTCGCCGTGCGCAACGGTGAAAACGTAGTTCCGAGCCATGTCCATGAGATGGTTGAACGCTTTGACCTGGTCTAGCGACACCGTGCCGGCCGCATAGAAGGCCAGCGTGAGGTGTCTCGGGTCTATCCTTGACTGGACTTCGCACAGCACCGGCCCGCCGGTCCCGCCCGGAAGGAACCGGATCTTGATCCTGGTGTCCCCCATGTAGATGGCGGGGCCACTCTGGAACGGCCTGGAGCCGTTCTGGATGGCAACCAGCAGCTTTGCTGCGCCTGTGGCTTCCTCCAAAGAATCGTAAGATACGGCCACGACCGGGGACGGGAGCGTGTCGTCGGGGCTGGTCTGGAGTCCTCCAACCATGATCCGCGGTCCCGCGCCGGCGCGGACCGCGGCCTGCTCGTCCATCCCCTGGCCTCCTCGGGCAATGCTTGTCCAGAAATACTATCATATCTTCCCGGTCATCATAATAACTTCTCTTGAAGCGAGGTGGCAGCCCATGACCTGGAGAAGCGACTATAGAGGGAGGACGCGGGAGTGGGCGCGCTCCGGACGGAATCTTATGCTCTCCAGGGAGGTCCCTCTCTGGATCCGGCAATCCCTTGCCTGCCTCTTCGTGTTCTTCCTGGTCTTTGGGGCAGCCAAGGCGGCCAGAGGGTTTTCGGCCGACCTCGCCGGCTTCGCGCGGGACGCCGTTTTGAAAGACATCTCATATGGCCAGGTGAAAGCCTGGATCCAGTCCCTTCCTTCCGAGGTACGGAGGATCGCCAGCCTGGATATCAGCAGTTTCTGGTCCAGGGCGGTCTCGGGGAAGCCTACCGACCTGTTGTGGCCGGCTTCAGGCCAGGTTAGCTCGTACTTCGGCTGGAGGCCCAGCGCCGACTCCCCCGGACTGTCGCTGCACCAGGGTATCGACATCGACGCCCCAAAAGGCGCCAAGGTGGCGTCCGTGCTGGCGGGCGTAGTGACCGGCGTCAGGGAGTCGCCTGAATACGGGCTCGTGGTCGAAGTCGAGCACGGAGGAGGGCTCTCGTCGGTCTACGGCCACCTGGACTCCGCCGCGATCAAGAAGGATCAGAAGGTGACCCGCGGCGAGACGCTGGGGGCGGTCGGACAGAGCGGAAACGCCACCGGACCCCACCTGCACTTCGAGCTCAGGAAAGACGGGCTGGAGGTTGACCCCATGACCATCCTGCCTCCGCTCGTGAAGGGGCCGTAGGCGGTGTCCATCCCCGTCGGCAGGGTCGGCAATACACAGGTGTGCCTGCATGTTACCTTCATAGTGGCCGCCCTGGTCCTGGCCCTGTCGGGGTTCGCCTTGCACCTCTTGGTCTTCGCCGGGAGCCTCCTGTTCCACGAGGTCGGCCACATCATCGCCGCTTCCCTGCAAGGAGCCGAGATTACCAGGGTCGAAGTGTGGCCGTTCGGCGCCGTCGGCCGGCTCGAGCGGTCATGGCAGCTGGCCCCTGCCGCCGAGACGACGGTAGCCCTCGCCGGCCCCCTCAACAGCGGCATGCTGTGTTCCATGGCCTCCGCTCTCCAGCGGGGAATCATGCACTCCCAAGGTCCTGCGGCGATCGGGCAATTCCCGCTCCTGGACCTTCTGGTCAGAGTGAACCTCGGCCTCCTCCTGGTGAACCTCATCCCCTGCTTGCCGCTGGATGGCGGGCGCGTGCTCAGGGCGCAGCTGGCTTTGAGGAGCGGCTATGTGGAGGCATCGAAGAAGGTCTCCCGCTGGGGCCTCTGGGCCGGGTGCGCCATCACGGTGGGAGCCGCCCTCGGAACCCTCAAAGGCCAGGCCTGGCACCCGTTCCTCATCGTCGGGCCGCTGGTAGCCTGGGGAGCCGTGGACGAGAAAGCCGGCTTTGCAGCACAGAACGTCATGGAGATCCTGAGTCGAAGCGAGTACCTTGCCCAGAGGAAGGCCATCCCTGTCCAGGAGATCATGGTGCCCGCGGACGCGACAGTGAGCGAAGTCGTACAGAAGCTCAAGCCGTCCCGCTACCACGTCATCCTTGTAGCGAACAGGGGGATGAAGGTCATCGGCAAAGTGACCGAGACCCGCGTCCTGGAGGCGCTCTACGAGGGAAAGACCGGCCTCAACATGCGGGAGCTGATACAGCCCAGGTCCCCGGGATAGCATCTGCCCGTGCGGAGTTCCTCCCGCGGTATACGGTCGGTTATAATGTTCACAGGGAAGCACGCGAGAGGAAAGGCCAGCCGTTTGCCCAAGATACAGCATAGGAGCTTAAGCTGGGACGAGCTCAAGAGAGAACTCGGCAAGGTAGAGAAGCCCGCCCGGTATACAGGCGGGGAAGTGAACTCGGTCAGGAAAGACCCCGCCCACGTGGAAGTTCGCTTCGCGCTGGCGTTCCCCGACGTCTACGAGGTCGGCGCCAGCCACCTGGGGTCCCATATCCTCTATAGCATCCTGAATGGGCGCGATGATACGGCATGCGAGCGCGCCTACGCGCCCTGGCCCGACATGGAAGCGCTGCTGCGCCGGAAGGGCTGGCCGCTCTACACTCTCGAGAGCTTCACGCCGCTGAGCGAGTTCGACATCGTCGGGTTTTCCCTCCAGTACGAGCTCACGTATACAAACGTGCTGGCTATGCTGGACCTGGGCGGCATCCCGCTCCGCACTTCGGAGAGGGCAGAAGGGGAATCGCTGGTGATAGCGGGCGGGCCCTGCGCCATGGCTCCCGAGCCTCTGGCCGAGTTCATCGACGCGTTCGCCCTGGGCGACGGTGAGGAGATCACCGGAGAGATCGTGGATGCCTACAAGGAGTGGAAGAAATCGGGGCAGCCACGATCCGCGCTGCTCCTGCGGCTTGCGAGCGTCGAAGGGGTCTATGTCCCGTCCCTCTACAAGGTGGACTACACCCCGGACGGGAAGATCGCCTCGATCGCGCCGGTCGACACTTCCGTGCCCCGCGTAGTCAAGCGCCGGATCCTGCCGTCCATGGAGACGGCGCCTCTCCCATGCGACCCCCTGGTCCCTCTTATCCCGCCCATCCACGATAGGGCGATGGTGGAGATCTTCAGGGGGTGTACGCAGGGCTGCAGGTTCTGCCAGGCCGGGATGCTGTACAGGCCCGTCAGGGAGCGCGAGCCGGAGACCGTGGACTCGGCCGCGAGGAGCATCCTGGGGAGGTCGGGGTACGACGAGGTGTCGCTGGTATCGCTCTCTTCCGCCGATTACTCCCGTATCGCGGACGTGGTGACGAACCTGGTTTCGACGCACCCTTGCGGCGCCAGGGTCTCGCTCCCGTCGCTCCGCGTGGACTCCTTCTCGGTCCGTCTCGCGGAGATGATTGGGTCGTCGGCGAAGAGCGGGCTCACCCTGGCTCCCGAGGCGGGCTCCCAGCGCATGAGGGACGCCATCAACAAGAAGGTCACCGAGGACGAAGTCATGGACGCGGCGAGAGCCGCCTTCACCGCAGGGTACTCCCATATCAAGGTCTACTTCATGGTCGGGCTTCCGAGCGAGACCGACGAGGACGTCCTGGCCATCGCCGACCTGGTCCACAAGATCAGGCAAGCCGGTCGCGACCTCGGCAGGAAGCCCACGGTGGTCGTTTCAGTCTCGGGGTTCGTCCCCAAACCCCACACTCCGTTTCAGTGGGAAGCGGCCACCCTGCCCGAGGAGCTCATGAGGCGGCAACGCCTGCTTCGCGGAGCTCTCCGGGGGCCCGGGCTGGAGTACCGCTATCACGAGGCGGACATGACCCAGCTGGAGGCCGTGTTCGCCAGGGGCGACAGGCGGCTGGGTAAAGTTCTGGAGATGGCCTTCCGGAAGGGCCGCCGGTTCGACGCGTGGCCGGACAGGTTCGTCCGTGGAGACTGGCTGGACGCCATCTCCGAGGCTGGGCTCAACGTGGGGTTTTACGCCCACAGGGAGAGGGAGAAGGACGAGGCGATGCCCTGGGAACACCTCAGTGCGGGCGTGCGGAAGTCCTTCCTGTGGCGCGAGAAAGAGAGGTCCGAGGAGAGGGTCGTCACCGCAGATTGCCGCTCAGGGGTTTGCGCCGGGTGCGGGGTATGTCCGGACTTCGGAGTGGGCGTCGCGCTGGCAAAAGGCAAGGTCGCGGGATGAGAGTAAGGACCAAGTACGAGAAAGGCGACCCGGTCAGGTTCCTGGGGCACCTGGACGTGGCCAGGGTGATCCAGATCGCGGTGTTCCGGGCCAAGTGGCCCATCGAGATGTCGCAGGGCTTTTCGCCAAGACCCAGGTTATCGTTTTACGCTCCTCTCCCTGCCGGAACCGCGGGGACGGAGGAGTACTTCGATGCGCAGCTTCGCGCGCCGTGGGGACTCCCAGGCCTGGCCAGGAGCCTCTCGGAAAGCCTCCCGGGAGGGTTCTGGCTGCACGAAGTCCGCGGGATTCCCGACAAGGAGGAATCCCTGGAACAGCGCATCGTGGCGTCACGATATTCGATCGACGTGAAAGGGGTGGACGCGGGAGCGCTGTCGAGGTCGCTGGACGCCTTCCTTGCAGAGCAGGAGGTATTCTTTGACGTGGTGCGTCCCAAGGAAACCAGGACGGTGGACCTACGCCCGTTTGTCCTGGAGGTCGGGGAGACACGCGCCGAAAGCGGAGACAGGGCCGTCCTGGAGATGACCCTGAAGCACGACGCGGGCAGGACGATACGCCCGCAGTGGGTCCTGGGGTCCTTGAGCCGGTTCGGCCTGGACCTGGACCCGAGAGAGGCAATCATCGACAGAAGGAAGATACTCTTTGGACAACGAGAAGATCGAAGAGACACCGGCCCGCAAGCCAACACGCCGCAGGCCGTGGCGCCGCAGGCCGAAGAGCCCCAAGGCCCAGGCCGCGGAGCCGAAAGCCGGGAACGCTGAAGGCAGCGGAAGTGCCGAAGCTGCCCAGGACATAGTGAGCCCCCAGGCTCCCTCCGCGGAGCCTTCGGCCACTGAACAGGCCAAAACTCAGCCGGAGGAGCCTTTGGCCCCTGCTCCGGCGGCCGGCCGGCGTCGCAGAAGGACCGGGAGACATCCCGGGCCACGGGCGAAAGCTGTAGAGAGCAGTACAGGAGACGAACGTGCTCCCATGAAGAGGGAGATTCTTGTAAGCGCCGCCAAGGACGAGACGAGGGTCGCCCTAGTGGAGGACGGCTCCGTCGTCGAGTTCTACGTGGAAAGGCCCTCCAGTCAGAAGATCGCGGGCAGCATCTTCCTCGGCAAGGTTACTAACGTCCTTCCCGGCATGCAGGCGTCGTTCATAGACATCGGAGAGGAGAAGAACGCGTTCCTCTACGTGGATGACGCCATCCTGCCGCCCAACCTGGAAGACACCGACGCTGTTCCCGAGGTTGGAGGGCACCGGCCGAAAACCATTACCGAGCTGCTCAAGCTCGGCCAGGACGTCATGGTCCAGGTGGTCAAGGAGGCCATCGGGACCAAGGGCGCGCGTGTGACCAGGCACTTCACGTTCCCCGGTCGCTACATGGTCCTCATGCCCACGGTCAGCTACGTGGGCGTTTCGCGGCGAATCACCGAAGACGAGGAGCGCAAGCGCCTCCGCCAGATCGCCAGGGAACTGAAACCCGAGGATATGGGCATCATCATCAGGACCGTCGCCGAGAAGAAGAGCAAGGAGGAACTTCAGAAGGACCTGGCCTTCCTCCTGCGCGTTTGGGAGAAGGTCAAGAGGAGGGCTCAGTCCTCCAAAGCCCCCGCCCTGATCCATAGCGACCTGGGCTTGGTGTTCCGCGTGGTGCGGGACGAGCTGAACCAGGACACCACCAGGATGCTGGTGGACCACGGCAACACGTATTCGGGCGTGCTGGACCTCCTGGAGTCGGTCTCGCCCGAGATGAAGGAGCGGGTCATCTACTACCGCGACAGGGAGTATCCCCTGTTCCAGCTGTACGGCGTGGACGCGGCGGTAGAGAAGGCCCTGCAGCGGCAGGTATGGCTGAAGTCCGGCGGCTACCTGGTCATCGACAAGACCGAAGCTCTGACCGTCATCGACGTCAACACCGGCCGCTACGTGGGCAGCAAGAGCCTGGCCGACACCGTGTTCAAGATCAACATGGAAGCCTGCGAGGAGATCGCGAGGCAGCTCCGTCTGCGCGACATCGGCGGCATCATCGTGGTCGACTTCATCGACATGGAGGTGCCCGAGCACCGTCAGAAGCTCCTCCAGGAAATCGAGAATCAACTCCGGCACGACCATACCAAGACCGCAGTGGTCGGGCTCACCGGCCTCGGGCTGGTCGAGATGACCAGGAAGAAGGTCCGCCAGAGCATCGACGCCGTGATGATGCGGATGTGCCCGTACTGCGGAGGCAAGGGCGTGGTGCTTTCGGAGGAAACCGTGGCCGGGAGGGTCAGGCGGGAGGTCCGCAGGATCCTCCGGAACTCCCAGAGCGAGGCTATCCTGGTGGAAGTGCACCCGGGAGTGGCATCCTACCTGATAGGGCCGGGTGGCGCCAACCTCAAGGAGCTGGAGATGGAGACGGGCCGCAGCATCTTCATCCGCGGCACCGAACCCCTCCACCTGGAGGAGATGAACGTCAAGGCGGTCGGCACCAGGGAGGAGATCGCACAGAAGGCCATCCCTGTTCAGGCCGGGGACATCGTCGAGGTCACCATCGAGGAAGTCCACGACAAGAACCCGGGCGACGGCATCGCCCGGCGGGAGGGCTTCGTCATAGACGTGGAAGGCGCGGGAGCCAGAGTCGGGCAGAAGGTGGTTGTCCAGGTGACGCAGGCTCACCGAACGTACGCCAAGGCCCGGGTCGTCGAACCCCAGGCGAAAGCCCAGGTTTCTTGACACTTTTCCGGCCCCCATGCTAGACTGTAACGGTGTCTTTGCGGTTGTCACAAAAGGTAGAGGTGTCCGAGTTGTACGCGATACTTGAAACAGGTGGAAAGCAGTACAAGGTTTCCCCCGGCGAAACTATCAAGGTTGAGAAGATCCCGGGCACTCACGGGGACTCCTACGTATTCGACAAGGTGCTTGCGGTGAATATGGAAGGAACGGCGAAGCTGGGAAGCCCTTACCTCGCAGGCACGACGGTCAAAGCGACCGTCCTCCGCCAGGCGAAGATGAGGAAGATCCTGGTGTTCAAGTACAAGGCCAAGTCCAACTACAGGCGTAGGTACGGACACAGGCAGTCCTACACCGAAGTGAGGATCGACTCCATCGAGGAGAATGCTGAGAGTAAAGCTTCTGCGTAAGGCCTGTCCGGGCGGCGAGGCAGTCCTCGTCGGTTTTCGGGTCGAGGGTCATGCGGATTTCGGAGAGTACGGTACAGATATAGTCTGCGCGGGCGTGTCCGCGATGGCTCAGGCGGCGGTGTTCGGACTCCGGGAAGCACTGGGGGACGCGCTGAAGACCCAAAAGAAGGGCGCCTACCTGGAAGTCAGCATGGGCTCAGGTGAAGCCCGGAAGGAAGGTCCAAGGGCTATCCTGAGGACCTTCGAGCTGGGCGCGAGGTCCGTAGAGAGGTCCTACCCCGGGACGGTGGAGGTCCGTGACGAGGTCTTTACATCAGGGGAATAGGAAGGAGGGGAGCGGCATGCTTCTAGACCTGCAATTGTTTGCGCACAAGAAGGGCGTGGGAAGCTCCAGGAACGGCCGGGACTCCCACTCCAAGAGGCTCGGCGTCAAGAGCCATGACGGTCAGTTCGTGGCCGCCGGCAGCATCATCGTCCGTCAGAGAGGGACCCAGGTACATCCGGGTCTCGGGGTCGGCATGGGAAAGGACCATACCATCTTCGCGAAGGTGGATGGTTACGTCTCGTTTCAGCGTAAGGGCAGGGAGGACAAGGTGGTCTCGATCAACGGGGCCTCCGCTCGCGCGGTCTCCTCGCCGTCTGAAACCGTCTCCGGCCAGGAGCGGGACTGAGCCGGTCGAGATATCTGTCGGAGAAGCAGGAGACAAGATGGAGAGGAAGGCGGCGGAGAGATCCGCCGCCTTTTGTCGTAGCGCTCCCGTAGGGAGCACAGGCGTAGCGCAAGCTAATCCCCCAGTCCCCGAAAAGCACTGGCGGGATTAGGGGAATAGAGAAAGCGATCAGGAGGTCGAAAAGCCTTGTCTTCCAGGTTCATTGACCAGGTCAAGGTCTACTTGAGGGCCGGCGATGGCGGGCGAGGCTGCATGGCGTTCCGCAGGGAGAAGTTCGTCCCGAGAGGCGGCCCTAGTGGGGGCGACGGGGGCGACGGGGGAAGCATCATCTTCCGGGCCGACCCGGGGATGAACACTCTCTACGACTTCCGGTACCGCCCGCATCTCACGGCGCAGAACGGACGGCCCGGCATGGGCGACAAGATGTCGGGCAAGAAGGGCAAAGACCTGGTAGTGAGACTGCCTCCAGGGACCACCGTCCGGGACGCGGAGACTGGCGAAGCGATCGCCGACCTGGTCGGGGAGGGCCAGGAGGCGGTGGTCGCCAGGGGCGGCCGCGGCGGTCGCGGCAACCAGCATTTCGCCACGCCGACGGACCGGGCGCCCAGACGCTTCGAGGAAGGGACTCCTGGCGAGGAACGGAGGGTTGAGCTGGAGCTTAGGTCCATAGCCGACGTTGGGCTCGTCGGGCTCCCCAACGCCGGGAAGTCAACCCTTTTGAGGGCCATATCAAACGCTACTCCCGAAGTCGCGCCGTACCCGTTCACCACCCTGACCCCTCACCTCGGCGCGGTCGAGCGCGAGGACGACAAGATGGTGGTGGCGGACATCCCGGGACTTATCGAGGGCGCGAGCCTGGGAAAAGGCCTGGGGCACGAGTTCCTGAGACACATAGAGCGGACATCCGTCCTATTATATGTCGTGGATGCAGTCGGTTTCGGCGGGGACGCCGTGTCTGACTTCGTTGCCGTCAGGCGCGAGGTCATGGCCTACAGCGAGGCCATGAAGCAGAAGGACTGCCTGGTCGCCGTCAACAAGATAGACTTGGTGGACTCGCAGGGGAAGCTCCAGGCGATCAGAGAGAGGCTGGAAAGTCTGGCTGAGGTACCCGTCGTCCTCATATCCGCCGAGACCAAGGCAGGGATCCCGGAGCTGATTGACCGGTTATTCAGGGTGACTGGCCGTGGCAGGAAGATGGTTTCAGTTCAGTAAGAAGGATTTCCGGTTCTGGCATAGAATGCAGGAATCTGAGCATGAGCGCATGTTTCGGCAGGGAGGTTTCCGGTTCACGGTCTTGGAGGCGTGTTGGTGACAGCTATAGGTATTATGGGCGGTACCTTTGATCCAATCCATCTCGGACATCTCAGGGCTGCTGAAGAGGTACTACAGGGATTCGGGCTTGAGAGGGTAGTCTTCGTTCCTTCCGGGAGGCCCCCACATAAGCCGGTCGAGGAAGTAACGCCCCCAGAGCACCGCTACCTCATGACACTCTTGGCGACCGCAGATAACCCCCAATTCGAAGTCTCCCGCATGGAGATCGACAGGGACGGTCCGTCCTACACGCTCGACTCCCTCAGGGAGCTCCGCGAGGCTTTCAGCCCGGAGAAGGCTTTCTATTTCATCACGGGACTCGACGCCATCCTGGAGATCAGCACCTGGCAGAGCTACGCGGAGCTGTTCACCCTCGCGGATTTCATCGCAGTGACGAGGCCTGGACACAGCGTCCAGGCCCTTTCGCATCTAGAGAAGACCCTTGGGGAGGAGATGTTCGCAAAGATCCACCCGTTCCCTGTGACCCTCCTGGCCATCTCGTCCAGGGAGATCAGGAAGAGGGTCCGAGAGGGGAAGTCCGTGCGCTACCTGGTCCCGGACCCGGTGGTCAAGTACATGCAGAAAGAAAGGCTTTATCTCACAGACCCGGAAAGACGCGCGACGAAGACCGGCAGTTCAGATTGGCTAGCGTAATCGCTCCTGCCGGTCCGGACGCTTGGACAATGCGGTTACCAGGTTCTGGCTACGGTTCATGTGGGGGAGGGGGTGAATCGCAAATGAAGACGCTGTACGTCGGGAATCTGCCGTGGGACACTACTGACGAGGATCTATCCAAGGCGTTCAGCCAGTTTGTGGAGGTCAAGAGCTGCCGCATCATCACTGACCGCGCGACTGGCAGGTCCCGTGGGTTCGGTTTCGTCGAAGTCGACGATGCTGACGCTGAGAAGGCCGTAGAGGCTGTCAACGGAACCCTCCTTGGGGGACGCCAGATCATTGTCAACGAAGCCCGCCCGCGCCAACCGAAATACTAGGCCGGGCGAACGCATCCTGAATTGCCTCCTTGTCTCCTTTCGACAGGGGTTTGGAGGCAAATTCATTCGGCGGCGCTCCATGGCTTGTCCGGAACTCGGCACTTCGACCGGGCGTCTTATAAGTGACACCCGGCGTCTTGGCTTTCGCGCCTCTAGGAGACATAATCAGTCTTGATGAGGGAACCGACGATCGATGAAGCGTGGGAGTACGCCAGGCGTGTGCTCTCCAAGGAGCGATTCAGCCACACGCAGGGCACGGAGGAAGAGGCCCGGCGCCTAGCCCCGTGTCTTGGGGCCGGCCCGAACAAGGCGGCGCTCGCGGCGGTCTTGCATGATATTGCCAGGGACCATACACCCCAAGAGCTTTTACGGGCGGCGGCGTCAAAGGGTATAATGGTTAGAACGATAGACAAGCTTCGTCCCATCCTGCTTCACGGGAGGGTTGCCGCTGCTACAGCGGCGGAATTGGGAGTCAAGGATGAGGACGTCCTCCAGGCGATCGCGTCACACGCTACTGGGCGCCCCGGTTGGACAAGTCTCGAACAGGCAGTCTTCCTGGCAGACAAGATGGAGCGGCGAAGGGACTACCCGGAGGTCGCGCGGGTGAGGGAGCTCGTCCGGTCGGGACGGCCGATGGAGGCCCTCCGTGAAGCCTTGGGGAACGTGATCATGTACGCAGTGCGCGACGAACCAGGTTTCGTGGACCCGGAAACGGTGGTGGTCTTCAATGAGGTCACGCAGGGCCTCGCGCAGGCGCCGGAGCATTGAGACAGGCGGAATAGAGGAAACCAGGGTCTTTCAGAGGGGCGCCGTGAGGCGGCGAACGAGCTGGCCCAAAGCCGCAGCGCTCGTCGTTGGCGTGATGCTGCTGTTCCTGGCGGGAGCAGCTTTTGGGTTCTACCGCTACGCAACCGGCCCGTCCAAGACGCTGATCCCTCCTCAGTACGTGGAGGTGTACGAGGGGCGCATCAATATTCTCCTCCTCGGGATCGACGCCGGGGTCAACGGCAAGCTCAAGAACCCCCTGGTCGACCAGAACGGTACGCGGTCCGACGTCGTGATCCTGGTGAGTCTCGACCCTGAGACCAAAGAGGTAGGTGCCCTCTGGATCCCCCGGGATACCAGGGTCTATGTCCCCGATGTGGTGTTCGACTACGAGAAAGTGACCCACGCCCATGCCTACGGTGGCCCCGCGCTGGCGGTGAAGACGGTTGAGGGTTTCCTGAACGTGCCCATCCATCACTACGCCAGGATCGACTTTGAGGGTTTCAGGAAGGCGGTGGATCTCCTGGGTGGGGTGGATATTGACGTCCCGCACGACATGGACTACGACGACCCGTACCAGAACCTGCACATCCACCTCAAGAAGGGGC
>Ga0315295_10000617_pt1 | contig 30731 bp, 23 predicted proteins | sample YL17G14_0_MG_FD_204453 | JGI IMG/M metagenome (GOLD analysis project Ga0315295, IMG submission 204453) | Sediment microbial communities from Yellowstone Lake, YNP, Wyoming, USA - YL17G14_0 | ecosystem: Environmental > Aquatic > Freshwater > Lake > Sediment | place: USA: Wyoming | collected... | reverse complement strand
CCCAGTGATTTCTCGATGATAGGCAATCACAGAGTCGAGTTTTGCTTTTGCCTCTGGGGATAGCTCGGTCCCATTCTGATAGTCTGGATGAACTCCGTTCATCCGAAGCGCCTTCAGCAAGGTGTTGTTTTCTCCGGCTTCGATTTCTTTTCGCTCTTGAGCGGTGAGCATCTCGTCGGCTTTTCGGAAACCGAGCCCGGCTCCAATCTTTCGACTGAAACCCGCCAACCGACGGCCTTTTTCAACAATCGCCTCGCGCTGCTTCCGATTGCTCTCCTCCAGGGCTGCGCGCCCTTCAGGAGTCCACTCCGGCTGATACCCGGCGCGCATCTCCCGAGGCCCCTGCTCCTGCTCTTCGCCAAAGGTGAACGATTCAAGCCGGCTTAACCGTTGCGCTGTCCGGTCTGCAACGCTGCCCGCTTTGACCTGTCCGGCAGCCAAAGCAATCTCATGGGCCTCCTCGCCCCCAACGAACCGCCCTTCTGACGTGGTGAACCCAGAGTCGATTTTACCAGCCTTGAAGTCGGCGATGCCGTTCTGGTCAATCTTCTTGGCATTCATAGCGGCTTCCAGGGCGGCACCATGAAAAGGCCCGGTGAAGACCTCACCAGTGCTTGGAACTCGAATCGCAGCTTGTTGAATTATCTCCCGGTCTGTCCGGTCGCCCGGCTGATAAATCCCACCGACGCGAAACTCCCACAGTTCCTTCATATCCCGAATGTGCTCAACTTCGCCTTCGGGCTGATACTTCGCCTTGAGAGGTTGGTCAAGCATCTCAGATGCTTTCCCATACACGTCGCCGGCAAAAACGCGATGGATTTCCGGGTTCGCGTGAAAAGACTTCTCCAGGACGTTCTCGTTGAAGTCGTCAGCGGTAAGAGTCTGAATCTTCTTGCCCAACTCCGCGTCTTTGTAGAGCGCCAGGTTGTAGATGTTGACGTGAGAGATGATGTCTGCGTTGTCTTGAAGAAACTTCAGGGTTCGGTCATAGGTCTCCTTCGTTTCTTGTAGAAAGCCGATGATGATGTTCGGAATCAGCGCGATGTCGGCGTCTCGAAGCGCCTGCGACGCCCGGTCGATGAGAGCTTCCGTTGCTGGCTTATGAAGCTCGTGTAGAATCGGGTCGTTGTAAGTCTCCACTCCAAGCTCGACGAATTTGATCCCGGATTTCGCCAGATATTCCGGCGTGAACCGGGTCATCTGTGAGGCGGTTGTCTGGATGATGAAGCCCCCGAAGTCGGGGTTCTGCTGCTTGATCCGGTCATAGACCGCCGGCAGGGTTTCGTAGTTCTCCGCCTGCCCAAACGTCTTGTCATTCAAGTAAACCAGTTTTGATCCCAGCTTGGCGATCTGGTCTGCTTGTTGGTTCACTACCTCGGAAGGTGTGACTTCGATTTTCTTGGGCACCGTGCAAAACGCGCACTTGTGCTTGCAGCCTTTCGACATCGTGAGGCGCGGAATCACGTCCGAACCGGCGAAGTGCCGGTAGTCCACACCCTCCTTGTATTCTACCCCCAGGTCATCGGCGAGGGATTTCATGGTGTCGTGCCATTTGACATTCGGGATGTCTGAAAAAGTGGTGGGCTCCACGTAGCCGCCGATGTCCACTTTGCCAGGGTAATCCTTGACCAGATCCCGGATCAATTCCTTGTTCGTGTCAAGGGCGGAGAACAGCACCCGGTCATAACCGGCTTCATTGATGAATTTGCGCGCTTCCGTCATGTCTCGCACGACGTAGGTATCCGCATTCGGGAAAGTGTGGCTGGCGAATCCAATCCACTGCGGGATTTCCCAGAAGTCGTCCATTCGAGCGTAACCCTTTCGGGCGCCGGAGTAGAGTTTGTCGTAGTAGGTCGCCGCTACGTCCTTGGCCCCCTGCGCATTGATTAGGTTCGAGGAAATTTGCACCATCAACAGCCGGCCCGTATTGTCCGGCGCGTCGGTCTGGCGAACCCACGGGTTGCCGGTTGCTGTCGCGGCCTCCTTGTATGTGGCTTTGGGAGGGCTGATTGTTCCACCCCGGATCTTCTCCGGCTCAAGCTCGGCTTGGAACTGCACGCCTTCGGATTCTGCCTGAAAAGTTCCTGATAGTTTTTGGCGCAGGGCGGCTAGTTTCTCTCGGATGTCAACAACTTGTTTTCCAAAAGTTTTTCTAAGGAGGTCGTTTCTGTCGTTGCTAGCCCGAGTCCTAGCGTTGCTTGTGTAATGTAGAAGATTTCTTAAATAGCGCACCTCTTGATGTGCCGCAGTCATCGAAGGGTCGCTGGCCTCCTCCCTCAAAGTAGAGACTTTTGCTAACTCTTCAATCGGGGCAGCCTCAGTAATAAAAACTCGGGGGCCGTATTTCAACGCCAACTCAGAAACGGCTCTTTCTGCTTCTTTTTTGCTGACAGCTTTAGCGCGCCCTACTCCAGTGTCATGTCTTGATACCAGAGGTTTTGAGGTTAAAGCCGATAACACATTAGCCGGGTCAAAAACAATCAAAACCCGGTGCCCGCCTTCTTCACCCGGAGCGAAAACACCGCCTCCGATGTGCGAGATCCCGCCAAATCCAGAGGACTCCAAAAAACGATTGGCGGAGACTTTTGATCCCATCAAGGCAACAAGGGAATGATAGAGGTCGTGTCCGGTCACTCTGTCTTGCACTTGAAGTCCCGGCTCGTAAACTCGATTTTCGTCTTTCCCAAGCCAGTCGATATACGCATCAATTTGGCTATCTGGAATTACCTCACCCTTGGAATCATAATGAGTTTCGTATGAAACTAATTCTCTAGCCCGGCTCTCAAAAGTATCCTCGTCTTCCAGCCAATACGGATCTCTCATCTCTTCCCGCAAGGCTTCATGTAGTCGCTGTTTGAATTTAGAATCCAAAACCGGAGCCGAGTTACCAATTTCGATTTGTTCATCGAGATTAGGGTTTAGCTTTCTTACTGATTCCTCAGTATAATACTGATCTATCCTAAACACTTTTTTGATATTTACAAAAGCTGGAATCACTCCCCCCGCCCCTCCGGGGGTCGTGTGCGCGTAACTGCGTTTTCCTTCCCCGGCGATTTCTGGCGATTCTGTCAAATATACTCCAGGACCGTATAAGGCGTTTGGGTCCATTTTGGTCACAGTGAACCCTTCGCTTTCTGACACTCGGTCAGATGCTCCGGTGCCATGATAGAAAATTTTCGGAGTGTTGTCTTTATTCTTTACAACTGGATCTGCACCTTTGAGTTTTTCTTCGATTTCAGGAGTTGCCTTTGGCTCGAACTGCACGCCTTCGAGCGGTGCCTTGTATTCCGGCTTGAAGTGGCTCTTGATGAAATCGGCGGACCCGCCGCCAGTAGCGGTTTCGATCACCTCTTTGGCGAACTGTGCTTTTCCCGCTGCTCGCATGGCTCCGTCAAAGTCACCGGCTTTCATGCGTTCAATCCGCATCGCGCTCGCCTCCTCGCGGGCTGTCTGAAAAGCTCGAAGCTGCTCTGCGCTGGTCAGTGTGGAACCAACATCGTGCGCGCGGCCCTGCAACCCTCCCCCAAACCCATTCGGGGAGACGTAATTCGGGTCCACGTAGGCTCGCCAGTCGGCGTCCTCACCTTTGATCTTTCCAAGGGCCTCTTCTGCCGGCTGGAACCCGGCACGAAGCACGTCGGTCACTCCACGAATCGGCGGCGCTTCGGGGGCGAGGGTCACATCTGCAATGTGCTCCAGGTTCAACCGCTGGTTGACTTCGATCAGTTGCGGGAATGGATTGCCGGCTTGTTGCCCCAAACGCTCCATTTGCGCGCGAAGTGGATTCACCTCTTTGATCGTCTGACCCGGAAAGCCCTTGAACTCCTTGGTTGAACGCGCTCGGCCCGGCTCGGTCACACGCGGCCCGACGAGGGGCTCCATCGCGGTTGCCATCTCCTGAGCGACTATGTTGCCCGGCACGCCGGCCTTTCTTGAAACCCTTGGGGTCTCCGGCAGCATGACGTTGAACAGGACGTTGTGGAAGTCCGCCACGTTCTGCGGGATCTGTGTCAGGTCGCCAACGCGAGCCGGCGGCACGACGATCCCCAGTTCGGCGGCATTCGGCGGGAAAGTCATCGGAACCCCTGCTCCGGCTCCGCCGGCCTGCTGGTTGCGCACGAAGGTCTGCGCGTCGATGTAAAGCTGTCGCCAACCTTCCGGGGTGAAGGTCTTCGTCTTCGGGTCAATCGGATAGGGCGACAAGGACAGCGCGTCCGGCTGCCGGGTCGCCACGTCGGCCAGCCAGCGCGCCATCTTGTGGGCGTTGGCAGCGTAGTTTTCCGGGGACCAGCCAAGGATCTGTGGTCCCTTCGAGGTCTGAACCATGCGATCCGGGAAGTTCAGCTTTTCCCATAGTGGCCGCTCGGATTCCGGCATGTCCCGGAACGCCTCAATCACGGCACGACGCTCTTCCCGGCTCATTGTCGGCGAACCGGCGGGTTCACCAGGCGCCGTCCGGTATTCCACTTTGAGCCCAAGTCCTTGACCGATGGCGGCACCGATCTTGCTGAGCACGTCCGCCTGCTTGGGATCTCGGATCGTCGCGGCTAGTGCGTTTACACGCTCTTGCTCGGTTGCGCGCTGTTCGGGCGTGAAAACAGGGGTTGTGGGAGCGCCGGCAGCCGGTCTAGGAGCTTTCGGACCAACTTCTGGTCTGATTGGCGGCGCGGCAGTCTTTGGCTCGACCGCAAAGGGCTTGGCTGCTTCTCGGACGGCTTCCAGTGAAGCGGGTCCGACCGGGCTTCGCCCAGTTGACTCAGTTCGGACGCCTTCATAGGGGTTGATCCCCAGGCCAACCATCACTTTGCCCAGAATTCTAGCCATCGCACCGGGGGCGCCCGTTTCTTGTGCCAATTCCGGCCCGGAGTGCTTGAGAATCAGGTCGAACAGGTCCGCCGCCACTTCGCGGGCAGCATATTGCAAAGCCAGTTGCTTCTTCAGCGTGTCAAACTGTTCTGTCGGCATCTCCGAAACCGCCTGCCGAAGTTCTTCCAGCCGGTAGCCGGTGATGTGAAGCAGCGCATCCGCCCAATTCTCGCCCGGATCTGCTCCCGTTAATCGGGCCGCTTCAGAACGGCCACGTTGTTCAAGATAACCCAGCCCGTATTCATGCGCGATGATGTTGTCGATCACCTCGTTTGCTCGTTCCCCAAGCACGTCTTGCATGGGGTGAAACGCCTCGTGAGGGGCGGCATCCGGGTGCCGGACAAGGATAACCCGCCGCTTGGTCCCATTGGCGTCGGTGACTTCTGTCAAACTCATCCCCTTCGTGTTGGCGGCGCGCTGAATTCGTTCCGGCGATTCGCCGGGAAACATCTCTTGAAGTGCCTTCGCAGAAGTCTGCGAGTCCGGCATCAAGTAAATCTCAGCGCCGATGGACTGGCCAAGGTCTCGAAGTGCCCCGATCCGTTGCTGAACTGCCGGATCTGCAATCTTCATCGCCTCGGCATTCGCGGCGTCCAGGCTTGGAAAATGTCCGTAGCTGGCGCTCCAGCTATTGGACGGCGCCCAAGTTCGCGGTCGAACAGTTTGGCCTTGCACCAGCCGCCGGGCCGCTGGGGCCAACCCGTGGACCGCTCCGAAAAACATCCCGAACGCCGGAGCGTTGGCGGTCTCTGCCGGCGTCTCTGAGGTGGCGGCGTTGAAACCTAAATCCATCACCGCGCCTCTGGCGGTGCCTCCCAGCACGTCGGCGGTTCCATTCAAGGCATCCGCTGCCGCCTGCACCCAGGGACGAGCCTCGGTAGCTCCTCCGAGTTCTGCACCCAGGCGCTCGGCGCCCTGTCCAATTCGGATTGCCCGGCCAGCCGCGCGCTCCATCACGGTAGCCGCGATTTCCCCGCCCTTCAAGCCTGCGAGCGCCCCTACGGGTCCGCCGGCTGCCGCGCCTTTGACGATTCCCACCGCCTGTGGGACTTTAAGACTGACCGCCCACTGAATTGGCTTGGCAGACATCTCCGCCAGCTTTCCGGCTCCCGCAACAACGGCTCCGGCTGCCTTTGCCGGCAATCCCTTTGTGGCTGCCGCAATGTCTTCGGCAGCAACAATAACTTTCCCGGCGGCGGGTAACTCCGCCTTGCGGGCGAATTCTCCCGCTTGCGCAATGGCAGACCGCCCGAGATTCTCGGCGGACGGAATCTGCGTCGCCAGCTTTTGTGCCGACTGGCTCGCGCGCTGTGCTGAACGGAATGCCGCGATTGCCTGATCCGCGCCCAAGGCGCTCTTGGTGGTTGCAAGCATCTTCCCGGTTGCCTTGTTGATCACCTGAAAGCCGCGCCCAAAAGCGACAAAGGTCAACGGATCTCCCGCAGACATTTCTGAAACCGTTGCCGGATCAATCTCCACTCCCTGATTCTTCAGATCCGCAATCACATTGCCGCCGATGGTTTGCATCATCGGTCCCTGCCCCGCCGCAATCTTCTGCTGCTGCTCCGCTGAACTGAAGGCGTCCAGAAAATCCTGAGTGCGCTCTTGCGGCGTCTTCTGAGAGGGCTCTTTGGCCAGCCCCACCATCCGGCCAACTTTCTTGATTACCCGGCCCGCCATCTCCCCGAGTCCGGTTGCCGCCAACTCGGTTGCCGCGCCCATTTCAGCCTTCTGCTTCTGGGTTTCGGCCAAAGCTGCCGCCTTCTCTTCGGGAGTGCCGAGCATCGTTACCCCAAGCTGAGGCTCTTGGAGCGCCGCCTTGGCATACATGAAGCCGCCCTTGAGCATCCCGCCAACCGCCTTCGCGGCCCCCTTCAAGGACACGTCGGACAACTCAAATCCACGCTCCACGAGGCGCCCGTGAATGTCGCCGAGTTTCTGAAGCGTGCCGGTATCAACTGAACCCGGACCCCCTTTAGATTGGAGATAAGAAACTGGATCAAACTTCTGTGCTATCGCCAACTCAACCAAATCACCAACCGAAAGTAATTTCACCTCATCCAGAGGCTCCTCTAAAACCGGAGGAACCACCTCTGAAGATTCCGGCTGAGCCGGTTTCCAAGCCTGAGCCGCTGCCAAATCTTCTGGCGACAACAACTTCTCAATCTCATTCAGTTCGGCCATATAAAAGAATACTAGAGGTTTACGGACCTGTCAAGGGGGCAATCCGAACCGGAAATCGTTCAGTCGAAAACGTGGGAGGCGTTCCGGTCCTCAGAGCTTGATTTGCTTTCTTCGGGGCGACAATTGATTCTTGCCCTTTTTTTACCACTCCCGCCGGGGCGGAGCCCGCGATCCAGTTCCCCTTTGAATCCTGTATCCCAACAAGTTTTCCCGTAGTCGGATCGTGATACACAATTTGCCCCGAAGGCAGCACTTGTCTTTCCGATTTAGTTGTGACGGCTCCCGAAATCCGTTTACTTGCTAGAACCTGCTGCTCAATCCGATCTTGGGCCGCAAAAAGTTCTTTTTGGGCCTCTTCTTTGAATCTCGGATCAATGGGTCCGGCCCCAGCGATACGAGCCGAAGTTGCCAAATATTCGTTGCGAAGCCGTTTTTTTAGCTCGATTGTTTGGGGCTTGTCTCCCGGCATCGTGAAGAAAGTCCGTTTATACCAAGCTTCTTCATGCCGGCTAATCGCAGCACCGGATTCCATACGCAACACACCTTGCGCCCACATCTGCATCGCCGCATTATAGGACTGCGCATCCCCGCTTTGCAACCAATTAGGGAGGGCGTTTTGCAAATACATCAACAACGATTCTGGACGAAATCCTTTCTTTTCCAATTCCCCAAAAGCCTTCTCGGCTCCCTTAGAGCGTGCAGTCATAAAGATGTCCCGCATCTGCATTTCTGTCGGGGCTTTATACTCCTTCGCAGGTGTGGCTCCAGTCATCATGCCCATTTGCGGGTTGTAACCTGAAGTCGCTGGAACCGCCACTCCCGCCCCCTTCACCGGAGTTACCACCGAAGTCGCTGGAACCGACGCTCCCGCCCCCTCCACTGGAGTTACCGCTGAAGTCGCCGACCCACCCTTCGGCAAAGCTCGAAAAGACTCAAAGGCACGCGCTTGCTTGGCGTAACCCTGAAAAGTCTGGTTTCCGGGATCTGGGGTCACGTCTTCCCCCAGGGCATTCAGAAACTTCACGCCCTTCTCCCCCGCTGGACCCTCTGTCTGGACGCGCTCAGCAACCTTGAGTCTCTCGTTCGCAATTTGCTGCTGCACGAAAGCTTGCTGCCATTCGGCGCCCTTTGCTGCCATCGTCGCGTAATCCGGGCTGCCATCAGGAAGAGTCGGCTGTCCGCCAGTCTGACCGACCAGAGGCGCGAGCTTGCGATACGCCGAAATCGCTCCGCCAAATTCCTGATCCTTGATTGCGTCCTGTGCAGTCATCTTCGCGGCCTGCGTCTGAAGCGGCAGGATTTCCATCCCGGCTTTTGCCGTCTCCCCCTGCAACTGCGTTTGCGCCTGCCGGGCCTGCACTGCCTCTGGCGTCAACTGCTCTGCGCGAAGCTGGTTTTGCTGTTCGGCGCCTTTGCGCTGAACCATCCGATCTGCAATCTCCTGCGGAGTGATCAATCCCTGTCGAACCAGGTTGGCTACGGTTTCCGCCGCGCCCCCCATCACGTTCGCCTGTTGCCCGACTAGATTCGGGACCACGATACTCGGTTGTTGAATGTTTGCCATACGTCAAAATGTTGAAAATCCGCCGCCAGGGGCGAATGACCCGAACGATAATGAAGAAGCCGGAGAAGATCCCGTTTTCGCCAGGGCCGTAGGAGCCGGCACCCAGCCGCTTGGTGCTCTTGTCGCCGTCGGCTGAAAGCTCTGCGGAGCCCCAAAAGCGGAGCCTCCCGGAGTCATCGCCTGAAGCCGTTGTTTTGCATCTTCCAACTGCTGGGCATTCTCGGCGCTCGCTGTCACTCCCGATTTCTGCAAGGTCTCAAGCCGGCCAATCTTATATTGAAGCTCCTCCTGCTGCTTTGCCTGTTGGGCTGCCGGAGCCGACTGCCGATAGAGAGCCTGCGCAGTCGTCTTCTGTGCCTCGAAGCTCTGCGGAGCCGCCAGGCTAACCTTGGCTCCCGGCTGAATCATCCCAGCCGCCAGCGCGTAAGCCGCCAACTCAGGATTGGCACCGCTTTGAACGCTCTCAAAAAGTCGATCCAACATCCCCTTATACATGGAGCGTTGGAGTGCCGTGTTGGTGTTGAGGTTCTGCACCTCTGCCGCCAGCCATGCCGGAGCGCCCTCCCCTTGGAAAACAGACACCCTGCCCAACACTTCATTTCCACCCGTTGCCGTGGCACCCTTCACAGAGGAGGTCGATGAGGCCGACCCCCTGGAGACCGCTCCCAGGATCTTTGGGGAAACCGATGCTGCTGTCCATCCGCTCGCCATATACTCAATAGGATGTTGGGTTAGTCCAATCAAACGCCGGCTTGGAAGCCGCCGCGCTTGACCCGCCTAACCCTAAAAGTTTCGTCCAGTCCATCGTTCCCGCCGCCCCAGCCACATTCCCAATTGCCGAACTCCATGCCTTGGCGGTTTCTGTCGCCGCTTGAGCGGACGCATTCGAGGCTTGCGACATCAACTGATTCGTTGCCCCGACCTTCGCCAGCCAAATGTTTGCGATATTCGTGCCGGACAACCCCACATCCGACTTCATTGACTCTGACAACCCCAAGATGCCCGAAGAGGCGCTCAAATTTGCTAGTTGGTTGGATTTCAAAGCCGGGAAAAGGCTGGCCAATATCTGAGTCCGGTTGTTCTCCAACGCTTGGGCCGCTGAGGTCAATCCTTGCGCCTCGCTGCGCCGCCGCGTCTGCAAATCAAGCGCAGCGCCGCCAATCAGCTTCTTGCTGAGTTCTCCCGCCAGGCCCTTGGCGCTTGGACCAACCCCGGTTGTGCCCGCGCGCTCCAACCCCGCCTTCACAATCTCAGCTTGAATGTCGTCGGGAAGCGTCGCGCCCCGGTCCAGGTCATCAATGGCCGCATCAAGAAGCTTCTCTTTGATTGCGGCGAACTTTGGAGAGGTGCCGATGGCACTTTCCGCCGCCAGTTTGGCAATCTGATCCCCCGCTCCGGTATCAATCCCGGCAAACTGCTCCCCAAGCTTCTTCTCCGCAGCGTATCGGGTCTTCAACAACTCCGGGTCCGTAATCGCTTGAAGGGCCAGTTGCGACTTGGCTCGTTGAACATCCGCAGCGGATGCTTCGGCACTGATCGTTCCGGTGTCCAGCATTTTGTTGACGTAATCACGCTGCTCTTTAGCAGCTTTGATCTGCATGTTCGCAACGTCCTTCATCGCCTTGGACGTAAGTGCCGCCCCTGCGATGGACCCGATTGCCCCGAAAATACCACTCATAGCGCCTTCCAAAATGATTCTTCATAGGGCAGGTATCCCCGCTGTGCAAACACACGCCGGAAAGCCTTCCCATGATACCCCGACCAACACCCACCAAGCACCCGACCGCACCCCCGCCGCCGGGCCTCCCGCTCGAACTCGTCAAGAAGCTTGAGCGCCAACCCGGATTTCCGAAATTCTGGCGGAACATACCACATGAGCATTGCCGCTTGCTTGACTCTGGTCCAAAGATCCGACATGGAAATCGCAAACAGCAATCCAACCCAACGGGTTCCTTCCACAGCCCCCAACGAAAACGCCATGTCTTGAAGCATGAGCGTCTTCCACTTCGGGACAAAAGATTCCAGATCCCCCCTCACCGGAGCGACGTTTCCAAGCTCCTCCGCCCCAGAATTCGCCAGAGCGTTTATACACCGCTCCGCCTGACTCGGAGAAAGATGAAGAATAACGGGCATCTCAAGAGAAGTGCTGTCAATCAGTGTCTTTGACCAAGTGCCAAAGGGCTAGCTGCGGGGGATACGTCACGAAGGAAGAAGTGTCCATCGCGATGAAATCAGTTTCCCCGAAAACTTCAAAGGCCCGACGCACCGGGACGTTTTCATCCGCTGTCAGATTCGTGGCATACGGAGACTCGGCATCCTTCGTCGCCTGCGTAATGATTCGACCTCGAAGCGACTGCTGGGCGTCCCCCAGCAGGGACCAACCCGGATTGTATAGCAAAGCATCCGTCGCCGTCCGAAAAGCAACCGCCTTGATGTCTCCCGGACACCCGGAAACCGTTCGCCATTTCCCCCGGTGATAGAAAATGTGACAGTCGATGGACGTGTCGAAAAAATTCTGGTATTCCTCCGGGCTCGTAGGCCGTAAAGATGTTGCCCCGGAGGGAATGACGTTTGCAAACGGAAGCCAGGCCCCAACTCCGCTGTCGTAGGCGGCGTTCCAATACCACCACGAAACAGGAAGCCCATCCTTCACTTGGAGCCAGAGGAGGGGGTTCGAGGAAGTCGGTTCAGTTGGGCCGACCGTGAACCACACCGTTTCGCTGTCGGAGATGTCCAACGGAGCATACCGCTTCGCCGAGTCGTCCCACACATACCACTTCAGCCCGTCCTTCAACCACGGGCCTACGTTAGAAATCGGCTCGGTGTCCCCGATATAGATGAAGTTGGTCCCGGATGGAGACATAATCTTCATCCGCCGAACGCCCTCGTTCAGCCAATCTTGCGGGGCGCCGACAAAAGTTGCCGGCAGTTGCGCCATTTGCACCAATAGGTTTGTTGCTTGTAAGCTCATATTTTACTCCTCTGGAACTTCTTCCAGATACATACAGCCCGGAGACAGAGAAACTTCGACAACCGTTTGATATAACCCTACCCCGGTCCCGTTCACGATCTTGATTCCCTGCCAGTATAACACGGCTCCCGCCGCATAAACTGACAAAACCCATCCACACGAGTTAGGAGATTCCGCGACTGCCTGAGAATACACACAAGTCGCCCCTCCAAATCCACCACTGGCGGCTGCCGTCCAAACACACGAGGCTGAAGTGTATTCCGTGCGGGATAGCTCGCCGTTCCAGGTATCCCCAATTGCCGACGGAAATTGTTCTCGAATAGCATCCCAATTCTGAACGATCAGAGTTTTTGGCATGTCGGCACGTCCAGAAATTTGAACCAACCTAAACGAATACGGTTCTGTCTTTGCCAGGGTTTCCACAGCATAGGTTTCTCCGTAGTTAAGTTCGATAAGCTGCCCGACATCTCGAACAAGATACAGTGGCCCTTCTTCGTGTTCGGGATTCGCCGGATAGTATTGCGGCCAATATCTGAGGCCCTTAAAAGCCGCTTCCATCTCTAGTGCGAGAGCCCCCAAAGAAGCACTACAAACTAACTGTGGAGATGCTTCAGAGACCAACACATTCGGTAATTGGGCATACCCATTCTGATCATCCCACAACGAAACCTTCCAAGCCGTCCCCATGTAAGCCGGATCAGGAACTCCATCGCAATTGTTTCCAGAGTTGATCGACGTATATGAATATCCTGCTTCATACTCCAAAACGTAAGATCCTGTTGGAAATTCACCAAGCTCTACATACCGATAGGTTGTAGGATCAGACGGCCAGGCTTGTTCACTAGAGAAACTAAACACCCCCCAATCAACATCTTCAGTAATCTCAAAAGGTTCCTCCCCCTCTGGGACGGGATCTCCCTCCTCTGTGGCACACCCGCCGCCTCCCCCTTCTTGCGCCTGCCCAGCGTCGTAGATTACAGTCTCCCCTTCGGGATAGATTGCCGTTACTCCGCCGTCTGGTTCATCCCCATCTTCAAAATCGTAATAATTGGTCGTCACACATTCCGCAACCAAAATCCACGGATTGTTTGGATCTCCACCCTTACGATAGATGCTCCAGCAAATCACCCCAGGCTCGGCGTCCCATTCAAGCCGCCAATGATCGCCTATGCGAACCCACCTAACCCCTGACGGATACCGTCGAGTAGGGAACGGATTCAAAATCACTATCGGTTCTGCCGTGCTCGAAAAATCAGCTTCACAAATCGGAGGAGATACATAGACCAAGGGAATCCGGCGCGCGAATAGAGTCTGAAGGTGTTCAAAGCTCATAGGTCTTCCCCGGCACTGATGATTTTGGGGAGGAGGTTTTCCAGTTCGTGCTCAGCTTGCCGCGTCGCGATAATCTCCGCAACACGATCCGCCGCATCCTGTGAAATTACGCTCTCCGAATGCCCGACTCCAACCGCCGATTGCCCTCCCTGAGTCGCCGTTACTGTCGCATTCGCCTCATAACTCTGAATCCCCTTCGAGGCAAGCTCACTGATTACCTCTTCCGGGGTGTTCCCTTCAGCCGCGAACCCATCAAACCGGACCCCTCGAACCCCGGTTTCATCCGTGCAGGCTTTACCATCTCCAGAAAAATCTGGCGTGCGCAACTCCCCAAAAGCCCGAATCCAGCGAATGGTCGCAACCCCGCTTCCGACTACCATGACTTGGTGCGACTCGTCGATGTAATCCAGGAACTCGCGCTCAACCGGACACCCGCCGGTCTCTTCTATGCTCATCTCCAGGGGGGCGTCCTCGGTGCGAAGGGTTCGCGATTGCGGCTTGTAAGCAAAAACCGGAGTGTCGGCCCGCAACAAAACATCATATCGGAGGCTTCCTTTTTCTACCGCAAGCCTCTTGGTGAGTATCTGGTGGTAAGAGCCCCGAATCCCCGGCGCAAAAAAGACCGCCAGATCCAAATCTTCCGAAATGCCGCACAACGACAGGTCCACATATCGAAACTGGCAATCCTGACCCGCCGGCTTCCCCGCTACTTGAGAGGCCGCACCAAAATAGCCTCTGGTTTCCACGGACCAGATGATCGGGCAGCCGTTGTCTTTTCGATCCGGCTCAAACGCGCGCCAAAGCCGGTTCGCGCCATCCGAATCCTTCGACACGTAGTAACATTGTTCAGATCCCGCCACAAATCCTGTCAGCCATTCAACAGGGCGGGTTCCGATCCAGTATCCACACCATGACGGTCCCGACTCATCGTTCAAAGTTTCAATGCTAGCGCTGTTCATCACCCATGTATGGGTGTTGTAAATGTCCCCTGCGGGAACGCTCATCATCAAAAACTGCTGAAACGCCCCGCCGGCTACCAAACTCAAGTCTGGACTCAACGTGGACTTACTGACAATCATCTCCATGTCCCGAACCGGAATACGGGATATGTGCCGCGCGGCAACCGCGGAATCGTAAATGACAATGCCGGTATTGGTGAACCAAGAAAGCTGCCCGACGTGATTGACCACAGACCGCTGTGAAGGGCACCCAATCTTCAGCCACTCCCGCTGCATGTCGTCCGTCGTCGCCCACAAATCGCGATTCCGAATACTCGCTCTGATTAGTGTGCAGTTAGTCGTCGTGTAGGCCAACAACTGCGGAGCGTCTGATCCCGGCGTCACCGCCAGAGCCGTCACCTCGTCTGGAAGCACAAACGCCGAGATTGTCCCAAGATACTGTTGTTCCCGAAAAGAAAAGGGGTTCGCGATGTCAGACGCATACACATACGTTCCACGAGCAACCCATAGGCGGTCCCCAATCCAGGCCATAGGCCCGCCCGTCGGAGTCCCAAAGTTATCGGCCCCTTGGGCGGGTTGAGTGTAGGGTGATCCGTCCGAATTCTTCAAACCGGGGACCACCTCAAGCTCCCCTAAACGAACGCCCCCTGAACTCGATCCGTCATACCAGGCCGGAGCCGTCAGCCCGCCGTCTTGAATAAACAAGACCTTACGAGGAACAACCACCTTCAAAGGAGCCGCGAATTCCGTGGAGGTTCGCCGAACCGATTGCTCTGTCAGGCACCAAAACACCTGCTTGGCAGATTCAGAAAGCTTGATGTTGTCCAACAAACGAAACTCGTGAAAAGGATACTCCGCAACAAATATCTTCCCAGAGATGGCAACAACCACTTGTTCCAACCCCATGCGGGGTCGAAAAAACGTAGCTCCCTGTAGGTTCCCATCAGGAAGAGACACGATGCACCGATAACCAGGGCGGGTTGATAGCACTCCCCCGGTGTTGATCATGTTGACAGCCATCCAATAGAATCCTTTCGGAAGCAACCCCGGATCAGAATCCGATTTGGCTCCCTTGAAAAACAGGCCATCAAAGTCGTCTAGGCGCGCTGGCTGGCTCATGTGATCTCAAATTCGAGCTTGTTCCTCGGATTGTTCATATCTACCACCTGCAACGGAGACGCAATCGGAGGCTCAAGCCGCGTCTGGGCTTCCATCTCCAACCTCGCCGCATCGGCCTCATAAGTGTGCGCCGACCCCAAATCCAGTTCGTTGTAATACTTCAACGCGCGCACCGCAAGCAACAACGCGATCCGGCTCAACATGGGAACGTGATCCCGCCGGCTGGTGATTTCAGGATTCTTCTTGAGGTAGGCAATCCGAGCCCAGGTCGTCGGACGGGACAACTTAATCCGACGGTATCGAGGAAGCCTCTCGTCTGGCTCATACACCCCAAGCAACGTCCCTGTCACCCCGGAGTCATCGGTTGTGGAGAGGCGGACAACGCCATCCGTGACATCCTTTTGAACAGCCGTAATCCGTGACACCAGAGGCGCTTCAGAATCCGGCAAGGCGTAGCCATAAACCGTCGGAACCAAGTAGCCCTCAACCCAGGTTCCGTTTTCCTCACGCTGCAACGGGTAGCCCTTGTCATCATAGCCAAACACAATCAGCCGCTTTCCCGCATCGGAAGGCCGCTGTAGATACGCAACCAACAGCGCGGGATCTTTCAAATCCCGGTAAGTGCAGTGAAAAGCAGCTTGATCCTGCCAGGTCCAGGAACACGGAGTCTTGCAATCTCCAGGACCGTTCAGATGAAAGTTGAAAAGCTGGTCGTGCGCAAAGGTTGGCCTGCCGCCGATGTTGACGGCAATGACCGTCTCGACCTCGCGAGGAAGAGTAACACACTGGTCGTAGTTGGCGCAGATGTCACAAAAGCCCTTCCAGCCTTCAAGATCCTCCTTGTTGGCTATCAGAGACACCGCGTCTGTGATCCACCGAAAGAGCTTAACCTCGTCGCAACTTCCGACAATCTTTTGCGCCTCGTCGTAGATGTCTTCCACCAGGATCATACTCAGTCTTCTTTTTCCTCGTCCTCTTCCTCTTCCGACGCCATTTTGGCTAAAGCGTCGAGGGCGTCTTCCGTCTCCTTGCCCCCATTCTTGGCCGGCGCTCTCGGTTCCGAAGATTCGGCTTCGCAAATTTCGCACACCTCGATGGTGTATCGGAACTTGGTCCTCTGCGCGTCGGCGTCTGGGTCCACCGAAGCATGGGAGATCTTATATTCGACGACCATCTTCCCCTTTGCCGGCAACGCCAAACGCTCATCGCAACAAATGTCGAAGCGCGGATATTCTTTCCCAGGGTCATAGGGCTTCGTTTCAGGACCACCAAAACTCCCCTTACCCTCCAGATCAAAATCAATCTTTTTCATAGGTTATACGGATACCGACCAGCTACCATCAAAAACCCTTCCGCCTGTGCATCAAGCGGCGGATTTACCACCGTTGGGACGAATTCAGGAGCCTGCGGCATGATGAAACCGCCCTGCCCTTCGTCTCCACAACAGCACGAACTCACCAAATTCTCGGCTACTGTCTTCGGAACAAACTTGCACTCTTGATTATGACAGCCGCACATACGCCATTCTCGTTTTCGCCCCGCGAATGTAAACCCGATCCGCCGTCCCGGCATTGGCCCATAGTGTCACTTGCTGATTGACACCACTTGTCGTCAAGTAAGCCCAAAAAGTAAGAGTGTGATAAGTATCCCACTGCATGTTGGAAAACCGGATCTCCGATCCGCTCACGTCTCCGCCATCAAGCTGAAACTTGAACTTCAGCAGTGGGAAGGTCTCTGTTGGGTCCGGTATCGACTGCAAGTCCAAAATCGCCTCCACCCGATATTCCCCAGCGTCCGGCAAAAGCAACTCTGGGTCTTGAATCGTGCCGCCGGAAAATTGAACCTGCGTGTAAGCAACTTGGACGAACCACGGATCTCCCTCGCACTGCACCCAATCGTTTACCGCTGTCGGATTCGGACCCGAGGCACCCGTTGGGCCTTGTGGTCCCGTCGGTCCCGTCGGGCCAACAACCGACACTCCTTGCGGCCCGGTGGGCGCGACCAGTTTCCCCGCCGTTACTGCACTATTGTAGGCTGTGCCGGACACAACCGAAATGACAGTCCCATGCAGCGCCCCGTCAAGATCGTAGCTGTTTACAACATACCAGCCCGACCCTCTGACGAAAACCACCAGGTTCTCCATAATCGCCGGGTTGTAGGCTGTCCGTATTACCCGATTCGGATCAGACAGCGATGGCTGAAGAAAAGTTTGAGTTGTGACTGTGTAGGCGTTGAACCCATCTGCGCCATCGTTGCCCGCCGCTCCTGTCGGACCCGTCAGCCCAAGGATGCCATCCTGAAAGAGCCGCAAAAAATAACACGCCAGCCCCTCATCGGGAGCGCGCGGATTGTTCTCCAACCCGGTTTCCAAGTTACACGGAAGCACCCACTGAACTTCCCCATCCAATTCCGTCTTTGTCACCTCGCCGAAGAAACTCTTGGTGAAGTTTGAAATCTGGGATGGGAGTGTCTCACATTCCGCAGTGTTCGCCGCCGAGGCGGAGCATGGGTTGCAGCATCCGCCAGCCGGCCAGGTGTTCCGTTGATCACATTCGCACGACATACTTACTCCCTGAAGGTCATTGCGGACACAAGTTGCTGTGTGTCCTTGCTCTGCGCCTGTTTATGCTCGACTTTGAAGAGTTCCTTGATTTCTTCTTGTAGCGCCGGATCTTTCACCTTCTTCATCACCGACTTCTTGAACTCCTCGCCCCCGGAAACTACTTCCCCCAGCGCCCGCTTGAAGAATCCAGCCCCGGCCTGCACGGCCCCGGTTGCCAGTTGAAGCGGAGGGTTGCCCATCGCAAACATCTTGACTGCCGTCCACAAAATCGCCAGAATGATCAGGCCGACAAAACCCATCGCCGCCACGACGAACAGCCAGACAAAATATGGGATCTGCAAAAACCCGGTCCCCTCAATCTTCTTTCCGGCGTTCTCGTTGTTTCCGCGCTTGAATTCATCCAGACGTTGGTCAAATTTTGCCATTGCCGCGCGCAACTCTTGCGCAAGCGCCTTTGCAGTCGCGTCCCCCGGCGCCGATTTCGACGGAGCCCCAATCGACTCCGAAACCACCTCGGTCAAAATCGCTGCGTCCTTCGCCGGCTCCACCACGTTCGGAGGGGCGTCAACGATCAACGCATTCTGAAGCACCTCCTGCGCACTCTCCGCCGCACGCCGGGCAACCTGCTTCTGGATCTCCGTTTCTCCACGTTTGGCTTCAGGAAATGCCCGCACCTTGTCTTGGCCAAATTCAACCCTCTTGGGGATAAGCGTTCCACACCCCGCCAACCAGGGGATCACCAAAAAAATCGCAATAGCTCGCTTCATGGCTGCTGTTTTTTCGCCCGCCGTTTAGATTTCAGCAAAAGGGTCTTTTTGACGATGTAAACGACTGTCGCCAAAGCGACCAAAATCTGACCCAACTGCAATAAGGAGTGCAGCCAGGGCTCAAGCATCACCAACCAGTCACCGGCTCCCGATAGCAAAAGGTTTCCTGCCGCCAAAAAGGAAATCTTGCCTTCGTCTGTGTTCCACATATCCTGGAGTGAAAAGGCCGGACGGCACCCCCTACCGTCCGGCCCGTGTGTCACCTACACCGACGATTCACTCAGCAAATCTCAGGCAGGCTCGATTCGCACTCCACTCCTACCGTGCTGTAGGCATCCGAGCCGGAATACTCCGACGCAGAATCCGTGGTGCAGTCGATCAGGCCCAGGTCAGCCTTGCAACGCTTGTAGAGAATCGGAACAATCCACTGCGGACGCAACGGACGGTAAGCACGAGTGATCTGATACTTGTGCCAGCCGAAGTCACCCCACTGATTGCACTGATTGTCTTGAATGTAGTGCCATTCAAGCTCTCCCATGTGAAGCTGAGGCGCGAATTTGAACGTCCCCTCGCCAACATACTTCTCCGGGACCAGGCGCTCGAAGCTGCCGTCTGCAATGAGCATTCCCAACTCGTAGTCCGCCGCGATCCAAGACGGATTCGGCTTTGCATACGCGGTGCCCTTCGCGACATTGTGGACGATGGTCACAGGGTCGATCAGATCCAGGGTGCCGTCCTGCTTGAACCCCGACGCCCGCAACGGGCGTTGATCAACACCAAACGCGATACCACGATAGGCCGGCGACTGCTCAAACGAGTAGGCTGTCAGCGTGGTTTCGCCCAGTTTGTAGCCGCCCGTGGTCAGGGCAACCATCACGTTTTGAACCCCAATCTCAGAGCGGAAGTATTCCACCTGATCAGAGCCGCCGATGAAGCGGAAATGCGGCATCCCTTGCCCGGCCTCAAACCATTCGGCGAACAGCACTTCTCGCATGTAGCGGGCGATGTAGTGCAGGGCCTTGAAGGTCATAGGACCAGTCGGAAGCAGCGGCGCAAACTGAACCCCCAAATCAGTCTCAAACCCACCGGTCCACAGACTGTTGAAGTCGTAGTTCGCGTTTGCCGTGAACTTGGACGCACTTCGCAGGTAAAGCTGCGCGCGGATGTCCGCGTTGATGTATTGCGTCACAAGTTTCCGCAAACTGTCTTCGGCAGCAACGTAGCTACCCTTGAAAGCGGCGTAACCTTTCTTGACGCAAATGTTTGGACCCCGACCACGAAAACTCTCCAGCTTCGTGGTGAAGTTGATGGCATCCGTCAGGTCTTGATGCCCTGTGGTGCCGCAAAGGTCGATGTCGCAAACGAAAGTCGGCAGGGCGAAGGAATCACCCGGAGCCGCCTGCATCTGCACCACCGACCGGATCTCGTCAGACACGCCCGAAGGGAACGCACCACCACTGATCACGTTCATATACGGGGCGTTCGCTGCCAAAGCCTTAGCAATAGCACCGACGAGCCGTTGTGTGTCCTTCTGGGCAACATCACTGATGTCCGAAGGATCGTCGCAGAAAAAAGCCATTTTATTGGTCTCCAGAGACTTACAAACCGGGTCTCAACGCCGGACACTGAAAACTATCCTCAGTGCAGAGATTTTGTTTTGCTCGTCGCTGTGACCGGCAGCCGGTAGGTCTTCCTCGTCAGCGCCAAGACGAAGGGCTTTGATAAGGCGCTTCCCAACAAGATGTGTCGCAAAACCTGGAACCGTTCAAGTCAAAAAAGTCTCTCGAACGATCTGCTTCAGGCTGTCGTCCATCACGCCATGCGAATAGACGCACCCCTCTGCTTGCCGGGCTTCAAAAAACGCATGATCCGCGTGAGGCACCCGATAGGTGTTGTGGATCATCGGGCGGATGTTGGCAGTCCCCCACTTTCGGAATTCGTTCCACATGGCAATGTCCCAACTCGCGCGCGGATGCACCCCACCAACCTGCCGGGCGATCCGATGGAGGAACGCCAGGTTCGCCGATACCATCATATTTCCATTGATGTGCGGAGGAATGGTCTCCTGACACCCGACTACGCTGGCTGGCTGAACCACGTCCCATGCCTGAAGCATCTCCGAAATCCAAGTCGGCGACATCGGACACCCGTCTGCCTCGATAGTGAACATGCACTTGTATGGCGGAACCTTCCGCGCCTCCCGCATCGACAACAACCATCCCAAGGTGGCGAACCAAAGAGTATTGCACCCAAGAGGATGCCCCGTCCCTCGGTTGCGGCAAATGTATGTGTAGGTATTGAACTTCCGTTTCACGTATTCAACAACGTCCCTATCGGGGGCGCAATCGAATCTCGACACAAACAAAAAGTCTGCAAGCTCCAAATGACGAGGCTCCAGATCCGCAATCAACCTCGCCAACTTTCCTGCCATCACCTTATCCCCGTTCCAAAATTGCAAAGCTAATAGCATCCGATGAACCGGAGTCTGTCGATCTACACTCTTGTTTGCCACAGTTACTTCCTTTGATGCTTTGAGGTTCAGCCGTCTCATTTCATCGGGGCTTCGGAAAGGTGTTGCGCGGCCCAAAGCAACAAGCGCCCACATGCCCGCACAAGAGGCCCATGTCAACAAACGGCTGGTGCCCCGCCTCAGCAGCCCTCACACAGAAGGCCACGTCCTCCCCCATCGCCAAACTAGATTGACGCCGGCACAACTCCGCACCGGCTTCCAGCATCTCAAATGCTTTGAAGCCCTTCTCCGCCGTCATGGAGCCCTCTGAACACAACTTGCGAACCCGATCTATCAAATCCATCGCATGATGCTCGCTGGATGTGAACCACTGACCGCCCATCTTGTTTTGCCCCCGCGCGAGCCGAGGAAACTTCTTCTCGATGTCTTCAAAAACCCGTCGATGAATAAGCATACACCCCGTCGCCACCCATCGGGTTGGCTTCAACAGTTCATGCGGACCTCGGCGCGCAAACTCCGCCTCCGTCGCTTGACTGGCGCCCTCGCAATACATGGGAGCGCCGAAATGCTGTCGTCCGAAGTAAAGAGCCCCCACCAGCGTCTTGCCGTGCGAAAGCAACCGGTCAAGGGCGTTCAACCCGGCAAACCGATCAGATAAGAAATCAAATCCAGTGTTGTTCTTGAACCACGCAGCATCCCCAAAAGGAACTATCATGTCGTCGTCCAACATGAGCAGCCAATCAAACGGAGATTGAAGAAAGTGGTCCGCGCATTTGTTTCGAGAGTGCGCCACAAAAGCATCCCCATAATTCAGCATGAGCCCGGTGCGACGCCGATCCACCAAACCCATCACAGAAAAGGCTGTCAGGGGGTTGGTGTGCTTCAACCACGGTAGAGCTATGACCACCCGCGTCGTGGCGATCTGTGGGGCGGTCAAGAGGGGCGTGACCGTCGGGACACACCCCTCGCTTTTGTGGTTTGCGCTCATCGTCCGGCAGCCTGACGCTTTTCAGCAATCTCGCGCGCAATGTCATCGAGGGCCTGCGTCGCCGGCTTGGTGAAGTCGTTCCCCTTCCCCAGGTCCACGTTTTTCGCCGTTGTCGGCTCCTTCTCACCTCGCAACCGGGTCGTGCCCGCCTTCTTGATGCTCTCCAAACGCGCCGTCACGTCCTCCAATTGCTTCTTTGCCGTCGCCAGTTCGGCCCTCGTCCCTTCGTGTGTCCTCTGAAGCCACAGAAGCTTGCCCATGCCAGCAATCAGAATGGCTCGCATTTCAGCAGAGTCGTCCACCAGGGACTTGGCAAGGTATCCTCGCGTCTCCTTCACAAAAGCATTGTGGTCTTCCACCGACTTCCGGGCTCCTTCTTCCGCTCCAGCTCCGGCCTTCTTCTCGTTCAACCAGTCAAACCCCGACAAAAGCTGCCCAAGATGCTGCTGTGTCTGCTCATTGTGGGCAGACATGGCCTTTGTCTGCTCCTCTTCCCGAGACTTGATGTATCCGCCGACGTTTGCCTGCGCGGCCTTGATGGCTTCCTGCTTCTCGTATTGGTTCCGCTCCATGTCCACCAGTTGAGACTCGATCAACCGCTGCGTCTGGGTGTCCCCGATGGTCTCGAAAATGGGGGCAAAATTCACTCCAAGTGGCCCGCCATACTTCTTGATGTCCTTGATGTGCTCTTCGGTGATCTTTCCCGTGCCAAGCAGCTTGGCATAGATGAAATTCGCCGCCTTATCGTTCGCCGCGTCGTATTCTTTGAACTTCGGGTCCGCCTCGATGTCGAACTTCGCCCGGAATTGCCGAAGGTTGGCCAATTCATCCTCGACCTCCTTTGGCACCGGGTTTTTCAGCTTCGCTTGAAGATCCTCGTTCGCTTTCTTCAACTCCTCAAGCTGCTTCTCTCGTGCGGCGATCTCCTGAGTGGCCCGGATCTTGATTGCCGCAAAAGCCTCAGATGATTTCGGACGAGCCCCCGGCGGAAGCTGCACGTCCTTGAAGATTTCATCAGCCTTCTTGGATTCCTCCAGGCGCTTTTGCGCTGCGGCGTCTTCTTCAGCCTTTTTTGTGGCGGCTTCCTCCTCCGCCTTCTTCGCTGCCGCCTCGTCATCCGGTTTCGGGGTGACAAGTGCCGGGGTCTCTTCTGTTTCCTCGTTTTTCTTCGAGACTTCTGCCGCCAACTTGTCCAAAGCCGATTCGGCGCTCGCCAAATCGTCCGGTTTGTTGGTGGGTTGCCCCGAAACATCCTGCGCGGCCTGTTTCGCCGCAACTTCTGCGTTTTTCGCCGCAACTTCTTCCGGCGAGAGGGTATTAGGTTTGATTTCGTCTGCCATAAATTTACTTAGTGTCGGTTTGAGTGAGTTTCTGCCCGTCGTTCCAAGCTGTGTCGTCGTTTAACGGAGGGTATGTGGGCACCTCCCGATTTTCCTGCTTCGGCGGGTAAGCAAGATTGAAAAATTCGCGCGCGGCGGCTTGAAATCCTCGAACTTCTCCAGACCGGATGAGGATTTCATTCACGTCTCCTTTTCCAAGGAGGGTTGGGGCCTCGTTGAGCACGCGCGGAAGCAGCCGGGAACCCGTGACCGTAGTCAGAAAGTTCCGCAGGTTCACTACATCCTCAGATGTCCAGGGCAATTCGTCGTTTGTCAGTAGCATGGGGGGTGTTAGGGTTCACAAAACTCAAACGGCTGCCGGCGGCGCGGCCAATCCGGCTAAATGTTGGTGGGCGGCATCCTGTGCCGACATGTGCATGACGCTAAGCGGTCCTCCAAGCTGTCCTTCTTGGTCAATGGTCTGTCCCGCCTGCGCAACCTCCTGCGCTTTCGCGTCCAGAGCCTTCAGTTGCTCAATCATCGGCATGGCTTTCTTCAGAAAATCCGCAATCCGGGCCAATTCTTCCTTTTTGACGCCTTGAGAAAGCGCCCGGTTGTAGTGCTCGTTGATGTGAGCAACCACTGCTTCAAAAGAAGCGGTGTCCGCCTGCCCTGCGGCCAGCGCCGACCCCATCTTCTCTGTTACCGGCATGAGCATCTCCAGATGAATCCTGTGGTTGTCCCTCGGCGACACCGGCACCGGTTGCCCATTGGTCAACATGTTGAGTTCCATCTGCTGAAGCCGCTGCTGCTCTGCCTTCTCAGTGGGATCGTCTTCCGGCAGCAACACCTTTTTTGCAAAATCAGAACCAACCCGAGCCGCCAAATCCTCTTCTTCAAGCTGCCGCTGGTTGTAAAGCGGATTCCCCCGCTTCTCTGTCGCAATCTGGACCACCAACTGCCGCTGTGTCGGAGTCAGATCCCGCACCGTCTCAGCAACCGGCTGCTTCGCCAGTTCTTCAAGCTCCTCCCGGCTCATCACCTTCAGCATGTCCTTCTGAAATTCCTTGGCATCGTCCTCCAAAGTTTCCCTGTCGCAGATCCTCTTGGTCATCGTCCCTATCATGTCGGTGAAGAAGCGCAAAAACCGAGAAATCCGGGCGTCTCTCCCCTCCTCTTCGCGCGAAGCCAACAACTGCCAGGCAGCCGGAGAGCGAAATGCTTCGCCCCCTTCGGGCCTTGGGGGTGAAACCGCACCGATCAACTGATCGACAAGCAGCGACATGTAGGCGTCGAACTTCATAAACGCCTCCACATTCCCGTCAAACTTCTGTTCGAGCACGTTCCAACCCTGCCCAATCAGCACCGCCGCCCCAACCACCGACATCTTGAACCGGTTGAGGTGCTTCAAGTCGCCCTGAATCATGGTCTTCCCAGAAAGGATCAACCGGTCTGCGATTTCGTTGCGACACCGGTCCACCATGCCAGCCATCTCATAGATCTCGCGCCCGATTCCCTTCGATCCCAGCATCGTCGAGTTGCCTTTCTGAAATGTAAAATAGGCCAACGCCTCATCCATGTTGTCGAACTTGTCCTCCATCGTGTAGATCTCGTCCAGGCGGTCGCCAGCCAGACGATAATGGGACACCTTCCCATCCACCTCGCGCGCCAGAAGTGAATAGCACACGATCACGCGCGCCCCATCCATGAAGGACGCTCCGACATTCAACTCCCGCCACATGTTCTGATACCAGATCTCCGGCGATCCCCCGTAGTTCACCCGAAGTTGGGCCGGTGACGCCTCGTTCACCGCAGTCAAAACGTTCGGAACGTTCCATCCGGCTGTGTCCGCTGCCTCTCTATCTTCAACAAACTCGAAAAGCTCGTGGGGAAGAAACAACTCCCGCAACACGACAATCTGCGTTCCGCTGGGCTGCTGGCGCGTGCCCGTGGTCATAAAAATGTCGTCCTGCTTGAAGTGCCTCGGAAACCACAGATACTTGTCCAACCAGCCGACGACCGTAAACCCAAACAGTGCATTATCCTGTGATATGTCGTCCAGTAGGTTGACCCAGCCCTTTCGACGCCGGATCAACTTGGTGATCCCGGAACGAAAACTTTCTGTCTTGACCGTGGCCCCGTCAAACGCCGGAGGGAGCGTCGCGTTTGTCAAATACTTCATCCCGTTGATAGCATCCACAAAGCGCGGGGACACCTTCTCAATCATCGACGGAAGCGGCTTCGTGGTGAAGTTCGAGCGCCAGCCAAGTCCCTCCTGCTCCAAAGTCGTCTGATCATACGGCTTCTCGGCATTGTATTTTGCCATGATCCGGGAGTTGATGATCATGCGCTGCCGGTTTGCCTGAATGAGGTATCGAATCAGGTTCATCGCCTGACCCGCATCTTTCACACTGCGGACTTGCCGCTTCCCCTTGCCGTCAAAATTCGGCGAGTTGATCAACCCTGCTGTGAACCCCCCGATATTGGGCGGGCTCTGAACTGATGCCATTGGCGATCCGGCTTCCATACGTAAAACAGTGTGTCAATGAAGACGTTTAATCCAAACACGAAACCACTTTTTGGCCGGGCATCGCTCGGTCGCCAACGGGATCTTGGCATCCAAAAAGCACGAGCACAAGTCACATTGATTAGTCAACGGGCACCGATCCCGACAGATCTCACACTTCTCCCAGCGAACCTTTACCACTGGATCAGAAGCAAATACCTCATATCCTCTGCACTTTGCATACAGCAACACGCACATGGACCCCAGGGCTCGAAACGGGTTTGGAAATCTCATTGGGCCTTCCTCCAGCAATGCCCCGGCAACTCAGTATGCCGGATGGCGATTTCATCCAAATGAACCGCCGTGGGGAGGTCCGAATTCAAAACGGCACACGCCCCGACCGAGGTCTGGGCAGGAACCTTCTCAAGGATCTCCTTTCGAGAAGCTTTCAAAAAGGCAGCACAAGACGAGCATCCGCCGCCGACAGCCCTCTGGAATCCACATCCTTGACAAATCTTGGCTCTCCGCTCCGCCTCCGCGTCGGACACATACCGAACTGGATTGTTCTTTTTCTCTTTCCGCCAATCGTTCAACCAGGCAAACACCCGGCTTTTGAGCGTCCTTGGAACGGGAACTGCCTCAGTGTTTACCCGCTGACACAAGTCTGGGCTCGCGGCACACGCCTGATCCATCACTTCCTTCTCAACGTCCCCAACCTCCAGGACATTCCGCTTTCGGTAAGCCTTTGTTCGAGTAACGACCGCCTTCCAGCTTCCAGCACGGATCATGGTTCCGTCCCGCTCCCGAAACACAAATCCACCCGGAGGATAGATATTAGGATTCATTTTAAAGGTCATAATATCGTTCTCCCACTCGCTCATCCAAAAAGTCCGTCCGATTCGTCGGATCTATCCGAACGCCGTTCGGATACCGCACCTCGCTCCAGTCGTCTTCTTCCTCCGCGATCTCCCCACTCCCTTTCATGCTTAGCGGAGAATTGTGAAATCGCCGGACTGCGTGGACTACCAGGGTCAGTGAATCTGCTTCATCCGGTGACGGAAATCCCCGAGACTTGTAGTCGGCCTTACTCTCAACAAGTGACCTCCCACCCTGCAACCGGAAAAACCGTTGTGTCATCTGCTGCGACAGCTTGTCCATGTCCACTGCCGGCGAAATCAAGAGGTAGCCGAACTCCATAAAGGCCCGCAAGGCAAACCAAAGTTCACTCACCACCCGGCCATACTGTTCTTTAGCCGTCTTGGTGTCCTCCTCCATAACCTTGGAATCCGAAGCCGACTCCGAGTAGTTGACATCCTGAACTTCTGAAGACCATTCAGACTTCACCAGATCCGCCACACCGGCGCCATGTCCGGTTCGATCCAGCCCAAGCGCCCTCCCCTTGATGCCGGCTTTCTTGCTCACCGAAATCACTGAATCCGTCACCTTGCGGGTGTCCCCTTTCGGAATGACAAACTGAGAGTCGATCTGCAAGGCCCACCTCGGCATTACCGTTCCGGTTGGACCCTTGAACATGATCGTTTCGCCCTTCGGATGCTCAACCGATGGCGGTCGCTTCATCCCGCTGGCCCTCCCCCAAAGTCCCTTTGTATAGACCGCCCCTGAGCCGCCTTCAAGCGCCAGATCACACCCGCCGACCGGTTCTGGCTCGTCCGCCCAAATGAATTCCCCGCGCGATTTCACCAGCATCCCCTGGGGTATCACAGACATCACCATCCCAATCGGCGGAAAAGCAGCGCGAACCATCGCGTAGTAGCCGGCAGAATTTGTTCCCCCGGAATTCTTGGTGATCCGGTCCACGCCAACCTTGGTTTGAAGCCCCGGATAGATCAGCTTTCCCTCAACCACGTTTTCGCATCTCAGCGCATCGAGCCGAAGCACCTCCCACCCCCGAACCGAAATCCACCGATAGTGCTGGTCAATATCAAAACTCTCCCAACCGAACGGGGGCTGACACCGTTTACCTACCTCATCATGTTGATTAGTTGGATTGAACGCCCCGAATATCTTCAAGCCCTGCGTGTCCACTTGATCCAGGTTGGACATCACGTTGTCAATGTCCCCCCAGACACCCGTCGGGATGTTCGCAATTTCGTCGAGGAAGATGAACATCCGGGACAAGTCCCCAAAAGTAGAGTGTTCTGTCGGTCGAGGTTTCCGTTTTGCGCCTTGAAGCCTCCCCGCCTTCTTTGCCTGCCCTACCGGAATGATCACCCCCGAAATCGACGAAACTCGATTCCTGCGATCAAGCCCGATAAACAGTTCTCCAACCTCCCCCGGCAACGGAAGCTGCGATCCACGGTGCAGCGCCACAAGATGAGAAAACAGGTTGTCCTCCAAGTGCTGCTCGCTCGGCCCCAGCACCTTCACCGTCGTCCACTCAGGATCACGAACCCACTCCAGCAACAGCCGAACACCCATCGTGTAGCTCTTACTCATGCTCGCGGCTCCCATTAGAAGCCCAAAAGAGCACTCTGAGAAAAACTTCCACACGTCCTGTGTGCATCGAGGGCGGGGATCAAACAGCCGAGGAGACCAAAGAAGCTGCGCGGCCTCCTCCATTCCGTCGTTGTTCAGGAGCCAGTGCAGCATCTCGATCAGTGGCGGATTGCAAACCGACGGATCGTCTGAGTCGATATTCTGACGAATGTGGCCCATCTCCAAGGCAAGACGAGCCGCAGACTTGCGGTCCCCCGAATGCAAAAGGCGAGTCACCTCTTGCACTACTCTTTTCAGTTGTCCGTCTGGTAGCATGAAAACACGTTGACCGGGGTGGGGTTTGGAACCCCACACTTTGGCGGTTTGTATCCCGCTGCCTCTGCTTGGGCTACCCGGCCAAAAAACAGTGTTGCAAACAACAAGGCCGGAGCATCTGCCCCGGCCACAAAAAATCGAAATGAAAGGAATGGGCGCTACTACGTCATAACGCCTCCTTCCCTCCGTCGAAGCTGACGGCGGGGTGAATCGGATTCACTCCACAGAACTGTGGATCAGGTTCCGAGGTGCTCAGTCTAAGCTGGATCTCCCGAACGAATCCCTGCCCCAATTGAAGCTTCAGCGTTTGATAAACGGCGTCTCCATCCCACAATTTTCCATTGCGCCGGCACAGCGCGTTCTCGTTCAAGGCCCGCGCAATCTCTTTGTTCGGCACCCCTTCGCGCGCGAACTGAAGCATTGCCCCCAGGGCGATTGCCTCCTTCGGATATGCCCCAAAAGGCTTGGCCCCTTCACATCGACCGTCCCGTTCCTTTTTCCGCTTCCGGGCGGCTCCGAGTTTCAGCACGATCATCGACCGCTCCCACTCCGCCAAGGCGCCCATGATCTGCCGGATCAACTTTCGTGTCGGATCTCCCGTAACGTCACAGAGATCCACCAACCCTTGATCAGACGCAAAAAGCTTCAATCCCTGCTTCTTGAGTTCCCGAAGCAGCAACTCGCTCACCATCAGGTCGCGCGCCAGCCGGTCCAGCCGTTCAACCACTATGATCCCAACTCCGCGTTCGGCTGCCTCGTCCAGCATTCGCGCAAACTCAGGACGATCCAAACCCTCCACCTTTCCTGAAATCTGCTCGGAAAAATGCTCCGAGAATTCCAGGCCGTTCGTCTTGCAGAATCCCTCAATGGCCCGCATCTGCCTCACCGGGCCATCTCCATCAACCTGAGCCGTTCCACTCACCCGCACATACCCGAATACTTTCATGCCCTATTTTCGCACACCCTTCTTTGTTGTCAAGTTCAATTCTTAATCATCAGAACGTTGAATCCAGCATCAATCCGATTGCCGGCTGGGGCTGCCCCCGGAAACGTGCTGACCTTTACCTGACAGCGTGCCGGAAATCGAAGGTAAGGCAGCGGTTGAAAAGCCGTTTGCCCATTCCCCATATACAAGGTGTCCTGAAAAATGTATTTGCTATTCAATGCCCGGCTCCCTCCGGTGACGGTTGCACGAAGTCGGGCATCCTGCGTCGTGTTAATCGCCGAAATCCCCCATTCAGCAATATAAGCAGTGTGGTCGTCTGGGACCATGAATCGACAGGATAGCGAGCGATTTCCTCCCGCCGTAATTCGCTCCTGAACGGTTGCACCACTCACCGTCCGAAGGTCGATGTTTCCAACACCCACTTCCGAGGTTCCGCCGGTTAAGGTCTCCATCCAATAGACAAAAAGCATTCGCACCGCCCCCAAGGACACAGGAACAGTCCCAGTCAGCGTGACATCCACAGACTGAATGTCGTAGCTGGTGTCGAGATACACAATCCGAACTGTATGTGCCCCGATTCCGGCTGCCGCATCAGACGAAGAACTAGACACCACCTGAAGCGCCTCCGTCCCCTGCAAAACTGGAAACAAGTCTGTTGCGGTCCCCAAAAACTCTCCCACGTCCTGCAAAATCGAGGTAGAGTTGAATCCAGCCCTTCGCCCGATAATCCGAAAGTTAGAAGCCTCCTGAGTCCCATAGCTCCCTGTGTGTGCCACTTCAAAACGAAAATCAACTGCCAGAGAACTCAAATGCCCATCCGAAATCTGGGCTGTTTCATTTGTATCTGGATCAAATAGTGTCACCTGCGGCTTATTACTCACCGTCATGCTTGTGACCGGAGAAACCTCTGACACCGACAATGGCGTATTCGTCACAACCACATTGCCAGATTCAAACTCTGGTAATGCGCTTGCGTTCGCGTTTAGCCGTTCCAGAATCTTTGCCAGTAACACTGACGCTTGATCCCCCGGCTTGGAAGTTAGTTTGTCAAACTGCCCAAAAAGTCCCATATATCTCCTCAATTATGCCGGCTCAAAAATACGTGATAACCTCACAATATCCTCCGCTGCCCTGCCCCCCTGAACCGCCCGTTGCCCCGGCCCCCGTGGCCGAACCTCCGCCGCCTCCGCCCCCGCCCGGAAATCCGCCCTTCCCACCGTCAAAACCAACCGCACCACTCGCAGCCCCGCCCCCCCCTCCACCCAGACCACAACGATTACCAGAAGTAGAGCCGTCACTGCCAGTCGCTCCAGCCGCATCAACGGCTCCTCCAGAAGCCCCGCCTCCTGCCACATATCCCCAAGGAATCCCGCCTGTGGCCCCGGTGTTTCTCGCCCCCGAACCC
>Ga0315295_10000616_pt1 | contig 30742 bp, 29 predicted proteins | sample YL17G14_0_MG_FD_204453 | JGI IMG/M metagenome (GOLD analysis project Ga0315295, IMG submission 204453) | Sediment microbial communities from Yellowstone Lake, YNP, Wyoming, USA - YL17G14_0 | ecosystem: Environmental > Aquatic > Freshwater > Lake > Sediment | place: USA: Wyoming | collected... | reverse complement strand
CGGATCGCCCGGGCGATGGAGGCCGGGAATATTTTCTGGAAGGTGCGCGCCTAAGCGGCTTGCCGGAGGCAACTAACCCGGATATTTCACACGGGGATTGACTGAACGGAAAGCGGGCGGCTTTGCGGGGATTATGCTGCAAAGCAGGTCCGGTGGGGAGCAAAGCGGGGCGGCCCCGGCGATTTGCGGGCCGGAAGATTCCTTTTTTTCGGAGCGGGCCATGCTCCCGCCGGCCAGGCACCGCGTGGGTGCCGGTTCCGGCCGGGATCGGGCCAAAACGTCAGCCCGGGGCTGGACACAAGCGCCGCCAGGCGTGGGCGAAGAGCGCCTGCACCGGCGCGGATTCCGCCAGGCGCACCCGGAGACGGCGGACCGAGACCTCCACGCGGGCGGCCAGCTTGCACAGGCGCAGGCGGATCGTGCCGGCGGTGGCCTGCGCCAGCGCCGTGCCGTGGAGCGCCACGGCGCGGAGCCGCTCCATCAGCACGTAGGCGAAGGCCGACAGCCACAGGCGCAGTTGGTTGGCCGCGAAGCCGTGGCAGGAGAGGCGTTCGCCGAAGAGGTCGCCCTGCTGCTCCTTGATCCGGTTCTCCATCTCGCCGCGCGCACAGTAAACCTGTTCATAGAGTTCGTCCCCCTGGCGGGTGAGACTGGTCACGATGAACCGGGGGTTGGCCTTGTCCCGGAGCCACTCGGCCTTGCCGATCACGCGACGGGCGCGGCTCCAGGAGTCCAGCGTTTGGTAACGGAACTCGGCGAACACCCGGGCGGTGCCGCCACCGAGCACCGCCTGCTCCCGGGCGCGGACCAGGGCGGGCGAGAGTTCTTCGAGCAACCGCGCGTTGCGGGCCAGGCCGATGACGTAGTCCACGCGGTGGGCTTCGCACCAGGCGAGGATCGTCTCCCGGCAGAACCCGCTGTCGCCGCGCACGACGATCCGCGCCTTCGGACAACGCCGGCGGATCGCGGGGATGATCTTTTCGAGGGCCGCGACCGTGCCGTCGCTGGCGTCGCGGTCGGCCGTGCGCAGTTGCGCCCAGACCAAGGCGTCGCCGATGAACGCATACAGCGGCAGGTAGCAGTGGCAGTCGTAGTAGCCGTGGAAGAACGTGCCTTCCTGCCGGCCGTGGAGCGGATCGTGCGTCGCGTCGAAGTCGAGGATCACCTCGCGCTGGCGGCGGCGCAGCGTGCGCACGCCGAGTTGGAGCAGCAGGGCTTCCAGCCGGTCCGGCGCCGGCGCGATCTTGTGGTAACGGCTCGCCGGCCGGTCCGCCGTGATCTCGAGGCGGTTGAGGGTCGGGGCCGAGGCCAGCGGGTCCCCGGCTTGGAGTTTGCCCGCCGCCGCCGCCAGCAGCGGATCGTGCCGCAGCGTCTGGTGGTCGTTGAGATCCTCGTAGCCCAGCGCCAGGCCGAAGATCCGCTGTGCCACCAGCTCCGGCACGGTGTGCGTGACCAGCTCCGGCTTGCGCCGGTCCTGGAAACACGCCGCCACCCTCCGCGTCAGCCCCAGGGCCCGGTCCAGCTCCCGGAGCAACAGCACGCCGCCGTCGCTGCTCAATTGCCCCCCGGAAAAGTCGGCCACCACCTGGCGCGCACCGAGGGCTTGAAACTGGAACGAGTCCTGCTGACAGTCTGTCGAAGACCGGGCGTTGGCTTCTGTCGGGTTGGATTGTTTCACACCAACAACTTCAGCAGGAATCACGCCCGGTCTTCCTCCCAGTGTGAAATATCCGGGCTAATTCGGCATGGCGTTTGGTGCCGGGCGGAGCGAGCATGGACGGGCATGGAGACCGGGCACATCGTTGAGTGGAGCCGCGAGCGGGGCTTCGGCTTCGTCGCGAGCGACGGGCGCCGGATTTTCCTGCACCACCGGGATTTTGCGAAGAAACACAAGGCGCCCGAGGTGGGCGACCGCGTGCGCTTCGTCATCGGGGCCGACCGCCAGGGCCGGCCATGCGCCCAGCAGGCCGTGCACGTGAACGACGGCGGGAGCTTCCAGGTCCAGCACCTGCTCGTCCTGCTGCTGCTCCTCCTCGCGCCGGGCCGCGCCCTGCAGGTGCTGGCGGGCACGATCCCGTTCCGCTACCTCGGGGCCTATGCCGTGGTCATCTCCGGGCTCACCTACCTGGCCTATGCCTGGGACAAGCACCGGGCAAAAACGAAGGGCTGGCGCGAGCCGGAGACGATGCTGCACCTGCTCGAACTGCTCGGCGGCTGGCCGGGGGCGTTTGTCGCCCAGTGCCGGCTGCGGCACAAACGCGCGAAGCTTGGCTTCCAGGTCTTCTTCTGGCTGATCGTGGCGCTGCACCAGTTTGCGGCGGTCGACTACCTCCGCGGCTGGCCCGTGCTGCGGCAGGCCGTGAAGGGGACGACGGATTTTCCCGCGAAAACGCGGTGATGGAAAAACACCAAGCAGCCAAGCGGCGAAGTTCGAGCCGGCTGAAGCATTGATCAGAAGGCCGCGGGATGCGCCCGCAAGCGGCCGCCCACGGTTCTCTTTGTTCCGTTGGGTTCCCTGCTACTTGGATTTAAAGCCCAGCGCGGCGAGTTCGCTGAGGTGGAACGGCGCGCTGGCGAACACTTCCTGCAGTTTCTCGAGCGCCTCGCCCAGCGTGGCGGCGGCATAGATCGACGCGCCGTCGTCGGCGTCGTGCAGCTGGATCGCCCAGTGGAGCGAGGCGCCGGGGACGCCGGCCACCTCGAACAGCGAGCCGTGGAGGTAATTGCCGGGCAGACCCGGGTGCGGCCCCGTGCCGGGCAGGAGGAACAGGCTGTGCACGGGATCGTGGATCTCCGCCGCGCCGCCGTGCTTGCGGTGATGGACGGGCCGGCCGACGACCTTGAGCCGGAAGGTCTCGGCCCGCGCGCGCAGCGCGTCGGGCAGATGCGAGAGGTAGCGGTCGAAGATGCCGGAGTTGGACTCCAGCGCGGCCGCCTCCACCGAGCCGGCGACGAGGGCGGCGAAGTTCGCGGCGTGAAAGAGGGGCGACCGCGCCAGCGACCGGGCGGTGACGTGGCCGTCCTTGTGGTCGGCCGAGGCGTAGATCTGGTGCGACGCGTAGAGCCGCTTGAGCGAGTCCTGGTAGGTGGGGGTGAACGGGACCGCCCCGACGGGGCTGTGCTCGATCATGTCGAGGACGGTCTGGTCGAACGGCGCATGGGGATCTTGCGGCATGGACGGGGAAAATTAGCCAGTGACCACGACAACACGAGACTGATTAACCACGAAACCCACGAAAGACGGGAACACCATGACACGGGGTGCCAAGGGGGCCGATGCGCCTCCTTTCATGAAATCCGTGTGTTTCGTGGTGACCAATCCTGTCCTTGGTGTCTCTGTGCATTCGTGGGGAGATTAACCCCCGATTTCATGAAGAAGACCTTTTCCCTCAAAGATCCGGCCAAGGACGACCAACGCGTGGTCGAGGCCATCAAGCACGACGTGCGCAAGTATGCGAAGCGCGAGCGGCGCAAGCCGCTGCCGGAGGGTTTCGGCCTCTGGGAGCTGCAGTGCCGGGTCGGGCCCGAGCCGGCCTTGGCCGAGGGCCGGCCGTTCAAGGAGGTTGCTGCCGCCATCGATGCCGTGGCCGCGGCCGGCGGGGCGGCGGTTTACGTCGAGATCCTGGCCGTGGCGGCAAAGTGGCCGGCGGGGTTGCCGAAGACAGAGGACAGAGGACTGAAGGCGGAGGACAGGGGATAAAGACGCTTGCCCCGAACGACCGGGCCGTGGGGGCAACAGCCCCTGCCCGGCGAGCAAACTCCGGAGCAAACAACCCGTGCCCAGCCTTGGGCAAGATGTGAACAGCCAAACCGCCCCCGGTGTCGGACAATGGGGGACAGTTTAAAACCGGGCCGCTTTTCCACGCCCACAACCCACGAGGACCCCGCCATGAACGTCAAACTGAAGCTCGACTACGCCGAATACGATCCCCTGAAGCGCACCGCGGAGGCCTTCGGCTGCGAGGTGGAGGATGTCGTCTACACCGCCATCAACGAATACATGCTGCGCCTCGGCAACTTCAAGGAACAGTGCGGCCCCGAGTGCAAGCGGATCCACACAGACTTCGCGGCCATGCGCTCCGAGGTGCTGAACACCAAGCTGGCCCGCAAGGACAACCTGCCGAAGTGGGCGGACAGCGCCGGCAGCGCGCACAACTACGAGGGCTTCGGCCCCGATGAGCCGGCCAAGAGCGGCAAGTCGAAGTTCTGAGCCGAGCCGAGGAACACCAAGGAGCAAAGACGCAAAAAGGGGGTGCCTCCCGGCGCGGGCTTGCAGTGATCTGTCATGGCGAGAAGTTCCGCCGGGCGACACGCGGAACTTCGCGGCTTAGCTGCCGGGGGTTGATCCGCCCGCCCGCCGCGCCCCGGCCTTCTTTGTGAGTTCGTCGACCACGAGCGCGGTCGTCAGGTCGCAGCCGACATTCGTCGCGGTGCGGCACATGTCGAGGATGCGGTCGGTGCCGAGGATGATGCCGATGCCGTCCGCGGGAATGCCGAAGGTGATGAGCAGGCCGGCGATGAGCGGCAGCGAGCCGCCGGGAATGCCGGCCACGGCCACGGCGCTGAGCACGGCGAGCAGCAGCAGCGTGACCTGCTGACCGAGCGACAGGTCGACGCCGAACACCTGCGCGACGAAGAGCACCACGCAGCCCTCGTAGAGCGCGGTGCCGCTCATGTTCATGGTGGTGCCGAGCGGCAGCACGAAGCCCGCGGTGCTGGGGGTGATGTGCAGCTTCTCGTTCGCGTTCTCGAGCGCAGCGGGCAGCGTGGCGTTGCTCGAGCTGGTCGAGAAGGCCGTCACCAGCACCTCCTTGATCGCGGCGAAATATTTCCGCGGTGGCCAGGTCGTCCACAGGCGGAGCCAGATGGACATGGTGCCGAAGAGATGCAGTGCCATCACGCCGGCGCAACCGAGCACGAACACCCCGAGCGCCACGATGATGTCGAGGCCCGACTTGACGAGGACGCTGTAGATGAGGCACGGCACGGCGTAGGGCGCCAGCTGCAGCGCGAGGTGCACGATGCCGGTCATCAACTCCGTCACCAGCTCGAGCGAGGCCTGCAGGCGGAGACGCTTCTCCTCGGCGAGGGTGGTGCCGGCGACGCCGACAAGGATGGCGAACAGGATGAGCGGCAGCACGTCGCCGATGCGCGCGGTGGTCGAGCCGACGACGGCGGCGAGCAGGTTGGCCGGCATGAACATCTCGACGATGACCGCCAGCGAGAGGCCGGTCTGGCCCTGGGCGGCCGCCACATGCCGCGAGGCGGCGCCGCCAAACTCGGCCATGAGCCGGGCCTTGGTGTCCGGGTCAATGTGGCTGCCCGGCGCAAGGGTGTTCATCATCACCAGGCCGAGGGCGACGCCGATGGCCATGTTAAGGAAGAAGAAGAGGAAGGTGCGGCCGGCGAGCGGGCCGAGCCTGCCCGGGCGGCCGAGTTGCACGACGCCGGTGGCGAGCGAGGCGAACACCAGCGGCATGACGACGAAGAAGAGCAGGCGCAGGAACACCCGGCCGAACGGGTCGAGCAACACGGTGGACACCCCGCGCATCGCCTCGAGCAGCGTGGCGGCGGGCTTGACGCCCGCGTGGGTCAGCAGGTTTTGCAGGAAATCCGGGAGCGGCACATGGGGCCCGGCGAAGAGCGTGATGACGCCGAGGATGACGCCGATGACCAGGCCGCGCAGGATGCGGTTGGCCAATTTTTCGGAGGTGGAGCCGGCCATGGGGAGTGGCGCGCAGCGTAGAAGCGGGCGTAGGCATGTCGAACGTGAATGACGGGATTGTCCCTGTCAGCGCGAGACGCGTGGAAGCGCGCCGTGGCGATCCATCGGGCTGGATTGCTCCGTTGCTGTGCTCACCCTGTTGTCGCCAGCTGGCGACCCGGGGATTGCCCGCCGGCCTCCGCGGGGGCAATTCGCCATGACCTGGCCCCCATGTCCTTTAACCGCTTTGTGCGGGCGGGTTTGCCCCGGCGGCGGGCCAAAAGCATTGCCCGCCGGGGGTGGGGGAGTAGTTTTCCTTTTCCACCGCATGAACGACTTTTTCGGCATCACCCTGGAGGTCCTGATCATTGTCGCGCTCGTGCTCGCCAACGGCTTCTTCGTGGCCGCGGAATTCGCCCTGGTGAAGGTGCGGGCCAGCCAGCTGCGGCCGCTGGTGAAGACCGGCGGTTGGCAGGTGAAGATGGCGCTGAAGGCCACCGCGCACCTCGACTCGGCGCTCTCCGCCACGCAGCTGGGCATCACCCTGGCCAGCCTGGGTCTTGGCTGGGTGGGCGAGCCGTTCATCGCCCGGCGGCTCGAGCCGCTGCTCACGCACTTCAGCATCACCGACCCGGCGGCCGTGAGTTCGATCTCGTTCTTCGTTGCCTTCGTCCTGATCACCTTCCTGCACATCGTGTTTGGCGAACAGGCCCCCAAGATGCTGGCGATCCAGCACGCGAAGCCGGTCACCATCTGGATCGCCGCCCCGCTGATGGTGTTCCACTACGTCTTCTACCCCTTCATCTGGCTGCTCAACGACACCGCCAACCGCATGCTCCGCTGGGCGGGGTTGGAGCCGGCGGCCGAGGGCGGCGACAACGCCTTCAGCGCCGAAGAGCTGGAATACGTCTTCAGCCACGCCCGGCACGTGCATGCGGGCGACGCCCTGATCAACAAACTCATGGTCCAGTCGCTGCGCGTCCGCCGCACCTCGGCGCAGATGATCATGCGGCCGCGCGACCAGGTCGTGGCGCTGTGGCTGGACAAGCCCATGGCGGAAAACCTGCGCACCGCCCAGACCAGCGGCCACAGCCGCTACCCGGTCTGCTCCGGCTCGCTCGACAAGGTCGAGGGCATGCTCCTCATCCGCGAATGGCTCTGGCAGATCAGCCTGCTCGGGCCCGAGATCTCATTCGAGCCGCTCATCCGCGAGGCGCTCGAGTTCGAGCTCACCACGCCCATCCACACCATGATCGAGCGCTTCCGCTCCGCCCGCAGCCACCTCGCCGTCGTGCTTGACGACAAGAAGGCGCTGGCCGGCATCGTCACCTTCGAGGACGTGCTCGAGGAGATCGTCGGCGACATCCGCGACGAGACCGACATCGAGAGCGGCCCCATCTACGAGCGCACGGCCAACGCCATCACGGTCAGCGGCTCTTTCACCCTGCGCGAGCTGCAGGCCGAGACCGGCTGGCCGCTCGAGTGGGCACCCCGCGAAACCGTGGCGGCGTGGACCATGCGGCACTTCGGGCGGCTGCCCAAGCGCGGCGACACCCTGGCCGTCGGCGAATACCGCCTGCTGGTGCTCGAGGCCAACGCCGAACGCCCGCGCCGGGTGAAGATCGAGCGCCACCTCGGCGACACGACCCCGCCGATCTGAGGGGGGTAAGAGTGCAGGGCGGGATCAGGCGATCCCGCCCGCGGCCGCACCCCCCGCCTCGTCCGCGCGTTGACCCCGGCACCCGGCCTGTTCAGGGTGGCGCGGTATGCCGACCGACCCGATGACCTATTTCGCCGCCCTGGTGCTGCTGGGCTGGCTCATCGTCGCACTGGAGGTGTCGAGCGGCAACCGCCGGCTGCGCCGCCTCGCCACGCTGGCGGCGCCCGCGCCCGCCCGCTGGCCGCGCGTGTCGCTGGTGTTCACGGCGCGCAATGAGGGCGCGACGCTCGGCGCGGCGGTGCCCACGATGCTCGCGCTGGACTATCCCGATCTCGAGTTCATCGCGATCAACGATCGCTCGGAGGACGACACCGGGGCGGTGCTGGACCGGTTCGCCGCCGCCGATCCGCGGTTCAAGGTCGTCCACGTCACGGCGTTGACGCCCGGCTGGATGGGCAAGACGCACGGGCTGCAGCTCGGCGGCGAACAGGCGACGGGGGACTGGATCCTCTTCACCGACGCCGACATTCACTTCGAGCCGGAATGCCTCAAGCGCGCCGTGGCCTACACCCGGGCGCAATCGCTCGACCACCTCGCCGCCGTGCCGGTGCTCCACGAACGCGGTCCGCTGCTCGGGATCTGCGTGAGCGCCTTCAGCCTGCTGTTCGCGCTCTTCGTGCGGCCCTGGCGGGTGCCGAATCCCGCCAGCCGCTGCCACGGCGGCATCGGGGCGTTCAACCTCGTGCGCACCGTCACCTACCGCAAACTGGACGGGCACACGCCGCTCCGGCTCCGGCCGGACGACGACCTGAAGCTCGGGAAGCTGATGAAGTCGGGCGGCTTCAGCGAGGTCGTGCTCGGCATCGGCGCGATCTCGGTCGCGTGGTATGACTCGGTTGGCGCCCTCGTTCGCGGGCTGGAGAAGAACGCCTTTGCCGGCACCGACTACCGCGTCTGGCTGGTCGGCGTGGCGGTGCTGCTGCACGCCGCAGGTGTGTTCTGGCCGCTGGCGGCGGTGTTCGTCGCCTCCGGGGTGGCCCGCTGGCTCTGGCTTGGCGCCGTGGTGGTGATGCTCGGGATCGCGGCGGACAACCACCGGTTCGACGGCGGCCGCGCCTGGCACGGGCTCTTCCTGCCGGCGGGCATCGCCGTGCTCGACTACGCCATCGTCCGCTCGATGGTGCTGACGCTCTGGCGCGGCGGCGTCGTGTGGCGGGGCACGCATTATCCGCTGCGCGAGCTCAAGGCCAACCGGCTGTGAGACCGGATTTGGCGCGGAACCGACAAATGAACATTGGACAGGGGGCGGGGAGGGAATTTACCCTCGGGCAATGGAAAACACGGCCAGTCGCGAACCCCCGGACGACCTCATCCGGCGCCTGGCGGAGCTCAACCAGATCGGCATCGCGCTGTCGCAGGAGAAGGATCTCGACCGGCTGCTCGAGGTCATCCTGATCGCGGCGAAGAAGATCACCCACGCCGACGGCGGCACGCTCTACCGCCGGCCCGCCGGCAAGGACACGCTGGCCTTCGAGATCATCCGCACCGACTCGCTCAAGATCGCGATGGGCGGCACGACCGGCACGAAAATCCCGTTTCCGCCCCTCCAGCTGCGCGACGCCCGCGGCCGCGAGAACCTGTCGATGGTCGCGGCCTACGCGGCGCTGAAAGGCCGCACCGTGGCCATCGCCGACGCCTACCAGGAGAAGGGATTTGATTTTTCCGGCACCAAGGCCTTCGACCGGCACACCGGCTACCACTCGACCTCGTTCCTCACCGTGCCGATGAAAAACCACGAGGACGAGATCATCGGCGTGCTGCAGCTCATCAACGCGCAGGACCGCGCCACCGGCGCGACGGTCGCGTTCTCCGAGACGGACCAGCGCCTCGCCGAGTCGCTGGCCTCGCAGGCGGCCGTCGCGCTGACGAACCGGCTGCTCATCGTCCAGCTCGAGAACCTCTTCGAGTCGTTCATCGGTCTGCTGAACAAGGCGATTGACGAGAAGTCGCCCTACACCGGCGGGCACTGTTTCCGCGTGCCGGTGCTCACGATGCTGCTGGCCGAGGCCGTGCACGAGACGCAGACCGGCCCGCACGCGCTGTGGAACATGACCGAGCTCGACCGCCACGAGCTGAAGATCGCGGCGCTGCTGCACGACTGCGGCAAGGTCACCACGCCCGTCCACGTCGTGGACAAGGGCACGAAGCTCTCGACCATCTACGACCGCATCGGGCTCATCGACACGCGCTTCGAAATCCTCAAGCGCGACGCCGAGCTCGCGGCCCTCCGGGCCAATCAGGCCCCGGACGCCGACCGCCGGGCGGTGGACCTGGCCTACCACGGGCGCCTCTGGGAAATCCAGGACGACCGCGAGTTCCTCCGCACCTGCAACATCGGCGGGGAGGCCATGACGCCCGAGGACCAGGGGCGCGTGCGCGCCATCGCCAAGAAATACCGCTGGCGCAGCCCGACCGGCGACGAGGTTGATTTCCTGACGGAGAACGAGGTCGAGAACCTCACCGTCCGCGCGGGCACGCTGACGGCGGCCGAGCGGCAGATCATCAACCACCACGTGACCGTCACCATCCAGATGCTTGAGGCTCTGCCGTGGCCGAAGCACCTGATGAACGTGCCGGAATACGCCGGCGGCCACCACGAGCGGGTGGACGGCAAGGGCTACCCCCGCGGCCTGAAAGGCGAGCAGATGTCGGTCCAGGCGCGCATCATGGGCATCGCGGACATCTTCGAGGCGCTCACCGCCCGCGACCGGCCCTACAAGCCCGGCAAGACGCTCACCGAGTCGCTGCACATCCTGGGGAAGATGCGGCTCGACGGCCACATCGACCCGGATCTGTTCGACATCTTTGTCCGCTCCCGCGTCTACGAGCGCTACGCGAAGGAGTTCATGAACCCCGCGCAGATTGACCCGGTGGACGTGAGCAAGATCCCCGGCTACTCGGGCGACTGAGCCGCTTTACTGCAGAAATTCGCGGCGGAAGGCAACGACGGAGGGCGCGCGGGTGCGGGTCCAGACGATCGCGAGATCATTGGCATCGTCCACCGTGGCATATTCCTCCGGGCCGCAGGTGTAGGGCTTGCCGCCGAAGATGTAGGCCTCGCCGGGCTTGAACGTGCGCAGGGTCTTTGAGTCCTTGGCGAGCGTGAGCTGCGCGCTGATGAAGTCCTGCGCCGCCTCCTTGGTGAAGATGGCGCGCTTGATCGGCTTCAGACCCTCGGCGATGGACAGACCCTGGTTGTTGAACGTGACGGTATATACCAGCCTCCCATCCTCCACCTCATAGAACCACACGGCGGCGTCCTTGCGGGTCTGCGGCTCGTTCTTGCCCAGGTGGGCCTGCAGCTGCGCGAGGGTTTCCCCCAGCACGGCCCGGGCCGGCGGCGCCGGCAGCAGGGCCACAAGCAGGAGGAGCGGGAGGATTGTTTTCACACGAAGCAGCAAAGGGATTTATTTTGAACAGGAGGTAACAGAGAAAACCGGGGGATTCAATTTTTACCGCCGGCCTTTTCTCGGTTCCTATCCCAACAGATTTTTCAGGGCCGCGAGGTATTTGCCCTGCGTGCGGGCGATGACGTCGGCGGGCAGGCGCGGCGCGGGCGGCGTCTGCTTCCACTGGAGCGCGAGGAGGTGGTCGCGCACGAACTGCTTGTCGTAGCTCGGCGGCGACATCCCGGGGTGATACTCGGCGGCCGGCCAGTAGCGCGAGGAATCGGGCGTGAGCACCTCGTCGATCAGGAACAGCCGGCCCGCCGCGTCGGTGCCGAACTCGAACTTCGTGTCGGCCAGGATCATGCCGGCCCGCCGGGCGCGGTCGTGGCCGAACGCGTAGAGCCGGAGGCTGGTGTCCTTGACCCGGGCGTAGAGTTTTTCGCCGATGGCGTCGGCGCCGATGGCGTCGGTGATGGGCTCGTCGTGCTGGCCCTTGGGCGCCTTGGTCGTGGGCGTGAAGATGGGTTCCGGCAGCTTGTCGGCCTGGCGCAGGCCGGCGGGGAGCCTGATCCCGCAGACCTCGCCGTTGTGCCGGTAGGCGCTCCAGCCGCTGCCGATGAGGTAGCCGCGCGCGACGCACTCGATGGTGAGCGGCGAGAGTTTTTTCACGACCATGCTGCGCCGCTGGAGGTCGCGGTCCCTGATCCCGCGGCGGGCGAACTCGCCGGCCTGGTCGGGCAGCAGGTGGTTGGCGATGAGGTGCTCCGTCTGCGCGAACCACCAGAGGCTCATTTGCGTCAGGATGATGCCCTTGCCCGGGATGCCGTCGGGCAGGATGACATCGAAGGCCGAGAGGCGGTCGGTGGCGACCAGGAGCAGGGCGTCGCCGAGGTCGAAGATCTCGCGGACCTTGCCGCTGGCGAGGTGCGGGAAGGGCAGACCGTCGAGGACGGTGACCGCGGCGGGGGGCAGGGAAGATTCGATTTCGGCAAAGGTCATGGGCGGCGATTTTTCACACAAAGGATGCGGAGCAAGCAAAAGTCAGCCTGTGTTTCCGGTCAATGGGCAAGAGGGATGAAGACCGGTCGTGATCAGCCGCGGCTTGGCGAAGAGTCCTCCGCCGACCCGGGGGCTCTTGGTGTAAACGCAGAATCTCCGGCGCGGGCGGGGCGAGAATAGCCTTGCGCGAGCAAAGCCGCGACGTAGCTTGCCCCGTTCCGTGCTGGGTCCCCATCGTCTAGCCCGGTTAGGACACCACCCTTTCACGGTGAGAACCGGGGTTCGAATCCCCGTGGGGACGCCACTCAGAAGCCAAGCGCAGGGAGCGAAGAGCTTCGAGCAGACGCAGGCGGATCGGACGGGGGATAAGAACCCCGGCTTGTCCGCCGCAGCCTTGGCGAAGGCGGAAGGGGTTTGACGGAGCGAGCTTGGCGAGCGGAGATGGACGCGCGCCGGCGCGGGCCGAAGGCCTGAGCGCAGCGAATCAATCCCCGTGGGGACGCCACACAGAAGCCAAGCGCCGGGAACAAGTTTTTTCGTTGGCGTTGCGTGACGACAGGCTGCCGGGTGGCGGATGCCAGGTCGGCGCAAAATAATCCGGCTAAGCGCATGGCCGGGCAATCCGTTGCCCGTGCGGGCCGCTGCCAGGACCGATATGCTTCGTCCCACCGGGCAAATTGCTGCTATCACTGGCGGGGTCCGCCAAGGCCAATCCGCCGCGGGCGTGAACCCCGTCCCCGGAAATCTTATGAACAAAAACAACGAGCATCTCCTCCACGCCCGCGCCCTGCAGGCCGACATCCTCGGCGCCCCGGCCGTCTGGCTGCCGCGCCGCGAAACCATGCTGCTCTGGCTGAATGCGTTCCTGAAGCGGGCCGAGTCCCCGAAGTATGTCCTTGGCGAAACGGAAACCGCCGACCTGGTGGCGCTCGACCAGTTCCTGCGGAAGAAAAAACTGCCCGTCGCCTGAGCTGCGATCCGGAAGGTGCCCGCGGCTGCCGGCCGGCCTTGGGCGGCCATGCGCAACGAGCCGGCTGCGCAGCAGGAGGCCCGGCTGAAATGGTTTCGCGAGGCGCGCTTCGGCCGGTTCAATTACCGGGGCGCCGCGCCGTGCCCGCAACACCCGGCCGCGCAAGCCCACCTGGCGGGGAGTGGATCATGAACCTGGGCAGGATCCTTGGCGCGGCAAAACCGGCGGCGGCGTGAAGGGAGGAGCCGGCCAGCCCGGCCAGCAGGGAAAGGACAGGGCAGCCTTGGGCTCGGGGAACGCGGGGGAGAACAACCTGACGTGGCGCCAGCCTAAAGTTCGCGCAGGGCGGCGGCGATCGGCTGCCGCGCGGCGCGGATCGCGGGCAGCAGGCCGCCGAGCAGGCCGATGACCGTCGCCCAGATGACGCCCTGCACCAGCAGCTGCGGCGTGACGGCGAACGCGAAGGTCACCTGGCTGAAGCTCTGCCAGTTCATCGTCGCGGCGCGGAAATTGTCGAAGGCGGCATACGCCAGCCCGGCGCCCGCGCCGCCGCCGACCAGGGCCAGCAGCAGCGATTCGATCATCAGGGCAATCACCACCGCCCCGCTGCCGAAGCCGAGCGCGCGCAGCGTGGCGATTTCCCGGGTGCGGGCCGCGACGGCGCTATACATCGTGTTCAGCGCGCCGAAGACCGCGCCAATGGCCATGAGGAACGCGATGAGAAAGCCCAGGGTCGTGATCAGGCGCGTGAGCATCTCCGACTGTTCCGCGTAATGCTCCGACTGGCGCAGCACCTTCACACTGAGCTGCGGGTTGGCGGTGAGCGCGTCCTTGAACTTGCTGAAGGCGGCCGCGGATTCCAGCCGGGCGTAGACGGACTGGAACGAGTCACCGCGGTTGTAGGCGGCCTGCAGCACCTTGGCGTCGGTCCAGACCTCCGATTCCGCCACGCCGCCATTGGCCGTGAAAATACCGACAACCGGCCAGGCGGCGCGGCCGACCTGCACGCGGCCGCCGACCTCAAGGCCGGAGAATTCCCGGGCGGCGCCGGCGCCGACGATGACCTCGTTTTTGCCCCACTCGAACATCCGGCCCTCGGTGATCTTCAGGTTGTCGCGCACCGACACCGCGGCGCCCTCCACGCCGCGCATCGGCACGTTGGCGTCGGTGCCGGTCGAGCGCTTGGGGAGGTTGATGATGACGAACAGCTCCGCGGAGGCGAGGGGACCCGCGGCGTTGCGCGCCACCCCCGGGGCGTCGGCGATGAGCCGCGTCTGATAGCGCCCGAAGCCGCTGACCATCTCGCTGTCGGAACCGGCGCGGAGGACGATGGCGGCGTCGGCCGAGCTGGAATTGACCATCACCCGGCGAAAACCCGCGGCGATGGACAGCACGCCGACCAGCACGGCGACGACGCCGGCGATGCCGAAGATCGTGGCCGTCACCGCGGCGCGGCGCTGCGGAATGCTCATCAGCCCGAACTTGGTGATCGAGCCGATTTGCGAGAACCAGTTGAGCAGGGCGTTCATGTCACATTCTCCGCAGGGCGTCCACGACGCGCAGGCGCGTGGCCTGCAGGGCGGGGAAGAGGCCGGTCAGCACCCCGAGCGCGACGCACAGGCCCGCGCCGAGCAGCAGATCCGCGGTGGGCAGGTGGAACAGCGGCAGCAGCCCGCCGGTCGGGTCGCCGCGCGCGATGGCCAGGGCCGCCAGCCCGAGCCCGAGCCCGCCGCCGGAAATGGTGAGCAGGCACGACTCGGCGAGCACGAGGCCGAGCACCTGCCCGTTGGTGAAGCCGATGGCCTTGAGCACGCCCAGCTCGCCGATCCGCTCGCGCACCGCCTGCGACATGGTGCTGCCCGTCACGAGCAGGATGGTGAAGAACACTGCGCCGAGGATGGAGGCGACGATCAGGCCGATGTTGCCAATCTGGTTCGCCCACGCCTGGATGAACGCGCCCTCGGGCTCCGTCTTGGTTTCCGCCGGCGAATTCTCGAATTCCTGGTCCACCGCCCGGGCGACCTCCGCCGCCTGCGCCGGGTCCTTCACGCGGATGGTATACCAGCCGACCAGGCCCTGGCCCCAGTTCTGGGCCTTCCGGCTTTCGTCGAAATAATCGTAGCGGAAGAACAGCGAGGTGGTGTCCGTGTCCTTGTCCCGCCCCTCGAAGATGCCGACGAGGTCGAACACCCACGGCTTCCGCAGCCAGATGGGGGACATGATCGGCACCTTGGCGCCGATCTTCCAGCCAAAGCGGTCCGCCGTCTTCCGGCCGACGATGGCGCCGGTGCGCGTGGCCCGCCACGCCTTCATCTGCTCCGGCGGCAGCCGGAACTCGGGAAACATCGCCATGAACTGTTCTGGCACGACCGGACACTGCATGAAAAAGTTCTTCGGATCCTGGTAGATGCCACCGAACCAGGTCTGGTGCGCCGCGGCGGCGACCCCCGGCACCCGCTCCATGCGCGCCTGGTAGGCCTCCGGCAGCAGCTGGATGATGGATACCTTGTGGCGCACGATCAGCCGGTCGGCTCCCGCCAGCGTCACGCCGCCCACCAACCCCTGCTTGATCGCGCACAGGAAGCCGAACAGCACGAACGCCACCAGGATCGAAAGCAGCGTCAGCGCGGTCCGCAGCTTGCGGCGCTTCAGGTTGCCCCAAATGAGGTGGAAAAACCTCATTTGACCGCCTCGCTCGTGAGCTGACCCTTGGTGAGGTGGACGGTCCGCGCCGCCCGCGCGGAGGCGTGGGGGTCATGCGTGACCATGATGATCGTCTTGCCGTGCTCGCGGTTCAGCGCCTGGAGCAGGTTGAGGATCTCGTCGCCCGCCTTGCGGTCGAGGTCGCCCGTCGGCTCGTCGCACAGCAGCAGGGTGGGGTCGGTGACGATGGCGCGCGCGATGCCCACGCGCTGCTGTTCGCCGCCGGAAAGCGTGCGCGGAAAGTGCGCCGCGCGCTGCGACAGCCCGACCATCGCGAGGGCCGTCTCGACGTGTTTCCGCCGTTGGGCCTTGGTGAGGGACGTGAGCAGGAGCGGCAGCTCCACGTTGCGCTCGGCCGTCAGGACCGGGATGAGGTTGTAGAGCTGGAAGACAAAGCCGATGTGCCGGGCGCGCCACGCCGCCAGCGCGTGGTCGGAAAGCCGGTCGATCCGGTCGCCTGCCACCTCCACGGTGCCCTGGGTCGGGCGGTCGAGGCCGCCGATCAGGTTCAACAGAGTGCTCTTGCCCGAGCCGGACGGGCCCATCAGGGCGAGAAACTCCCCGGCCGGCACCTTGAGGGTCAGGTTCGACAGCACATGGATGTCCTCCGATCCGCGATGAAAGATTTTCTCCACGCCATCGACGCGCACCAGCGCGTCATTCTTCGGGGTCTGGTCGCTCATAAATTCCTTTCCTCGACGGCGGTCCCGTCGGTCAGGCCCGGGGGGAAGTCCAGGGCCACTTTTTCCCCGGCGGCCACGCCGGCGCTGAGCGCCACGTCGCCGTCCTGCGCGCTGGCGATGGTGACCGCCCGGCGTTCCGCCCGGCCGCGCTGGATGACGAACACAAAATCGCGCCCGTTCCGGTTCTGCACCGCATTCTTGGGGATGAGCACGATCCGGACCGGCGGGCCGCCCGGCGCGGCGCCCGTGTCGCGGAAAGCCACCTTCACCGCCATCTGCGGCAGAATGCGCGGGTCGAGCCGGTCAAAGCCCACGCGCACCCGGACGGTGGACTTCTGCCGGTCGGCGGTCGGGATGATGGCGATGACCTTGCAGGGGATTTTCCACTCGGCGTAGGCGTCGAGCGTCGCCTCGACCTCCTGGCCGGGTGCGACGCGGTTGATGTAGCTCTCGTTGACGTCGATCTCGATCTCGCGCGAATCCATGTCGACGATGGTGCAGATGCCGGTGCGGGTGAAGCCGCCGGAGGACATGGGGGAGATCATCTCGCCGGGCTGCGCGTTCTTCGAGGTGACGATGCCGGCGAACGGCGCGCGGATGATGGTGTCCTCCAGCTGCTGCCGCCAGATGGCGACGGTGCGCTCGGCCACGGTCACGGCGGTCTCCTGCTGGGCCAGGCGTGCCCGGAACGACAGGGCCGCCGCCTCGGCGTGGTCAAAATCCGCCTGGGCCGCGGCGTTGCCCTTGAGGAGCGCGCTCTGGCGCGACATCTCCTGCTCCGCTTCCCTGAGCCGCACGCGGGTTTCCTCGAGGGAGGATTTCGCCGCGTCCAGTTGCGCGTGCGCCAGCTGCAGGTTGCCCTTGACGTTGGTGTCGTCCAGCCGCGCCAGGATCTGTTCGGCGTCAACCCGGACGCCTTCCTCGATAAGGATCTCCGTCACCTTGCCGGTGACCTTCGAAGAAACCGTCGCCTCGCGGCGGGCGGTCACGTAGCCGGACGCGTTCAAGACGGTGCGCTCCGCCCCCGGCCCCGACACCTCGCGCGCCACCGCCGTGCGCACTTCCGCCGCCTTGGGGCGCGCGGCCCACCAGCCCGCCGCCAGCACCGCGACCAAGACGAAAACCGCCAGCACCCAGGGCAGGGGACGCCGGGGTGAATCCGGTTTGCTGCCCCGTTCGATACGCAGGTCATCCAGGCTCGGTTGCGGCGGACTCATACTGGCGCGCATCACATAGTCCGGGGCACCGGCGGTCAATCGCGATGCACGGCGCCGTCGGCCGGTGCGGCCGGGGGAGTGCGGGCGGTCTTCCTCGCGGGCCATTCACCGTGCCTGCCCCGCCTCCCGCCCCCTTTGCCGCCCAATTCCAGCAGACCTACGGCTGTGCGCCGGCGGCGCGCAGGTCTGGGGCCGCCCAAGGCCACGTTACGATACTCTGGCAGTTGGCGATCTTGCCCAAGGCCCCGCAATACTGCCGGGCCACGCCGACGGAATGACGGCCCTGCTTGGGCAGGCTGGTGTCATCGAGCACCAGCACTCCGGGCGCGGTGGCTCGCCGGCGCATGCCATCGCGCAAGCGCCAGAGCCCCGCCTCGTGCTCCCGCGGACTCTGGTTGACGAACTGCTGCAGGGCCTGCTCGTCGCCCTCCACCCGGGCGGCCAGGGGTTCGATCGACTTGCGCTCTCCCTCCTGCAACAACCCCTGCAGATACTTGCCACCCCAGTGGCGGCGTTCGCTGCGCCCAAACTCGGCCGCGAACTCCTCCACGTAATCCTGCAATTGCTCCCGGACCTGCGCTGCTTGTTTGGCGGTCAGCATGCCCGTGCATGATGGCACGCCCATTTTTCAGCCCAAGCTTTACTTAACGGAGTAGTGTTAGTCAGCTGACAACGGATATGCCGGCCGGCGGAGGCCACTCACTCAGTTGCCGGTGGGGCGGCGCGGCTTTGCTGGTTTCACGGGCGGTTCCGGCCTCCGGTCCAACGTGGGGTTTCCCAGCGGTTCGGGCCGGACGGTGCGGTCCGCCGGCAGCTGGGGCGCATGGCGCATGGCCTTGGCCCGCTGCAGGACTTGGTTCACGTCCTCCCGTGCGGCGCGGTTCAGGTTTTCCATCCGGTCGACGGCCTCGTCGGCGAGCAGGCGCGTTTGGACCTGCTGGATCGATGCACCGGTCCGGCCGACGCGGGCGCTGACCTCGACCTGCCGGTGGACGGAAACCTCGACCGGCTGGCCGTCCGCCGGCGTGAACCGCACGAGGCCCCTGGCGGTGCCGAGCAGGCAGACCGCCTCATGGTCCGCGTCCTCTGCATAGGCGAGGGCGAACGCCGCGCCGCGGGTGCCCGCCGTGCCGACCGGAGTCTTGAGGGAAAATTCCGAGCCCGGCAGCAGCTGGCGCACCTGCACGACAATTTCACCAAACTTCAACTCCAGCGAAGAGTGGGACGCGGACGGCTCGACCTTGAGATTGTCGAAAGCAACGAGGTCAGGCGTCGTAAAGGGAGCCTGCCGCACCTGCGTGATCGCGAGCTGGCTGTGTTCCCGCAGCGAGACGGTCGAGCCGTTCGGCAACACGAGCACGACGCCGGAGTCCGGGCCCGTCTCGAGGAGATCACCGGCGGCGAGCGCGGCGTCGTCCTGCACCGGATGCAAGAGGGTGGAAGGGCCGTGCGCCACGCCGACGGTTCCGCGCACCTGCACGGCGATGACCGCGGCCGGTTCCAAGGTCTCCGCCTGACCGACGGAAAACAAGAGGCCGGCGGAGAGGAACAGGGCGGGCAGGCGAAGTTGGCGGAAGCGCACGTCTGCAAACTACCCGCCAATGCCGGAGAATCTAGCCGGAAGTGCCATGGCCCCGATGCTGGCGCCCCGGTGCGCCTTGCGGCGAGGCCACGCTCCTCGGCAACAACAGCACGAGCAACTACGTCCGCGTGGACTGGTTCACGCCGCCCGGCAAGGATTTCGCGGTTGCGGCCGGCGGGGTTTCGCGGCTGCTTGTTGGCGCCCGCCTGTCCGCGCCCCCAACCCTGCATGAAATTCCCGCCGCTGCTGCGTGCCGTCGTCTGGACCCTCGTGGTCGCATTGGGCGTCGGGGCCATCGCCGTCCTGGCGTGGTCGCGCGGCGAGCCGGTGAGCGCGCTGTGGATGGTGTTGGCGGCGGGATGCGTGTTCGCCGTCGCCTACCGGTTTCACTCGGCGTGGCTGATGGCGAAGGTGCTGACGCTGGACGAGCTGCGCGCCACGCCCGCGCTGGTGAACGGGGACGGGAAGGATTTTGTGCCGACCAACAAGTGGGTGGTCTTCGGCCATCACTTCGCGGCCATCGCCGGGCCCGGGCCGCTGGTCGGACCGGTGCTGGCGGCGCAGTTCGGCTTCCTGCCCGGCCTGCTGTGGATGCTCATCGGCGCGACGCTGGGCGGTGCGGTGCACGACTGCGTGATCATGTTCTGCTCCGTGCGCCGTCGCGGCAAATCGCTCGGCCAGATGGTGCGCGAGGAGGTCGGGCCGTTCGCCGGCCTGGTCGCGCTCGTGAGCATCATCGCCATCATGACCATCCTGCTGGCGGTGCTGGCGCTCGTGGTGGTCAACGCGCTGGCGGAAAGCCCGTGGGGCGTGTTCACCATCGCGATGACGATGCCCATCGCGGTGGTGATGGGCTGCGGCATGCGCTTCGGCGGGTCCGGCGGCAAATGGCTGGCGGCAATCAGCGTCTTCGGCGTGGCCGCCCTGCTGGCGGCGGTGTGGGGCGGGCAGTTCGTCCCCGGCACGGCGCTGGAGGGCTGGCTGACACTGAAAGCCACGACGCTGGCGTGGTGGCTCATGGGCTACGGGCTGCTGGCGTCGATCCTGCCAGTCTGGCTGCTGCTCGCGCCGCGCGACTACCTGAGCACGTTCATGAAGATCGGCACGGTGGCCGCGCTCGGCCTGGCGATCGTCGTGATCGCGCCGATGCTGAAGATGCCGGCGTTGACCAGATTCATCGACGGCACGGGGCCGGTCGTGGCCGGCCCGTGGTTCCCGTTCGTCTTCATCACCATCGCGTGCGCGGCGGTGTCGGGCTTCCACTCGCTCATCGCCTCGGGCACGACGCCCAAGCTGCTGGCGCGCGAGAGCCATATCCGCGTGGTCGGCTACGGCGCCATGGTCACGGAAATGGTGGTGGGCATCATGGCGCTCATCGCGGCGTGCGCGATGGAGCCGGGCGAGTATTTTGCCATCAACATGAAGGGCGAGCCGGCGGCGGTCGTGGCGAAGGTCTCGGCGCTGGGCTACCCGGTGACGGCCGCGCAGATGACCGACCTGGCGGCGAGCGTGGGCGAAAAGACCATGATCGGGCGGACGGGCGGGGCGCCGACGTTCGCGGTCGGCATGGCGCAGATGTTCGCCGGCGTGCTCGGCTCGAAGGCGGCGCTCGCGGTGTGGTATCACTTCGCGATCATGTTCGAGGCGCTGTTCATCCTGACGACGATCGACGCCGGCACGCGGGTGGGGCGGTTCCTCGTGCAGGACTTCCTCGGGTTGTTCTCCCAAAAGCTCGGCGACACAACCTCCCTCGCCGGCAACACGGTGGCGACGGGGCTGTTCGTGGCGATGTGGGGCTGGTTTCTCTACCAGGGCGTGGTGGACCCGCTCGGCGGCATCAATTCCCTCTGGCCCATCTTCGGCGTGGCCAACCAGCTGCTGGCCGTCATCGCCTTCGCGCTCGGCACCACCGTGCTCATCAAGATGGGCCGGCAGCGTTATGCGTGGGTCACGCTCGCGCCGTTGTCCTGGCTGCTGGCGGCGACGATGACCGCCGGGTGGATGAAGATCTTCAGCCCGGCGCCGGTCGGCTTTCTCGCCCTCGCGCGCGACCTCGCCGCACGGGTTGCACTCGGCGGCACCCCGGCGGAGCTCGCCGCGTGGCGGTCGCAGGTGCTGAACAATTACATCGATGCGGCGGTGACCGGCGCCTTCCTGGTCCTCGTGCTGATCGTGGTGGCGGCCAGCGCCCGGGTCTGGTGGCAGTTGCTCGCGGGCCGGCGCGCACCGGGCCTGCACGAGGAGCCCTATGTGCCGCTGGCGGGCGCGTCCGTGGTCAAGTGATGCGCATCGCCGTCATCGCCGACACCCACGACCGGTTCCCGCCGGACCTGCCGGCGCGGATCGCGGGGGCCGACGAAATCTGGCACTTGGGCGATGTATGCGAGCCGTCCACGCTGGCGGAGTTCCAGGACCTCGGCAAACCGCTGCAGGTCGTGCTCGGCAACAACGAGTGGCACAATTTCTGGCCGGTGGAGCTGCGGCTCGAGCGGGAGGGGTTGAAATTCCTCCTGACCCACATCGCGCCCCGGCTCGCCCCGGCGGGGGTGGATGTCGTGCTGCACGGCCACACCCACGTGCCGCGCGACGAGACCGACGCGCGCGGCGTGCGCTGGCTCAATCCCGGTTGCATCACGCGGCCGAACCGCGGGGCACGGGCGAGCTTTGCCTGGCTGATCTTGGAGAAAGGCCAGCCGCCCAGCTGGAAACTGATGCCGCTGTGAGACGGACAAGGCCGTCGCCCGCGAATCACGCAAATACACGCGAATGGGAATCATCGGGATTTTTCCGACGACATTTCCTCGTGGGAGGGGCTTTATGCCCCGACCCGATCACCGCATGGCGTTCAGTCGGGGCATAAAGCCCCTCCCACAATCGGCCGCGGAACTGATGACCTCGCCGCCGGAGGTCACCGGCGATATTCGCGTCAATTCGCGTGGTTAGCGGGCAGGTCTCAGCTCGCTCCCGCATTCCCGACTGGTGTCGGAGCCCCCGGGTCTTTAGCGGTGGACGCCGTGAACAGCCCGCTGCAGCAAAACCTTGAGCACCGGACGGCGGTCGAGCCGGAGCTGGTGTTCGTCCGCAGCCTGCGGGCGCGGAATTACCGGCTGACCCTGCGCAAGGACGGGGTCGCGGTAGCCACGATCCCGGCCCGCGGCACGGAGAGCGAGGCGCGCCGTTTCGCCGCTTCGCACCGCGACTGGCTGGAGCGCGCCCGCGCCCGGCATGCCCGCAAGCCGCGCGCGGCGGAGATCTGGACGGTCGGCACGGCGGTGCTCTGGCGCGGCGAGATGCAGGTGATCCGGGTCGCCGCCGCCGGCGAACGCGCGCAGGTCTGCCTGGCGGCCGATGTTTTCCGTGTGCCCTCGTTCGAGGGCGACCTGCGCGCGGGGCTCGAGGCGCAGTTTGCGCGGCGCGCGAAGATCGAACTGCCGGGCCGCACCTGGGAGCTGGCCGCCCAGACCGGCGCGGACATTAAGCACGTCACGGTGCGCAACCAGCGCTCGCGCTGGGGCTCGTGCTCGGCGGGCGGCACCATCTCGCTGAACTGGCGGCTGGTGCAGGCGCCCGACGCCGTGCGCGACTACATCATCTACCACGAGCTGATGCACCTGCGGGAAATGAACCATTCCGACCGCTACTGGGCGCGGGTGGCGGAGGTCTGCCCGGGGTGGCGCGACGCCGAGAAATGGCTCAAGCGCAATGGCGGCCTGGTCGGGATGTGATGGGGGGAGGGCGCGGATTCCGTTCCGCGCCGCACCCCGGCGGCGAAGAAACTCGCCGCCCTACCGGATGTCGAGCAGCTCGACCTCGAACACGAGCGTCGCCTTGGACGGGATCCGGCCGCGGCCGGCCTCGCCGTAGGCGAGCCAATAGGGAATAATCAGCGTCCGCTTCTCGCCCTTCAGCATGCCGGCGAAGGCCTCGTCCCAGCCCTTGATGACGCTGCCGGTGCCGACGCGAAAGGTGTAGGGCGCGCCGCGGTCGCGCGAGCTGTCAAACTTGGTGCCGTCGAACAGGTAACCGTCGTAGTGCACCACGAGCTCGGCGCCCAGCGCCGGGGGCTGGCCGGTCCCCGGGGCGCGGCGGAGGTAGCGGAGACCGGAGGGGGTGGGATGCGCCGTGTTGTAGCGCTCCATGAGGATGGCGGCATCCCCGGTGCTGAGCTGCGGGGTTTCCATCACCTGCCGCATGTATTTGTTGGCGGGTTCGCCGGAGTTTTTCAGCCGGAAGACGCCAGTGCGGGCCGAGAACGCGATGAAGGCCAGCACCAGGCCGAGGATGAGGACGATGGCGTAGGGGCGCATGCGAGGCCGGACTTTGCACCCGGCGGGACCGGAAAGAAAGGGCGATTTGACGGGGATGGGGAAAATATTCGCGCCGCCACGCCAGCTCATGCTTTTGGCTTAATAAGTCATTTTGCCTTGGGAAATTGCGGCGCCCGACTAGTGGGGCTCCATGCAGGTTCCCCGACTACCCCGCAGCCTCAAGGCCGACCCCGCCCGGGGCGCGGACATTGAGAAAAGCTACAAGATCCCGGCCGGCGAATTCGGCCCCGCCGCCATCTACCGGCTCTACGACCCCGCGGACGACGCGACCTGGGGCTTCGTTGCCGTGGACAACCTCGTCCGCGGCCGCGGCCTCGGCGGCGTGCGCATCGCGCCGGATGTCACGGCCGACGAGGTTTACGGTCTCGCCGCGGCGATGACGCTGAAAAGCTCCGCCGCCATGCTGCCGCTCGGCGGCGCGAAGAGCGGCCTGCGCGCCGACCCGCGGGCCTTCGCCGGCCAGCCGGAGCTGAAGCGCCAGTTCATCCGCACGGTGGCCGAGGCGTTGTGGAGCATTCCCGAATATATCCCCGGCCCCGACATGGGCACGAACGAGACGGACATGCAGACCATCTACGAGGCGTTCGCGGAACACAATGGCGCGGCGCACCACGGCCGCGGCGGCGTCGGCCGGCCGCCGGCGCAGGGCGGCTTCCCGCTCGACGAGTGGGCCATCACCGCGCACGGGCTCTTCGCCGCGGCCGTCGCCTGCGAGAAGCACGTGCCCGAGGTGCGCATCAAGGATTCCAGCGTCATCATCCAGGGCTTCGGCAACGTCGGCGCCCCCATCGCCCAGAAGCTGGCGGCCCTCGGCGCGCGCATCGTCGGCGCGTCCGACATCAACGCCGGGCTCTACCACCCCGAGGGCCTGAACGTCGACGAGCTTTGCGCCCTCCGCCGCGGCCCCGAGGGCCTCGCGGCTTACGGCGGCCCGCTCAAGCAGCGCTTCGACGGCGAGCACGTCGACGGCCTGCTCGAGATGCCTTGCGTCATCCTCGTGCCCGCCGCCCGGCCGCACGCGATCAACGCGCCCAACACCCCGCACATCCACACCCGCCTCGTCCTGCAGGCCGCCAACAACCCGGCCGACCTCGTGTGCGAGTATTTCCTCCAGCAGCGCCGCGGCGTGTTCAGCCTCACGGACTTCATCGTCAACTCCGGCGGTGTGGTGGCCGCCTGCGTCGAGGCCCGGGCCGACGTGGACGCGGCGTTCCGCGCCCGGGTGGTGGCGGAGGACGGCACGGGCCGCGCTTTTCTCGAGCAACTGGTCACGCGCATCATCACCGAGAACATCGACGAGATATTCGGCCGGTTGCACGGCAGCCGGCGCAAGGACATCACGCTGCGCGAGATTTCCTACGAGATGGCCAAGGACCGCCTGCGGCCGAATCCCGACGGCTCCCTCAAGATCATTCCCGAGCTGCTGTAGCGCCGCCCGAAGACCGCATCACGGCGAGTAGGTGACCGTGCGGACGCCCCCGATCCCGGAAATCGTGAGGGTGACCCCCTGCGTCATCTCGGTCGGGTAGGTCTCCTTGGCCACGCTGCCCTGGACGCGGACATAGTTGGTGGCGCCGACGAGTTCGGCCACCGCGACGGTGGTGACGCCGTTGGCCAGATAATATTGGTCGGCGGCGGCGGTCAGCTGGCGGGCGTTGTTCAGCACCGCCTTGTCCTGCGAGGCCGCCTGGATTTTCTTGAACGCGGGAATCGCCAGGGTCGCCAGCATGCCGATGATGACGACAACAATCATGATTTCGACCAACGTGAACCCAGCGCTGCGTGGAGTTTTCATTCGGGTCCGGGGTTGAGTAGAGGCTGCGGCCAATCCCGCCCGCAGGCAAGGCGCATACCAGCCTCATTTTTACTGCTGCCGGCCCTATTTCTTCGCCAGCAAATCGAGCGCGGCGCCGGTCAGGGCGGTGATGCCGGTCTTGATGGTCGGTTCGGGCACCGGGGCGAACTTACTGGAGTGGAGCGAGGGCAGGGGCACGCCGGTGCGCTGGCTCTCGTCGACCCGGGCCGGGTCGACGGCGCCGACGCGGAAGAGGCAGATCGGCACTTTGTCCAGGGTGCGACCGAATTCGCTGAAATCCTCTCCGCCCATCTCGGGGTCGATGGTCTTCACGTTGCCCGCGCCGAGCCAGCGTTCCAAGGCCCCGCGCACGCGGCGGGTGAGGGCGGGGTCGTTGTAGGTGGCGGGAGTGAACTCCTCCTCCTTGACGGTGACCAAGGGCATGAGGTCGTCGGGCAGGCCGGCGGCGACAGCCTCGCCGCGGCAGATGCGCCGGATGGCCGCGATGGTGTGCAGGCGAACATTGTCGGAATACGAGCGCAGCGTGAGCTGCAGTTTGACCTCGTTCGGGATGATGTTGTGCTTGGTGCCGCCGTGGATGGACCCGACCGTGACGACGGCGGGATCCGTGGCCCGGGTCTCGCGGCTGACGACGGTTTGCAGCGCGCCGATGATGCGCGCAGCGAGCACGATGGGATCCTTGGTCGTGTGCGGATAGGCCCCGTGGCCGCCCATGCCGCGCACCGTGATATCCATCGAATCGACGTTGGCCATGTTGTAGCCCTCGACGGTGCCGACCGTGCCGGCGGCGAGCGTGGCGCTGTCATGCACGGCAATGGCGTAGTCGGGCTTGGGAAATTTCCGGTAAAGCCCGGCGGTGAGCATGGCGCGGGCGCCGGTGCCGATTTCCTCGGCCGGCTGGCCGATGAACACCAGCGTGCCGGCCCACTGGTCCTTCAGCGCGGCGAGCAGCCGGGCGGTGCCGGTGAAGACGGTCATGTGGATGTCGTGCCCGCAGGCCTGCATGACGGACACTTCCGCCCCGACGAGGTTGGTGACACGCTGCGTGCTCGCGTAAGGCAGGCCGGTTTCCTCGGCCACCGGCAGCGCGTCAAGATCGGTGCGGACGAGCAGGGTGGGGCCGGCGCCGTTCCGCAGGACACCGACCACGCCGTAGCCGCCGAATTTCTCGGTGACCGCGAAGCCGGCGGCACGCAGCTCGGCCGCGACCTTGGCCGAGGTCTTCTCCTCCATGAGCGACAGCTCGGGGTGGAGGTGCAGGTCGGTATAGAATTTCTCGAGGGCTGGATAATCGACAGCGAGCTTGCTGGCGACCGCGTCGCGGATGCCGTCGGCGGAGAAGAGCAAGGAGCCGGGAGCAAGGAGCGGGGCAATGAAAGCAAAACGACGGAGATTCACTTATCGGAGTGTCATTCTGAGCGGAGCGAAGAATCCAGCTGGATCCTTCGCTCCGCTCAGGCTGACAGAGGGTTTATGATTTGGGTTTCGGTTCGAAGCGGAAGAGCAGCAGGTCGAGCATCGCGTCGACGGAATACTTGGCGAGGTCGGCGGGCGTGAGCGGCTTGTCCGGACCGCGGGCGGCGCGCGCCTGCGCGGCGTATTCGGCGGCCTTGGCCTTCACCGCCGCATAGAGCGCATTCTTCACGTCCATCGTCCGCTGGTGGTCGGGATTGAACGCCCCCATGAGGTCGTCGCCGACCCAGACAGACCACTGGTCCTTGTCGGCGAAGTAGACCGCGAGCACACCGCTTTGGTAAATGCCCAGCGACTTGGCGAGCTGCTGGGGGAAGGGCGCGGGCGTCTCCTTGTCATCGGCGGGTTGGAACGCCGGGTAGACGCGGGCGAAGAGGCGCCGGCCGGTGGCGCGCTGGAAATTGTTCAGCTTGTAGTTGAAGTTCTTCGCGCGCGGCACCTCTTGCGGGAGCACCTTCGCGGGGTCGTCGAAATGCGCCGCCGGGCCGGGCTCGGGTTCACCGGAATATTTCACACCCCGCGCCTGGAGCGCCTTGAACGCACTCTGGTCGGCCGCGAATGCCCGGGCCGCCGCGCCGACGCGGAGGATTTTTATCGAGAAGGGGTCGTCCGGCTTGACCAGCGGCAGCACCTCGAGCCCGCGGATGGTGCGGCCGAAAACGCTGTGCATGTAGTTCAGCCGCGTGCAGTCGGCCAGGGTGACGAAAAACTCGCCGCTGTTGGTGTCGGGGCCCGCGTTGGCCATCGAGAGGACGCCGGCCTCGCCGTGACGCAGGCCGGGGGCGAACTCATCAGGGAAGCTGTAGCCGGTGTCGCCCTCGGCCGGTGCGAGCGGATTGCCGCTCTGGAGGACGAAGCCCGGCACGACGCGATACCACTTCAGCCCGGTGTAGTAAGGCTTGGAGTCCTTGGCAGCCAACGTGCCCTCGGCCAGGCCGACGAAGTTGGTCACAATCAGAGGGACCTCCCGGTAGAACAGCTCGGCAACGAAGACGCCGTGCGGCGTGGTGAACTCGGCGTAGAGGCCGTCCGCGGGTTTTTCCTCGGCAGCGAGCGCGGCGCCGAACGCCAGCGCGGCCAGCAGGACCAGAGTCTTGGGTAAACGCATGGGCGGGACGATAGCGCCGGCCGGCGCCTGCGCCAGCCCGATTGCATCGACGGGTGGTCGCCGATTTCCATATCGGCGACAGGCCTTCACCAAGGCTCCGGCCCGCCGGCAGGCGGCGGGGTGCCCGGTGGTTCGCTGCTGCGAACCCGGGGCCAGTCGCGCAGCCTGCGCTGCGGCTGGGAAACCGCCGCCCACCGCCGGGCTCAGAGGAACGAGCAGATGTATTCGCAGAGGCCGGCCGGCACCTCGATGGTGAACCCGCTCTTGCCCGGCACGTCGAAGGACGCGCCGGCGGCGTGGTCCTGCACCATCGTCGAGCCGTCCCGCGTGACGCGGCAGGCGCCGGCCGTGATCTCCATGCGCTCCGGCGCCCCGGTGCCGAAATGGTAGCTGCCGGGATAGATGAGCCCGAGGGTCTTCTTCGCGCCACCGGGCAACAGCACGGTGTGGCTGACGACCCGGCCGTCGAAATAGACATTGGCCTTGGTGTGGACGGTGACGCCGGAGAACGAAGGGGGCAGGGACATGGAAAGAATATTGATGGCCGCGCCGCCGGGCAGTCAAACCAGTGTCTGATACAGTTTGAGCAGCACCTGCGTGCCGTTCGCCTCTGGATACTGCGACAGGCGATCCTAACCTTCGTTAGGTTGTGTTCAGGTTCCGGGAACCTCTAACTTCCTGCGCAGAGTAGCACCCCTCCCGATTAATCTCAGAACTCATGTGAACTACACTCGAAAGCTGCTTGTAATATGTGTTGCATGCTCATTTCTGCAGGCGCGCGGCACTATCACGTTTGCTCCCGGAACGACGTCATCGGACCAAAGCGAAACAGCCACGGTGTTGGGTAACATCAGTTCATTAGGGGGTCTCGGCTTTGCGACGGTTGAAGCCGCACAAAGCAGTAACTACAATATTGTGGTGCATTTGTGACCGGATCCGGTGTCAGTGATCCTGCTGAAAGAACGCGAACGTGTATAATGAGTAACGGTGAAATTCACATATACCTGAATAATGACGTGACGTTTAGCACAAACTGGCTTGATTTAACTACTTGGTGGTCGGCATGGGGTTTGGGTGAGGATCCGGCATCCAAGGAAACGACATTTGGCCACGAACTTAGTCATGCCATTTCCTTGGGCGGTGCCTCCGAAAACGCTATCACCAATTACTGGGAGAACTTCATTCGTGCCGGCCGTTCGGAGACCCTGCGAAGCAGCTATAGCGGAACCACACTGACAGACGAGCCACCAGAATCATTCTTTGCAGTGGTCATCTTTCCGGAAACTTGGATATTCAACAACGGCAGGATACTGCTTCGCCGTGGTGATATTGTTCCTTACTGGGCGATCGAGCTTGGCATACTTTACACTGCGGAACCAGGACTGGTCATCAAAGATATGGACGGATACTTAATGTGTGATTATCCTCCGTGAGAATATGGACAAGAGGATTTCCACAATAATGCTGGCCGGAATTGCTTTGATGGTTTCTTGCGTTGCGTTTTGGATTTGGCCAAGCGCGGCGCAGCGCAAGAGCGAACCCACCGGGCAGTTTAGTCGCCCAGTGGTGGCTCCACCGCTGGAAAATCATTCCGCGGCGAACGACCAAGCGGTAAATTTTCGCTCGATGGCTAAGGAGATTTCCGCGTTACCGCCCGGACGGGACCGGGAATCCCGGCTTGAATCGCTGCTGCTGCAATGGGCCCGGGAAAATGCCAGTGACGCATGCGATTTTATCGAAAATGAAACGGACCGGGCGGACCCCGCCCGTTGGCGCCTGGCCTATAAAATATTGAGTATGTGGCTGGACCATGATGCCGTGGCTGCCAAGAAATATGCCTTGAACGCAATTGCCGGAGACAACGGGAACGCCGAGCTGTATCTCAAGGCGCTGGCTGAATGGGAAATCCGAGGGGATGGCAATCGTCACGAAGGCCTTAAGGTATTGCTCGCAAGCCTACCGCAAACAGATCAGGTGTTTAAGGAAACTCTTGGCTTCATGGCATCCGTGCTTAACGCCGATCCCGAAGGAAGCCGCGAATTGATCGCCCTGTATCCGATTGAACGCTATCGGTGGGGTCTGAGTATGGCGCTCGGGGAAATCCTGGCGAGAAAGAATGGGATTGGCGTGCTCGATGCGTTGGTAAATTCAAGTTCATCTTCTGATCAGGCCTCATTGAGTGGGGCCATCAACCAACTGAAGAATAGCGATGCTGAAGGGCTTGCGCGCTGGTTCATGAAAGAAGCGGCTGTGGATTCCCTAGACGGTCATCGTGAGCTTTTTGTGATGGTTAATAATTGGGGTAAACCTGATCTCGCGATGAGCATCGCCCTGACAATCCATGATCCCGCGCGCAGGACGAAACAGGTGCAATCTGTGTTCGCGACTTGGCTTGCGCTGGACGAACGCGAAGCCACCGCGTGGGCTGTCCGAGGGCACGTGCCCGAATCACTGTTGGCGCCTGTGTTTCGTGGAGAAGTTCCCCTGCCTCCGCGCACGAATATTCATTAGTCGTCCCTTAAAAACCAGTCCGGAAGCGAGGGCGGCAAAGGAAGGCGCGTAATCCAAGGGCGAAGAGCAGCCTGGGGCGGATTGCGTTCAGGCACGTCGAAGTGCGCCGCAGCCACAGACTGAGATTGGCGGCGGTGGCGGGTAGTGCCCTTGCCGACGGCCAAGACGGCCTTGGCCCCCGAACTCATACTCCTTGTGTGCCTTGCCCTTGGCCAGGCAGTAGACGTGGGGTTCGTGCAGGGAGTAGATTTTGTTTTGGTCGTGGCGCTTTTGCGCGAGCACCCGCGCACAGAGCTTGAGCAGTTCGGCGTGACGGTGTCCGACGGGCAGCTTGCGCGCCAACTCGCGCACGAGCCGGCCGGCGATGGTCCCGAGGCGGCGCGTGGGCTTGCGGGCGAGCTCGCGGGTGCCGCCAGCCGCGCTGGGCCTGCAACAGCTTCGGCACGGTGACCCCGAATTTTTGAGCCGCCTTCGGTGTTAGTCTGGGCCAACAAAGAGGACCCAGACCATGAAAGGTATAAAGCACACGACCGAGGACA
>Ga0315295_10000615_pt1 | contig 30752 bp, 35 predicted proteins | sample YL17G14_0_MG_FD_204453 | JGI IMG/M metagenome (GOLD analysis project Ga0315295, IMG submission 204453) | Sediment microbial communities from Yellowstone Lake, YNP, Wyoming, USA - YL17G14_0 | ecosystem: Environmental > Aquatic > Freshwater > Lake > Sediment | place: USA: Wyoming | collected... | reverse complement strand
TTTTTCTTTCACTGTTCCATCGATTCCATAAATATTTACTTTTGTCATGATTACGCCCCTTGTTTACTGGTTGTTGAGATGTAGGTGATCTCTGGCTTCTGGATTTTCACACCACGTTGATATCGGACTGCGTCTCGCATACCAATTAATCGTTTGGCAGGTCCTGGGATAGAACCATGAACCAAGATGTAGGAGTTTCGTATCACTCCGTAGTTCGGGAATCCACCCGCTGGAGTGATTTCCTCGCCGTTTTCTCCGACTTTCAGAACACGTTTATTATATTCGGTCCGCTGATGGTACCCCATTTGTCCTGCTTGTGGGACGGTTGCTTGTACCCAGCTTGGATGCCAGGAACCAGCTGTACCGATCATTCTACGGTGCTTAGAGTTTTTATGCGCTAAGAGTTTAACGTGATGTCTTTTAATGGTGCCTTGCCATCCTTTTCCCTTGGTGATAGCAATGGTATCGAGCATGTCTCCTTCCTTAACGACGTCAGAAATCTTCAGTTCTTTCCCAAGGATTTCCTTTGCGTATTTGATTTGCTCGTCAATGCTTCCGCCACCTATCTTTACTTCGCTGATCTCTGGTGCTTTCTTCGGGGTGCTTGTAACAAGTTTCGGTTGTGTATAGACGATTACTCGGATTTCCTCGGCATCTTTGGTGATGTCCCAGTTTTTCTCTTTCGGGTTTTTCACTAGGGGAATACTGCGTGCCAATTCAGGATCAAGTTTCTCTGCCCAGATTTCACCATTGCATTGTAATCCATAGGCGGTTCGTTGGTACGCCCGGACTGCTGCGATTTTTATTGGTGGTGTTTCTACGACGGTCACAGCTATTTTTACTTCTCTTCCTGAAGTTGTCGAGGTTGGTCGGTAGTCGATGATAAATGCATGGGTCATTCCGGCCTTGTATCCGAAGAATGCTTGGATTTTTGGTTTGTTAGCGCCTTCTGGCCAGCTTTTAATATGGGGTGTTTCTGCTTTCGCTCGTTTCCGTGGCCAATAGCCATGTGACCCTCGTTTTGGTTTGTGGATATTTGCCATAATATTATCCTCTGTTTTTATCTTGTAAGTATTATTGATCTCACTATGTCTCAACCGTGACATTTCCGGAACAGCCAAAAATCATTGAGACTGTTACTTACCGGGATTCTTGGAGAATTGCCCGATCATGTCTGGTAGAGACAGGGAAGTAAGGCATAAAAGAATTGGTATATAAATGTTGTCGCGCTGGCAGCTGTTCCGAAAGAGATTAATTAAGGGTTTAAAAAAAACAAATGGAGATTTGTATTCTTCTTTTTCTTTTTGATAGAGTCAATTAAAAATCATAACATATATATTGAGTTCTATCATTCCCTTTTATTGAAGGTGGCGTGATATGAGTTATTACATTGACGAGTTCGGTCAAAACGCGGGAAAGGTGTGGCAGACGTTAAACGTAAAAGGTCCGTTATCGGAGACAAAATTGATTAATTCTACGTTTTTAAATGAACATCAAATTCACGCTGCGGTTGGCTGGCTTGCTCGAGAGAATAAGATTTGTCAAAATGGTACTGTTTATAAGATTGGTGGCACGAACCTTGAGGGAAAGATTGGGTTTGATGCTGGGAAGGTCTGGACGGTACTTGCAAAACAACATACGGATGTCGCTATCACCTCTCTTTCTCGACTGACAAGAATCAATGTCAATGATGTGTTTGCGGCGATCGGTTGGTTGGCTCGGGAAAATAAGATTGAGGCAAAAACTATAAAAAGTAAAAAAAGTCAGCAGTTGAAAGTTAGTTTGAAATAATTACTGAATTTTACCTTTATCAGAATTTTTTCACTGCAAGGTTGCAAGGGGAACTATTATGGTAGTTGCAGTTTTTTGCTAATATTCCGTTGTATATAAAAAATAGTTTTTTTTCTGCTTCTTCTTTTTCTATATAACTTAATTTTTCGTAAATTGGAGTATTGTTGGAAAATTACCAATAATTTTAAATAGGGGTGTGAATATAATATTATTCGCTGATAAGTTGCTTGGTAGCGTAGTCCATGGCAACGATTCACGAAAAAAAAAACATGAATAGGGACGATATAATATGAAAGAAAAAACACAAAAAAAAATGAAAGCAATTATTGTAGTTCTTATATTAAGTACGATTGGAATTGTGAGTCTGTCTGGATGTACCAGTCAAAAAGAAAATACAATAAAAGTATCTGGAGCATATTCTCTTTATCCCATGATGGTGATCTGGGCTCAAGAATACCAAACATTGCATCCAGATATTAGAATCGATGTTTCCTCCGGTGGAGCCGGAAAAGGTATGGCAGACGCCCTCGCAGGTTCAGTAGATCTTGGTATGGTTTCAAGAAATATTGCTGCTGCAGAAATAAGTCAAGGGATTGTCTATGTCTCTGTCGCTGAGGATGCTGTCCTTGGTACAATAAACACGGATAATCCTGTGTTAGATAAAATTTTAGAACATGGATTAACAAAGCAAGAATTACGAGAAATTTTTATGAATTATTCTATTCCGACATGGGGACAGTTAGTTGGAGATGTCAACAATACTGATTCAATAAAGGTCTATTCAAGGTCTGATCCATGTGGCGCTGCGGAAACCTGGGTGAAATATCTTGGTGACTATAAACAAGATGATATTCCCACGATTGAAGAGATAACAAAAGTAAAAGGTGATGATTCAATGTCAAAAGCTATCGCAAGTGATTCCCTTGGAATTGGATATAGCAATGTGAACTATATTTACTCGAACACAACAAAAACACCAAAAGAGGGAATAGTGGTCATTCCTCTCGATCTCAATGAAAATGGTACAATCGACCCTGAAGAAAATTTTTATGGAAGCAGGGATGACGTAGTTAATGCAGAGATAAATAACACGTTACCTTCCCCACCATCACGATTAGTGTATCTAGTGACATTGAACAATTTTACAGGAATAACAAAAGACTTTGTCAGATGGATCTTAACAGATGGACAGCAATATTGCTTTAATAGCGGATATGGTGCAGTGCCAAGTGATATTCTCGATGATCAATTGCAGATACTCGAAGGTAAATAAAGGAGAACGAAACCAGATATCTCATTTCTCCTCGTAAATAATCAATCAATACAGGATGAATATGCCTAGTAACACTCAAAGTGGTGTATTAAAATATAAATTATTACTAGTTGGCATATTATCTCTTTTTCTTTCTTTTATTTCTTTATTTCTTTTTAATAATTTTATCCTTTTTGCATTGTTTCTAATATTATTCATTATTCTATTAGTATTCAATTTTATCAAAATCACAAGGAAGCTCTACGATGCTTTGGGGACCCGATTGATGCTTTTCGTTACAGCATCTGTGATTTTTTTATTTTTTTTATTATTAACAGTCCTTATAAACGGTTCTATCAATATATTACGAGATCAATCCCTTTCCGAACTAATATTATCTTCAATATGGAAGCCTTTCTCCGGAGAATTTGGTCTTTTTGCAGTAATCATAGACACACTCATCGTCACCGCTATCTCAATGCTCATAGCGATACCGATTTCTTTACTTAGCGCTATTTATATCGCTGAATATGCCCCAAAAAAATTTAAAAATATAATCAGACCCTTCATTGATGTGCTCGCCGGTGTACCATCCGTTGTTTTTGGGCTCTGTGCTCTTCTTGTGTTTGTCCCTTTAGTACGAGAAGATATCGCACCATTTTTTGGTAGTACTATCAGTTCTGGATTCGGTTTATTCACTGCTTCTTTGATTTTATCGATTATGGTTTTCCCTATTATTATTTCATTATGTCTTGAATCTTTCAATGCTGTGCCTATAGCCTTAAAAGAAGCATCACTTTCTCTTGGAGCTACGAAATGGGAGACTGTAAAAAAAGTCATCTTTCGTGCCTCTGGCCCAGGGATACTAGCCGCGATATTTCTCGGATTTGGGAGAGCATTTGGTGAGACAATTGCAGTAGCCATGGTTATCGGCAACCAAGAACTTATCCCCAAATCTCTGTTTGGTCCTGGTCAAACACTTGCCTCGCTTATCGCTTCAAATTATACCGAAGTAAGTTCAATACCTATTCTCGCGTCAGCTCTCATTTTTGTAGCGTTAATACTCTTTGTTGTTGTTTTGATTTTCAATTTATTAGGGTATCTTGTTCTCCGAAGAGCGAGTAAGAGGTGGGCGTATTGAATAGACGGAACTTAGAAGAGAAAATATTTCTTGGGTTAATGCTTGCCTCAGTTTTCATCGTCATGGGGAGTTTAATACTTATTGTGACCGTTATTGTGCTTAACGGCGTCCCGTCACTTTCTATCGAAATTCTAACCCAGACGTCCGAAGGTGGTTTTTACCTTGGAGCAGGCGGTGGATTTCTCAACGCTATTGTAGGATCACTGCTCTTAGCGTTGCCTGCTACTGGATTAGCCTTTTTAGCAGCTATTACCATAGCACTGTACTTGCAAAAAGATTTTTTAAGATCCAGTATTGCTAATTTCATTCGTTTATGTCTTGATATTATGTGGGGGATCCCTTCAATCGTGTATGGTGTATTTTCCTTAACCATCATGATTGCTATTGGAATGACTGGAGGATCTCTTCTTTTTGGAATTTTCGCACTGACGTTACTTGAAATCCCGATTATTACTCGAAGTATTGATGAATCAATTAAGATGGTTCCATTCGGGTTAAAAGAAAGTGCATATTCACTGGGATCAACAAAATTTGAGACCGCCGTTAAGGTGGTAAGAAAACAGGCAATGCCCGGGGTTATCGCTGGCGTTTTACTAGGATTTGGGAGAGGGATTGGCGATGCTGCATCGATATTACTCACCGTTGGTGACTCGAACTATTTTCCTTCATCAATTTCCGATCAAACAGCAGCATTACCAACGATGATACTAAATCTTGTCAGTATGCCAGACCAAGTTGTACAAAATAAAGCCTATGCCGTAGCCTTCGTTTTATTGATGATCGTGTTAATGATTAGTATTATTACGAGGTATCTAACTAAAAAATCATCAAAACATATAATAAAATAATTATAAAGAGGGATAGTGAATGAATAAGTCAGTTAATACTCAGATAGAGACCAAGGTGCTAAATGTTACTATTCATAGTAATCCTGTGTTGAAGAATATCGACATTCAAATACCAGCAAAGCAACTCACCGCTATCATCGGTCCATCCGGATGCGGTAAAACAACCTTGTTGAAATCGTTTAACAGATTACTGGAAATTCAAGATGGCGTTAAAATACATGGAGAAATAATTGTAGATGGGATAAACATCATGTCTGGAGGACTAAATGTCCCCGATATAAGAAAAAAAATGGGGCTGATCTCCCAAAAGCCATATCCGTTACCGATGTCAATTTTTGAAAATGTTGCATATGGATTACGTATACATCATGATAAAAATACAAAGGAGCTCGCCGAGGCTGTACAAAATTGTTTGCAAGAAGTTGGTCTCTGGAATGAAGTCAAAGATCGTTTGAATGATCCAGCCTCGCGACTATCAGTAGGGCAGCAACAACGATTATGTTTAGCGAGGGCAATTGCAATACAGCCTGAGGTAATTTTATGTGATGAACCAACCTCTGCTCTTGATCCAATTGCTGCTCAACAAATTGAAAAACTTCTTTTAAAATTAAAAAAAGATTTCACCGTCATCCTTGTAACCCATACTCTTCGTCAGGCAAAACGTGTCGCTGATCATGTTATCTTCCTTTACTTTGGCAAGGTGATAGAACAAGGTCCTGCCGCTGAATTTTTCAACAATCCAAAGAGCCCTGAGACAAAAGCATATCTTGCTGGGGAAATAAGCTAACTAACTTTTTATATGATAAAAACAAGAGAGTGGTAAGAAATGAAAATCGAACTTGACGCCGTGAAATGCATAAAAGAAACAGCAATAACGATACGAGGATCACGTCGACGGATAACCGTTCCTTCCGAGGTAGTAGACCTTCTTAAGTTAAAAGATGGTGATAAACTCAAATGGATTGTCCTTACGGATCGTACAATCTCTCTTTCAAAAGTAAAATAAAAAAAAGAATATAGTGTCTTTATCGTTTAGACTGCATCAACTTCTTTTCCATATGCTTGTTTCGGTGTGATGCTACTTGCTACCCCAGCAGCAATTGCTATCTTAATCGTATCACCGATGATAAACGGGATTAGACCCATTAAAAGTAATCCCCAGAGGTCAATAGATGCCCCGGTTATCGAAAACCATCCGTAGAGTTGTAACAATCCTAGTCCAAAGACAATACCAAAATTGGCGAAAAACATTAACGCAAATATCATCCAATAGTTACGTGATTTCACATAGGAATCAATGTAGTATCCAATGAAGAATGCCGCAAGGATAAAGCCGATAAGGTATCCTCCAGTCGGACCGATGAAATAAGCTAATCCCCCGTTCAATCCGGCAAACCAGGGTACTCCTGCAAGACCGACACCAAGGTAGATGCTTTGACTAATGCCACCCCACCATTTTCCTAGTACCACCGCACTTAACAGCACCGCAAAGGTCTGTCCTGTGAGAGGTATCGGGGATCCAGGGAGATAAAATCGCACCTGTGCTAAAATGCCAGTGATACAAGCAAAACTTATTGCAAGAATGACTTTATGATAAAATTCTAAATGATATCGCCATTTGAAAAAGTTGTATCGTGCGTGTTTGTATCTGTTGACATACATTGTTATTTCCATCTAAATCAACCTCTTTATAAGAGAATTTTATGAGGTGTAACAGATACTGATAAAAGAAGTTTTTGCCTGCTCTTTTTTACCGGTAATATATGGTCTTGATTTTTTTGTTGATGTTTTTATATACATTGATATTATGAGCAATCCTTAGATGTGATCCTTTTATGTCTCCTTTTTTTCAAGGACGAAACAATAATTAACTGCTCCTGATATTCAACTCCTTATGTTTCAGGTGCCTCGAGGAACTAGGGATTTTACTCCTGATGAAATGGAAAAACGTCGTTACATCGAAAGAAACATGACATCGACCTTTTTGTCTTTCGGATATGGAGAAATCCAAACACCTACCTTTGAGAATATCGAGCTGTTCACCGCGAAATCTGGTGAAGCTATACTCAATGAAATTTACAACTTAGTTGATAAAAGCGGTCGTGAACTTGCTTTACGTCCTGAACTGACCGCACCAGTGATTCGTTGTTATGTCGAACGATTACAGATGGAGCCAAAACCACTTAAGTTGTTTTACTTTGGTAACTGCTATCGATACGACCGACCACAGAAAGGGAGGTACCGAGAGTTTCGACAAGCAGGTTGTGAAGTCATCGGTGTCGATACTACCGAGGCGATAGCTGAGTTACTTGCACTCGCGTTTGCTCTTTTAAAAAATATTGGCTTGAAAAATGTTCGTATTAACATTGGAAATCTCACAATCATCAGCGCTATTTTTAGGAAATTAAATCTCCTTAAAGATGATCAAACAAAACTCTTACCATTGATTGATAAGTCTCAGTTTGATGATCTGAACGTGTCTCTACAGGATTGTGGTGTTTGTGAGAAGGATGCAGAGCAGTTCATTCACGTTCTTCAGACATCAGAAATAAGTATGATTCGGTCATTTATCGCTGACGACCCTGATGCGATGCAAGAATTAAATATCCTGGAAACAATCATTAGCTTACTGAAAAATGCATTTCATATCACCGAGTATGATATCAAATTAAGCATCGTAAGAGGACTTGATTATTACAAAGGTTTAGTATTTGAAATTGATGCACCTCTTCTTGGAGCAGAAAAACAACTCTGCGGAGGGGGATCTTATGATCTTGTTTCCCTATTCGGTGGTTCAGAGGTTCCAACCTCCGGTTTTGCTATTGGATTCGACCGAACCATTCTTGCCCTTGAAGCAGAAGGGTTTATCTTCCCTTCCTCAAAGCTCGATGTGTTCATCATTCCAGTAAACCAAGACATGATCCATGCGTCCATTGATATAGCTCGGCAGTTACGAGACAAAGGTATTTCAGTTGATTTTGATCTGCTCCGTCGTGGTATGAGTAAATCCTTAAAATACGCAGACACAAAAAATGCTGAACAGGTCATCATTGTTGGGCCAAAGGAACTTGCAAAAAATACAATCACCCTACGTGATATGAAAACTGGAAATCAAGAAATAGTTACAATCTCAGAGATTTCTGAAAAACTAAAAAAACCTTAGTTTGTAAAGGACTCTAATGAAAAAACAAGTTTTTATAATCGATACCTCAGCAATTCTTTCAGGGAAACCTATACGTTTTAATAATGTAAAAATTGTTACAACACCCGCTGTTTCTAATGAATTAAACCCTGGCGGACGAGACTTCCGTATATTCGAGTTGCTTAAGGAGACTGGTCTTGCAATTCATGCACCATCAAAAGAGGCAATAAACCATGTAAAAAAAACAGCACAAGAAACCGGCGATAATACTAGACTTTCTCTTGCGGATATTGAAATTGTGGCGCTAGCAATTGATATCAACAATGAACCTGATCAAGAAGCAACAATTCTTACCGATGATTATTCAATTCAAAATGTTGCATCGACATTACATATCCAATTTCAGGCGTTTTCGCAGAACGGCATAACAAAAAAGTTTAAATGGGTCTCTCGTTGTCCAGGCTGCAAAAAACAATTTAGTGAAATAACAAAAATCTGCCCTATCTGTGGAACAATAATCAAAAGTTCAGTGTTGTATAAAAAAAAATTATGATTGTGTGAACCTATGGACATCAAAAAAATGTTTATCCAGTTTTGGAAAAGCGACAACAGCAAAATTTCAATCGTTCGAGATGTGGTTGTTGCATTGCTTGTGGTATTTATTATTTTGATGATTTTATGGGGGTATACAGGGCAATGGTTTGCCGCCCCAATGGTTGCGATTGAGTCTGGGAGTATGGAGCATCCGAATTCTCCCTTTGGTCGATTAGGTACGATCGATGCGGGTGATATGGTACTAGTACAGAAAGTCTCGAAGATGAGCGATCTTATTCCGCATGGTGGGAATAACTTAGGTGCTTCGGCGGAGAATAGTTGGCGTTCCTATGGTGATTACGGTGATGTGATTATATATAAACCTCTGGGACGAACAGATGTATCGCAGATTATTCATCGGGCGATGTGTTGGGTTGATGTGTACATTGTAGATAGTCAGACCAAATATACAATCGCAGATTATGCAATTTACAACGAAACAAGCCTTAATATTCCTGAGTTAGGGTTGTATAATCGTAATCCCGGGTGGACTCATTCAGGTTTTCTCACAAAAGGAGATAATAATGAGGTGATTGACGAGATTACTGATATCTGTCCTGAGCCTGTTCAATTAGATTGGATATCAGGTAAAGCACGATCCGAAATTCCTTGGCTTGGAACTATTAATCTCTTCTTTGAAGATGTCCTTCATGGAAAAAATACGGTGAGGAATGTTCATGAGGATAGTTTGATTTGTCTTGGAATCGTGATTGCGATTCTTGTTTCAATTCCGATTATTCTTGATGTACATGATTATTTAAAGAAGCGGAAGAAATCTAAGAAAGAGTCGAATTAAATAATCAATAATGTCCCTTCTCTATAATTTTTTTGGCTTTTCAATTTTTTATAGCGAATGGATTTCAATTCGGATTAGTTATGTAAAGAATGGGATCTTTTACCTTGGCTTCCTGAAAACCTTTAAGACGGAGTAGACAGGAGTCACAGCGACCGCAAGCCTTGGCGTCTCCTCTATAGCACGACCAAGTCTTCCTAAAAGGAACATTCAATTTCTCACCTGTTTTAATTATCTCGGCTTTTGTGAGAGATAAAAGCGGCGTATTTATGCGAATTGTTTTTCCTTTTACTCCATGTTTCGTCGCAAGATTAGCAAGATGTTGATAGGCTCGAATATAATTTGGTCTACAATCAGGATATCCTGAATAATCCATAGCATTTACACCGATAAATATTGCAGCAGCATTTATTGCTTCGGCATATGCCAGTGCAAGTGAGAGAAAAACTGTATTTCGCGCTGGAACATAGGTTGATGGAATTCTTTTTCCAATATCTTTTAATGTATGATTTTTAATATTATGAGATGAGGTGGAGAAAAGAGAAGATCCACCAAATTTTTGGAGATCGACATTAAAAATAATATGATTTTTTACGCCTACTGCTTTTGCAATCTTCTTTGCGCATGAAAGCTCTTTTGTATGACGCTGCCCATAGCGAAAAGACAGTGCATACAGCTCGTAACCCTGTTTTTTTGCCATAAAAGCTGTCACTGCAGAGTCAAGACCACCCGATATCAAACACACCGCTCTTTTCGTCATATCTTATCGATTCCAGAGTGGAGACATCATCCGTAGTCTCTCAACAATCTGAGGGGTCACTTTTGAGACATAGTTAACTTCTTCTGTGGTGTTCTCTCTGCCTAAAGATAACCGAAGTGATCCATGTGCTTGAATTGGGTCTAATCCTATTGCGAGTAGGACATGTGAAGCTTGAAGTTTCTGGGATGAGCACGCTGACCCTGTCGATGTCGCAATACCCTCTTCATCTAATCCAAGAAGGAGCGATTCTCCTTCAATCCCAGTAAATCGAAAATGTGCGTTGTTTGGTAGGCGTTTCTTTGGATGGCCATTCAAGTAGCTTTCTTCGATTTGTAATGTATCTTTTATGAGGAGATCGCGTAGTGTTTTCATATGGAGAATATCTTTTGTTATTCGTTTTTTTGCAAGTTCACATGCTTTTCCCAGACCAACAATACCAGGGACATTAAGCGTGCTGCTTCGTATCCCTTTTTCGTGTCCTCCTCCATGAATAATTGGCTGGACTTTTATTCCATTCCGGATATAGAGTGCTCCTATTCCTTTTGGGCCATGGATTTTATGGGATGATAACGCAAGCAAATCGATATGTTGTTTTTGTACATCGATAGGAAGCTTTGCGACTGCTTGTACTGCATCAGTATGAAAAATAATGTCATGTTCATTGGATATCTTGCTGATTTCTTCGATTGGTTGAATAGTTCCAATTTCATTGTTCGCGAACATGATGGTGATAAGAAACGTGTTTTTCGAAATCGATTTCCGAAGATCCATAAGGTTTAAGATTCCATCCTTATCGACTGGAAGATATTTTACCTGAAATCCTTGTGTTTCTAAGTGTCGGCAGGTTTCAAGGACGCCTGGATGCTCTATTACCGAGGTAATGATGTGTGGTCCCTTGGTTGTTCTTTTATCTTTATTCAGATAGGAAATTCCTTTAATGGCAAGGTTATCTGATTCAGTTCCACCGGCGGTAAAAATGATTTCATCCTCTTTAGCGCCGATTAAATCAGCGATGTTTATTCTTGCTGTATCGACTGCTTTTCGTGCGTCTCGTCCAAATGCATGGATTGATGAGGGATTCCCATAGTATTCCGTGAAATATGGAAGCATCGTATTAAGTACTTCAGGATCGACTTTCGTTGTGGATGCATTATCCATGAAAATTCTTTTCATTGTTTTTTGTCTCACTTTATTTCCATCATCCGTTGTAGTGGTATACGTGCTTTTCGCATAATTTCATCTGACAGATTTATCTTCGGTTCCAGAGTCTCAATGCTTTTTAATACTTTTTCCAGTGTGATTTTTTTCATATTTGGGCATATTGCAGATGGAACTGGATAGAATTTTTTTCCTGGGATTTCCTTCTCTAATCGGTAACAGAGTCCTTTTTCTGTTCCAATGATAAACTCTTTTGTCTGTGATGTCTTGGCATGATTAACCATTCCATTGGTCGAAAAAGCGTGATCTGCCAACTCGATAATTTCTGGTTGACATTCAGGGTGAACAAGGATTTCAGCATGCGGATGCTTCTTTTTTAACAATACGATATCTTCTTTTTTGATATCATGGTGTGTGCGACAGACTCCTGGCCAGAGAATCATCTCTTTTTCTGGAACCTGCTTCTGGATGTATAACCCAAGGTTCCTATCAGGGATAAATATGATTTTTTTTGCAGTTCTGCTTTTGACAATTTTTGCACCGTTTACAGAAGTGCAGCAAATATCTGCTAATGCTTTGACGTCTGCTGTCGTGTTAATGTAAGCGACGACTTCTGCGTCAGGGTGTTCTTTAATCAGCCAACTCAGACTTTCTGCATCAACCATCTCTGCCATTGGACAATTCGCGGTTTTATCTGGAAGAATCACGTTTTTCCCAGGATTTAAAATCTTGGCTGCCTCTGCCATAAAATCAACGCCGCAGAAGATAATATTTTTAGCATTTGTTTTGGTTGCTTTTAGGGATAAGTCAAGGGAGTCTCCAACAAAATCAGCGATATCCTGGATATCTGGGTTTTGATAGTTATGTGCGAGAATCACAACATGCTGTTTCTTTTTTAATTCCTTTATCTGTTGTTGAAGTGTTTTTTCCATAGTGTTAAAACCCGCGATTTTTGTCCAGAATATCGATTTGGGGGATAAAGGTTGTCCTCATCATTATTTTTATTCAGCAAGGGAAAATCTATTTATCCTGGATGTTGATTTACCTGTTGTAGGAGATGGATAGCAGATGGATGTCATAGCATTTATCGTAGGCTTAATCATCGGTGTTATCACTGTAGGACTTGCCATTGAGATAGGGATGAAACGAGTCAATAAGACACAACCGGCGACCAGACCAACTCATAAATGGAGTATTGCAGAGATAACAAATCCTCGTATCATCGCAGAGAATATGGGAGCTATCGAGCTTCCGAAGAACGCGAAAATCGTGGTTAATGAATATCAAGATGGTGCAATGTTGAAGGGATTAGATGTGAAACAGCATTCTGATATCAGAGGAAATTTTATCCTTGGTGATGATCGTGCGTTGATTCTTTCAGGGCCTATCAAACAAGATGAGCTTGGTGTGTGGACTGTTGAGAAAGAAATGCTTGAAAAACTCAACAAATATTTTAACGATAGTTGGGAGAAAGCCACACCATTGATTGATGACGAGCAAAAAAATGAGCATTCTCATTAAAAATTCTACGATTCTCACTCAGAATGATTCTCGACAACGACTTCAGGGCGATTTATACGTAGAAGATCATCAGATTATAGAAATCTCAAAAAAACCGCTTTCTGTTGAAGCTGAATATAAAATCGATGGAACAAAGAAACTCGTTTTACCTGGTTTAATTAATACCCATACGCATATTCCGATGACATTGTTTCGCGGGTATGGAGACGATATGCTGCTTAAAGATTGGCTTACGCAGCGAATCTGGCCAGTTGAAGCGAAGCTTGACAAGAAATATATTAAGAGTGGTACAGAGCTTGGACTCTTAGAGATGATCGCATCTGGCACAACATCATATCTTGACATGTATTTTTTTGAAGACACAATCGCAACGGTTACCGAAAAGGTTGGAATTCGTGGTTTCCTTGGTTTTGCCGTTATTGATTTTGATACCCCTGAGTATAAGGCCTCTGAGTTAATCCCGCAGTCTGAACAATTTGTGAAACGCTGGAAAGGCAACACCTTGATTTCTCCTGTTATTGCTCCTCATAGTACCTACTCCTGCAACCCAGAAACACTTCAAAGGTCCCTTGAGGTTGCAATGAAATATGATATTCCATTGCATACACATTGTTCTGAGACTAGAGATGAGGTCTATGATGTAGAAAAGAGATATGGGGTAAGACCCGTTGAACAATTGAAAAAAATCGGTTTACTGCAAAAAGGCACGATTCTTGCGCATTGTGGGTGGATCACAAAAAATGAGATTCTTGAAATGAAAAATGCTGGTGTTGCAGTATCTCATTGTCCGGTTAGCAACATGAAAATTGCATCCGGTGGATATGCCCCGATTCCTGAACTTCTTGATGCCCAGGTTCCAGTTGGTTTGGGAACAGATGGCGCAGCAAGCAACAATACCCTGGACATGTTCGAGACGATGAAGTTTTGTGCACTAGTTCATAAAAATCATCGCTGGGATCCAGCGGTACTGCCTGCACAAACAGTTGTTGATCTAGCGACCGTTGGTGGTGCTACAAGTCTTGGCGTTCAACATACTCTTGGTTCTCTTGAGGTTGGGAAAATCGCTGATCTTATCATGATTGATTTGAAAAAACCGCATCTGACACCGCTTCATGATCCTGTCTCTCACCTTGTTTATGCTGCGAGAGGAACGGATGTTTGCACGACGATTGTTAATGGAAAGATATTGATGCTTGATAATGAATTCCTGACAATTGATATGCAGGAGACATTAGAACGTGCGGAGAAAGACGCGCAAGAGTTAACTAATTAAATCCTACACCTCATTCTGGTGCAACATGCTAAATCTTATAGGAGTTATTCTCGCATTTATCGTCATCCTTATTCTAATTCGGAAGAAGTTGAATTTTGGTTTGTCCTTGTTTATCGGTTCCCTTATTGTCGGTATTTTTTCTCTTCAGGTCATTTCACCAATTGATATCCCTAAAGCAATAATTGAAGCAAGTATTTATTCGTTTGAAAAACAACAAATTATGACGGAGACTCTTGAACTTGCTTTACTTATGACCTTGATTTTTGTACTGGCGAAGTCCATGCAAGAAACCGGGGCTATTACCAAACTAATTGATAGTTTACGAACGTTTTTCTCAAAAGGAGGAATCTTAGGGGTTATTCCAGCCGTCTATGGATTGATGCCTGTTCCTGGCGGCGCGTTATTTTCTGCTCCGCTTATCGATAAGGAAGGGGATAAATACAAACTGCAGAAAGATCAAAAAAATTTTTTAAACATCTGGTTTCGGCATGTCTGGTTTCCCATCTATCCAATCTCTTCAGCAATGATATTAATCTGCAGTATTAAATTTTCTGGAGTCCCTATCCAGATGCTTATCCTTGCAGATCTCCCAGCATTTATTGGAGTTCTTCTAATCGGATTTATCTACCTGACACGATTTACTAAACAAACTCCTCACCACGCGGTTCCAGCTGTAAAGGATTATCGAGGATTAGTATACATCCTTCCACCGATTGTTCCCTTATTGTTTTATCCTCTGAAATTTATTGGTCTTTCTGAAACAAGGTGCTTCTTAATCGGCGTATCTTTCAGTCTCCTTCTTTTATATTTTCTCGTTCATATTGATAGTTCAACATATATCACGATTATGAAGAGATCATTTACTTGGAATCTAGCGTTAGCAATCTTTGGGATTATGATTCTGAGAGAAATGATAAAAATTTCTCAGATACACCTACTTATCACAGAAACGATGCATAACCTTGCGTTTCCAGCACTTCTCATAGTTATCCTTCTTCCGTTTCTTCTTGGGGCTTTAACAGGTTATAATCTTGGTGCGGTTGCCCTCTCCTATCCTCTTGTCGAACCGTTTTTCACGTTCACTGGAATTCATATCATTGGTCTTACCAGTATTATATTTATGTGTTCTCTCCTAGGCTATCTTATCTCACCCATACATCTCTGTAATGTTTTAAGTAGTGAATATTTGAAAACAGATACCACGCGGATGTACAAAATGTTTATTCCTGCAGTAGTGACTCTTTTATTTATTCAGATACTCTTTGTGATAATTGTGTTTCCTTCCTAATTTTCTTTTTTTTTCGTTAGGCAATCAGTCTTACGATGAATTTGTTACAGTTCCTTTGTAGAAAATATTCAATCATCTCTGTGAAAGACAAGTCTTATAAAAAGCTAGGGTCTACCACGTGTGTATGAATCAGGGTATGCTTTTTGACCAACTAAAAAACCCAAAGTTTTATGGACCACATGTGAAATCAGTTCAACTGCTTCAAACCCATATTTCCTATGTCGCTCTTACTGGAACCTATGCATATAAAGTTAAAAAACCAGTGAATTTCGGGTTCCTTGATTTTTCTACATTAGATAAACGCAAATACTTCTGCGAAGAGGAATTGCGCCTCAATAAGAGACTCTGCCCTGATATGTATCTTGATGTTCTCCCAATCACACAGAAAGATAACACCCTTGAACTCAATGGAGATGGAACAATTGTTGATTATGCCTTAAAGATGATAGAATTCCCTCAAGAATGTATCATGACAAACATGCTTATACAGGCGAAAATTTCTGAAGAAACCATTGATCATCTATGTACGATTCTCGTTGATTTTTACAACGTGCAGGAACCCTCAGAAGAGATTAAAAAATTCGGTGAGTTACAGGCTGTTAAACAAAATATTGATGAAAACTTTAATCAAACTAAACCGATGATCGGTTATACGATTCCAAAGGAGACATACTGGTATATTAAAGAAGCGACAACTAAATTTTTCGATCGGAAAAAAGAAGTATTCGGGCAAAGGATGAAAGAAGAGAAGATCTATGATTGCCACGGAGACCTGCATTCTGGAAACGTCATTGTGACGAATGAGAACATCCATATCTTTGACTGCATCGAATTTAACGATCGTCTCCGATTTTGCGATGTTGCGTCAGATATCGGATTTTTATCAATGGATCTCGATTATTTGAATTACCCGTACTTGTCCAATTATTTGATTCAAAAATATGTGGAAAAAAGTCGTGACATAAATATATATTCGGTGTTAAATTTCTATAAGTCTTATCGAGCGTTTGTCCGTGGCAAAGTCCATGGTTTTCAGCTCAATGATCCTCATATCGACCCTGAAAAAAAGAAAAGTCTTGTAGAAATTGCGCAGAAATACTTTGATTTGTCGCGATATTATGCAGGGTTGTTTTTACTTGATTTGCAAAAGAATAAACCGTTACTATTCCTTGTTACAGGTTTATCAGGCACTGGTAAATCCACGGTCGCACGTAAAATAGCAGTTGATTATCATGCAAAACAGATTAACACCGATGTCGTTCGAAAAGAGATCGCTGGTATTGATAAATTTGAACAACATCATGATCAATTTAACACAGGTCTTTATGACCCTAAAAAAATCGATGAAACCTATGAAAAGGTTATGGAATGGGCAGCAACGTATCTGAAAAAAAATGAAAATGTTGTCCTTGATGCAACGTTTCAAAAGAAAAAATATAGAGATATGATGCATCATCTCGCCGTTAAATATCATGCAAACTTGGTGAGAGTTCAGTGTGTTTGTCCTGATACTGTAGTCAAGAAACGTTTAGAGGATCGTTTAAGAAAAAAATCTATTTCTGATGGACGTTGGGAAATCTACCTCCAACAAAAAACAACATTTGAACCTTTTTCTTCTGAAGAGAACTGCATGACAATGGATACATCAGATGAATCTTACGATTACCGGATGAGCTTCTTTCGACTTCTTCTTTCTCATATTAGTGAGATGATTTAATGGAAATGTCAGGATATTTGATTAATATTGAAGCCGTAACAAAAACTATCAAACAGAAAGGTTATAGTACAATCGCCATCCAGATTCCAGAAGGATTGAAACGCAATATTTTTCCTTTGGTTGAATATCTAAAGCAAGAAACCGGTGCGACGATTCTTGTGTCTGCAGATGCGTGTTATGGCGCCTGTGATGTCGTGAATTACGAACTTAAGAACATGGACGTAGATTGCGTTATCCACCTCGGGCATACAGCGATTTCGGATGTAGAAAATTTTTGGATTCCCACGATATTTGTAAATGCACAATCAACATTGGATGTCTCCAAGGTTGTTGAAAAAGCGATTCCTTCATTAGTAGGGAAAAAAATTGGGCTTGTCACCACCGCACAACACCTTCATACACTTGAGAATGTTGAGGAAATCTTACGGAAACATAACTTTGAAACATTCATTGCTGAGGGTGATGAACGAATATCAACAAAAGGTCAGATTCTCGGATGCAATTTTTCTGTTGGAACGAAGATAGCTGAAAATATTGATTCCTTTTTATTTATTGGAAGCGGAACATTTCACCCGGTTGGTCTCTTGATGAGCGCAAGAAAACCGGTGATAGCAGCTGATCCATATACCAACGCTGTGAAAAAACAGGAAATCGAGGATATGAAGAATAATATGTTACGACAACGGTATGGCGCGATTGTTGCGTGTCGGAGTGCACGACGATTTGGTATTCTTATTGGATTAAAACGTGGTCAACAGCGCCTAACGCTTGCTAATACGTTACAACAGATGCTTGATTCTGCAGGTAAACTCTCCTTGTTGATTACGTTAGATGAGTTTTCCCCGATGTCTCTGCAAGGTTTTGATGTTGATTGTTATGTGTCGACTGCGTGCCCACGGATAGCGATTGATGACTACCTGCAGTATAAGAAGCCGATAATTACTCCTGTAGAACTAGAGATTGTACTTGGTAGACGCGAATGGGAGACCTATGTTTTTGATGAGATTCTTAAGTAGGTCTGCAAAGCATTTTTAACCCCGAGTTTCCTCAGGGTTCACATCATGAATATATTGTCTCTAAGATGCCAGCCTTTAGATACCCTGTTAGGAGGCGGTCTTGAAAGCGGAATCATAACACGCATCTATGGTGAGGCTGGTACTGGAAAAACAAATCTGTGCTTGCAAGCTGCTCGTGAGTGTGTTTTATCAGGAAAGAAAGTCGCGTACATTGATACAGAGGGTGTTTCGGTTGAGCGAATACGACAGATCTGTGTGGACTGCGATTATAAGAAAATCCTCCGTGATATCCTTTTTTTTACCCCGACATCATTTGAATCTCAGGAACAGATGATCCATGATGCGATTGCGACGAAAGCAGTAGGTCTCATTATTGTTGATACAATTACGATGTTTTATCGCTTGAACCTTGAGGATGATCGAGAAGGTGGGATTCGTTCGTTTACTCGACAGGTGACGGACCTGCAGGTTACTGCGCGAGAAAAGGATTTGTTTGTTATTATTACCGAGCAGGTCTATACTGATAAAGCCGGTGAGGTCAAACCATTTACAAATCGTGATGCTGAACATATGACGAAAACCATTCTGCGACTTGATCGTAAAGGGATCGGACAACGAGAAGCAACTATTATTAAACACCGGTCGCAACCAGAAGGGGAAAAAGCGTGTTTCCGAATTAGTGCTGTCGGTTTAGAATAAACGGAAAGAGGATTTTCCTATAATATTTTTATAAGCAAGAAGTTGAAATAAATTTAAAAGAGACAACTAAAACTATTTAACACGTGTTATGATTTAATAAGCAACTATGGATGAACATGAGGAAATCAGCTATAAGACACTCCGCAGAATTCAACAAGCAGAGCAAACCTCTTCTGTTCCTACGAAAATCAATGTGAATTTCTACCAGGATCTTTCCTCGTATATAAAAACGATTGAACAAAGCGTTGAAAGTGAAAAGAATCCACTAAAACTCAAACTGTTTGCTGAAGAAGCTCAAAATACTAAAAAAATCGCAAACAGCATCTATGAGCTTCGGGAGAAAAAGATTGTCCAAGCCGCTCTGGCAACAGCGCGTGGTGCAGCTCCCGACCTTAGGAACCTACTAGATATCGAAAAAAAACTTTATAATACTCTCGTCGAACAGATTGCGTTCTCTCGTAGAGAAATCTTTGAAGAACCAATAGATGGTCATTCAAAAACACACCCAGCATCTCAACCGGTCGTTGACCAACCGAAGTGTAATCCAAATACTAATCCAATCGTCCGTGTCTTGGCAGATACGCCTGAGTTTATTGGTACTGATGAGAAAACATATTTGTTATGCAAAGAAGATGTACTTTCACTTCCTCGCGAAATGACTGAGCCACTCCTAAAAAAAGAAGTTGTAAAACAGGTAAAATAAGACAACCTACATTTTTATATACCTTTCTTACTTACGGTTACAATCGAACTGTGATATCTATGAAGATTCCCAGAAAAATCAAACGATACTGCCCGTTCTGCAAAAAACACACACTTCACGAAGTTGACAAGATGAAAAAACGGAAAGCAAGTGAGCTGAAAAGGGGACAACGACGGTTCAGACGCGCTACCAGTGGGTATGGTGGGTTCCCACGACCGAAACCAGAGGGACGAGAGAAAACCAGCAGACGGATAGCGACTCGATTTATGTGTACAGTTTGTAAAAAGATGCATCAGCCGCCAAGTATCCGGTCAAAAAAATTTGAGATAGAAGGTGAATAAAGATATGGATCAACCAAAAAGCAGGTTTATTAAAGTACGATGCAATGATTGTGAAAACGAGCAAGTCCTGTTTGATAAGGCAAGTAACACGGTTCTCTGTCATATCTGCGGCAGTAAACTTGCGATTCCAAATGGTGGAAAAGCATTGATTAAAGGAACCATTTTAGAGACCATCGAATAAGGTTTTTCTGCATGTTGAAGAAGGAGTACCCTGAAGAAGGAGAACTCGTTGTTGGTACCATTACCAAAGTCCAAGGCTTTGGCGCATTTGTTTCACTCGACGAATACCCAAATAAAGAAGGATTCATCCACATTTCTGAAATAGCAACCGGATGGGTTAAACGTATCCGTAATTTTGTCAGAGAAAAACAGAAAGTTGTCTGTAAGGTTGTTCATGTTGATGCTGCTAAGAAACACATCGATCTTTCTCTTAAGAAGGTGAATGATCATCAACGTCGGGAGAAAATCCAGGACTGGAAAAATGCGCAGAAAGCAACAAAGCTCTTTGAGATGGTTGCGCAGGGGCTCAATAAAACAGTAGATCAATGTTATAAGGAATTCGGTGAAAAGCTCGTCAAGAAATATGGGACGATGTATGCCGCATTTGAAGAATGTTCCTATGATGAAAATATCCTAAAAAACGATGGATTTTCTGGAGATTGGCTCGCGAAATTCGATGAGGTTGCAAAAACCAATATCGCCGTTCCTTTCGTTGAAATCAAAGGCATGTTGCTTCTTACTTCTTATCTTCCTGACGGAATTACTCATATCAAAGAGGCACTCTCGGTTGCAGAAAAAAGCGAGTTTGATGACGTCACCATTGATATTAAATATATTGGTGCACCTCGTTACATGATTAAAGTAAAAGCTCCTGATTATAAGATTGCTGAATCACAGATGAAAAAAGCAATCGAACGGACAGCAACATTTATGACAAAATTAAAAGGCGAATGTGAATTTCAACGAGAAGTCGAACAATAATGTCTGAGATATTCTATTGTAGACGCTGTCAATGGTACAGCTTACATCTGATCTGTAGCAACTGTAAAGAAAAAACAGTATCCAATAAACCTGCAAGGTTTTCACCGCAGGATCATTATGGGAAGTACCGTCGGGAGTTAAAAAAAAGGGATAAGGACGAACTGAGACAATGAAATTAGTTGAAATAAAGTATGTTGATACGGTTCCGAAGCTTAAAAATCCTATTTTTATTGAAGGATTACCCGGTATCGGGAATGTCGGAAAACTTGCTGTTGAACATCTTATTGATTGTATGAAAGCAAAAAAATTCGCTGAGTTGTATAGCAAAGATTTTCCGCCACAAGTATTCATTAACCCGGATGGTACCATTAAGTTGGTTAACAACGAGTTTTTTTATTGGAAAGCAAAGAAGCGAAGTCAACGAGATATCGTTATTTTAACCGGAGATTATCAAGGTCTCTCGTCGCAAGGGCAATATGAACTTGTAGAGTCCATCCTTGATATCATCCAGGGTCTTGGTGTGAAAGAAATGTTTACCCTTGGTGGGTATGGTCTGGGTCGGGAAATTAAGGAACCAAAGGTACTTTTTGCAACGACTGATGTACGTCTGGTAAAAAGTATGAAAAAATATGGTGCGGTGTTTAAGAAAAACGAGCCTGGTGGTGGCATCATTGGTGCAAGTGGGCTTCTCCTTGGCCTGGGGAAATTGCGGGGTATGACTGGTACCTGCTTCATGGGTGAAACCCCAGGATACCTCGTTGACCCGAAAAGTGCGAAAGCGGTTCTGAAAGTTTTGACAAAAGCAGTGAACGTTAAGATCGATTTATCCCGGCTTGAAGAGAAAGCAAAAGAGATAGAATATATTGCACAACAACTTAACGAAATGGAGACCATGGTTAAAGAAAAACCAGATGATATCCGGTACATCGGATAATCTCTTGTACTTGTTTTTTTCTTTTCGAGAAAAAGAAAAAACTGTTTCTTTTACGATTCATTTTCATGATTCATCTAGCTGGATGATGAATATTTTATAAGTAACTCTTCGAATTGAGAAAGAGTATGGACAGTATGTGACCCTGAACTCGTTTTGTTTCTGTCGAGATAAAACGCGGTGATACCAAGTTTTTGTGGGGAGAAATAATCAAACTCTTTGTGATCACCAACATGAGTCATCTCATGCGGTTTTATAGAAAGTTTTTTGCATATCATACCATAAAAATCAGTGACTTTTTTGACTGTGTGAAAATCAGATGTTGATGAAAAAATATGAGTGAAGTACTGTTTCAAGTCCGAGAAGTCGAGTTGGATTTCTATGAATTCTCGTTTTGCATTAGAACTAATGATGAGGAGGTAATATTGTGAAAGGCGTTTTAGGACTGGGGCGACATCAGGGTAGATTTCTATCGATTGCTGATATTGTTTGAGTAGGCTGTTCCAGTCACTATTTATTTTAAATCGGTTGAACCAGTACGCTGGGTCGTACCATTCGATCCGTTTATCTCCTATTTTGTCATATTCTTCAAAGAGATATTTCTGTGCAGCTTTCAGGCTTATGTGGTTTTGTTTGGCATAGAGTTTTGGAACTCCTTCAAGCCAGAAGTCATCTGCGAACTTATGGGTAACGATAGTTCCATCAAAGTCAAAAGAGATAACCTTCATCATAGTGTAGTCGGCGGGTACATTCAGTAGTATATTAAAAGTTATTCTCTCGAGGAGTAAATGTTTTTTCTAGTACACTTAATTTTTCTTAAAGGTTTTTATGTATTTTTTCTAATCAGTTGATATCCAATAATTGCGAGTAGACCAATCGCGATGAATATTATAGCGATGGTTATGGTGGTTGCGACATTAATGTCGATTGTTGTATTGGGCAGCGTCGTTCGTTTCATCCAGATACCAAAGAATGCCCAGAGAACAACAAGGCTAAACGCAATGTCTTTCCGTAATGCAAGCATCAGAATGGTTAGGAATGTTGCGACTGCAATGATAATGATTGTCCAATTCAATTCGCTGATTCCAAAACCGTCCCAGTTCACCGAAACAAGAAATGCGGTGATATTTGCGATGGTGGCAACCGTGATCCATCCCAGGTAGACACTGAAGGGGACATGGACCCAGAGGCGTTCAGCCATTGAGCCGATTGAACGTCCGATGTTCAGACGATTATAGATAGCAAGCAAGCTGAACAAAAGGATGATCATCACGAGTAATGACAAGCCAACATATTCGTAATGCCACAGAAAAATCCAGGTGCTATTTGCAATACTGCTTACAATGAATAAAACGCTGATTTGTTGAAGAAATGGCATATTAATTTCTTCTTTTTTGAAAAGGTCTCTTGCCTGGTAGATCGCGAAGATAAACCAGAGAATATAGATGATGCTCCAGATGGAGAAGGTGATACCTGCGGGTACGAATAAGTTTGGTAAGTTATCTGATAGTTCTTGGGTGGTGTTACCGTTGAGTGGAAGAATAATTGCTAGTGTGTTAATAAGAATAGTAATTATTACTGCAAGAATATTTCCAATCTGCAATAGTCTTTTTTTCGTTCGTGCTATCATATGATCTACTCTTCAGGTGAGAGTCTCATTCATCGAGATAAACTTTATGAGCTGTCGAGACAGAATATTTTTTTTAATGAGGGCAGGCTGCTACTCCATGTTTTACTAAATACTGCTGGTGGTACTCTTCTGCAGGATAAAACGTAGTTGCTTTTGTAATTTCAGTCATGATCTTTTTTTTGTATTTCTTTGATTGGTCGAGATTCTTTTTTGATGTTTCTGCCACTGTTCTCTGTCCTAACGTATGGTAGAATATGACTGATCGATATTGTGTTCCAACGTCAGGTCCTTGTCGATTTTTTGTTGTCGGATCATGGATATCCCAGAACACGTTTAAGAGTTCCTCATAGGATATCTTTGCTGGGTCATAAATAATTTCGACGACTTCTGCATGCCCGGTTTTATCGGTACAGACTTCTTCGTAGGTTGGGTTTTTCAGGGTTCCCCCCGTGTACCCTACGGTTGTTGAGTTTACTCCTTTAAGGTGCCGAAATGCTTCTTCCACATGCCAGAAACATCCTGCTCCAAACGTAGCTTTTTCCATTGATACTCCCTTATTTTTTTTCCTGTTAAGATGTTTTCTTATAAAAAATTTCTTGTTTTTGTGCTAGAAATACTGGCAAGTGAACAAAACAATAAACAAATATATATGGCATTGCTATTTCCCTATTGCTAGTAGGGATTTCCTGTGAATGAAGAAGATACGAAAGCGTTTCTCAGCGATTTCAAAAAAGCAGATATGAATAAAAAATTAGATATGTGGTATTATGCAGTCGAACAAGAAGCGTTTTGGGAAGAAATACTTACAGAAATGTCGATGATTGCACAAGCAGCTAACCCTCAAAAAGGAAAAGTTGTCGAAGAAGAATAACGTGATCTCCTATGGATGAGAGTGATAAAAAAGAGCTAATCGAAGAATTCAAAAAAGGCGATGGTCCGAAACGTCTCGATCTGTGGGATTATGCGCTCGCCCAGCAGGTACTCTGGGAGAATATTATCGCTGATCTCCAGAGAATCGCTCATGAACAAGGGGTTGACAAGGAGCTTGATAAGCGTATCGAAGAAGATATGACCGGATTGGGATGAAAACTAGGTTATTGACCAACGTTTTTTTTTACTGAAATCCGATATTTTTTTCGCAACATCTATGTTCTAGGTTTCCTTATTTATTCTTTTTGATTATTTTTTCTGTATACAATAATTCTCCATACAATAATATACTTCATATTCAATGCTTTTAGTCCATGCATGCTCCTCGTATCGACCTCTTTGAATGGTTACTTCAGAACGCTCCGCATGCTACCTATAACCTTGCTTTCAGCAATATTAATGGAGTGACAGTCAAAGAATACGAGGCACTTACTCACTATTCGTTTCCGGGTGATTTTGACTTCGGATCAAACGCTCAATACGGTGCTGTAGAATTAAAAAGAACCCTTTGTCCGATGTACAACTGCGCTCCTGAAAATATTGTCACCACCACAGGGACTTCGGAGGCAAATTTCCTTGTCTTCTCGTCTCTTCTCAATCAGGGCGATGAGTTTATTGTTGAACAGCCGGGATATCAACCAATGTGGTTGACTCCAGAGATGCTTGGCGCTCGACGAATAAACTGGCCGAGGAAGTTTGAAAACAAATTCAACATTGATTTAGAGACGCTCAACAACCTTATCACAGAGAAAACTAAATTGATTGTCCTTACGAACCTTCACAACCCTAGTGGCGTCTTCATCCATCAAAACTCAATCAAGGCGATTGCGAAGATTGCAGCAGACCATGATGTTAATGTCCTGGTCGATGAAATCTATCTCGATGGGTCATTTGTTTCACAATCGTCTTCATTTGGTATTCCAAATGTTATTGTGACTTCAAGTACGACAAAAATCTATGGACTAGGTGGATTTCATACCGGCTGGATCATTGCATCACAAGAAATAGCGATGAACTGTCAAAGACATAAAGCACATTCGACAGGTGCAGCATCCTATACGTCGGAGATAATGACTGCATATATTCTCCGTGATGCTCGAGAGTATCTTATCAAACGATTCCAGAAAACAGCGAAAGCAAATTTTGATTTACTTAAAAAATGGATGAACCATCATAAAGAATTTTTTGAGTGGGTGGAACCTGATGGTGGAATCGTGTGTTTCCCGAAATATATGATGAATATTCCCTCTGTCGACTTCTGCAAACACTTATTTGATACACAAAAACTATTAGTAAATCCTGGTGTATATTTCAATCAGGAAGGTTTTATTCGATTATCATATGGATGTAATGAACTATCGTTGCAAAATGCTTTAGACGCCCTTGAGAAAGGACTCCAAAATTTGCAGAGTTATTAATAAATCAGCTTATTCCTAATATAACTGAGGGGGTACAACTCATCGTTATTATGATAATTATGAAAATTCCGATGATTCGCTGTGGGATGATGTGATCCTCCATGTTTATCAATATTGTCATCTAATTTAAATGTTTTTTCAAAGATAAAAATAATACTCATTTATTAGAGTGCTTTAAGTATTTGATTCAAGGATATAACCTTTGCATAACCTCTTCGTAATATCTGTAATTCCATTTCATGTAACTCTGGGAAATGCGCGGCAGTCACATCACTTCCAAATACGACTTTAAAACTTCTTTCATATGCTTGTCGGGCGGTTGTTGAACAACAGTAATTCGTCAACGTCCCACTGATAATCACAGTATCTTTTCCAAGATTTTTCAAAATTGTTTCTAGAGGAGTGTCAAAAAATGCACCATAGGATGACTTGTGAATAATGATCTCATCGTTCTGTGGCGCAAGTTCATTCCACACGGTTCCTGTAATGAAAAATGATGATTGATCAATATTCAAATCAGGGAAGCGACTTGGCATTAGTGGTAGTATTTTCGGTCGATCAAGGAACTGATGGGTTTTCGAATATACGGTGTATATCACTGGGATTTTCTTATTGCGACAGTGCTCTATTAATCGTTTTATTTGTGGTACTCGTCTGGTAGCTTCAGGGACCCAATAAGGGGACCAATTAGGTTTAACAAACTCATCTTGCATATCGATAACGAGCAATGCGCATTTTTCAGCATGGATATCGAATTTGACCTCTCCTTCTTCATAGGATTTCTTTGCCAATTCGAGAACATACTTTTCTGAATACTTTTGTGGTTTCATCAGAAAGTGATAATGACGATATTTCTTATGAAGATTACGTCGCCTCTGTTATCTCTTTTAACGATCTATGAATGTAAATTTTTGTTGCATATAGAGCTGACGAATACTCATCGGAACATCGTTATCAGTAACATGTATGCTCACTTCGACACAGTGTTCTAACAAAATATTAGTACCACTGATACTCACATTTCGATAATGAACACTTTGTTTGCAATCATCGGTTTGCACAAAGAGCGTAGGATACAGACTACAATTTAACGAGGTATTGATAGAATAAAACGTCTCGTTGCCATCAAAAATCCTCTCATCATGGGTATGACCGGTTAACACCACATCAACACCAGACTGCTCGCATAATGTGATGAAGGTTTCTCTATTACTGGCAATAACGTCCCACATCTTACCGTTTGTATCTCTCACATTTACAGCAGGATGGTGCATGAGAACAATCTTAATGCTTGAATTACATTTCTCTAATTGGCTTTCAAGCCACTCTATATCGTCGTCGTAAAGTCCGTCTCCATCGATGTTTTTTAACCAATTATATAATTCTTCATAGTAGCTTGGACCTGAATTCATGAAAAACAGGCTTACATCTTGATATTGTACAATATATCGGTCAACCGGATTTATAAATCGATGATAATTTGTGAGATTTCGATTGAAATAATAATCATGATTCCCTGGCGTTGTATAAACAGGGATAGAATAGTCTGCATCTGCATATAGGGAAGTGTTTTTTTTATAGAAGCAGCTTTCAAATGAGCGGATGTTCAAAGCGCCGGAAATTCTATTTCCTCCCCATTGTGTGAGATCACCGGTGATCACGATAAACGCAGGTTTTTTTTCAAAGGAGCACACATGATCGAGAAGAGATCGAAGTCTCTTTTTTGAGACTTCGTTCAAGTCAAAGATTTTGTTCTTCACATGAGTATCGGTGATATGAATGAAATAAAAATCATTGTTAGAATTACTAACTGCTTTTCCTTCGTTGCTGTCGGGTAGATGTGTTTTTGTGGTTCCCTGAGCAGTTATTCCGCTGAGTATAAGCAGAAAAAATATAATTACAGTAATATGCCATAATTTTAATTTTTTCACAAATATAATATCTTTTTTCTCCATATAAACTTATTTAATAATGACTGGGTTTTTTTCATTGAGGAAAAAAGCAGCATAGAGAATTAGTTGTGCTCTAGTTTTTTTTTCGTTAATTAGCCCAAATCCATAAGTTACAAACAATTTATTTGCTTCGAAAACTTCTCAATATTACCTGTTGGAAAGTAGATAACCATATATTTATATTAAAAGCATATTATTAATAATGGTAAGGTGTGTTAGAATGAAACATAAAGAATTGAAGATGAAAGCTATTTTTTATTTAGTTATTATCTGTCTGTTATCTGGAATCATAAATAGTAATGTTTCAAGCTCTAATATGAAACAATCTTTTTTTGTAGAGCAGTCCTATACACATGATGAGGTTAAGGACTCATCATCTATTGGTCAATTATCTGATATCCTTCAGATGATTCAACAAGTTAATGCATCGACATTACGAACATATATTCAAAAAATACAGGACTTTGGTCCTCATCCCACGTGGTCAACAGCATGTGAAGCGCTCGGAGATTATCTGTATGATACGTTGAACTCTTTTCAGGTCTCTGTTCAATATGATTCATGGAGATATAAACTCCATTCTGGAAAAAACATCGTGGCATCATTACAAGGAACAAAAAGTAGTGATATCGTTGTGGTCAGTGCTCACTATGATAGTATCTCGATATCACCGGGAGGTAATGACGATGGATCTGGTGTTGCTGTTGTTCTCGCGGCTGCAGACATCTTGAGTCATTACAGCTTTAACAGCACGATACATTTTGTGCTTTTTTCGGGGGAGGAGCAAGGGTTGTTAGGGAGTCATGAGTATGTGCGTAATGCCTCTCGAAATGGTGAATATATTCTTGGTGATTTGAATCTTGATGGCGTTGGCTGTGCATCAACTTCAGATAATGGTAGTAAAATAAAACATCACGCCAACAACGAGTCGTTCTGGATGGTTGACATCAGTAAAACCATTGCATCAAAGTATCATGATGAAATTGGTCTTGAGGTGATTGGTCTTCCTCATGTCACCTTTAGTGATCATGAATCATTTGTGGAATATAATTACGATGCGAGTTATTTCTGGGAATATGCATTAACACCCTTCTATCACACCTCTGAAGACACCCTTGAACATATGAACATGACGTATCTCACGAAGGTCTGTAAACTCACTATAGGAACACTTGCGTCCATAGCTGAACTCCACCCTCGTCTTTCGAATGACGATTTAGACATTTCAATAAAAGGGCGGGTTCTTGCATTTCCCTGTCAATTTAGTGTGCGAATCGAAAATAAAAAATCAATGATTGATACTGCAAATGTCACAATTAATGTAGCAATGAAAAATCTGCGGACCGGTCAGTATGTGTTTGTGACGATACATACTGATAGCATTCCCTGTAATTGGACGTTTACGAAGGAGATAGAGACGGCTTGGGAGTTTAAAACAAACGGTCGACAATATTCAAATCAACTTATCTCTCTTGACGTGACAGTAAGGGGAATCAAAGATGATGTGACTTTGTATACGTCACAGCAAAGAATCGGTGTTATTATCGCTAACTCTATTTTTCTGTACCCCAAAATGTTAGTAACTTCATGATTTTTCAGAAAATGCGCTTAAAAAACCACCAAAACCTATCATCCAGATGAGAATTGGATAAACAATCATACGTTCCATTCCACCCACGCCAAGTTCAAGGTAGATATTTCCTATGAAGAGAATCGATGCTGATAAGCTTGTGACTCCTAACAGAATAACAATAATGTTGAACGGATATTTCGTAAACTTATATGAGAATATGGCTGATAATCCACTGAAGAGAAATACAAAAACAGAAGCGATTGTGTGCATTGGTTCACTGTTCTCTGTAAATATTCCAACATTCATTGCTGCCAATGCTGCGATAGCTAACAAAATGGTTATAACCGTAAAATGAAAAGCACGGTGTAAAAAATACGTTCCAATAATCGCGAGCAATCCTAAGATGAAGATAGACACGTTAAAAACCGTTGAGGATGGCCCAACGCCTAAATCACTTATGTAATTTGTTGAAATGCTGTAACCTGGATACAAAGCTTCTGCTACAATCAAACCCAGAATAAACTGAGATGCTGCAATGAAAAAAATCACTCCAGCCACTTTTTCATTTGAATAGACCATCATGTAAGTGAATTTTTGAAAGTTGATAAAGATTTGTATTCCTTAGTACAATAGCTTTTATAACGAAACAACGATTAGAATATATGGTGATTACACATGTTCGGAAAAGAACTGGGGAACTTGTTGTTTTTGATGCCGAAAAAATAACAGTCGCTATTCAAAAAGCAATGCTTGCAATAGAGATAAAAAACAGGAAAAAAGCTGAATCACTCACCAAGGAAATCGTTAATTCACTGGACAATAAAAAATCATCTTTTTTAGACGGTATTCCTAATATTGAACAGATTCAAGAAACTGTTGAAAATGTCCTTGAACAACGAGAAGAACGGGTGTACAAAGTCTATTCGTTGTATCGACGATCCCGGGGGATTGCACGAGAAATCAGACAGTATTTCAAAATACGGGATGATTTGAAACTTGATGTAAATGCTTTGAAAGTGCTTCAGGAGCGGTACCTATTAAAAGATGAAGATGGCAATATCATTGAAACACCAACGCAGATGTTACGACGGGTTGCAAAAACGATTGCAGAACCGGATGCTCGCTATGGGAAGGATCCCAAAAAAACAGAAGAAGACTTTTTTACTGCGATGCGAAATTTAGTATTTCTTCCTAACTCACCGACACTCATGAATGCAGGTACGAAACTTGGTCAGTTATCCGCTTGTTTCGTTCTTCCTATTGAGGATAGTTTAGAAGGGATTTTTACTACTTTAAAGAA
>Ga0315295_10000614_pt1 | contig 30757 bp, 31 predicted proteins | sample YL17G14_0_MG_FD_204453 | JGI IMG/M metagenome (GOLD analysis project Ga0315295, IMG submission 204453) | Sediment microbial communities from Yellowstone Lake, YNP, Wyoming, USA - YL17G14_0 | ecosystem: Environmental > Aquatic > Freshwater > Lake > Sediment | place: USA: Wyoming | collected... | reverse complement strand
AAATCAAAATCGCCCCCAAGCAACGGGCGGTTGGCACCCAGGCCATGATCTACGTCCATCTGCCCGTGCAAGCATGCTCTGCCGAAGCCGGGGCCCTGCCTGGCCGGACTGCCGTGCAGAAAGAGCAGGTCACCTACACCATTACCGCGGCCAACTCGACGCTGGTATCCGACACCGTGCTTGCGTTCGTGCTGGCTTCACGCAGCCACGCCCAAGATATTAAGCTCATCTTCGACGCACTGGGCTTATGAAAACGGATCGCATCATCTGCAGTGACGCCAGCACGGCCATGCGTCGTCTGCCCACCGGCAGCGCCCAGGCCATCATCGCCGATCCGCCCTATTTCAATGTCCTGACCGAGGTGAAATGGGACACCCAGTGGAAGGCCGCCGCCGAATATCTCGACTGGACCAAGGCTTGGGTGGCCGAGGCCATGCGCGTGCTGCGCGAGGACGGCCTGTGCTTCATCTTCGGCCAGTTGGGCAAGCGGGAGCATGTGTTCATCCACCTGATGTCCGAGCTTTGCCGCACCCACCAGTTCCATGACCTGCTCATCTGGGACCGGGCCGTCGGCTACAACGAGCGCCGCGACAGCTTCACGCCGGCCTACGAGATGATTCTGGCGCTGCGGAAGGGCGAATCCGTGAAATTCAACAAGGGCGCCGTCCGCGAGACGTATAGCCCGGAGAAGATCCAGACCTACCTGCGGGACAAGCGCTACAAGGACCGCGACGCCCGCCTGCGCCACCTGCTCGCCGGCAAGTTCGCCACCAATCTGCTGCGCGTCCCCAGCCTGAAAGGCTCCTCGAAGGAAAAGTGCGGTCACCCGAGCCAGAAGCCCATTGAACTCATTTCAAAACTGATCGCCTGCTCGACCGATGCCGGCGACATGGTGCTCGATCCCTTCCTCGGTTCCGGGACGACGGCCGTCGTCGCCCAAGCCCTCGGCCGCCGCTGGCTGGGGATAGAAAACAACCCCCTCTACGTCGAACTCGCCCGGCAGCGAATAGCCCTTCCCGCCCAGCCCAAACCTGAACTGAAAAAACCCCTTCACGCCCGCTCGGCCTGATCCCAGTCAGCGTCTCCAACATCGAGAAGGCGACGGTCAACGTGAAGAAAGCCGTCCGCGGCGCCGTGAAGGAAGGCAAGGACGGCGGCCAGAACTCCGGCGACACCGGCGGCACCCACAGCGTCGAACAAGTCAAGGCCGACGCTGCCGCGCTCGCCTCTTCAACCACCCCTCAGGTTTCAGGTCTCAGCCCTCAGGTTTCTCCTCAGCCGAAGGTCTACACGCAGGCTGAGAAAACCGCCTGCTCGATCGAAGCTATGAAAAACGGGGAGATTTGCGAAGCATGTCAGTAAGCCTGCCCATCGACTTGTCGCGCCATAGCCGTAAGGCGACGGCGGAAGCCATGAAGAACGGCGAGATCTGTGAGGCTTGCCAGTAGTCTTGTCCCTCTGAGGGACCAAACGGATTCAAGGCGGCCCTAACCGGCCGCCTTTTTTACGCTCAACGGCTTGAGGCAGCTAGCAGTTCGGAGACTATAACCACGACCTCCGCCCTATTCCTCCGCGAACTCTGGGGGCTTGAGGGGCGCGAGGAGACGGTCGAGTTCCGGTTGCGTCGGGTTGCGGATGGAGCGCACGGTGAGGACCGCCGCGCCCGCGGGCAGCGTCACCCGGGTCGGCTTGTCCACCGTCAGCCCGAGCAGGGCGGCCGCGAGCGGCGAATTGTGCGGCAGGCATTCGATGCCCGATGCCGGATCGCTGCCGGTCTCGCCATACGTCGCCACCAGAAACGTGAAGCGGTGCTTCCGGTTCGTCCCCACGTCCTCCTTCTCGATCTCGGCCACGTGGCCCAACAGCAGCGTGTCCGTCGGCTTGGTGAGCCACCCCACCGGGTCGACCTCGACGAACGTGTTGCGGAGGTAGAACCGGTCGAGCTCGTCCATCTTGCGGTCCACCGCCCGGATCGCGTCCTTGGCGGCCTTGAACCCGAAATTCTCGCGCAGATCGCCCTGGCTGTGCGCCTCGACCTTGTCCACCACGAGCTCCGCCCGCTTGACCTTCAAGGCCGCAAACTCCTCGGCCAGCACGCGGTTGAAGCCCGCGCGGACGTAGATCGTGGCCGGCGCCGGGGCGGGAATGCGGAAGATGTGCTTGCGACGCGGAGGTGCCATGGTGCGAAGGACCGCCCTCAACGAGCAAGAGGACGCTCCCGCCGTCAACGCGCGATTCCCGGACCGAATCCGCCAAGGCCGGGATTCACCACGGAACACACAGAACACACGGAATGAATACCAAGACCGCAGGGGCTCGTTTCTGTGTATTGCGATGCCATCTCCGCCAAGCCTCCGTCCGTGTGTTCTGTGGTCATTTGCTCTGAGGCCGAGCCAAAAGGCCGGTGCATGTGGTCAGTGGTCACTGTCCGTCAAATCAGGTGAACCCTATGTCTTGACTCTTGACAGATCTGGCGGCGCTCCCGCCCACCGTCCGCCAAATCAAGGCAGCTTCAGGCTGCCCGTATCCCGTGCCTTTCAGGTGGGTCAGCTCACCAGCCGCAGAAAACTCCGGATGTCGGCCGGGATCGCCTTGGGCAGGTTCGACGCCGCGAGGGAGAACTCCCAGCGCGCCTCCGCTTCATGCGCCTTCGAAAGGAGTGCCCCGGGGGCGCCGCTCGCCGTCGGCGCCGACCGGAAGACCACCTGCTGCTTGTTCTTGAACATGTCCGCTCCCGCCGTCTCCAGCACCGCGGCGTGGCGCGCCATCGTGTAGTCGAAACCCACCACCGCGCGCTCCGGCTTGTCGTCCACCCACACCACCAGCTTGGCGTGGTCCGGCCCGCTGTATTCCTCGCGATACCGCCCCGGCGCATCGCTGCCGGCCGACCCCCCTTTCAGCGCCGCGCTCGCGACGATGGCCTTGAAAAACATCTCATACGCCTTGTCCGGTCCGCCGGTGAAGGCGGAATTGAATCTCACGCCGCACACCGAGTGCCGCGCCGAGCAGACGTAGTGGGCCAGGACGCCCCCCAGTTCCACCTTCAGGCCACCGTGCGCCAGTTTCAGCACGCAACTGTCCCCGGTGTAGGCTATCGCCCCGAGGCTGATCTGGATGTGGGCTCCCCCGGCGGACATGTCCACCAGCATCCCCGGCCAGTCTCTGGCCGCCGTAGCCTCGTCGGAGCTTCGAATCCGGATGGAGGCGCGGATGCGGCAGTCGTCGCTCACCGCAAAACGCGTCTGCTTGCGTTGGGATTCCTTGGTCTTGGCGTAGTTCGAGCCCATATAGATCAGTCACCATGACACTTTCCCCGAAAAGCACAACCGGCGTCAGGCCAAATCGCGCACAAAGCAGCCGCGATGTTAAACTTGCCGCCCCGCAGAGCCTGTTTGGCAGGCGGCTTGCAGGGACGTGAGCCCTCCAGGGTTCTGAAATTTGTGCCCCATTAGTGAAGATTGGTGATGAAACCTCTTCGCGTCCTCCGCAACCTCACCGCCCGCCTCCTCCGCTGCCAGGCCCCCGCCTCCCGGGGGAAACAAGTAACGTAATACGTTACAAACCTCCCTTGGCTGCCTGGCGTCTTCCCGCCGGAGACGGAAATGTGTAATATAATACGTTACACGTTTCCGAAGGCCTGGCGAGCGGATCAGGTCGCGTATACTGCGTGTCGCCTCGCTGATTGCTTCTTGGCGTCTCCGCGTCTTTGCGCGAGAAACAAACCGCGCCGATGTTACCTATCCGCCACCTGTCCCTCTTCATCCTCGCCTTCATCGCGGGCTGTGCGAAGCCGGCCGACCTGCCGGACATCATCGTCAGCGCGGCCTCCCCCGCCGACTTCGCCCGGTTCCGCGCCGACCTGGGCGCGCGCTTCGCGCCGGAGCAGCTGAAGGACTTCGACACCGCCACACAGGAACTGCAGCTCGACGCCATGAACCGCGATATCCCCACCGCCGAGGGCCGCGAGGCCGACATGCTGCGCGTCGCCCACGGCAAGACCGTCCACGCCGTGGTGCGGCTCGGCTGGCAGGCGAGAAAAGCCCGGTTTCTCCGCGAGATCGCCGAACTCGACCGGATGCTCAAGCACGACCTCGAGCTGCAGGCCCAGACCGCCGCCGCCGGCACGCCTCCCACCGTCACCCAGCGCATCGGCAGCGAACGCGAGGTCCTGGCCCAACTCCACCGCAAGCTCGCCGAAACCGAAACCCGCCTCGCCACCCTGCAATCTGACACAAAGGAGCAAAGGAGCTAAGCGAACCTTTGTTACTTGGCTTCTTCGTGTTTCCCCTGTCACGGCACCGACTGGTTGCGCGCGGCTTGCCCCGGATTAGCGCCGCTGCACCGGCGCGCAGGGCAACTGCTTATCGCGCCGCGGCCGGGAAAGGGTTGGCTTCCGCGCGGGGTTTGGCCTAACAACCCCGGCAATGTCCTCCGACCTCGTTACCCTGCCCCACAGCGATATCCCCCAGGCCTGGTATAACGTCCTCGCCGACCTGCCCGTGCCGCTCCCGCCGCCGTTGCATCCCGGCACCGGCCAGCCGCTCGCGGCAGCGGACCTCGCGCCGATCTTTCCGATGGCGCTCATCGCGCAGGAAATGAGCGGCGAACGCTGGATCGCCATCCCCGGCGAGGTCCGCGAACAGTATAAGATCTGGCGCCCCACCCCGCTCGTCCGCGCCGTCCGCCTCGAAAAGGCCCTGAACACAAACTGCCGCATCTATTTCAAAAACGAAAGCGTCAGCCCCGCCGGCAGCCACAAGCTCAACACCGCCCTCGCCCAAGCCTACTACAACAAGCAGGAGGGCGTGAAGCGCATCGCGACCGAGACCGGCGCCGGGCAGTGGGGCTCGGCGATGTCCTTTGCCTGCCAGCTCTTCGGCCTCGAGTGCATCATCTACATGGTGAAATCGAGCTACCACCAGAAGCCCTACCGGCGCTCGCTGATGCACATCTGGGGCGGCGAAGTCTTTGCCTCGCCCTCCGACCGGACCAACGCCGGCCGCGCCATCCTCGCGGCCGACCCCAACACGCCCGGCAGCCTCGGCATCGCCATCTCCGAAGCCGTCGAGGACGCCGCCACGCACGCCGACACCAAGTATACCCTGGGCAGCGTGCTCAACCACGTCCTCCTCCACCAGAGCGTCATCGGCCTCGAGACCATCAAGCAGCTTGGGATCGCGGGCGAGACCCCGGACACCCTCATCGGCTGCGTCGGCGGCGGCAGCAATTTCGGCGGCTTCGCCCTGCCGTTCCTCCCCGAAAAGCTCAAACGCCCGGCCTTGCGCATCATCGCCGTCGAGCCCTCCGCCTGCCCGTCGCTCACGAAGGGCGTTTACGCCTACGACTTCGGCGACACCGCCAAGCTTACGCCGCTCGTGAAGATGTTCACGCTAGGCCACACTTTTGTCCCCGAGGGCATTCATGCCGGCGGCCTCCGCTACCACGGCACCGCCCCGATCGTCGCGCATCTCGCCAACCTCAAGCTCATCGAGTCGCAGGCCATCACGCAGAACACCGTGTTCGCCGCCGCGCTCCAGTTCGCCCGCACCGAGGGCTTCATCCCCGCCCCCGAGACCTCCCACGCCATCGCCGCCACCATCGCCGAAGCGAAAAAGAACGACGGCAAGTGCATCGTCATGTGTTACAGCGGCCACGGCCATTTCGACATGTCGGCCTACGACGCGCACCTGGCCGGCGACCTGGAGGACTACGAGCATCCCGAGGAAAAGATCGCCGAGGCCCTCCACCATCTGCCCAAGGTGAATTGACCGCTCCGGCTTGTCCTGCAGCCAACGCCTCTCGCCCTGCCGGGCGCCGGCGCTCAGGTGCAGCGCTGTAGGTCGGGCTTTATGCCCGACATATCGGGACTAGAGCAGATTAAATAATACTGGATCCGTCGGTGGTTGCCGATTTCCACATCGGCGACATGTATTGCCAATCAGGCGCCGGGATGGAAACCGGCGCCCACCCGGGCAAAAAATGGCTACACTCGTATTTACTCTGCTCCGAACCCCGGCCTACATGGGATGAGATGGAGCGGGTTGACCCAACACGCTAGCCTTGTTGATCAACTTCCCGAAGCGCGCTGGGATCGGCGTTCCACCTTGAAGCAGGAGGGGCACGCACCCTGCCCTTGCACTCAGATTTCAGACCGCGATATTCCTTCGTGCCCTTCGTGTTCTTCGTGGCTAATCCTCATTTCAAATGAATCTCCCCACCAAGGAAGCCGCAATTGCTTTGCTTCACCAGCACGTCCGCGACGATTACCAGCGTCATCACGCGCTGATGGTCGCGACGGGCATGGAGGGCTATGCGGTCCAGTTGTTCCCTCGCCTGCCCGAAGGGCACCCGGCTCAGTCACCTTCCGCTTCACTCCAGGCCACGCCTGACGGCGTGACCATCTCCGCGCTGCCGCGCTCCGTGAACGAGGACCCGCTGCTGTGGTATGTGACCGGACTGCTCCACGACATCGACTACGAGGAGCACCCCGACATCCACCCCGCCCTGTCGCTGCAATGGTTCAGGGAATGGGGTTATCCCGACGAAATGATCCACGCCGTCGAGGCCCACGCCTACGGCTATCATGACTTTAAGACGCTGCCTCAGACCCGGCTTGCGGCCACCCTCCTCGCTTGCGACGAGATCAGCGGCATCTTCTACGCCTACCGGAAGATAAATCCCGTGCCCTACGGCCAGATGAAGCCCGGCTCCATCAAGAAGAAATTCAAGGAGCCGTCCTTTGCGGCGAAGATCGACCGCAGCACCATCCAGATGGGCTGCGATAAGATCGGCATCGATCTCGACACCCACATCGCGAATCTCGTGAGATTCTTTGCCTCTCTGCCATAGCCTGAAGCGCGCTGTCCCCGGCGCGCTCCACCTCGGGTCCTTCGTGTTCTTCGTGCCTTGTGACTTCTGCCGCCCAGTGGGCGCCCTCATCCGTCACCCTACGCTTCGCTTTGGGCCACACCTGCGGTGTGACCATCTCCGCGCTGCCGCGCTCCGTCGTGGTCAATCACCCTCAGGTCTCAGGTTTCAAGTCTCAGGTCTCGTATTCGCTCCCCATTGTTGTCGCGTTTCGCCCGCCCCGTGCGACACCTGAAGCGCCGTCATGCCCCCGCGCACCTCCGTCGCCCAGCGCTTCCAGATCTTCGACCACACCGTGGCGGGGATGGAGCGGCGCCTGCTCAAGGTGCGCGCCCCCGGGGAGATGATCACCGCGCTGCGCTGGGGCACGGACGAGTTGGACCAGACCTTCGTCGGGACGTCCGCCCGCGTGCGGGCCACCGTCGCCTGCCGCGCCGGCTGCGACTTCTGCTGCCGCGTGCCGGTGGACGTGCAAGCCCATGAGGTTTTCTTCGCGGCCGACCACATCCAGGTTAATTTTTCGCCCGACGCGCTCGCGGAGGTCATCGCCCGCCTCGCCGCGCATCGCGGTCGCGTCGCCGCCCTCGCCGCCGGCAAGCGGGCCGTGAGCCGGTCGCCCTGCGTGCTCCTGCGCGATGGCTCCTGCGCGATCTACGCCGGCCGCCCGGAGGCCTGCCGGGCGCACCACACCAGCGACGCCGCCGTGTGCGAGGCCCACATGGCCGATCCGGCGGTGAATCTCACCAAGGCCTACATCCCCGCCCTCCGTGCCCGCATGTTTGCGGTGATGCTGGGCATCGACGAGGCGATCGAGGCCGCCGGGTATGACGAGCGCTCCTACGATTTCGGCTCCGCGCTGCACGAGGCGCTCACGAACAGCCTCTGCCTCGCGCGGTGGCTGCGCCGGCAGCCCGCCTTCCCCGACTCCTGCCTCGCCGAGGCCGGCGGGTAGGCGGAGCGACGTATTGGGCAGGGCGCGTTATCCTAACGCGCCGCGACGGATTACGGATAACCCGCCCTACCTGTCATGCCGCAACGACACCCCGTCCTCCGTCTACTGTCCTCCGTCCACCGGCCCTTGGGGATCCAGCAGCCGGCCGGCCGCGCGCGAGGCGATCAGCATGATCAAACCGGCGCCGCCGACCAGCCCGGCGTGTATCAGCCAGAAATTGAAGCCCGACATTTTCTCCAGCAGCCCGCCCAGCCAGCCGACCAGATTGTTGCACATGAAGAGGTGCAGGTAGTAGACGCCGAGGATCGTGCCAACGACGGATTTCGGCGCGGCCCGGACATACAGGGCCAGCCCCACGGGAAACACATTCGCAAAGCCGATGCTGTTGAAGATCTCGAACCCGAGCACCCAGCCGATGCCGGCCTTGTGTCCGGGGGAGGAAGCCAGGGCCGCCATTGCGAGACAGAGCACCCCGAGCGCGCTGATGCCCAGCCCGAGGGTGATCTTGACCACCTCGCTCGGCTCTTTGAAGCGTCGCGCCCACAGGCGCCAGAAGGCCACGGCGCCCACGAGTGACGAGACGCTCACTACCGAGTCCACGGTGATCAGCCATGTCGTCGGCATCGTTTTCCCGAAAAACACGAGGCTCACGTTGTCCGGCACCCACAGCAGGTAGGCGTTGAAAATCTGCTGGTTGCCGACGGCGCCGATCGCGAGCACGGGCAGCAGGAGGATCAGGACGAAGATCACGTTGCGCTCGTCGCGGGTGAAACCCGGACGCGCCGCGCGCTCGACGCGGGTCGCAAGCTGTTCTTCCCTCGGCAGCCACTTGCGGCCGGACAGGTAGATGATCAGGCCGAGCACCATGCCGACGCCGGCGGCGCCGAAGCCGTAATGCCAGCCATACAGTTCGCCCAGCGTCCCGGTGATCAGCGGGGAGGCGATGACCGCGCCGTTGATGAACAGGTAGTAGATCTGGAAGGCGTCGGCCCGGCGCAGGTCTTCCGGCTTGTAGAGCGACCCGACCTGGCTGGCGAGGTTGCCCTTGAAGCAGCCCACCCCGGTGAGCAGGCACAGCAGCGCGAGCAGGAACGAAAAATCAAACGCCATGAGGAAATGGCCGGCCGACATCAGGAGCGCGCCGAGGGTGACCGTGCGGGTCCGGCCCAACCAGCGGTCGGCGATGATTCCGCCGGCGATGGGCGTCAGGTAGACGAGCCCGGTGTAGAGCCCGAAGATGGCCGAGGAGAGCGCGACCGTGGAGAGCGGCCCGCCGTAGGCGCGCTCGAGCACGGCGCGGAAGTCGGTGAACCCGGCAATGTTCTCGATATGGCCCGGATGCAGCAGCTGCCTCGTCATGTAGAGCACGAGCAGCGTCTGCATGCCGTAGTAGGAGAATCTCTCCCAAGCCTCGGTGAAGGCGATGTAGCCCAGTCCGCGCGGGTGGCCGAGAAAGGCGCGATCGTTGGGGTCGGAGGCGGCGTGGCTCAAACTCAAGTCCCGACCATCAACAAACCCCGCGGCCTTGGCAAGCGGCCAGTGCCGTGTCCCGTGCCGGCCGCCGGTCTCAGTGCCAGAGGTGCAGCAGGAGCACGAACAGGAACGAGCCGACCACGATGGAAAACACCTTGGTCGTCATCGTGATCTGCACCGCCTGCGCCAGCGACTGGTTGATGCTCACCTTCCGCAGCACCAGCACCATGGCGACCGCGGCGATCGCCTCGTCGGCATAGAACAGCGTGGTCATCTTCAGCAGCAAGAAGCCTGTGAGGCCGATCACCGACCGCACGCCGACGTCCACGGCCGCGACCGTCATCAAGCCGCTCCAGAAAACCTCGCAGCTCCAGTATTTGCACGTGAGCTTCAGGGCCGCCAGCGTGAGCACCCACTTCACGGCCAGCCCGAGGAGGAATTCGACGAGGTTGAACGCGGGCGGCCCCACCTTCGGCGGCGGCTGGCCGTGCATGTTCTCCAGATCCGTCAGCGATTTTTCCATTTCGGCCCGGGCTTTCGCGTCCGCCTCGGCCCATTTCTTTTCCTGCCGGGCCTGTTCCGCCAGTTCCTCCTTGGTCGGCGGCCGTTCCTTGGGCTCGTCCTCCATTACCGCTTCCGGCTTCGCCGGCTTGGTGTCCGCCGCCGCCTGGGCCGGCGACCCCGCCGCCGGCTTGAGGCCCACGATCCCGGTCACGCGGCCGTCCGTGAGCGTGATCTTCACGCCGCCCTTGTAGGTCAGGACCTCGGTGTTGCCCTTGGCCCGGGCGGCCATGGGCGGGCCCAGCTCCTGTAGGACGTTGACCCGGGCCATGCCCGTCTCCACCGCCGCCCCGCCGAGGGTGGCGCCGGCGAGCAAAAGCCCTGCCCACAGGCCGAGCCAGCGGCAAAGGTTCAAGTTCCGCACGGGCCGGAATTAAACGGAATGCTTTCCCGTCTCCAAGAATTTTCCTCCGGCATGACACTCTTCATGCCGGCCCGGCCAACCATCGGGGCCCCGGGCCGGTGAATCAGCCCGTCAGCCACGCCGCGAAGCGCAGCCATTGCGGCGTGCCCGCCAGCAGGAAACGGATCACCTGCGAGGCGAAGATGAAAAAGAATCCCCAGCCCAGGGCCGGGTGCAGCCGGCGGTGCTTCGCCGTGTCGATCGCCACACAGGTCAGGAGGCAGAGATCCAGCAGCCCGAAATACAGGGGCAGCCCGGCCGTGCGGATGAACTCCAGCGGTATCCGGGCGATCGCGGCGGTCAGCAGGCTCAGGCTCGCGAGCAGCATGATGCGCTTGTGGACGGCCGGCTGCTCGCGGTAGCCGAGGCCCAAGCCCATCAGCACGGCGAACACGACCATGTCGCCCAGCGGGATGGTCATGAACACCAGGGGCGGCGGGCCGGGCGAGTGGCCCAGCCGCGCGGCCGTGATGGCCGTGATTGTGCCGACGCTCAGCACCAGCACCGCCAGGAACGCGCCGAGCCAGCCGAGCCGCCGGTGGAGATCCACCCGCTTGACGGCGGCGAGCCGGACCTGAACGACGAACAGGATGAACCACGACGTCATCACGAGCCCGTGCAGGTGCAGGAGGCCGGGAAGCGCGGGCGAGCCGAAGACGCCCTTGAGGTAGTAGGTGCGGGCAAAGCCCGCGAAAACGATGAGGACGGCGGCCAGCGCGGCCCAGGTGTAGATCGCGCGATCCGCCCCGCGACGCGGGACGGCAGTGGGTTCAAGGCTCATGGAGAGGGAATGCGGAACTCAACGCCTCAAGAAGCAGGGGGAGGCATCGACGTGGGTGGGTTAGAATCGGGCGGGACACTACAAATCCACCCCCCCCGCTTCAATCAGGTATTCCGGCCCATCCGCCTGCGGTCAGCCGCGGTTGCGGTTGGGACCCTCGATGCCCGGTGCTTCGCCGGGCGGCACGATGCCTGCCGACGCGAGCTCGCGCCGCAAGGGGGTGAGGAACCGGCCTTCCAGTTCCTCCAGCCGGAACGTGAAGCCGCCGGCGTTCACGTCCTCGCCGAGGAACCCGAGGATGTCCGCCAGCTCGACGCCTTCCTCGTCGAGGAAGTGTTCCTCCAGCACGGCCTGGCTGCCCTCCAGGGCAGTCAGGCCCGGCCAGGGCTGCTCCCCGGACGGGTCGCCCGGATGCAGTCGGACCAGGCCGTGCAGCCGCGCCGCCGCGATGCGCGCGGCGTAGACGCCCAGTCGGTGGCAGGCAAAGGCCACATTGGCCAGCCGGGCCTGCCGGAGCAGGCCGTCGCGTTGATGGATCAGTTGGTGGAAGTTCATGACGGGTGGTCTCCTGTTTTGCGGGTTGCGGTGCTCGCTGGACTGGATGCCTCTCCTCCACGGTCGGATTCCCGGCGCCGCCCATGCCGCCCGGGGTGTCTCGTCACTGTGCGCTGACCCTGACGTAGCCTGTCGTGTCCACTCGTAACAGTCGCTGACGCGGAATCTGACGCTTACTCGTGTCTGACTCAAATCACGTATCCAACCGTGCATCTGACCTCTGACATCGAACACCGTCAACCAGCGCCCGATCTCCCCGATTCGCAAGGGGAAACTGACGGTCGCCGGGCCCCGCCGGGCCGGTGCGCCGCATTGGTCATCGCCCCCGCCCCGCCACCCTGCATCCTCGGACGATGCCCGCTCTCTCCGACGACCTGCCCGCCTGCGCCAGTTGCGGCCTGTGCTGCCATCTCGTCGTCGAACTTCGGCCCGGGGACGACGTCCTCACCGGACTCATCGCCGTGCGCGAGGGCGTCCGCTGCATGGACCAGCAGGCGGACGGCGCCTGCGTCGCGCTCGATCCGGCCACCCGCCTCTGCACGATCTACGATCAGCGCCCGCAGACCTGCCGGGATTTTCAGCGCGGCGAATCACTCTGCCGCAAACTGGTCTTCCGTCCGCGCTTCACCCCCGCCTGAGGGTTGCCTGGCCGGCCGGGTGGCCGTTCCCTTGACTTCAAGGCCCCGAGGCGCCTGGAGTGGTTTCAATAATTCCGTAGCCATTTTTCGTGGTCGGGCTTTACCCCCCGACATGTCGGGGATAACCCCGGCCTACACAGCGGTTGCGGCTCCACTTCCACTTAAACCGTCCTAGAGCCGCGACCGCCGGCTGGCGGCTGAGTTCAGCCGCACGGACGCGGACGCGCCGGTCCATGTGATTTTCGCGGCGGCTCGCCGGTGCGAAGCGGCCCGTTCCGGCCAAAAGCATTATTTCGCCGGCGCAGCGGTGAAAAATTCCAGGGAGTGCAAGAGGCGGTCGATGCCGGCCTCGACGCCTTCGGGCACGGGCGCGTTCAAGGCAACCCCGCGGGAAAAATGGATCTCAAACCATTTACCGTTCTGGATGGACTCAAAATACCAGTGCCACTGGGTGAATTCCGCCGTTCCACCCCGCGCGAGATTCGACGGCAAAGGCAGCCGCTGGGGATACCGGTAAAGCAGGCCTTTGGCGCTGCGCGGGCTTTTTAACGGCTGCAGGCTGCCATCCTTGAGCCGGTCGGTCAGTTTGTTCGCAATCATGCAGTGCGTGAACAAAGTTTTCAAATCCTTGACCTCTTTGGGCAGGTCATCGACGAGGAGGGAGAACGTGAAACCGTCCCCGGAACCAGGCCGGTATTCCGGCGCGGTCGTGAACATGGCGAGCCGGAAGTAATTTCGTTTGAAACGCTCGTAGCCGAGGGTCTGTCGGAAACCCGCGGAGTCCAGGGCAACCCCAAAACCATTGGCTTCGAGCGTCGTCCGCTGGGGCGGAGCGGCGGAGGCCGGAGCGCTGGTTTCGTTCGGAGGCGTGTCCGGCGGTGGGAGCACGGGCGCCAGACTGTCATCGCGTGCCGCCACGTTGAGCACGGCGGCCGCGGCCAGGGCGGCGACCAACAGGCGACGCAGACCAACCTGAACAACCGTTGTTGCCGGATGCGAAACGGGATCCATTGCGGATGCAGGATAATTCGAAGGCCCCCGGCCCGCAAGCACTCTATCTCCGTTCCGGCATGAGATTCAGGCATACCCTCAGCTAACATCAGCCGGCGGGCGCCAACGGCGCAAAAAAACCGCCCCGGAGGAAATCCCCCGGGGCGGTGTCGTTTTCTTAGTAGGTGCGTTTCCGGCGATCGGTGCTGGCCATGAGGTAAATCATGAGTGCAACGAACCAGGACACACTGGCGGCGATAATCATATTGATGTTCGTCTCCTTTTGTAGCCGCTTGAAGCGGCGGTATGAGCCCGTTCCCCTCCAACAGGTCCGGGCATTTCAATCAACTATTGGAAGGGCACCAGCCCCTCCCACGGACGCATAAAGTGTGGCCCCCAACCCAAAGCGCAAGTGCTGCGAATGTAAATTTTTATACGCTAACTAACAACGACTAACAAAGATTAATTTACATATAAACCGCCATGGGCTGAACTCGATTCCGCTGCCCCTCAGCCGGAGGCCAGAATCAATTTTACAACCCTGGTGGTGAAATGCCGAAGCAGGCGGTGGCCGGGCTGGTATTGCCTCCAACAAAAGGTCGCTTGCGGCGCAAAGTCTGTCCGTATGGCCGCCCATGAAGATCAAGTCGGCCACCTTTGAAACGAGCGCGCCCAGCCTGGCGGCGGCGCCGCGGCTGGCCCTGCCGGAGTTCGCCTTCATCGGCCGGTCCAACGTCGGCAAGTCCTCCCTCCTCAACCTGCTTGCGGAGAAGCGCGACCTCGCCCGGGTCTCCGACTCGCCGGGCAAGACGCGGCTGCTGAATTTCTACGTCATCAACCTGAACTGGCGGCTGGTCGACCTGCCGGGCTACGGCTACGCGCACGTCGCCAAGTCGGAGCGCGCCGAGTTCAACGAGGCCGTCGCCGCCTACATCGAGGGCCGCAAGAACCTCCGCGGCGTCTTCGTGCTGATCGACTCGCGGCTCGCGCCGCAGGCGATCGACCTCGCCTTCCTCGAGTGGCTGGCGGGCACCGGCGTCACCTTCGCGGTCATCTTCACGAAAATCGACAAGCAGTCGCTGGCGCAGACGCAGGCGAACATCGCCCGCTTCACGTCGGCCGCGCTGGGCGAACTCGACCCGCCGCCCGTGCTCTTTGCCACCTCCGTCAAGACCAAGGCGGGGCGGGCGGACCTCCTGCGCTACATCGAGCAGAAACTGTAAGGTTCACCCGTCGATTTGTGGGCGGCGAGCTTGCTCGCGCAAATCGAATCGAAGGAAGGCGCGAGCCAGCTCGCTGGCCCACCCTCACGCCTTCAGCAGGCAGCAGTGCTTGTATTTCTTCCCGCTGCCGCAGGGGCACGGGGCGTTGCGCCCGACCTTGGGCGCGGCGGACTTGAACGGCGCCGGGCCGAGCCGGGCCTCGCGGTTGTAGAGCCACGCGCCGTTGATGCGCAGGAACTCCGCCTTCTCGTGCAGCACCTTTTCCACGCCCGCCTCGGTGCCGTAGGCGGAGAAATCCACGAAGGCCTTGTCGGGATGGTCGGCGACCACCTCGTGGCGGTGCACCTCGAGCCGGGTCCAGACCATGGCCGGCTCACCCTCCTCGGCGACATACGGCTTGCTGGCGGTCGGGCGGTGCGTCTCGTGCAGGAACTTGAAATTGTGCGCCACGTGCGCCGTGAACCGCGCGCGCATCAGCTGCTCGGCCGTCGCCGCGGACTTCCGGCCCGCGTGGATCGGCTCGCAGCAGGCCTCGAACAACTGGCCGCTGCCGCAGGGGCAGGGCGAGCCGCGTTTCGGTTGGTTGTCGGGGGGAGGCGCGGCAGGCATCCCCCAGACCTAGCGCGGCGTCCCGCGGCAACGCGAGGGGAAAGCGGCCTGCATGCTTGCCGCCGGTCCGGCGGCCCGGCAACTTGCGCGGATGAAAAAATCACCCGCCCTGCTGGTCGCCGCCTGCCTGCTGGTCGCGCCGCTGGGGGCACGCGCCGCGGATGCGGCCCCCGCCAAGCCGGGCCAGGCGCAGGCCGAGGTCACGGCGCTGCTCCGGGAATTCCTTTCCCGTGTCGACGAACCCGCGATGCACGAGCGCTTCTGGGCCGCCGACCTCATCTACACCGGCTCCTCCGGCAGCGTGAAGACCAAGGCCGACATCATGCTGAGCTTCGCCGGCCTCAAGGCCGACCCGGCCAAGCCGAAGGAACTGGCGACCACCTACGCCGCCGAGGACATCATCGTCCGTCCGTATGGCGACACCGCCGCGCTGACCTTCCACCTTGTCGCCCACCTGCCGGACGGCAAGGCCAGCCATTACCGCAACAGCGGCACCTTCATCCGGCGCGACGGGAAATGGCAGGTCGTCACATGGCAGGCGACCAAGGTCCCGTCTGCGGGAGAAAAACCCGCGGACTGACCACAGGCGTGGCGCCGCCCCCTCTCCCCCCCTGGCTGCTCTCCCTTGCAATTGCCGCTAATGCTGTTCGATCTGCCACGTTCACTTATAGTGCGCTGGGGGTGATTCCTCACTTGCCTGCCACGCATTTCTCGCCAGAGATTCCCTTCGCATGCCTTCCCCCGCCCACGCCCGCCAGAATTCGTCTCGGTTGGGGCTGTCCGCCTCGACCCGCGGGTTCACGCTGGTGGAAATCCTTGTCGTGGTGGTGATCATCAGCCTGCTCGCCATGCTCTCCATCCCCGGCCTGCAGATGGTGCAGCGGCGCGCCAAAAGCAGCGCCATCATCAACGATTTCCGGGTCTTCGCCACGGCGTTCGAGACCTATGCGCATGAGAAGGGCTCGTTCCCCGCCGAAGCCAACGCCGGCGTCGTGCCCGCCGGCATGGAAACCTCGCTGAAGGCCGATGCCTGGCTGCGCGTCACCCCGATGGGCGGACATTACAACTGGGAGAACAACCAGATGCACTTCGGCAACCGCTACAAGGCCGCCATCGCCATCACCGCCACCGGCGACGCGCCGCTGCCCCTCGACGTCAACCAGCTCACCGACATCGACAAGGCCATCGACGACGGCGACCTCTACAACGGCAACTTCCGGCTCGGCGCCGGCCTCTGCCCCCTGTTCGTCATCGAGAAATAAATGACGCCGCTGACCTTCCATATCACGCTCCACCACCTTTCGCCGGAGGCCAAGGTGGCCTCGGCGTCGCAGCCCGACCTTGAACTGCCCCGGGTGACCGTCGAGAAATTGCGCGAGCTGCTCGTGGCGCTCGCCGCGACCGCCGCGCGCCTGCCCGCCGGGAGCGAGGCCTCGCCCGAGATCCGCATCCGCGCCGGCAAGGACACCCTCGAGGTCCGGGTCAGCGACGGCCAGCTGCGTTTCGTCAGCTGGGAAACCAAGGCCGGCGGCGTCGGGCTCAATGTCGACCAGATCATTGCGCGCGTGTGCTTCAGCGCCCCGCGCAACGAACCCGCGCCCCTCCGCCCCGCGCGCATGCACGCCCCTGCCGAGACCCCCGAGAAAATCCCGCGCTGGCTGAAGGTCTCCGGGCTTATCGCCGCGATCTTCCTCATCAACGGCATCTCCGTCTGGATGCTGTTGAAGCCGCCGCCGGACCTGCTGTCGGAGTTCGAACTCCTGCCCGCGGGCGCGTCGCAGGAACTGCTCAACATGGTGGCGGGCGACTACGAGACCGGCGTGCGCGAAGGCGACCGCCGCCTCACCATCCAGCCCGATGGCGCCATCCAGCTTTCCAAATACGGCGAGAAGCGCGCTGTCATCGAGGAGGACAGCAAGACCGTGCGCGGCGCCCTCACCAGCGGCAAGCCCGCCCTGCTCACCAACGACCCCTATCTGCTCGAGATCAAGGATCCAAACACCGTCGTGCTCTACGGCGACACCTACAAGCGCAAGAGCCTCTAGGCCGGCGCCCGTCCACCATGCAACGTCTCCTTCTCCTCCTCGGCTGCCTCGTCCTGTCGGTGCCGGCCATTGCCGCCGCCGCCGCCCAAACGAAGGGCACCGAGCCCGCCCACATCGCCCAGGGTGAAAAGGTCGCCCTGTCGGACCACCTCGTGCCCGGCAAGACCACCATTTTCGATTTCACCAGCAAGTATTGCGGGCCGTGCCAGGCTTACAACCAGCCATTGGCCCTGCTGCACGCACAGCGGGCCGACCTCGCGGTGGTCAAGGTCGACATCAACCGGCCCGACGTGAAGGGCATCGACTGGAAGTCGCCCGTGGCCCTGCAATATCAGATGAATTCCATCCCCCACTTCAAGGTCTACGGACCGGATGGCCAGCTGCTTGCCGAGGGCAAGGCCGCGCGCCAGATGGTGGACAAGTGGATCAGCGCCCTCAAGTAGGCGCGAAGCGGCATTTTCTTTAGCGGGCTTTTGTGCTTCTGTCCGGCGCATGATTCTCCGCCTGCTGCTCCTTGCCGGCTGCTGCGCCGCCGGACTGGCCGCCGCGCCGGCCGACCCGGCCCCCTCCGCACGGCCCGAGGATACGCCGGCGCAACCGGCGGACACCCCGGATAAGGGCACTCCCGCGGCGGAGCCGGAAGCCGCCCTCCCCGCCGGCCGGCCGGTGGCTGACTGGATCGAGGCGCAGGTCGCCCTGCACCGCGCCGGATTTTCCTGCGGCTCCATCGACGGCGTGCGCGGCCCGCAGACCGTCGCCGCATTGCAGGCCTTCCAGCGCAACGAGGGCCTGCGCGCGACGGGCGAACTGGACGAGCCCACGCGGGCGAAGCTGCTCGTCGCCGATCCGGTGTTCACCCCCCACACCTTCACCGCGGCGGAGCTGGGCCGGCGCAAGCCGGCGCCCGAGACCTGGCTCGAGAAGTCCCAGCGGACCGAACTCTACTACGCGACCGCGCTCGAACTCGTGGCCGAGCGCTACCACGCGAGCCCCAAATTCATCCCGCGTCTGAATCCTGACTTCAACTGGGAGGAAATCCTGCCGGGCGCCAAGGTCCAGGCGCCCGCCGTCGGCCCGTTCACCACGGCCCTCAAGGCCGCGCGCGTCCACGTGCGCCTCGGCGAGCATGTGCTCGAGGTCACCGACGAGACGGGCCGGATCGTGCTGCATTGCCCGGTCAGCATCGCCCGCGATGTCGAGAAGCGGCCGGTCGGCGAGCTGCACGTGACGGTCGTCATCCCCGATCCCGACTACACCTTCGACCCCGCGGTCTACCCCGAGTCCCCCGAGGCCCAGGCGCTCGGCCGCAAGCTCATCTTTCCGCCCGGCCCCAACAATCCCGTGGGCCTTGCCTGGATCGGGCTCGACCGCACTGGCTACGGCATCCACGGCACGCCGGATCCGGAAAAAGTCGGCCGCACCGAGTCGCACGGCTGTTTCCGCCTCGCCAACTGGGACGCGGTCGCGCTGCTGGCCATCGCCTGGGTCGGCCTGCCGGTCGTCGTCGAGCCCTGACAATCCCCGCGGGCGAGGTCGCCCGCGCTCCACCCTGTCTTGCGGGAGCCACGCCGACCCCGCCGGGGAATCATGGCTAAGGCCGGGCCAACCCCGGGGTTTTCTTTTCGGAGAAACTGTGTCTTCTTTTTTTCATGCTGCCCCGCTGCCTGATTCTCGCCCTGCTGATCGCTTCCCCCGCCCTGGCGGACGACTACACCAAGTCCATCGAGGCCTGGCGCGCCGCGCGCGTCGCCCGTCTGACCGTGCCGGACGGCTGGCTCACCCTCATCGGCCGGCACCAGCTGGCCCCGGGCGTCAACACTGTCGGCACCGCAGAGGACAACTCGATCAAGCTCGCCGCCGGCCCGCCCTACCTCGCCACTGTCACGCTCGGGGCCGACCGCCGCGTCACCCTCGCCCCGGCGCCCAGCGCCCTGCTGGAGATCGACGGCGCGCGTGTCCGCGCCGCGGTCGCGCTGGAATACCAGGGCGAGAAACCCACGCGCGTGCACTTCGGCACCGCCAGCTTCTACGTCATGCCGCGCGGCGAGAATCTCTTCCTGCGCGTGCGCGACACCACGGCCGCGACGCTGGAAAACTTCGCCGGCATCGACTGTTTCCCGATCGACCCCGCGTGGCGCATCGAGGCGGCCTGGGTGCCGTTCGATCCGCCGCGGCAGGTCAACATCACCAACATGATCGGGGTCACCGAGCCCGCGCCGGTGCCGGGCAGGGCGGTCTTCACTTTCCAAGGCAAAACGGTCGAGCTGCTGCCCATCGACGAGGGGGGTGACGATCTCTTCTTCGTGCTGACCGACCTCACGGCGGGCGAGGAGACCTACGAAGCCTCGCGCTTCCTTTACGCCCCCAAGCCGAAGGCCGGCGCAGGCAAAGTCATCCTCGATTTCAACCGCCTGCAGAACCCGCCGTGCGCCTTCACCGCGTTCGCCACCTGCCCGCTGCCGCCGAAGGAAAACCGGCTGCCGTTCCCGGTCCGGGCTGGTGAAAAGGCCTACCGTGGAAAGCACTGATAACCTTGCCTTGTCTCGCCGTGGCTTCAGCGCAGGCGGACACGGCGCACTGCCAACTCCCGCCATGCTCCGCTTGGTGTCCGCCTTCCTCCGTTGAACGCCCGCGACTGGGACCGGCTGGCGGCGGCCTATGCGGCCGAGGTGTGCGACATCTTCTCGCGCGACCGGCGGAACGTCGTCGAGCGCTGGTTGCGCAGCCGCGGCCTCCTGCGCGGCCGCCGGACGGTGCTTGATGTCGGCTGCGGCATCGGCTCGTTTTTCCGGAAATACGGCCGGCACTTCGGCCCCAAAACCGGCACCGACCACTCGCGCCGCATGCTGCACCTCGCCGCCCTCCGCGGCCGCGGACTGAAGCATGTCCGCTGGCAACAGGCCGACGCCGGGCACCTGCCGCCCGCGCTCCGGAATTGCGCCGACCTCGTCGTCTGCGCGAACGTCATCACCTTCGTTTCGGTCGCGGCCTGCCGCCGCGCGATGGGCGAGACGGTGCGCGGGGCGAAACCCGGCGCGTGGCTGCTCTTCATCCTGCCCGCCTTGGAGAGCCACGACGCCGTCGTCGCGCTCGAGACCGGCCGGCCGGCCCCCCGCCGGCGCGGCGCCACCGCGGTCGTGCGCCGCGACGACCGCATGCAGCGTTTCTACACCCGCGCCGGCGCCCAGGCGCTTGCCGCGGGCGCCGGCCTGCGCTCCATCGCCGTGCGCAAGGTCTGGTATCCGTGGAGCGACGAGGGCATCACGCGTCCGCCCCGCGGCGGCGAGCCGCCGTGGGATTGGCTCCTGACGGCGCGGCGAAGGTAGGACGCGTGCTTGGTCCGCACCCCGGTGGAATCCGGCCCCCGGCCGGCACATGCTGCGCGGCTGCGGCGTGTAGGCCGGGTCGGTGCTCCAGAAGCTGGTCATAAGATAGCCGTAGGCCGGCCACGACACCCCCCGCCCTGAAGGGCGCCCCTCTTCATAGAGGGGATCTCCCATCTGGTGGAGTAGATTGGATCCCCTTTATCAAGAGGGGTGGCGCGCCAGCGCCGGGGTGTGTCGCCGCCGCCCTTCAAACAACCGGCAATCCTCCTGATGCGCCTTGGCGGCAAGTCGCTCCCCCTTTTGTTTTTACCACGAAAAACCCCGTTCGTCAGGGCAGGCTCGCCAAACCGGCCGCGATTCTTTCTGTTGGGCGGCCATGGAACCGGTTTCCCAGCGCCAGCCCGCCGTCGGCTTCATCTTCGTCACCCTCGTCCTCGCGGTGGTGGGCTTCGGGCTGCTCATCCCGGTGCTGCCGGCGCTGGTCAAGGAGTTCCAGGGCGGCAGTGTTTCCGATGGTTCGCACGCCTACGGCTGGATCATCAGCACCTACGCGCTGATGCAGTTCGTCGGCGCACCCATCATGGGCTCGCTCTCGGACCGCTTTGGGCGCCGCCGCATCATCCTGGTCGCGACCGCCGGCTCAGCCATCGACTACGTCATCATGGCCAACGCGCCGGACCTCGCCTGGCTGTTCGTGGCGCGCATCATCGCCGGCTTCACCGCCGGTGTCCTCTCCACCGCCAACGCCTACATCGCCGACGTCACGCCGCCCGAGAAGCGCGCGCAGTCGTTCGGCCTGCTCGGCGCGGCGTTCGGCATCGGCTTCGTCATCGGCCCGGTGCTGGGCGGCGTCCTCGGGCACTATGACCTCCGCCTGCCCTTCTGGTTCGCCGCCGGGTGCTCCTCGCTCAACTGGCTGTGGGGCTTCTTTGTGCTGCCCGAATCGCTGAAGCCGGAAAACCGCCGCGCCTTTGCCTGGAAGCGCGCCAACCCCGTCGGCGCCCTGCTCGCGCTCGGGCACCTGCCCGCGGTGCTCGCGCTGGCCGGCAGCTATTTCATCCTGATGCTCGCCCAGACCAGCATACAGTCGACGTGGGCGCTCTACACCGACGCCCGCTACCACTGGGGACCGATGCAGGTCGGCCTGTCCCTCATGGCCGTCGGCGTGCTTTCCGGCCTGGTGCAGGCGACCCTGGTCAAGAAGATCGTCCCGCGCATCGGAGATGCCCGCGCGGTCCTGATCGGATTCTTCATCTCGATCGTCACGCAGATCTGCTACGGCCTGGCGACGCAGGGCTGGATGATCTACGCCATCCTTGTCGTCGGCGCCTTCGCCGGCATCTCCGGCCCGGCGCTGCAGTCCTACATCACCAAGCACGTCCCGGCCAACGAGCAGGGCGCGGTGCAGGGCGTCTACACCGGCCTCGCCAGCCTCGCCGGCATCCCGGGTCCGCTGTTCGGCACCATCGTGCTCGGCTGGGCGACGGATGCCGACCCCGCCGTGCACTTGCCCTGGATCCTCGGCGCCCTCGACGGCCCGGTGAACCGGCTGCTGCGGCTGGTCCCCCACCATCCGGGCATGTCCTTCTTCCTCGGCTCGGCTTTGACGGCGCTCGCCCTGTATCTGGCCGTGCGCACCTTCCGCAAGGACGCGGCAATCACCACCCCCGCCCCGGGGCAATAGGGGCTCAGAGATTGACAAGGGACGCGCCAGCCGGGAGCTTGACCCTCCCCGACCGGCCGGCAACATGGCGGCCGAGAAGCTTTCACCCCCCCCACCCACTTCCGCACATGAATTGGAAGATCGAGATCACCGAGCCGCACAGCGGCGAAATCGGCGAGGCCATCAAGCACGAGGACCACGCCTTTGTCATGGAAGAGTATTCCTACGAACAGGGCCACAAGATGGAGGTCTATGTGCACGATATCACCGATCCGCACTGGCACATCTTCACCGATCTCGATTCGGGCCACCGGGTGAAAATCCCGGCTGAAAAATACCGCCGGATGGCCTGAGGGCCAGGCGCGGTCCCGCGCCGGCCAGAAGCTTTTGACCACGGATTGCACGGATCAATCCGGGTGGCCGGTTGCAGCGGATTTGCCCGGTGGGATCGCTGATCCCGCCCTAAAGACAGATCCATCCGTGTCTATCAGTGTTATCGGTGGTTAAAACTCTGCCTCAATTCTTTGGTGGACCGCCGTAGTGCGCTTTATGCGCCGCATAGCCCGCCTCGTCCGCCAGCATCGCCTCGATCGTCGCCGCCAGCGGCTCGGCCTTCACCAGGCCGGAGAACACCGCCTTGTCGCCGATGGCGTCGGTCAGGACGAACGCCGGTCGCTGGTCGATCCGGTGGGCGTAGAATTCCGCCGTGCTCGCCTTGATCCGCGCCGCCACCTCGGGTGATTCGGCCCGTGCCCGCAGTTTCGCCCCATCGATCTCTTGCCACGCCGAAGCCTGGCGAAGGCGGGTCACCGCCACCTCGATCGCCGGCCCCATCGACGCCACCTTGATCCCGTCGCGGTCGGCCGCGTGCGCCAGCGCCAGCCGCAGCTCGTCGCCGGTGATCCCGAAATCCTTGCCCGCCTCCGCCACGTAGCTCGCGGCCGGGAACAGCCCCGGGCGCCACGGTTCCAGCCAGCCGGAGTTGAGCATGAAGGGCGACTGCATCATCATCCCGCTGCGCCGATAGAACCAGTCGCACTGCTCACGCGACACCGGGTGGTCCTCCTCCCGCATCAGCGCGATCTTCCAGTCGAACTCGACGCCGCGCACCGCGTAGCGCTGCTTCAGCTCCGCCCAGGCCGGCTCGGCCCAGTAGCACCACGATGAAATAACCTCGAGGTAGTAGGTGACTTTCATGTGCGGAAGTTTCCGTCCCCCTTCCCTTGCGTCAATGCCCCAATCTGGTCAGCCGCTACAGCGCTGTTCATCTGCCGTCGTTACAACAATGGAATTCCTGGTTTTTTTAACCTCGGATCAAACCCTGATGGTCACGGATAAATCGAGGCACGGCTGAACTCATCTGTGTTCATCCTGAAATCCGTGGTTAAAAAGCACCCAGGTCGCAGTTTTTTATCCCGCCACCCGCCGTGACAGGCAGGGCGCATTCCCTGTCCGCCACAATCCGCCCTACCCTCTGCCCTTTGAAGATCCAATGAACGATGGACAATGACCAATGAAAATTGACCGAGGCGCGGACCGTCCCGGTCCGCGCTCACGGTTTCCCGCCGAACAGCTTCTTGATGCTGTCGCCGGCCTTCTTGGCCGCCTCCTTCGTCTTCTCGACCGTGGCGGCGCCGGCGGTGGAACCCACCTGCCCGAGGGCGTTGGCTGTGCCCGTCACGATGCTCCCGAGCACGCTCTTCATGACGGCCCCGGCCAGCTGGTCCGGGGTGATGCCGCCCTCGGCCACGCCGAGGTCGTCGAGCGCGATCGGCGGCAGCGGCACCGGCAGCGCGGCGGCGCCGACCCCGAGGCGGGCCATGCCGTTGGTCAGGCGGAATCTCTTCACGACAAACTTGATCGGCTTGCCGGACTTGGTCGCGGCGGCCTTGCCGCCGCTGCCGGAGAATTCGTCGATGTTCTTGAGCAGGTCCTTGATGTTGCTGGAGACGATCTTCGTCTCGTAGAGGAACTCCGGCCCGTCGATGGTGATCTCGTTGATGACGACGTGGTCGCCGAGGAGGGAGAACGGCTGCACGTCCACGTGCACCTTGCCCAGGGCGAAGGCGTTGTTCTCGGACCAGCCCTTGGGGTTGCCCACGAGCAGGCCGGTCAGCGTGCCGCTGCCGGTCAGCGGCGAGATGCTCGCGCCGTCCAGCTCGACCTTGGTCTGGGTCAGCTTCGGCCCGAAGCTGTTGACGCCGGCCTTGACGATGGTGCCGAGCGCATAGGCCAGGACGAAATAGCCCACTAGGGCGAGGACGGCGAAGAACAGCAGGATTTTTTTCATGGTAATGTCGGACCCGGACAGGCTGCTTGGTTCCACCCGCAGCCGCAAGCCTTGGAGGGCCCGCGTCCCTCCACCATCCTCCTGCAATTGCGCTTGTCAGCCGCCGCGTGGCCTTCTCTCTATCTGCCAACGACCCTCCTCGCCTTCCCGCCAATGCGGGCCGGACGAGCCTCGCCATAGTCCCGCTCTGCGGGACGACGGCGGGCCACTTTCCCTCTCACTTTCCCTTCTGCCCATGGCGTCCACCTACACCGAAGCCAGCATCAAGACCCTCAGCTCCCTCGAGCACATCCGCCTGCGGCCGGGCATGTATATCGGCCGGCTGGGCAACGGCGCCCACGCCGAGGACGGCATCTACGTCCTCCTCAAGGAGACCATCGACAACTCCATCGACGAATTCACCATGGGCGCCGGCCGCAAGATCGAGATCGAGCTCGACGAGGACGCCCGCAGCGTCCGCGTCCGCGACTACGGCCGGGGCATCCCGCTGGGCAAGCTCGTCGACTGCGTCTCCATCATCAACACCGGCGCCAAATACGACTCCGAGACCTTCCAGAAGGCCGTCGGGCTCAACGGCGTCGGCCAGAAGGCCGTCAACGGACTCTCCGCCACCTACCGCGCCCAGGCCGTCCGCGACGGCGAGACCAAATTCGTCGACTTCGAGCGGGGCCGGCTGAAGAAGGAGTCGCGCACCACCAAGACGGACGAGCGCAACGGCACGCTCGTCGGGTTCACGCCCGACGAGAAGCTCTTCGGCACGGACTTCCGCTACCGCTCCGAGTTCATCGAGGACATGTTGTGGAACTACGCCTTTCTCAACCGCGGCCTCACCCTCACGCTCAACGGCAAGCCCTTCCGGTCGGAGCACGGCCTCCAGGACCTCCTCACCAAGGAGATCTCCGGCGAGCCGCTCTACCCCATTATCCACCTCGAGGGCGAGGACATCGAGGTGGCCTTCACCCACGGCAACCACTACGGCGAGGAATACTGGTCCTTCGTCAACGGCCAGCACACCACCATGGGCGGCACCCACCTCGCCGCCTTCCGCGAGGCGCTCGTCGAGACCATGCGCAACCACTTCAAGAAGGATTTCGACGCCGCCGACGTCCGCCAGTCCATCGACGCCGCCATCGCCATCCGCGTGCAGGAGCCCGTCTTCGAGTCGCAGACCAAGACCAAGCTCGGCTCGGCCGACCTCGGCCCCCAGGGCCCCTCGATCCGGGAATTCATCGGCAAGTTCATGCAGCAGGCCCTCGACACCTGGCTGCACAAGAACCGCGAGACCGCCGAGATCATCCGCCAGAAGATCGAGGAGAACGAGCACGAGCGCAAGGAACTCGCCGGCATCCGCAACATCGCCCGCGAGCGCGCGAAGAAGGCCTCCCTCCACAATCGCAAGCTCCGCGACTGCCGCCTCCACCTCGGCGACCGCTCCGAGCGCGCCGAGGAAAGCACCCTCTTCATCGTCGAGGGCGACTCCGCCGCCGGCTCCCTCACCGCCACGCGCGACGTCCAGACGCAGGCCGTCTTCGCCCTCAAGGGCAAGCCGCTCAACACCTACGGCCTCACCAAGAAGGTCATCTACGAGAACGAGGAATTCCACCTCCTCCAGGCCGCCCTCAACATCGAGGACGGCCTCGACGGCCTCCGCTACAACCGGATCGTCATCGCCACCGACGCCGACGTGGACGGCATGCACATCCGCCTGCTGCTGCTCTCGTTCTTCCTCCAGTTCTTCCCCGACGTCATCCGCAACAACCACCTCTTCATCCTGCAGACGCCCCTCTTCCGCGTCCGCAACAAGAAGCTCACGCGCTACTGCTACTCCGAGTCCGAGAAGCAGGCCGCGGTCGCCGGGCTCGGCGCCAGCCACGAGATCACGCGCTTCAAGGGCCTCGGCGAGATTTCCGCCGGCGAGTTCAAGGACTTCATCGGCGAGGACATCCGGCTCGATCCGGTGAACCTGCACCACCTCTGCAGCTCCGATGAACTCCTGTCGTTCTTCATGGGCAAGAACACGCCCGAGCGGCAGGACTTCATCATCGACAACCTCCGGGTCGAGAAGGATCTCGTCGAAGCATAATTCTCACACCAAGCAGCAAAGAAGCAATGGTCCGAACTTAGCTCCTTCGCTCCTTTGTCTTATTCCTCTTTCCCCTTTCGTAAATGTCCAAGAAGAAACCCACCAAGAAGAACGACCAGCCCGAGTTGCCGTTCGGCGAAGCCGAGCCGGCAACCCCAAGTGCCAAGGGCCAAGTGGCAAGTGCCAAGACTCCCGCCGCTCCGGTCTCAAATCTCAAATCCCAGATCTCAGATTCGCCGGCCGCCGCCCTCTCAAATCTGAAATCTCAAATCTCAGATGCCGTTGCGGTCGAGCCTCCGGCTCCGAAACGGCCCAAGGGCCAGAAGGTCCAGGACGAGCAGGCCCCCCTAGCCGTCGCCTACCGTAATTGGTTCTTGGATTACGCGAGCTACGTCATCCTCGACCGCGCCGTGCCGCACATCGACGACGGCCTGAAGCCCGTCCAGCGCCGCGTCCTCCACACCCTCTGGGACATGGACGACGGCCGCTTCCACAAGGTAGCCAACGTCGTCGGCGCCACGATGAAGCTCCACCCGCACGGCGACGCCTCCATCGGCGCCGCGCTCGTCTCCATCGGCCAGCGCGCCTGGCTCATCGAGCCGCAGGGCAACTACGGCAACCTCCTCACCGGCGACGAAGCCGCCGCCCCGCGCTACATCGAGGCCCGCCTCACCGCCTTCGCCCGCGACGTCCTCTTCAACCCCAAGACCACCGCCTGGCAGCTCAGCTACGACGGCCGCAACAAGGAGCCCATCACCCTCCCCGCCAAGTTCCCCGTCGTCCTCCTCGAGGGCGCCGACGGCATCGCGGTCGGCCTCTCCACCAAGGTCCTCCCGCACAACTTCAACGACCTCTGCCGCGCCGCCATCAACCATCTCCAGGGAAAAACCTTCCGCATCCTCCCCGACTTCCCCACCGGCGGCACCGCCGACTTCGCGGAATACAACGACGGCGAGCGCGGCGGCAAGGTGAAGGTCCGCGCCAAGATCGAGGAGCGCTCCAAATACCTCCTCGCCATCACCGAGCTCCCCTACGGCGTCACCACCGAATCCCTCATCGAGTCCATCCTCGCCGCCAACGCCAAGGGCAAGATCAAGGTCAAGCACGTCGACGACAACACCGCCGACAAGGTCGAGATCCTCGTCCACCTCCCGCAGGGCTCCGAGCCCGAGCAGGTCATCCAGCAACTCTACGTCTTCACCAGTTGCCAGGTGCAGCTCAACCCCGCCGCCTGCGTCATCGTCCGCGACCCCAAGACCGGCGACGACAAGCCCCACTTCCTCGGCGTCCGCGACATCCTCAAGACCAGCGCCGAGGCCACCCGCGAGCTCCTCAAGCGCGAACTCGAGATCAAGCTCGGCGAACTCGAGCAGCAATGGCACTGGGATTCCCTCGAGCGCATCTTCATCGAGGAGCGCATCTACCGCCTCATCGAGAAATCCAAGACCTGGGAGAGCGTCCTCGCCGAGATCCGCGGCGGCCTGAAGCCCTTCCTCAAGCAGCTCCGCAAGCCGGTCACCGACGACGACCTCGTCCGCCTCACCGAGATCCGCATAAAGCGCATCTCCGCCTACAACCGCTTCCAGGCCGACGAGGCCATGAAGAAGATCGAGGAAGGCATCAAGGAGACCAAGGCCAGCCTCCGGAAGCTCACCGAGTATGCCGTCGCCTGGTTTGAGATGCTCGCCGAGAAATACGGCAAGGGCATCAAGCGGAAGACCAGCTACGACGAGATCGAGCAGATCGACGCGAGCGAGGTCGTCTCGGCCAACCAGCGCCTCTACGTCAACCGCGAGGACGGGTTTATCGGCCTCAACTGGCGCCAGCACGAATTCGTCACCGAGTGCACGATCCTCGACAGCGTCCTCACGATCATGGGCGACGCCAGCCTCAAGGTCACCAAGGTCTCCGCCGAAAAGACCTTCATGGGCCTCGACATCCGCCACATCGCCATCTGGCCCAAGGACGGCGACACGAAGTTCTACACCATGATCTACCGCGATGGGCCCGAAGGGAAAACCTACGCCAAGAAATTCCAAATCGGAGGACTATCGCGGGATAAATTGTATCCGCTGGCCAAGACCGAAGGCTCGAAGGTGATTTTCCTCGAAGTCAGCGACAAGGAAAAGGACATGCCCAAGTCCGTCCACATCTCGCTCGACGGCCGTAGCGGCGCCCGCATCCGCGAACTGGATTTTGATTTAACCCCTGTTCCAGTGAGCACCCGGACATCCAAAGGCCTCACAGTGACCAAGTGGTCGATCAAAGAGGTTAAAGTTAACGATCTCTCACTAAAGTAACGTATGCCTCAAGGCCTCACGGCTTGCCTCGCCGTAGTCCCGCCCCTGCGGGACGAAGGCGGGTCACCAAATGGAGCATAAAAGAAGTTAAGAGAAACGACTTGGCTCTGAAGTAATGCCTCACTGCTTGCCGCGCCGTAGTCCCGCTCCAGCGGGACGAAGGTGGGTCACCAATTGGTCCATCAAGGAAGTGAAGGTCAACGACCTGGCTCTGAAGTAGGTGGTCGCCGATTTCCACATCGGCGACGGTAGGGCGCGTTATCCCTAACGCGCCGTTTTGCTTGTGGACGGCCCGTTTCCCGACGGGCCGTGTCTTGTGCAGGTAGGGCGCGACCGCCGGGCACGCCGTGTCTTGGAATGAATGCGGGATTATCAGTCCCGCATCCCCCTTCAGTCCAACGCGGCAATCTCCCGCAATTTCCTTCTCAATCCCGGCAACCGCATCTGACTGCCCTCATCGGATGGCAGGTGCGCCGGCAGTGCTTCATCAAATGTGCGCGCAGCCACGAGAGTCCGCACCGCGCCGATGAGATAGTCCCGCAAACCAGCCGGAGCCGCATCCACCTCGGCCACGATGCCGTCGCGGCCGTCAATCACCGTAACGAAATCCTCCATGTCCTGGCTGGCGTGGTAGTCGCCTTTGCCCCGATCACCGAACGCCACATACTTGATGACGAGAAATGCGACCGGTGAAACCAGCTTCACCCGGGTGCGGGCGAACACCTGTTCGGTCGCGGTGGCCAGCGCTTCCCTGAACCAGGCGGTGTTCAACCCGAGATTTCCGCCCTCGGTCGGCATAATGTCCACGGCCAGATTGCCCAGCACCCAGCGACAAAGGGGTGCGCCAGTCCGCATATCATGGCTGAAGCCGAGAGCACGGATTTTCTCCTCGACCGCAGAGTAGCGACCGGCGGTCACCACTCCGAGGATGACATCGACGTCGTCGGTCGGACGCACCGGCGCGAACTCCGGATTATCCAGCAGCAAGTTGACGATGGCTCCACCGACAAAGGCATAGTCCAGCCCCAGCCCATCCAGTCGGTCGGCCACGGCCCGCAACGCTCCGACATTAGGCGGCGGCATAGCGGTCGAGGCGTTCGCCGATTTCCTTCTCAGCCAGAGCACGCTCACGCGCGCGGCCGATGCGCAACGCATCCACCAAGGCGAGCAAGCCGTAAAGTTCCGGATCGCGCCGTGCCGCAGCAGGCACGCTGGCGTAGAGCGGTTTGATCGCGGAGCCTTGCACGAGCCCGGTGGGGTCCGGCCAGACCGGAGGCATCTGATCGGAGGAATTGATCTTGTCGGCCAGCGCCGGAGCCGCCCAAGCGGTCGGCATGCCGCGGGTCAGTTGCTTGGGGCTCGCCGGAAATGCGTAGGGCACACCATGCACCAGGAAATTGCGGAATGCCTCCAAGCGCACCCGCTTGGTGTCCGGATCAAGTAAGCGGGCCTCCTTCAAGCGCCGCACTGCCGCATGGACTTCTGATGCACTCATGCCTAGTTCCTTGGCCAAGTCTGCATAGCTCAACTCCACGCCACGCATGGCGAGCTTGAGGGCAACTAGGATGTCTTGAGGCTTGGTGAACATGGAAATACGCTATTCGCGAATAGCGAACAGTCAATGGAGTTTTCACCTGTCTTATGCTTCTGGCGCTAAAAGCCTTCTGCTACTTCAGTTCCCGCGGCAGTCTTTTTTCAAGAAACGCCGCGAGCCTTGTCAGCTTGTCGGCCTTCAACTCACCGAACATCGCCAGCGGATCGCTCTTCAGTGCGCTGAACATACGCCCCGCCGCCTTGGCCGAGACCACCGCCAGCAACCGCTCCAGAAACCCGATCAGCTTTCGCTCCTCCAGGCGCCCGGCGGCGGTCGCCGCCCGCAAGTCTTCGAGATAGGCCGGCATCAGGCGGCTCAGGATGAGGACATGCCGGCCATCTTGCCGGCCGGATTGGTTGATCTCCGCCAGATTGGCGAGCTTGGCCTGCAGCAGGGCGATCGGA
>Ga0315295_10000613_pt1 | contig 30816 bp, 37 predicted proteins | sample YL17G14_0_MG_FD_204453 | JGI IMG/M metagenome (GOLD analysis project Ga0315295, IMG submission 204453) | Sediment microbial communities from Yellowstone Lake, YNP, Wyoming, USA - YL17G14_0 | ecosystem: Environmental > Aquatic > Freshwater > Lake > Sediment | place: USA: Wyoming | collected... | reverse complement strand
TAGTAACCATGTCAGATAATGTTCCACTAAATGTAGGTTCTCTAAATACTTCAACTTCAATATCAAGTGGAATTGTATAATTAGGAATAGTAATCCATCCTCTTTCTGAATAAATATATTTCTCAGTCAAATTAGTTACGTAAACAATTGTATCAATAGATGGTTGTTCATAATAGAAAGACACATTAGTTGCATCAATGCATCGTATTATAGCATCTTGATTATCACCTTGAGCAGTATAAATATATCTGTCACCAACTGAAGGCGATACTGGTAAAGTATTTATTATATCTATAACATCGCTTCTAGTTGCGGGATTGTATTTAATATTTTCTAAAATTCCATGAGTATTTGTAAATTTTATATTTGTAAAATCTGTTAGCATTCGTCTATCAGATAAATCCATTTGTGTAACAATACTTTGCAAAATAATCAATTCAAATTGACGTTTATCAATACCGTCGTAATACTCTTTTTCTATTACAGGAATATCATATACAATTAATGAGGTTCCGTCCCCAAGTACATTTGAACGCATAAATGTATCTAACGTTCTTGTAAATGTAAAATTATTTCTATATTTTGATACAGGATCTCCACTTGGATTATATATTGTAAATTCAGCTATTTGCTCATCTGATGGAATATCTGTATATGGACTAAACGAGTAAATAAAATAACTACTTGTTCCATCATTAATATTTGTCATATTTTTGATAGAACCACTAGATTCAATTATCATTTCACATGTACAAAGAGAGGCATCTACTTCTGTAGATTTATACTGTAATTTAAATTTTCCATCTACACCTGATTTATAAATTATAAGACTATCAGCATAAATATCATAAGTTGATGCGTAACTTGTTTCTAATGCAGGAATTAATGAAATTTCATAAATTATATATTTATAGTAAGCAACAGAATTTAATTCCTCAATAGTTAGATCAAATATTGTATAATATTCATAATCTCCTAATGATATAATAGTTCCTCTTGGAATACTGAGTGTACCTGCTGGTACATTTACATATATATTTCTCATAGGAACTAGATTATCTACTTCTTCTGTTGAGGCACCATAAAGAATTCCGCTAAATAATTCAATTTCATTAACTTGAAGATCAGACCTTTTCAATACAGGTAAAGAATTTTGAGCTAATGGTAAAGGAGGAATTACTAAGTTAATATTTTTATAGTCATTTTCCGTTACTAATCTTTCTAAAGTAGTAATTGATTTTATGGAATTTGATCTAACTTCTTCTAATGATTCTTCATCTTCTCCACCAAAAGCAGGAGTTGTATTTATTACTTCATAATTAACTACTTGCCTTACACCAGCGAACGTTGTTAGATAAATTCTTTCACCAGTTCTGATAGAACCAGCAATAACATTACCCTCTGAACCTTTTGTAATATAAGATGTTACTCTAACTGTGGATCCTGGAGCTGGTTGAACCCCAATTAAATCATTACCAAATGTTAATCTTCTTCCAGTATCAGTACGTCTTGAAACAAATCCTTTATCGGTTGTTGACATTAAATATAAACTTTGAAATTCATCCCATATAGTATATCCAGGATTTCCTGGTTCTCGAATTTCAACTACAATACTTGATACCTGTCCATCAACTGGAACGTCAAGAATTACAAATTGATATTCTCTAGTATCGCTATCAATTTGAAATTCTTGAATAGTGCTACCTTGCTGTCTTAATGGAAGAGCAAAACTAAAACTCTCTCCATCTGTAGCAATATCTACAGGTAGATTAAATCTTCTATTTGCTTCCTGATAAAGAACTGTAACATTTGCATTATTGGTTACAGTAATAGTAGTTGTGTAATATGTTTTAAAATCTATTTCATTATCAGCTGAAAATGTAAAACCTTCTGGAATTGTAAATACTGCCGAAGGATCATCAAAACCAAATGGTACTGTTATTAATACGTTTACAACAGAAGCTATTGCTTCTACTGTATTATATCCTAAAAAGGCAGCTAAATTCAAAATTGATTCTGGGAGTTGGGCTTTTGTTAAGAAAAATTCGCGATACGTTGATAATTGATAGAATAGTAAGTTTCCTGTTAATGTAGAAACTATATCAATTAAAAAAGTTAAAAATGATGATTTCGTAAGATCTACATTTTCTAACTCTAAATAAGTTTTAACTTCTTCGGAAATTTGTCTTCTAATAGACTCACGTGATAGGTATATCTGACTAGATAATTGTGTCTCTGCCATCCTTTATATCCTTTTATATATAGTAAAATCCAGATCTTTCATCAAATAAAGCTTTTAAATCACATCGTAACTCTTCATTCTTTGAAAGTAGTTTAGCCATGAATTGTGAATCTTCTAAAGTATGAATTTTCTTGTCATAATCAACATATGAATACACATTAGTTACATGTTTTTCATATTCCGTAAATGGTAAAGAAGCTGTTTCTATTTTAAGTTTCCAGAATCTTCGATCTGTATTTGGTAAGATTTCAACACCAACTATTCTAAATGATGGATATATATCATTTACAGGTCTCATATAAGATTGCTCTAATTTTAATACATCATGAGGGTATGGAACAATTCCATAAACACTTGGAATAACACAGCTACTTTCATTAAGTTTAATATATCCAATATCTTGAGCATCAAATACAGTAGAATATTCTTCAATAAAGAATACAGGTAAAAGAAGAATTTTATTTCTTTTTAAACCCATTGAATATTCTCCACCCCATTCATACGGTCCACCAAATAATTTTTCATCTTCCCAATTAATATTTTCCATATCAAAATTTAAATAAGTAACTAGAAATGGAATTGCACTTTTGCTATAGAAATCGTATAGTAGACTTTGATACTCATGAATATAGTAATAAAGTCGTTCATATTTTTGCATTATTGTTGTCCCTGAGCTTTTTGTTGTTCCTCTCTTTTCTTCTCCTCTTCTTTTCTCTTTAATTCTTCAAATCTTTGTTTTTCACCAGCTAAAGCTGTTTCATACTTGATTTTAAATTCTACCTCATCTTGTTTCCATTTTTCTAATAATTTAAAAACCTTCTTATAACATTTCTTTGGTTTTTCATCTCTTACACATTTCTTAACATTCATTTCCAAAATTTGAACAGCTTTCTTGCAAGAGTTATATCTACATTGTGCATAGCATAAGTCATGAGAATATTTTCGTTGTTGAATACATAATCTTAAACATTTATCAGTAAGTTTTCTAAAAATATATAATACAACTATAGTTAATCCTGGTATTGGTATTGGTAGAGAAGCGGCAGCTAAAACAAGTTCAATAGCATTATTCCAATTAGATGATTTTGTTGGGTCTTTTTCGTCTGCTTTTGCTATATCTGGATCTACTCTAAATTGTTGTTCCTTTACATTCTTTATTGCTTCATACAATAGCAACTGATCTTTAAAAACTAAAGATTTTCTAATGAAGGAATCTTCTTCTATTATTTTTAAAACTTTTTGTTTGCTTAATCCTAGATTCTCTATCAGTCTGGTTGCATAAATATCTAAATCTGTTTTCTCTCCAAGACCAGCTTCTGCTTGTCTTAATTTTACGGTAAGTTCTTGAAATCTTCTTGCCCATGTAATATATATTTTTTGTAATTTTTGGCCACATTTTTGAGGATTAGGAAATTCATTACATCTGGTAATTTCGCCCCTTAATTCAGCTATAATCTTTCTAGTGGCCGCATGTTGACATCTTAATTTACAAATCTTTTTTTGTCTACTAAGAGGAAATTTTGTTATACATGATTGTTCACATGGGTCGCTTGCTTTTCTAAACATATATAAAGCAAACATTGGGCCAGTAAGACCAAAACCAGAAATCATAGAAACTATACCAGCTAAACCATATTTTAAATATCTTTTAAACTTACCCTCAAAAGCTTTTATATCTTCACTTAATACAGAACATACATCCTCATACTTAATATTTACAACGAACTCTAATAACTCATTATGTTCTTTAAAAGTCAGTTTTTCATATAATAAAGGACTATCAAGAACAATATCGGTCAAGAAATCTCTTGACGCTTCTGTAATAAGTTGTTTAGTTAACTCATCCATAATGCAAGTCTCCATCAAGTAGTTGAATCAAAAAATTTAAAGTATACAGATTCATCAATTACAACCGAGAGGTTGGCAGGTTTATCTTTATATGTAGCTGAAATATTAACGGTAAATGTTTTAGAATTATTACCAAATAAAACATCAATATTTGTAATAGAAGCTCGATCATCATATCTGGTCAACTTATCATATACCTCTTGTTTTATTTTTTCAATAGTCACCTCATCGGCTGGGTCGAAAACCATTTTGTAGAGATCGCTACCATAAACAGGATCCCAAAGATATGATCTAGTAGGAGTAACCAAAATATTTGTCCATGAATTTAAAATAGTTTCTATATCAGTAACTCGTTTAAAATCTCCACTAACACCAACTCTTGGCAAATAGTCCGCAATTTTTCCTCTTGCTCCTACTACAGCTGTATTGAATCTATCTAATAGATTTGCCATGTTTTCCTTTTTTTAGTGAAGCTTCTTCAAACTTTTTATTTTTTTCTTCCTCTAATTTTGTTTTCCACTTTAAGTAGTCAATCATTCTTTTATACGGCATTAGCATTGTATCACTGTAAGATTGTCTACTAAGTTCCATACAAATATAGATGTCTTCAGCAAAATGAGTTCGGAATTTATCAACTTCATCTGGCTGAATACAGTGAACGAAAAAAGCTTTCCACTAAGTCAATGTCAAAAATTTCATCTTTACCACAAAATTGGCAATAGCTTTTCATTTTTAAAGAAATTCCATATTTTCCAAAATTATCTTCATAAGCGCTAAATATAGCTCTCTTGTCTCTCGCAGGTAAAGATAAATATGCGTCAAGAATATCTAAACGATCGTTGACTATAAATGGAGAAACTTGTTTTTCAATATCTTGCTCAAATCTATCTATAATTAAAATTTCAGTAATAGTATCCAAATTTATGCCAGGTCTTCCACTAAGTTCTTTTACAGCAACAAATTCATCAAATAACGATGGTTGTTTTACATACGCTGAAACACCTTTGGATACAGGCAATTCTACTTTTAGTTTTTCTTGTAAAATATCTTGACCAGGATATTTATTAAAGTTAAAAGTTTTTGAAATTTCAACTGTAATAGGATACTCTTTACTACATCCAGTACATTTAACTTGATAGTTTCGAATTTCTTCATAAGTTATATGAAATAAACCATAAATTAAAACATCTCTATCTTTTAAACTAATACTTCTTAAAAATATATCATAATTTGTAATTTTTTCTGGTCTTGAAACTATAGCATCAAATAAACATTTATTCAAATGTTCGGCAATTCTATTTGGAGTCATAAAACTACCTTTTAAATGTTCCTCTTCTTGAACAGTAAGTGAGCGAAGAGTAAATGACAAATTTGTTTGTGGTGTTATCACCTCGTATTCGGGATACTTAAGATTAAACGATGTAAACATTTCTACCTCCTTTCATTCTACTCTATTATAGAGATTCTAAAAATTTGTTATGCTCCTCCTGATTGAGTTTTACCATATTCCTTAACGCTTTTGATAGCATCAGCAAAGTTATTAGCTAATGTTTGACACTTTCTTAAAGTCCAATCCTCATGCCATATATAATCCACATTGAAAGGAATTTCTATATCTAACCTTCCAACTGTTTCAACATCGCTTCCAAATAAATCTTGAGGATCTTTCTTTGGAAATACTCCATCATAACAAGCATGATATTCTACTGTGAAGCCATCTGGTGCAGTGGTCCAGTAATATAATAGAGATGCATAAGTTTTCTTTGTATATCCACTTCCATCTTCTCCATCTGTCAAGTTGGATACACCAACTCTATAGTCTCTAATCATTTTTACCCAACCATGCATAATATCTAATAATGGAGTTTTATTAAATTCAAAGAACTTAATTGAAACTTCATTACCATAGTCGATATTTCCAGGAACTGCCCATTTGATTCCACCAAGTCCAGTAAATTCTACTGTATTAAGAGTTCCACCTGGAGGCGTAACACTCAAACAAGTAGCAGAAAGAACTTTTTGAATATCGTTAATATTGGAAAGTAAAGAATTTCCACTTTTAGCATATTGAATAATTCCCGCAGGAAGACTTTCAAACCAAATATAATGATAACCAGTAACATAGGGGTCCGCAACCCCAACGTTAGTTCCTCCAAATTTTCTTGTAGCAATATTACTTGCTAGTTGCGCAAATGCATATTTCATTTTAGTTCTACCTCCTATTCTTTATACTCTATCCTCTTCTTGATAACATATAATACTGTATCCCAATCTCCATTTGGGATATTTATTGCCTTATCATCAATGTAAAAATCTGCAGGTAGTTTTTCTGCAGTTATCCGATCAAAATAAATATCGTATTTTATTAACCAATCCTTAATCTTATCAATTTCTTCATCTAAATCATAATTAAATTGCATCGCATTTTCTTCTGATGCTCTTGTAGTAAAAATTACAATTTCATAACCAATATTTCTCAAGAAATCTATAACTTTTCTTGCCCCTTCAAATGGACCATCGTATAAACTACCATCTAAATAACCTTGAGAATATTTATGGATAGTTCCATCTAAATCAATCATTACTCTTTTTCTATATTCTTTATCTTCTTCCAGTCCATCATTTCCTGCTTGAACTACTTTTGGATATATAGTTCGCAAAAGAGTTCTTTTGCCGAAAGCTGGGAACGAGTCCATTGGAAAAAATGATTCTCTTTTCATTTAGAAACCATCCAGACCTTAGTTTATATTTTGTTCTAAAAGTTCTATCATATTGTAAACAAAAGAAAGTATATATATTAATAACTAATAGTGTGAATTGTATTTTTTTAAAGGAGAGTTATGGAATTAAAATTTGACAAGTTAGTAGTTGGAGACAAATATTTTATTTTATTTAATTCCAAAACAGGATTACAAATTATACAGGGTTTGAATGGAAATCCAGATCCTAAAGTTTTAGAATTTCCAAGCTTATTAGACATTGGAATTATGGGTCACTGTAACAACAACTGCAATTTTTGTTATCAAGGAAGTAAGAAAGAAAACCATATGAGTTTAGATAATTTTAAAAGAATTATTGATGAGGTAAAAGATCATACTCCTCAAGTTGCTTTAGGAGGAAGAGGTGACCCAAACAAACATCCAAAATTTAAAGAGATTCTTGAATATTGTAGAAAAAATAAAGTTGTTCCGAACTACTCCACTAGTGGAAAAGGACTAACTGAAAAAGAAGTTGAAATTTCAAAACTTTGTGGAGCAGTCGCTGTGAGTGACTATGATAAACCATTTACCTATACAGCAATAAATAAATTTACAAATTCTGACATTTTAACTAATATTCACACAATATTTACTTATCAAAACTATGAAAAATTAGCAAATTTACTTTCTGGAAATAATCCATGGAAAGGTAAATTAGATATCAAACAAATAAATGCTGTTGTAATTTTATTATTTAAACCTCAAGGAAAAGGAAAAGATATGACACAATTAATTCCAACGCCAGAACAAATTTCAGTTATTTCTGAATTACTATTTGTTAAAGATGTAAAAACAAAGGTTGGAGTTGATAGTTGCTTCGCAAACCATATTATGAATAATGTCTCAAAAGAAATTCTTGATGAATATAAACCTATTTTACGCTCATGTGAAGCGTCTAGATTTTCAATGTATATTAATCCATCAATGAATGCTCTTCCTTGCAGTTTTGCTAACTCCAAATTTGAGGTAGGTATAACAAGTAGTATAGCAGATGTGTGGAATAAATCAACCCCATTTCTTTTCGTAAGAGAAAGGTTAGAAAAAAATGCAACAAAATGCCCCGTTTTCTTCTAGAATTCAATTCCCATCAGTAACAGGATTTGAAATTGGATTATTAGTTTTATCTATAATAATTGGAACAATATTATTATCCTATTCACAAGACATAATTTTAAAATCATTTTATGTTTTTATAATCTTTATTCCGACAGGAATGAATCTGCGAAATATCAAGGCTGGTTTAACTGGTCACATGATGATTACTGCTTTTATTCTAATTGGTTTCAATTTTGTAATTTCAATTCTTGCTTATTATTTTGCATCTATTGGATTTATTCTTTACTTTATTATTCTTCTTCATAGATATCGCATATATCAGAAACTAACCGGAGGTTAAAATGAAAATCATAACCGATTTTATTACAAACTCAAGTTCATCAGATTTTCTTGTTGCATTTCCAAAAAGAATAAAAACTTTGCAATATGTAAAAGAATTTATAAAGGAAGAAGCTCATTGTAAAATTATTTTCAGAGATGCTCAAAGTCAAGATAGAAAAGTTAAGAAAATTTCACCAGATAATAAATATATTCTTGAAAAATTAACTAAGGAATTAACGGCTGGGTATGTTGATGGAGTTTATCACGATTATCATCTTACAGAAAAAAAGTTTGCAAAAGAAAAAGGAATAAGCATAGAAGATCTTCGTAAAAATCGAAGATGGTCTGACGCATATTACGATCAGGAAGACTTGCAAAGACAGATACAAGCTTTAGAAAAAGCAAAATATTTTGCTGAAGACCATAAAGGAAAATATCTATATGTTTTCCGATATGGTGATGAAGATGGACAAGGAGATATGGAACATGGAAACATATTCCATAAACTTAACCATACAAGAGTGAGTCATCACTAATGGAAAAAGAATATTTTAGAGAAGGTGATGAAATAATATCTACTTCAGCAGATGGAAGAAGTATTGCTCTTATATCTATAATAGCGGTTCCAAAAGATTTCGATATATACAAATATATTAGCCCAAGAGAAGAAATAAATTGTAAACAAACAGAAGATACAATAAACCTTCTAATAAATTCACCTTATTTCACAATGGATTCTGTAATATATAATTCAACGATTGAAGTATATAAAGAACCTAATTTAACAATTGCAATTCTTTTAGACAGTCTGGATCAACTGGGTTTAGTAGTACATAAACTACCAAACTATTCTGACTCATATTTTAATGTAGTACATATGCTAAAAAGCAAATGTAGTGTAATAAGATTTATTACTTTTAACATCTTTGCGATGATTAATGATACAGACCTTATAGAAAAATATCTTGAAAGGATTATAAAATTAGAAAAATCAACGTAAAAAATTGGCCACTAAGATTTACTCAAAGTGGCCAATTTTTTTGTATTTATTATTGAATATAGAAGTTTAGTTCAATTTGTTCAACAACTCTTGTTGGTTGTAGAATAATATTAATATGAAATTTCTTTGTTTTCTTTTCATAATCTGAAGCTCCAACTTCTACTGAGTAACTATATAGACCTCTTCTACTCTTAATATTTTCTAGGAATGCAACTAGTTGTGCTGATACTTGACCCCAAGTAATTTCATCATTTTGTTCAAAAATAAAGAACTTACAGAAGTCTTCAAATGCTCTCTTAACATAAAGTACTAATCTAACAATATTTAGGTCTTGTAATGCACTTGGTTTTGCTTGAGTTGTCAATTGACCCCAGACTACATATCCTGGGTTAAATTTAACTATTGGGTTTAGTTGTTTTCTGTATAGTTGATCTCTTTGACCCAATCTTGGATTGAATCTCAAGTCTTTAATTGTGTCAATTGCTGCTCTATTATAACCAGCGATTGCAAACCAAGGTTCTGCTACACTATCATTTCTTGGAGCAAGATATGATATATGATAAATCGGTGAGAACCAAACATCTTGACCAGTAAATGCATCGAACACTTTATTATAACATTCATATATTGCTAGATAAAAAGTATTAAATGTATGATCCGTATTTCTTTTTGCTAAAGCATTATTAACAGAAGAGTTATCTCCATTATCAAGAATACCAACACAGTCCCTTCTTGTTTGAACAAGAGTGCTAATTTGTGTTTTAACATCTGTTGGATAACCGCAGTCAAATACTAAAGTATAATAAATATTTTCAGTATCTAAAACTGTATCGTCGATTATTCCAGCATAACCTTGAGCTAATAAAGTTGTAGCTTCTGATGGGTCAAGATTACCCACTGAATCTAGTAAACTACCATCACTACCTCTTTTTAATGGAACTGGTTCAGCAGAAGTAAAAGCATCTGCAACACTACCATAAGCTTCTTTAATTGTATAAACAATTTCTGAGTTAACATCAAAATCTGTAGTATTACCATTCCATGCTCGTGTAGCTGTACTTAAATCTCTTATATTAAAAACATTACATCCTGCATTATCTGTATAACCGGTTGATGAACCTAACCAACCCCAAATTTCTACACCTTTTGCATCTTTTGCAATAACAACATAATTAGCATAACCTGTTTCTGGTTGTTTATCCCAAGTTGAAAAATCTTGTTTATTGTCTGTAATTTCTGCTGTTCCAGAACCAATATCGGCAGTTACTGAACCAACATTCTTATCGTAAATATGAACAACTTTAAAATAACCAGGTGAATATGCTTCATTTGTTAATTGCATTTCTGCTCTTAAAACACTAGAATACATAGCAAGAACATCACCAATAAATAATGAATCTCCTGCTAAATCTCTTGATGTTGGATCAAAAGATACTTGGAATGATTCAATAATAACATCATCACCATCTGATTGCTTTTCATATAAATCTAGAACATAAACTCCATCAAGTAATGGATTTGCAACTTCGGTTAATCTTAAAGATAATTTATTGTAATATTGTCCTCTTCCAATTGGATAAAGGAAACACAATGGATGTTGAGTTGGTGGAATATCTGCTAAATTTGTTTTTAGTTCTGCTTTTGTATTTATACTTGAAATTGAAGTAACTTGAAATGCAGCAGATGTATCTGTTGTTCCAAATAATGCATCAATTCTCATGTTTGCAAAAGCTGCGTCATCTGGAAGAACTCTCAAGAAATATAGAGCTCCTGACTCACCTAAAAAGTTATATGCACAATATAATCCTTGACCATAACTTTTACCATAAGTTGTAATATTTGGTTCACCAAACTCACTAATTAAATCTGATCTAGAACCAACAAATTTTAAAACGTTGTCTTCACCTTTCTCTGTTATAGAAGTAATGAAGCCAATTGTCGCTGGGGCAGCTTGAACGAATGCTGATAAATCAATTATCTTCGTATATACGCCCGGAGATACGTTTGTAGCCATGCTGAATTTTCCTCCACATTTAGTTTCTCTAAAATCTTAACTTTATTGAATATCTTCCTTTCTCTCCAGGTTAAATTCGCGATCTCCTTTCAAATGTTTTAAATATAAAAAATCCTTATACAAATAAATACCATCTAAATATCAATTGTCTATCATCTGATTTAATTATAGTTGGAAATGTAACTCTTGCAAAAATACTAAACGGTCCAGGATAACCTCCTGAATCTGATTCTGCTGAAAATAATCCCGCTTCACTTAGTAAACTGCCATTTGCATCATCAACACCAACAGTAAATGTTATTTTTATAACTAGCCATTTATCATCATTTAGATTATCTTGTTCAAATTCAACTGAATCAAAATATTTTTTGTAATAGCCGGTATCTGGATAACCAACTCCAGAAACATGATAATCAGCACATGATGCGTCAGTAGTATTAATCATTAATCTAGAATATAAATCTGTATCTGTAATTATTGGTGCAATTGGATCTAGCGGGTCTGCTGGATCAACCCCACCTTCTCCTAATCCAAACCAGTATAAAATCTCATCTTTTGTTGGAGTAACATTTGGGTTGTTTAAATTCATGATTCGTTGCGCAACCCATTCTCTACCAAGATATAATACTAAATTGGATTTTGAAACAAGAACTTTTTCACCGTTTGGTTGAACTTCATAAACTTCAACGAAACCTTTTGGACCTCTTTTACCTCCTCCTCCTGGTTTCATCGAGTCACCAAAACAGTTGTCTCCATACATTTCTTTTACTACAATTTCAGTAGTTTTTATATTTTTCTTATCCATAGATGAATCCTTGTTAAAATCGCACATAATTTATATTTTGTTCTTAAAAGTTTCAAGTATTAGTATATAGAAAGATTAATTTATTATATATATCAATTATTGAAGTAAGATGTTTTTAACTTTGGGTCTCATGTTCTCACCCAACTGAAAGGCAGTAAGCTGGCCTAATGAACAAGCTGATAGAGAGCAGTTTCAAACCACCGCTAGATGAAAAATTCTAGCAAAGGGAGGAAATATGTATATTGATATGCTATCCATGGATGGGCGGTATTTGGCTGGAGTCGAAGCTCTTAACTTTGCAAGAAGATTGGGCGTCGAAAAAGAGCTAAGGGAATCCAAGGGTGACACAATTACCTTCAGTGGGTGCGCATTACGCCTTACAGCATATGAGGCAGAAGATCTAGGAATCCCCCATAAGGACACGGGATATAGTATCAAGTCACTTTCTCTAGTGACACGGGAGGAGATTGAACCTCGGGTTATGCCAGGACATCTGGAGATCCAGCTAAAGCTCACTCCTGCCAGATTTGTATCTCTGATATGGGATAGTAAGTTCCTTAGGAACGAAGAGGAACTTGCCAGAAAAAAGAATGAGGTGGAGGCGCTAAGACATGATTGCCAACTCCTCATTGATCGAAACGCTCTGCTTGAGAGAACGATTGTTGAAATCGCAAATATTAACAACCAGGGCGGACCTGGATCGCGGAAAAAAGTGAGGGAGATCTTTAACTCCCTGTAGCGGTAAAATGAGGGTCAGCTGAACCGACCCTCATTTTTTAGTAATTATTTTTTTGCTTCTATTCTAAAAATGTTCCGCAGTTTGAACAAAACTTCAATGATGAAGAGTGTGTTCTACCACAGGTTTTGCAAATTAGTTTTGTTGCAACAGTAACTGGTTTTTGCACTAGTTCCCCTTTTATGGTTTCACCTCTTAACTTGATAATAATAACTTCTGCTTGTGAAAGAGTTCCAATACTAGTATAGTTGAATTGTTGATTTATTTCACTACCTTTAACTGTTATTCCTTCATCTTGATTTGGAGCAAAATTTTCAACTGGAAGATTTTGTACTTGATTTGAGACTAGATTAGCATTATAACTAACATTTTCAGATGTAGCTTTTACACTATCTCCAGTATTTGCTCCAAGACTTGAGCAATAATAGATACTTGGATTATTATAATAATCATATCTAAATGGTGAATAATAATGATGGTGGTGATGTTCCCAAATGATATCTCTTCTATGAGGCCAGTCATAATCTTTTATAATATTTCTTTGAATAACTGGTTCTTCAAATGCAAACTCAACTCTTATTAAACCATCATCAATATTATCTCCCCTATGTTCCTGGATTTCTTTTGTTTTTTGAATAAATTTAAATTTATTAGTAGCAATATTATTACGTAAGAAACCCTGTAACTCAGTTGTTTCATTTGGAGAAAGAACTAATGAAGTTGAATCTAAAACATCTTGACCATCAATTGAAATCTTAACACATGCTCTTTTTGAGTTAAGATTCTTTAGAAGGAGTGAATACTCACTTCCAAAAGGCAACGTAACTGTATCATCACGTACTCTTAATATTTTACCATTATACTTTACTTCTACTACTAAACTATTCTTATATGTCATACGACACCTCCTTATAGGGTGCAGACTAAACCCTAAGATTTTCTTAAAGTCTGCTGGGGTAGTACATGTAGCTATTTTTTTGTTCTATTTTCCATTGAAAATTGGTTTTATTTTTTCTTTTCCCTCAACAAAATGTTTATAATTTTTCCAATCTTCTCTAATTACATCTGGAAATAAGTAATATTTTGCATCATGATTTAAAATCATTCCATCTTTTTTCCTTAAGTCTGCTTTAATAACATAACCACCAACTGTTGGATGTAATCCATGACGTTTTAAATATGAATTTTGTGCTTCAAACGTTCCGCATTGAGCTGCAAAAATTGAACCAATCATTGCTTGAACTTGTGTATGAATATGGCCAGCTAGCAAGAATCTTATACTCGGAGCTTCTTTTTTATTCCAAGTCATTTTTGCTAATTCTGAATAAGCAATTTGCTCAACTGCTTTTTGCAATCTATATGATAGAGCATATGGCACACCTCCTGATGGATGCCACATCTTCATATCAACTCCTTCAAGAATTGGAACATCAACATCATCAAAACCTAAATAATGAACGTCTTCTCTTTTATTTTCCAATGCTAATAAAGGATTATGACCTCCACCTTTCTTAATAAATGAATAGTCATGATTTCCACCCATCATATACCATTCAAATCCAGTAGGTAAATTAACAATAGCTGACTCTTCCTGCTCTTCTGCAGTCATAGCATAAACTTCATATTCCTGACCTGCAAATACTTTGTATCCAGCAAAAACATCTCCAGGAACAAAGATATATTTAACTCCTTTTTTTCTACATATTTCACAAAACTCATTTAATGCCGTTAATTGAACTTCTTTTGATCCGATATGTAGATCTGAAGCAACACCAAAAATAATTTCTGTCTTTTCCAATGGACTTTTAAATTGTATTCCCTGCGAAGCAATTTGTGTACTTAAAATAATATTTCTTTCATCGATTAATATTTCATATCCTTGATTTCTATAAAATCCAATTAAATCGCATACTTCATCAAATGAACATTCTAATAAATCACACATTTCATCTCTAGAAATAATTTTGCGTCTTTCTAATACTGAAATAAATGCTTCATCTTTTGTTATTTGTTTTTTAATATCGGAATGGTCAATTGAATCTAAATATCTTCTTTTTATAGTATAAACATATCTTCTAAATGTTGCTAAATCTTTGTCATAAGTAAATTTAGATACTGCTACATCATATATCTCTTTTACTGATAATTTTCCTTCAATACATTTTTTTACAAACTCAATCAGACCAGGATATAATAAACGTCCAGGCATATATGTCCTCCTATTAAGAATGAAAATCAATTTATATTTTGTTCTCAATTAATTTAAATAAAACCCATATGTTTTATATAAGAAACAGACCTAATATGAATAAGTTTTTTTCTAGGTAGGATATATATGGTAGGAAATAAACTAGAATACAAAAATATGATCACCGTTTTCTTGAAGCAATTCTCCACCATCTTCAAGTAATAATGTAGATGCTGGAATAATATCAATAAATACTAAATCAAAACCTGTAGTACAATCAAATACACCACCATCATCAAATTTAGCAAAACCACCACTCTGATAGTATGTATAAACTGCCGTAGAGTCTTCAACTACTTCTGAAGTGACAATCGCAGTACTATCAGTGTTTTGAAAACTACAAACAAGAGAATCTCTATAGTTATCAAAATATTCAATAAATGGGTCTCGATCAACAACAATACCTATATCATAATATGAACCACAATCATAGGTATCTCTTGAATAATATTGTAATGCGTCAGTAGAGTCAGGACATATTAAAGTAGGATCACTACAACAAGGAGCACTATCACCAGTACAATAATCATAAAAATCAAATAAAATATCAATTGTATCTAATTCGTCTTCAATAATAATTGTATTCTCTAATCTACTTCTAAATTCTAGCATTTCTAATGGGACAAGTCTTGCTCTATAAGGTTTGAAAAATTCAATTACATCTTTTAATAATGCATACAGAGCACTTATTCCAAATATAGCATAACTAATATTCATAAATCCAAAGCTTAAATTACTTCGTACCCAGTTACCTAAATCAGAAAGTAAGCTGGCAAGAATAATTGGATTTATTTCAGCTACTGAATTTAGATTTGCCGAAAACGTAGGATCTAGAATAGCCAATATTGTTTCGGCATCAGTTGTATTTTGTAAAAAGTTTCTTGGATCTTCTCTAGTAAATAAATCATAATATTGAGATAGTTTTACTTTTTGATCTGCTCTACTACTTGGTTTTCCTGTAATAGCATTATACTGGTCAATAATATCAGTAACTATTGTCATTGTTCCATCATAACATAAAAAGTTTCCCATATCAGGAACACCAGTATACCATTCTCTATTAAATGTTTGAATACAAGCTAAATATAAAGCTAGTATTGAAACCTTATCTCCAGTAATTGTCGCCATAGCATTTTTAATAGGGACAATAGTAGTACTTTGCCAATCGAAATACTGATCTTGAATTATCCTGCTTAATAACGCAATTGCTAAATAAGTAGTTGTTTCATCAAAAATTGGCTTTACTGAAAAATAAGGTGAAGTTGAAGGAAAGTTAATTTTATTTGTCGTAAATAAAGTTCGTATTTGGTTTTCTGTATATAACCAATGCGGATCACCAATAGTAAGTTCATCATAAGGAAGAAAAAGAGGACTTTTGTCTCCACTAGTTCCCGCTACTATATTACCTTTGAATACTAAATCATTAGAATCTTTATTTGGTCTATTATCAAATTGAAGTTGATATTCATATACATCTACTTCAGTAAAACCATAGTATTGTAAGACCCTAACTAAAGTTTCTGGAGAACCTTTTATTTTATATAAATTTACTAAATCTAAAAAGAAATTCACTTTTTGTAAAAGTGGTTCATTTGTAACAGGATCTCTCAACATAGATGAATAGTTATATCCAAAGCTTTGAAATAACTCATCAAGTTGATTATTTGGCATTGAGTAAACATCTGTTATTTGGGTTTGAACTGTAGCTATTGTTCTAAAACTTGCATACCAATCTCTAAGAAAATTTCTAAACCTATTATAGTCGTCTGTAATATATGCAACCTGATCTATTATATTTGAAAAATAACTATCAGATACTGCCTTCTCTGAGTTTGCAATTGCCTCTACTGCTTTCGTTACATCTTCAACAGTTTCTCCTTGAATAACTTCTAAAATTTTCCAATAATCATTTATGGTAAACAAGTTCCCGCTCCTCCATATGGTGGCGTGTAGATTAACGAAGGCACTCTATGGCTCATAAAATTATAATACTGTTCTATAAGATAGGCCTCAAAACAACAATCCAATAACGTTTCATTAGATATTAAAGTTAAATTATCATATCTTTGAAAGTTTCCATTAACCATCAAATCTAGATACAAATAAAGCATTTTTGAAAGATTGGTCGAAAGAGAATCATAATGAGCATATAAAATTGACGTAGTAGAATCAAATATTGCAACGCCAGTTGTATCCACTATAGTCACAGATGTTTCATCTCTATATTCTAATAAAGCATCTAAAAGAGTAAAATCATCTTGTTGTAAATTAAAAACGTTATTTCCAGTTGGATCCAAAATCAAATACTTTGCAGCACTTGGATATAACATGATTCTCATAAATACTTGTCTTGGGATACAAAGAGAATTTGTTTCTTGCTTATATCTATATTCGTAGGAATGCTTTGAGTAGTTATCATTAAATAAAAGTTCAATAAAAGAGTTTTGGCCAAGATATAATAATGCTATATCAACGGGAAATGGAATGAAATTTTTATTGACTTCAGAATTAACAACAAACTGGTTAAACCAGTGTTGCAATTCAGGCACCAGAATAACTGATGCTAATGGTGGTGCTTTACATATTGGGTTGGTCATAGTTTATATCCGTTTTTAAACAATCCTCCGAACTTAGCATATCCAGAACATGAACAAACATAGTTTCTGGATTAAAATTCTTAAATGTAAAATTTGGATCTTTAGAACATTCTGTACTCCATTTTCCAGAATGAAATCTAACAGATTCTTCTAAAACTTTATATTGTTCTTCAGTAAAAATTTTTAGAAATGTACCTTTATTTTCTGCAATCATATTTGCAGCATCTCTATCATGACCATTATCAGCAAATTTTCTATTTCCTAATTCTCCATATTTTAATGAGTCATGAAGAGCTATAGCAAGTAATATTTTATCAGTCTCAATAGTATTAAGCTCAATATTAAATAACCTTATTACTTTTATTGCTGAATATAACATCTCATAAACGTGCTCAGCTTGAGTTGGAATTTCACCATTTAGTTTTTTATGGTACTTTCCAGTAGATGATGTTGGTTTATTCCATATGTCTGGTAAGATTTTATTTATTCCATTCCAAAGTTTAAATCCTTTTTCCGTTAAATTCTTCTGTAATATATTTATTATCTTTTCTTTATAATTCACCATTCATTTAACCTTTCTATTTTTTACTAGTTTTAGAATTTCCGTCATCCAATCTCATAAGAAATTTAGCTACTCTTCTATCTCCAAACCACCATGTTACACAACTTACAGTAAGATAAATAATTATTCCAATAACTTGAATAAATATTTCATAAGCTTGAGGTCCGGTTATTCCATTCTGAACTCCAATCCCAGCTTTTTCTAAAATATCTTTTGCAACTAAAGTTATCCATGAAGTCATAATAACCAAGTAAGCTGTTAAACCAGGACGCATAAATTGTTTTAACCATTCAATTAAACCAAATAAAAACGCAATTAATACTGCGGTTGGAATAGCAATATATCTCATTTTTCCTTGAACAGCAAATAAATTATCTATCCACTTATCATTAAATATAGACTTATTTCCTTCCTTTATGCTTTGAATATATGCATCCGCATCTGCTAATTCTATGGCCCCTTCAATCCTGGTTTTAGTTATTTCAATTTGAGCTTTCGACTCTTCGATCATAGCAGCTGTTTGTGCTCTTATCATAGCTATCTCATGTTCATTTTTCAGTTTTTGAGTTTTAAAATTCATTATACTTGTAAGTGCTGTGCCAATTATTCCTGTTAATCCACCTAATATAGTTTCTATTAACATTTAAATTCCCTCCAGAACCTTCAAAATAAACGGTTCATAATTCATAGCTGATATAAATTGAGATACAGCAACTCTTGAATTTAATACCGCTCTTTGCCCTCCTAAAAATCCAAGTAATTTTCCTAATAGAATACAACCCATTGAATGAGTTTTTAAACCTTTTATTGGATCTCCTGCATAATTGCCCCAATGAATTAGAATACTGGTTCTTCCATCTACTTTTGGTAACCAATAAACTAATCCATATCTATTAGTTTTGGTAATTATTGCTTGATATTCACCAGGTGGGATACAGGATATTCCTTTTTCATTATCTCTCCAAGGAAGTTCTAAAGTAAAACATGAAAATCCTTCTGTAATTAATTGACCTTCTGTTCCTTGGTCTGACATTGCAAAACGTGTCAAAATAGCAACATTTTGACCAGTCCCGTTTCCATTGCCATTTCCATTCCCATTATCTGCCATATCCGCCTTTTCCTTTTTGGTCGCTTATATGTGCCCATGTAGTAAACCCCATATAACCGCCTACAATTGAGGCCATAGTAAAATAGAACCAAGTTATTACATCGCTTAAAAGTTTAAGTCTATGTTCTGGAACAACAAAGAAAACTAACAAGGTTACAACCAATATTGATATTAATGAAATCCATGCCATTCTTCTTCTATTTTTCCACGCAACTCTTGCAATATTCCCATTTTGAGGAATAACGTTTTGTGGATTCATATCTGTATGCTCTTTTTGTTTGTGCGAATATTCAAAATTATTTTTATCTTCTTCTACGGGAACTTTCGGTGGTAGATCGTCTGATCCGGCCATAATATTTATCCCCTTTTCTTTTGCATTATCTTAACAACTTCTTTTAATATCTTGAAATTATCATTAGATTGAGCAGCTGTTCTTGCTTGTTCTAAAATTATCCTTTGAATATCTTTGTTCTTAGATCCAGCTTTTTCAATATATTTAATTATTCCTGCTTCTGTAATATTTCTAATATATTCTTTAGTAACTGCTTCTTTTTCTTTTTTCGTGGATTCAGAGACTTTTTTCTTTTTGGTAGGAACCATTTCGGTTAATACTTCGTGCATAATTCCTCTTATATCTTTAGATTCTAAAGATTTTTCTTTATCTATACTTCCTTTTTTAGATAACTTTGATTCCTCAATTTCAGATGTGACTAATTTTGTTTTAATTCCTGGAGTTTCATCTTCTTTTAATTTTGCTTTAATATCCATTGGATTACTAAATTTTACTTCTCCAGACCAAGGACTAAAATAATATTTATCTGTAAACATCTCTAATCTAACAACAATTACTGTACCAGATTCAATATTTCTTTTAACAACTTCAGTCAACGGAGGAATTGTTGCAGTAATTTTATTTCTTTCAATTTCCGCAGGAAAACCATATTCGGCTCCATATAGTTCAAATCTGACATAACCTTTTAAATTACTTGTTTCCACTCCATTAATATCTACTTCAAAGGTTAGTTTCTTTTCCTCACTAGGTTTTAAATATAACATATGATTTTCCTCTTTTTATTTCTATTTATATTTTGTTCTAAAAACTCTTATGTTATTATAACACCTCCTAAGATTTTTATTTCGATATTCACTTGAGTAGATAAATCTTCAAAATAAACTTTATTAACAGTTACTTTCCACGGAGGCAACTCAGATTCCTCAGCAATTGCATGAATAGGAGGTGCACCTCCTCCACCACCAACTCCAAAACCAACACCTCTAAATTTACCAAGTGTAGCTATTTCAATTGACATCTAGATTTCTCCAAATATCTTAATTGGTTTAGAACCAGGATATTTTTTCTTATGTAAATTAAAGTAGTAATTATAAAGTGAGTTAATTCCATCAACAAAAATAACATCTACCCATGTGTTTAAATCTTCTGAAAAAAATCCTTTTCTTGCCTCTATTTCTTTTATATTATTTGCGGGTCTAAAAACAATATTAACTTTTTCTGGATCAACTTTACAAATCAAATCAACATCATTGGGTTTTGGTTTTTTAGTAACAAACGATCCCCAAATATATCCTTCTTCAATAAAAGGTAATTTTACTATTTGCCCTTCAATAATATCTAAACTTCTTGACCATAGATTTTTTCTATATGTATTAAATAACATCGTATTAACTTCTTTAATTTTAAACTCTTGAATAAAGTTTAAATATGAACTTAATCTCATATTATGTTACCAATTGTTTCCAATAATTAAATTTACCAAGTTCTGAAGAATCAACATCAATTTTATAAGTTTCAATAATATTAACATTGGTTCCAACTGATAAAGCATCTGAATAAATTCTTACTCTTGCACCAATTAAGTTTCCAAATGAATCATATACGGTTTGGTCAATAAAAATATTAGAATGTGATAAACCAAGAGTTCTAACAACATCTCGATAAATCATTGTCAAGTCAGCAGTATAAACCTGAACTTCATCAAATTTACCCCAAGGGAAATATACTGGATGAATAACACCTACATACCAATCACCAATAGAAGTTGGAGTAAATAGATACTTATAATTTCCATTTCCCAACTCAACAAACCCATTCCCTACAATTCCAGATACTTCTGTTCCAGTTGGATCATATACCAACGACGTAAAGGCAGTACTATCAATACCAGAAATAAACCCGCTACATTCGCTATATACAGAAAAACTTTCTTCTACTTGCTGGTTCACTACTCCAAGCATTTGGTGTCTCCCTTATTGTGTTATTATTTATTTGTTCTTTGAAAAAATGATTCTTATTCTTTCATAAGTTCATCAAAATACACTTTTGCTATATCATAAGCAGGTGGCATCCAGTTTCTAAGATCTTGATATATAGCCATTGTTTTTTGAAGAGTTGAAATTGTAATATTTATTTGTTCAATTGCATTAATATGTTGAAATATTAATTTCGTTAAAAGGTCAATGGTTTGTATCTTAGAAATATTTTGATTCCAATTAAATATAAATTGTGACATATTTTCTATAAATGTTGTAGTTTCTTTTCCTAGAGTTCCTGTTAGAAGATATTTAATTAAGATAAATAATGATTTATTTACTAATTCAATATCACGTTCTATAAAATCATTTGACGAAGTTTCAAGTGATTCTAATAGATTAATATCTTGTTCTATCATTTTAAAACAATCTTCTAAGATTTGATGTTCTTCAAAAGGTGATGGCTGTTTTTCCAATTGTTGTGAAAGATAACACATTGTTTCTTTAAGATTCATGATTTTTCCCCTATATTTCCTAATTTATATTGATTTATCCATTCAACTAAATATCGATTATCTGCAATATGCACACTACCATCACTTAATTCTTTAATAAGAAATCCATCTTTATTACAATACTTATCCCAAATATCTATAAAAGTAAATTCTGATTCTTTAAGAAGTTGATTCATATATTTTGCATATGAAAGACGTTCATCGTCTGTTCCTATAAATGGAACTTTTTGATTTTGCGATCCATACCATCTATCAATTCGATCTCTTTCTTGAAGAGGTGGTACCACATTGAAGATCCATATTTTAGAATGTATTTTAGAATTCACTCGAATAGTCGTTAAATACTCTTTTACAACATTTTCAATTGTTTCTTTCCAAGGCTGATGATTATAAATATGACATCTACAATCTATTTCTCCCCAACAAAAACAAGCTATATCTTCTTCAGGAATATCATCAACTATAATCTTCCGACTCAAACCAAACTCATACATAGTTTGTGGTATACCAATTACATGGTCAAAAGGAACAACTACATTTGGTGTTTTTATCTCAAATTGATTCGTTTCTTCGTTAAATACTCCCCATGGAAAACAACAATGAGAATCTCCAAAAGTATAAATAGTATTCATAAAATTTACCTTCTCATTTCTTTATCGTAAACTTTTAAACTATCTCTTTTTGGTATAGAGAAATTATAAAAATATTGAAATAGATCTAATTCTTTTAATTGGTCAAGTATTGCTGCAACCTTTATATGTTCTAAAGCACATACAGTAGGTATTACAATAAAATTATCTTTATTTATTTCATACATAGATCCTAAACATTGTCCACTACATAATTCTTTAATTGAACAATGTTCACAAAATGGAAAATTTGAACTTTTTGTTGAAAACATTGTGATTAACATAGGTACATTAATTGCTTCAATTCCTGTAATAGTATTGTTTTCAGTTTTAAATTTAAATAGATTTAATTCTTTATAAGAATTTCTATGACATAAAGTTGTTGTTAAATCGCCTAATCTTAATTGCATAGTTGATTGTATTGAACATCCAATTCCTCTACCTGTAGTTGAGAACATGCTAAATAGATTAAATAATTTATTTTGAAAAGTGAATTTTGGAAATTCTTCTTTTGATAATCCTGATTTTTCATAACTCCATTTAACTACAAAACGAATAAATTTATAAAATTCTTTTAATTGTTGTTTTGTCCATTCTTTATTTCTTACTTCTAATAAATATAATGATTTCCAATCTATATCATATTTTTCAAAATTTTCTTGAAACCATAAAAAATTATCTATCCATTTTTCTATCTTTTCACTATAGATCATTGGATGAAATGTAAAATTCCATTTTTTACAAAATTTAAATAAATCATCATAATATTCATCTGCTCTAATTGTCTTATTTCTTAATGGTCTATTATCATCACAATATTTACCATCTACTGACGCACTTAAATGAATCTTTATTTTATGTATAGCAGCTTTCATTAAAAAGAATTCAATTCGTCTTGTTTTTTCTTTGTCAAATATGAATGTAAAATTTGTAGGAATTACAATTTGTCCGTTGTTTATTTTATTTTCAATATGCCAGTTAATTACTTTATTTAAAACCTGGAAACCTAGTTTTGTAGAAAAAAGTTCTCCAGAAAAAAGAGAAATCTTTGGGTATAGAGAATTTTTTCCTAACCATTGAAGAATAATATCTAAATTAGTTAAAACTGTTTTTGGTTTTGATATTTTTGCTGGATATAAATCTTTTGAATATTTTGCATAATAGCAATATTTACATTCTAAATCACAAGCTGCAGTTACTTGTAATTCTAATTCTGAATAATTTCCATATTTATAAGGATCTTCTAAATATTTTTGATTTTTCCATGATTCAAAGAAAGTTCTATTTAAAATACTTTCTATTAATTCATTGTCTTGATTATTCATCTATTCTCCTTATTTTCCATTACATGCACAGTAAGTAGGATAGTTTGAAGGATTGTTTGCCGCCCAGTTTGTACCATAAACTGGTGAATTATAACCGCTCATGTAACCCACTAGTAAAGATCCATCCTCTCCTATATCAGCAGTTGCATCAACAGATGTATTTAAAGTACCATCTTCTCCTAGATCAGCTACAGCATCAACAGATGTATTTAAAGTACCATCTTCTCCTAGATCAGCTACAGCATCAATAGTTGCGTTATAAGTTCTATTTGCTTGATTGTCGTTTAACCAATCTGCATTATCTTCCATCTCTCTTAATTGAACGCTTGGTGCCCATAAAACTTTATTTCCAACCGCTAAAGCTCCCCATACAAATCCCATTTTATTTAAACTCCTGTATTTTGACCTGAATTGGCAGATACATTTGTTCCTGAATTATATGATGTATGCTGATCACTGTCTACAGTTGTATCTTTATCAGTATAATATCCGGTATGTTGATCACTGTCTACAGTTGTATCTTTATCAGTATAATATCCGGTGTGTTGATCACTATCTACAGTTGTATCTTTATTTGCATTGTTTGAAACACATACATTGTTATCTTTTACATAATCTAGGGCTAGTCTTAGTTCTGCAGTATCATTATAATCGAATCTATCTGTTCCAGTAGAAACTGGAAATAGAGTCCATCCATAATTTGCTATACCCAAATTACTGCACAGCGTATCTGTGTTTGTTTTAACTTGGTTATAATGAGCGGCTGTAAATATAGAACCCACCGCAACTGCTGTCCATGCAAAGGCCATATTTTTATTCCTTTAGAAGATTATAATAATGATCACTTAATTTAAATGCTGGCGGTCTCCAATTTAATTGTTTTTCTAGTTTGTTATTTAAATGTTTTAGAATACTTAAACTGTCATCCAAAGTTAATGCATTATTTATCACTCGTAACATATATTGAATTTTTGAATTTAATGAATTACTTTTTAATACGTTTTGATTCCAATTACCAGTTAAAAAAGAATAGTCTAAACAAAATTGCTTTAGTTCTTCATTAACTTTATTTTCTGATACCACTATATTTAAATAAGTTATACATTCTTCAATAATTTCTGGTATTTTCGTAGAATCAAAATTTTCTATTGTTTTGTCTTGTGTTAAGATATCAATATGAGATTTCATTAAAGAAATAGATTCATGAAATTTGACTTTATACTTAGACTGTATTGTATATGTTGATTCATATGAATCTATATATTTATATAATTTTTTAAATAACTCTTCTGTATCCATTACATTCTCCTTAATAATCTTGAAAAAATATTCTCTGCAGTTCCGTTTCCAAAAAGACGATACATTGATAATGAAGGTATTAGTGAACTACCTGCAGTTACAATATTGTCCATTGGACAATCAGTCGTTTGTACTAATATAGCTAGAAGATAAGCTAAATTTTCGTTTGTATAACATTTTGAAATTTGTCCACATTTTGCTAGTTCTATTGCCATTGCTACACCAATTGAGTGTTTATGTTTAGTAAAATCATTTGAGGTTCTATTGTTATATAACATTTTTATTACAGAAAGATTATCTGTTGAATTGCATCTATTTATTTGTAGTAATAATTTATTTCGTCCTAATTTAAGTCCGTTCATTGTAAGTTCGTCTAATTGATGTTGTTCTGCTGACTTTTCATAATGTGGGTGATCAATAAAAAATGTTCTATGACATGCGTGAATTCCAAATGATCTGTCACCAAGGCCAATCATTGAATCGCCAGAAGAGCATGTAAACATTTTTTGTTTTGTAAAAAATTCTTTAAAAAATGGTAGTTTTCCTTTTATTCGTTGATAATAATTTGATTCCGGTAACGGAATACTTTTATATTTATTCTGTTGAAGACACACCTGATTTTTTATCAAATTACTAAAATTAATACCATCTTCTGTTGTATAATTATATGGTAGTACAACAGTTGGATCACAATTATTAGAAATAGTAGTTTTCTTATCACTAATTTGTTCTAACCATTTTGTAACAAAGTCATCAAAAAATTGATAATATTCAGAAAGTTTATTAAGATTTGATAATGTAGAAATATCGTCGTTGCCAATTGTTGGTTTTAGATGAAAATGGATATTATGCACTTTGTTTTTTGAACTAATTTCTTTTGTAGCTTCTATCACATGGTTCATAATTAGTTTTGTTGTATTAGTTCCTCTATTCTTTTCTGTTATCCAGTCAGGCCCATCTAAAGATACTTGTATTTTTATTTCTAATGGTCTTTCTGTTGTTAAATCTTCTGTTAGAAACGTAACTAAATTAGATGGATTTGTCATAAAGTTTGATGATAGAGAAATATTTTTTAGTTTTGGAAAAGTTTTTACTGCTTCATTATAAAAATTTTTAAACTGTCGAATTGTTAATGTTGGTTCAGTTCCCCAGTGAGCAATTGAAGTTAAATCATTTCCATAAATTTCTTGTAATTCTTTTAAAAATTGTCCACTTTCTATTTTTTTAATTATATTTTGATGAATTTCTTTTAACATTGGAGTTTTTGGAATATAACAATAAGTACAATTTAAGTTACAAAATCCTGCAGAAAATAATTCAACCGCTTCAATAACTGGAAACTTAAAATATTGATTAATCATACACCATGCTCCTTGATAACTATTAGACTTTCTAATGTAGTAATATTATTAAGAAATATTGACGCTTCTAAAAGAATTTTATTTGTTCCAATAATTCCTTGTTTCCAAATTCTAATATAATCTATATATACTGTTTTTACTGGTTTTGTGTCAAAAGAATTTAGTTCGTTTGTTAAAGTTGTATAATCATTTAATGCATCTAAATAATCATAGGTTTTAGATGTCATAGTATTATACATTTGCGCAAGGATATCAATATCTGCTTGTATCATATTTGAATATGTTGATGATTCCGGAAGACCATCTGGACGATATGTCATATCTACTAAAATACAAGGAATACTTAATTCTGTTTCATAATAGTTTTTTCTTGCAAATGCTTGATATCCTTCTTTAACTGAGAAAATTGCAAAGTGTTTTGGATACAAATTTCGTTGTTTTCTTAGATATTCCATTGCAATTATATAATCGAAAAATTTTCCTTTATATCCACCATATCCTTTTACTACAATTATATTGTTTACTGTATTATTTATATTTATTGGTAGTATTCCTTGAAAAAATGTATTTCTTACTTCTGTAAATGTAGGAATAAATACAATATCAACTCCATTTGTTTCACAGAAATTTGTACAATATGTTTGATCCCAAGTTGTTGGAATAGGTATTGTTGTTCCATATAACCAGTTTACAATTTCTTCATGTGGAAAGAAAGATACTACAGATTTTTGTGCAGCAGATTTACATGCATTAATGCAAGCAAGATGACCACTATGTAATTGATTAGTTCCTTTTCGAAGGAAACCAGTTTGTGCTATTGTATTTGATCCGCATGCTGTTTTTAATGCTGCGCATGTTATTAACGTTTGCATTTATTCCTCCATTAAAATAATGGTCTTCCAGTAAAATCTTCAAAATGAAGAAAATTAAAATTACTATAAAGAGTTCTTATTGAATCATTTATTTCTCTTTGTCTGCTAGTTAAAATAGGATGAAAAATATCTATATCCCAAAAAGGATTTTTTTCTTTAACAAGATTATCACCAAATTCAACCATAAACGGTCTGTCATATACTACTTGTAAAGGATACAAATTAGCTGTGATATTTTCATATCCATCTATTAACTTAAGTTTCTCAAGAAAAATTTCAATATTTTTTACATCATCCTCAATTAGATTAGGCCAATCGGTCATGAGATTAAAATGCATCCTACAATTATTCTTACTTAAAAACTCTATTAACTCAAGATATTCTTCAACAGAAGAACCTTTTCTCATCCATTTAAGCATCCTATTAGTTGGAACTTCTATTCCTAAATCAAATAGTAAATTTGATGTTGGAGCTTTTATTCTTTTAAAAGCAAATTTTAATGAATCTAAAATTGATTTATCAGCTCGCATATAAGTCATATAACTTACATCATTTCTTTCTGGTAACCTAGAATATATTTGTCTAATCATTTTTGGTTCAATAGAAAATGTATGTAACCAAATATATTTGTGGCCTGGATAATCAATAATTGGAATCTCTTCAAATTTTCTATATTCTGGTTTATGATGATATTTACAATAATAACACTTACCCCAATAACATCCTATTCCTTTTACAACTCCAAATGAGTATCCGATACTATCATAATCTTTTAAAACCTCTAAACCCCATTTGGAATCAAAGGCAAAAATATCTTCAATAGAAGAAAATTTTATCTGTTTGAAATTTAGTAAATCTTTTCCAAGATTTATATTATAATGTGTTAATAATGGACCTCCAATTATCACTTTTAAATTTTGGTTATTTCTGGCCCATCTCTCTGCTTCTATAGCATCTTCTTTATACCAAGTACTAACAAAAATATTACCTTTAGTAACTGGAAGTTCATCACCATGTTTAATCCATAAAAGATCCCCACGTTTTTTGCATTCACTCCAAGTATGAGAAAAACCATTTTGAAATAAATGAAAATTATTTGACACATCAAACAACGTTGGAGAATCTTTATGAAACATAACAAATACATTATCCAACATATCTCGCCTCATTCCAAAAAAATTCACCATATCTCAAACGAGAATATAAATACTTATATTCATCATTATAATGTAAAGTTTCAGCTGTAATTCCTAAAATATCTTTAGACTGTAGGTAGTAATTAACATCCTCTATACTAGTCATTCCTTTCTCTAAAATTGGAAATGTTATTCTAAAGTTTTGGTTTCTCTGCCACTCAATAAAATGAGAAGAATAGCAGTTTCCATATTCGTCAGTTTCCGGATCAATCATAGTATATGTAAATTTTTGATTTTCTAAACACCACCTTGCTGTATATGGTTTCCATGGATCTTTTATACTACCAGCAATTTCTGTAAATGGATATACTGACCTAATTACGTATACAAACATTTGGCCTGACCTTAATGAACCCATATATTGGTCGTCTTCTGTCATCCAAATTGGTAAACAATAGTTTGGAAGCTCTGAGTATAATAAATCCGCTATCCGTCCATCACTCGATCCATATGGTAGATAATTACCAGAGAGAACCAACGTCGAATCAGAAAGTTTATAAACTTCATCTAGAGTTTCAAATTGAAATTCTTTATCTTTTTGTAATGCAACTCCATAAACCTTTTTAACCATAGCATACCAATTAGATAAATAAACACCTAAAACAAAATCTGATTGATTTCTAACAGTTTCTAAACACTTTAAATGACCATTATGAATATGAGAACCAACTACCCAAATACCTAAACGTTTATTAATATTACCAGCAGTTATTTCTCGTAAATCATCTAAGGAATAAATTAATTCTTTCATATTGACCACCTTCCGTAAAGAACTCCAGCACCAATATACATTGCTACATATCCTAATCCAAGAACAGTAGCAATATATTTTGGTCCCCAAAGTTGTTTACATTGCACCCAATAGTTTGCTGTATGCATTGTTGAAAATGGAGCAAATAACCATACAGCTAAAACCGGATTGTATTGTAAGATAAAATAACACAAAGACATTCCAATTGTTCCAATTGTCATCATAATCCAATGGCCAAATTTATCACCTAACCATGATGAACCAACTTTTAAAATAGCACTTACAATATAACTAATTCCAATCATATATATTGACGCTTCATTTGAAAAACCAACCTTTTTTAATGCTGGTATAAATGAAGATACTACAACATAAAAAATTCCACTCATAAAAAAGAAGTAAATCATCATTAACCAAAATCGCCAATCAATAGAAAGTTGTTTGAATATATTAATTTTCCATCCTTCTATTTTTACATTTGGTATAAGGAAATAAGAACCAATACCAGCAATACAAAATAATGAAGAAATAAGTATTGTTGTTGTAGGAAGACCCCACATTATAATAAACGTTCCAAGAACTAACATGCAGAATGCGCCACCCAATTGTTTTGATGCTGCTTGTGGAGTAACCAGAAGCCCATCATAATTTCCTGTAGAAATCTTTAATGGAGATGAGAATGGAATTAACTTCATTAAAGCAGCTGCTATACCAAATACTACCCCATATCCATATATTGTATACGGAGTCAATAGTATTCCAACAACGCCAATTATGGTTCCAATAAGAATAGATTTTTTTGCACTAGTATTATCTAACAGAAGTCCCATAATAAAGATTGTTGAAGCTACAACTGTGAAATACATTGCAACTGAAGAGTTAAAAAAATCAGGAACCATATTTGATTTAGAAAGTGTTACTAATCCTCTTTGCCAAGCTTCTAACGAGAAAATAATTAATGATAAAAAAACTGAGAGCATACCCTGCATATAGTTCTCCATTCATTTTAAATTTGTTCTTTCTAAGTTATTTATTTTCTTATTTAACTTTAACCCAATGTCTTCCATTTACTTGCGTATTATTTGGACCCCATATTAAAGAAATTTCTTTATATTGATAAATAGCCACTATTCGTTCTGGAAACATCATAACTTCCCATCTTTGCATTTTAGTTAAATTTCCATTGTCATCTGTAGTTAAGGCTGTTCCTGCTGGATAAATTTTATCTACATAAGCTAATACCCATCCAGCTACAGCAATTGGAACTCCATTTTCAATATAACCTATGGCATGAGCAAATGTAT
>Ga0315295_10000612_pt1 | contig 30835 bp, 15 predicted proteins | sample YL17G14_0_MG_FD_204453 | JGI IMG/M metagenome (GOLD analysis project Ga0315295, IMG submission 204453) | Sediment microbial communities from Yellowstone Lake, YNP, Wyoming, USA - YL17G14_0 | ecosystem: Environmental > Aquatic > Freshwater > Lake > Sediment | place: USA: Wyoming | collected... | reverse complement strand
TACGACCGCGCCGTGTCGCTGGCCGGCTGCAAGAGCCTCAGCTTCTCGATCAGCTCCCGGAACAACTGGCGGTCCTCCGCCCGGTCGATGCTCGGCGGACTGGTCCCGATGATCGGCGCCCCCGCCTCCCACAAGGGCGTGGCTAGCTTCAACGGCGTCTGGCCCCCGAACTGCACGATCACCCCGTCCGGCTTCTCCGTCTCCACGACGGTCAGCACGTCCTCGAACGTCACCGGCTCGAAGTACAGCTTGTCCGACGTGTCGTAGTCCGTGCTCACCGTCTCCGGGTTGCAGTTCACCATGATCGACTCGATCCCCAGTTCCCGCAGCGCCAGCGCCGCGTGCACGCAGCAATAATCGAACTCGATCCCTTGCCCGATCCGGTTCGGCCCGCCCCCCAGGATCATCACCTTCTTCCGCCGCGAGGGATTCGCCTCGCAGCGGCCCGCCTCGAACGTCGAATACAGGTATGGGGTGTACGCCTCGAACTCCGCCCCGCACGTGTCCACCGTCTTGAACACCGCTCGACCGGCCAGGTGGGCGCGCCGCCGCCGGAAAACCGGCTCCGACACCCCGTAGAGCCCCGCCAGATACCGATCCGAAAAGCCCATCCGCTTGGCCTGCCGCAACGCCTCCGCCGACAGCCCCTCCAGACTCCCCGCCCCCTGGAGCGCCTTCTCGCACGCCACGATCTCGCGCAGGTTGTGCAAGAACCACGGGTCGATCCGCGTCAGCCGATGCACCTCGTCCAGGGGGTAATCCCGCCGCAACGCCTCCGCCACGTACCACAGCCGGTCCCACACCGTCCGCTGGAGCTGCCGACGCAGCACCTCGTCCGTCAGCCCCGCCGGCAGGTACCGCCCGTCCAGACTGTGCCGGTTGATCTCCAGCGACCGGATGGCCTTGCCCAGCGCCTCCTTGAACGTCCGCCCGATCGCCATCACCTCCCCCACCGACTTCATCTGCACCGTCAGCTCGCCGCTGGCGCCGGGGAACTTCTCAAACGTAAACCGCGGCGCCTTCACCACGCAGTAATCAATCGTCGGCTCAAAGCACGCCGGCGTCTTTTGCGTGATGTCGTTGGGAATCTCGTCCAGCGTGTACCCCACCGCCAGCAGCGACGCGATCTTCGCGATGGGAAACCCCGTCGCCTTCGACGCCAGCGCCGAACTCCGCGACACCCGCGGGTTCATCTCGATGACGTACTGCCCGCCCGTCTCCGGGTCCACGGCGAACTGGATGTTGCAGCCCCCCGTCTCCACCCCGATCGCCCGGATAATGGCGATGGCCGCATCCCGCAGCCGCTGATATTCCACGTCCGTCAGCGTCTGCGCCGGCGCCACCGTGATGCTGTCCCCCGTATGCACCCCCATCGGATCAAAGTTCTCGATCGGACACACGATCACCACGTTGTCCCGGTGGTCCCGCATCACCTCCAGCTCGAATTCCTTCCACCCCAGCAGCGACTTCTCCACCAGCACCCGCCGCGCCGGACTTTGCATCAGCCCCCACTGGATGTCCCGGCGGTATTCCTCGATGTTGTACGCGACGCTGCCCCCCGTCCCGCCCAGGGTGTACGACGGCCGAATAATCGCCGGAAATCCCACCAGCTCCACCAGCGCCTCCGCCTCCGCCAGGTTGCTCACATACCCGCTGGGCGGCACGGCCAGACCGATCTGCTCCATCGTCTGCTTGAACAGGTCCCGCTCCTCCGCCTTGCGGATGGCCTCCAGCTTCGCCCCCAGCAGCCTTACCCCGTACCGGTCCAGAACCCCCGTCTGCGCCAGCGCCACCGCCGTGTTCAGCCCCGTCTGCCCCCCCAGCGTCGGCAACAGACTGTCCGGCCGCTCCCGCTCGATCACCTTCGCCACCATCTCCGGCGTGATCGGCTCGAGGTACGTCCGATCCGCCATCTCCGGGTCCGTCATGATCGTCGCCGGATTGCTGTTGATCAGCACCACCTCATACCCCTCGCCCCGCAGCGCCTTGCACGCCTGCGCGCCGGAGTAATCAAACTCGCACGCCTGACCGATCACGATCGGCCCCGAGCCGATGATCAGAATCCTCTTGATGTCCGTCCGCTTAGGCATAGCTGCGCGCCAGTCCTCTGCCGGTCGCTCAATCCCGCCCCGACGCCCGCCGGTGCTCCGTCATCAGCTCGCCGAACCGCCCGAATAGATACCGCGCGTCGTGCGGCCCCGGCGACGCCTCCGGGTGAAACTGCACGCTGAACCACGGATAATGCCGGTGCGCCATCCCCTCGCACGTACCGTCGTTCAGGTTCCGGTGCGTTATCTCCACGTTCGCGTCGCCCCCCAGCGACTCCGGGTCCACGCAGAACCCGTGATTCTGCACCGTAATCAGCACCTGCCCCGTCCGCAAATCCTGCACCGGATGGTTCGCCCCGTGGTGCCCGAACTTCAGCTTGAACGTCCGGCCCCCCAGCGCCAGCCCCAGCATCTGATGTCCCAGGCAAATGCCGAACAGCGGGACCTTCCCCACCAGCCCCCGCGTCGTCTCGATGGCGTACTTCACCGCCGCCGGGTCCCCCGGCCCATTCGACAGCAGCACCCCATCCGGCTGCAACGCCAGAATCTCCCCCGCGCTCATCCGCGCCGGCGCCACCGTTATGCGCCAGCCCTGACCCGCCAACTCCCGCAAAATCCCATACTTGCACCCGCAATCGAACACCACCACGTGCCGATCGCCCCCTTCCGTCCATGCCCAAGTCTCTTCCGGAATCACTTCCTGCACCAGGTCTGCTCCCTCCAGGTGCAGACTCTCCTGCGCCTGCCGCGTCAACTGGGCGTCCGTGGCCTGCTCCTCCGTCGAAAGCACCGCGTTCAGCGCCCCCCCGTCCCGGATGTGCCGCGTGATCTCCCGCGTGTCCACCTCCTCGATGCCCACCACGTTGTTCCGCCGCAGATACTCGTCCAGCGTCAACCCGTCCGACCGCCAGTTGCTCACCAACGCACTCGCCTCGCGCACTACAAACCCCGCCAGGAACAGCTTGCGGCTCTCCACGTCGGCCGGGTTCACGCCGTAATTGCCGATCAGCGGGTAGGTCATCGTTACAATCTGCCCGGCGTACGACGGGTCCGTCAGCACTTCCTGGTAGCCGGTCATGCTGGTATTGAACACCACCTCCCCCGCCGTCGTCCCGGCCGCCCCCAACGCCCGGCCCCGCAGCACCCACCCGTCCTCAAATGCCATGCGCGCCAACATGTCCCTGCCGCCTTTCCCCCGTCTTGGTCTGTGCCGACGCGGCACGATACTAACTCCCGCTCCACCAAGGTCAGCCGAACCCCCGCCGGCGGTCGCCTACGCCCCAACCCTCGCCGCCCGACCCCTCAGCCAGCGGTCGATCCCCGCCGCCACGTTCCGCCCGTTCTGGATCGCCGTCACTACCAGCGACGCCCCCGACACCGCGTCCCCCGCCGCAAACACCCCCTCCACGCTCGTCATACCGTTCTCATCCACCACGATATTCCCCCGCCCGTCCCGCTGCAGTCCAAACATCTCCACCAGCCCCTCGTGCACCACGTGCAGGTACCCCAGCGCCAGGATCACCAGGTCCACGTGCATCGAGAACTCCGTCCCCGGCCGCTCCCGCATCTGCCGGAGGCCCTTCCCGTCCCGCACCCACTCCACTTCCACCCCGTGCAGCTCGTTGACGCGCACCTCCACTCCCGTGAGCTTCTTGGTCAGCACGCCCCACCGCCGCTGCACCCCTTCCTCCTGCGAGGTGCTCGTTCGCAAGACCCTCGGCCAGTTCGGCCACGGCGTGTCCGGCGGACGCTCCGCCGGCGGCTGCGGCAAGATCTCGAACTGATAGATCGCCTTGGCGCCCTGCCGCCGCGCCGTCCCCACGCAGTCGCTCCCCGTGTCCCCGCCCCCGAGCACCACCACCACCTTGTCCTGGGCCAGCAGACGCGGATTCGGCTCGATCGCATCTCCCGCGTTGATCTGGTTCTGCTGCTTCAGATAGTCCCACGCCAAACATACCCCCTCGTAATCCCGACCCGGCGCCCCCAAGTCCCGCGGTTGCCCCGCTCCCAGCGCCAAACCGATCGCCTCGAACATCTTCCGCAAATACCGCGGCGATATGTCTTCCCCCACCCGCACCCCCGTCTCAAACCGCACCCCCTCCGCCCGCATCTGCTCCAGCCGCCGGTCCAGCACCCGCTTCTCCAGCTTGAAGTCCGGTATCCCGTACCGCAACAGCCCGCCGATCCGGTCCTCCTTCTCAAACACCGCCGTCGCGTGCCCCGCCCGCGCCAACTGCTGCGCCGCCGCCAGGCCCGCCGGACCCGATCCCACCACCGCCACCCGCTGCCCCGTCTGCCGGGCCGCCGGCAGCGGCTTGATCCAACCCGCCGCGAATCCCCTCTCCGCAATCTGACACTCAATGTGCCGAATCAAAACCGGATCGTCATTGATGTTCAGCGTGCAGGCCGCCTCGCACGGCGCCGGACAAATACGTCCCGTGATCTCCGGAAAATTGTTCGTCGCGTGCAAGTTCTCGCACGCCTCCTCCCACCGCCCCTGATACACCAGATCGTTGAACTCCGGTATCCGATTCCCTAACGGACACCCCGCCCCGTGACAAAACGGTATCCCGCAGTCCATGCACCGCGCCGCCTGCTCCAGGAGCGCCTCCTCCGGCAGCGGCACCTCGATCTCCAAATGATCCTGCACCCGCTCCTCGACCGAACGCTGCCCCGCTTCCTCCCGCCGGTATTCCACGAACCCCGTCGGCTTAGCCACGGAACACCTCCTCGGTCGCCGGGGTAAACTCCGTCTGCCGCGCCTCCCGCGCCTTCAGCCGCTCCAACACCTGGCGGTAATCTATCGGCATCACCTTCACGAACCGTCCCACCATCTGCGGCCAGTTCTGCAAGATCCACTTCGCCCGCCGACTGCCCGTCCAGTACCGGTGCCGCTCAATCAGTCCCCGCAGCAGCTCGACGTCCTCCTTCTGCCACACGTTCTCCAGGTCCACCATGTCCAGGTTGCACAGCGTGTCGAAAAGCTGATGCTCGTCCAGCACGTACGCCACTCCCCCGCTCATCCCCGCGGCGAAGTTCTGCCCCGTCGTCCCCAACACCGCCACCGTCCCCCCCGTCATGTACTCGCACCCGTGGTCTCCCACCCCCTCCACCACGGCCGTCGCCCCGCTGTTGCGCACCGCAAACCGCTCCCCAGCCAGCCCGTTTACGTACAGCTCACCCGCCGTCGCCCCGTACAGCACCGTGTTGCCCGCCAGGATATTCTCGTGCGCCTCGAACGGCGATTCCGGCGGCGTAATCAACGCCAACCGGCCTCCCGACAGCCCCTTGCCCACGTAGTCGTTCGCCTCTCCGATCAACCGTAGCGTCACCCCCGGCGCCAGGAACGCCCCGAAGCTCTGCCCCGCCGAACCGCGCAGCGTCAGTTCGATCGTGTCGTCCGGCAACCCCTTCGCCCCGTGCGCCTTCACGATCCGGTTGCTCAGGATCGCCCCCACCGTCCGATGAACGTTGCGGATCGGCATCTCCAGCCGCACCCGCTCCTTCTTTTCCACTGCCCCGGCCGCCTGCTCCAGGATCGTCCAGTCCAAGTGGTCCCTGAGCCGGTCCGCCTGATCCCGCACGCACCGAATCGCCCGCCCGTCCGACGTGTCCGGCCGCGCAAAGATCGCCGACAGTTCCAACCCCTTGGCCTTCCAGTGCTCCACCGCCTGCCGCCAGCTCAGCCGGTCCACCCGCCCCACCATCTCCTCGAACCGCCGAAAACCCAACGCCGCCATCAGCTCCCGCACCTCTTCCGCCACGAACAGCAGGAACCGCATCACGTACTCCGGCCGGCCCGCGAATCGCTGCCGCAACGCCGGCTCCTGCGTGGCGATCCCCACCGGACACGTCCCCTGATGGCACTTCCGCATCAGGATGCACCCCAACGTCACCAGCGCCGCCGTCCCGAATCCGAACCGCTCCGCCCCCAACAACGCCCCGATCACCACGTCCCGTCCCGTCTTCAGGTGCCCGTCCACCTGCACCAGAATCCGGTCCCGCAGCCCGTTCAGCACCAGTGTCTGCTGCGTCTCCGCCAGGCCCAGCTCCCACGGAATCCCCGCGTGCTTGATGCTCGACCACGGACTGGCCCCCGTCCCCCCGTCGTGCCCGCTGATCAGCACCTCGTCCGCGTAACCCTTCGCCACCCCCGCCGCCACCGTGCCCACCCCCGCCTCCGCCACCAGCTTCACCGACACCCGCACCCCCGGATTGCTGCACTTCAGGTCGTAAATGAGCTGCGCCAGGTCCTCAATCGAATAGATGTCGTGGTGCGGCGGCGGCGAAATCAGCGTCACCCCCGGCGTGCTGTGCCGCAGCCGCGCGATCTCCTCCGTCACCTTCTGCCCCGGCAACTGTCCCCCCTCCCCGGGCTTCGCCCCTTGCGCCATCTTGATCTGCAAGACCCTCGCCTGGCTCAAATACTCCAGCGTCACCCCGAACCGCCCGCTCGCCACCTGCTTGATCGCGCTGTTCAGCCGCTCCGCCCGGCCCGGCTCATACCGCGCCGCGTCCTCGCCCCCCTCACCCGTGTTGCTCATCGCCCCCAGCCGGTTCATCGCCTCCGCCAATGTCTCGTGCGCCTCCTTGCTGATCGACCCGTGCGACATCGCCCCCGTGCAAAACCGCTTGACGATCTCCGTCGCCGCCTCCACCTCCTCCAACCGCGCCGCCTCCCCGCCGGTCAACTCGAACAGCCCCCGCAGCGTGCACAACTGTTGCGCCTGATCGTTCACCAACTTCGCGTACTGCCGATAGACCTGCGCATCATTCGCCCGCACCGCCTGCTGCAACAGGCTCACCGTCCGGGGGTTCCACTGGTGCGCCTCCCCGTCCAACCGATAATGATACTCCCCGCCGAAATCAAGTTCCCTCGCCCCCCCCGGCCGGGGCTGCACGGCCCGCTCGTGCCGCCGCGCGCACTCCGCTGCAATCTCCGCCAGCCCCATGCCCCCGATCCGACTGCTCACCCCGGTAAAGTACGCCTCCGCCACCGCCCGACTCAGCCCGATCGCCTCAAACAATTGCGCCCCGTGATAGCTCCGCAGCGTCGAAATCCCCATCTTCGACATCACCTTCAGTATCCCCTTCTTGACCGCCGCAATGTACTCGTCCGCCCAGTGCTCCATCGGCTCCTCCGCCGGCAGGTCTCCCCGCCGCCGCAGCTCCGCCAGCGCCTCGAACGCCAGGTACGGATTCACCGCGTTCGCCCCGAACCCGCACAGCAGACAGAAGTGCATCACCTCCCGCGGCTCCCCGCTCTCCACCACCAAACCCGCCTCGCCCCGCAACCCCCGCTCCAGCAGCCCCTGATGCACCGCCCCCGTCGCCAACAGGCTCGGTATCGGCGCCCGCGCCGCCCCCGCCCCGCGGTCGCTCAGGATGAGCAACGACGCCCCTGACCCAATCGCCCGCTCCGCCCCGTCCACCAGTCCCTCCAGCGCCCGCCGCAGGTTCGCCCCCGCCTCCGGCCCCGTCGGGTCAAACAACGCCTCCAGCGTCGCCACCTGGAAATCCGCCCGCTCCCCCGTCCGCAGCCGCTCCATGTCCTCGTTCGTCAGAACCGGATGCGGCAACTTCAACTGCCGACAGTGTTCCGGCGACTCCTCCAACAGATTCCGCTGCTTGCCCGTGTATTGCATCAGCGACATCACCAGCCCCTCCCGCAACGGATCAATCGGCGGGTTCGTCACCTGGGCGAACGATTGCTGGAAATAGTCGAACAGGAGCCGCGCCCGCTGCGACAACACCGCCAGCGGCGTATCCGTACCCATCGACCCCACCGGCTCCTGGCCGTGCAGCGCCATCGGCAGCAAAATCATCCCCAACTCTTCCCGCGTGTAGCCGAACAGCCGCAACCGCTCCACGACCCCCTCCCCCTCCGTCGCCGCCTCCTGCGCGCCCCCAAACAGCCCCCGCAACTCGATCCGGTTCTGCTCCAGCCAGCGCCGGTACGGCTTCTGCCGCGCCATCTTGCTCTTGATCTCGCTGTCCGCCACGATCCGCCCCTCCACCGTGTCCACCAGGAACATCCGCCCCGGCTGAAGACGCCCTTTCTGCTGCACCCTCTCCGGGGGAAACTCCATCACCCCCGCCTCGCTCGCCAGCACCACCAGCCCGTCCGTCGTCACCACGTACCGCGCCGGCCGCAAACCGTTCCGGTCCAACGTACCCCCCACCAACCGCCCGTCGGTGAACACCATCGCCGCCGGCCCATCCCACGGCTCCATCAGCGCCGCGTGGTACTCGTAAAACGCCCGCTTGTCCCGGCTGATGTGATACAGCGGGCCAAACGCCTCCGGGATCAGCAGCATCATCGCCTGCGGCAGCGACCGCCCCGCCCGCACCAACAACTCCAGGGCGTTGTCAAAACACGCCGAATCGCTCCCCCCCGGCGCCAGCACCGGAAACAGGTCCCGCCGGTCCCCGCCCAGCACCGTGCTGAACATCGACCGCTCCCGCGCCCGCATCCGATAGCGGTTCCCGCTCAGCGTGTTGATCTCCCCGTTGTGCGCCATCAGCCGCATCGGCTGGGCCAGCGGCCAACTCGGAAACGTGTTCGTGCTGTACCGCTGGTGCACCAACGCCAACGCGCTGGTCAGCCGCTCGTCGCTCAAGTCCGCATAGTACGAAAACAACTGCGGCGCCAGGAACATCCCCTTGTAGCAGATCGTCCGACACGACAGGCTCACGACGTAAAAACCCGCCGCCCCGCCCCCGGCGGACTCCCGCGCCACCCGCTCCGCCCGCTTCCGCGCCAGGTACAGACTGTTCTCAAAATCCGTCTCCCCCATCCCCATCCCGTCGATCAACACCTGCCGCACCGCCGGCTCCGCCGCCCGCGCCAACTCCCCCAGGCAACGGTTGTCCGTCGGCACGTCCCGCCATCCCAGCACCCGCATCCCGTAGTGCGTCGTCGCCGCCGCCAGCAACTCCTCGCACCGCCGCGCCGCCGACGCGTCCGCCTTCGGCAAAAACACCATCCCCGCCCCGTACCGACCCGCTTGACCCACCGCCGCCCCCCAATGACCCGCCTCCGCCGCCAAAAACTCGTGCGGCAATTGCAGCAGAATCCCCGCCCCATCCCCCGTGCTCTCATCCGCCCCCGCCGCCCCCCGGTGCATCAAATTCAACAGTATCGCCTTGCCGTGCTCCAGAATCCGGTGGTCCCGCTTACCCGACAGGTTCACCACCGCGCCGATGCCGCACGCCTCGTGCTCCCGACGCTGCTCGTACAATCCCTGATCTGTCGGTCGATCCGCCCGCATCACCCGTCTCTACCTCGGCCCCGCACCCCCCGCCCTCGCCCGCCCTCCGAGCCGTCTGCTCAATCCCTTGCACCATCATCCCGCTTGGCCCGCCCGGTTGCCGCCAACCTCTCTATTATAGCCTCAAACCCGCTCCCGGAAATCCCTCCAAATCGCGGGCAACGCGGCGCCGTTGCGCCTCGTTGCCCGCGATGCTCGGACCGGAGCAGCACCCAACGTGTATCCCGATGCGCGGATCAACTGTCATAGTACAGATGAAACTCATACGGATGCGGCCGCATCGCCATCGGCCTGATCTCCTTCGTCTGCTTCCAGTCGATCCACGTCTCGATCACGTCCTTCGTGAACACCCCGCCCGCCAGCAAGAACTCGTGATCCTTCCCCAACGCCTGGATCGCCTCTTCCAGGGAAGCCGGCGTCTTCGGGTACTTCGCCAGGTCCGCCGGCGTCAGCTCGTAAATGTCGCAATCCAGCGGCGCGCCCGGCTGAATCTTCTTCTGAATCCCGTCGATCGCCGCCATCAAGATCGCCGACCACGCAATGTAGCCGTTGCAGCTCGGGTCCGGGCACCGGAACTCCAGCCGCTTGGCCTTCGGATTCGCCGAATACATCGGTATCCGAATCCCCGCCGACCGGTTCCGCGCCGAGTACACCAGGTTCACCGGCGCCTCAAAGCCCGGCACCAGCCGCCGGTACGAGTTCGTCGTCGGCGCCGCAAACGCCAGAATCGCCGGCGCATGCCGCAGAATCCCCCCGATCGCCCACAACGCCATCTCGCTCAGCCCCGCGTACTTGTCCCCCGCGAACAGCGGCTTGCCGCCCTGCCACAGCGAAAAGTGCGTGTGCATCCCGCTGCCGTTGTCCTCGAAAATCGGCTTCGCCATCAGCGTCACCGTCTTGCCGTGCCGCTTCGCCACGTTCTTGATGATGTACTTGTACCACATGAACTGGTCCCCCATCTTCACCAGCTCCTGAAACCTCATGTCGATCTCGCTCTGCCCCGCCGTCGCCACCTCGTGATGGTGCGCCTCCACCACGATCCCCACCTTCTGCATCTCCTCCACCATCTCCGCCCGCAGATCATACAGGGTGTCCGTCGGACTCACCGGAAAGTACCCCCCCTTGAACGACGGCTTGTACCCCAGGTTCGGCTCCTCGAACCGCGCCGTGTTCCACGCCCCTTCCACCGAGTCGATCTTGTACATCCCCGTGTGCTGGTTTTGTTCGTACCGCACCTCGTCGAAAATGAAAAACTCCGGCTCCGGCCCGATGAACGCCGTGTCCGCGATCCCCGTCTTCTTCAAGTACGCCGCCGCCTTCCGCGCCATGTGCCGCGGATCCCGACTGTATTCCTCCTTCGTTATCGGATCCACGATGTTCGCGATGATGCTCACCGTCGGCTTGGCGAAAAACGGATCCAGGCACGTCGTATTCGGGTCCGGGATCGCCAGCATGTCCGACATGTGAATCCCCTGCCACCCGCGGATCGACGAACCGTCAAACCCTACCCCCTCCGTGAACGTCCCCTCGTCCCACACCTCCAGCGGAAACGAACAGTGCTGCCACGTCCCCAACAGGTCCGTGAACTTCAGGTCCACCATCTTCGCATTGTGCTTCTGCGCCCACTCAAAGAACTCTTTCGGTGTCATCTTGGCTTTCCTTTCCTGCCGCTTGTGCCGCCGGGCCGTCGCCCGGCCCTTGCCTCCGCACCGCTCTCTGCCTGGTGCGCTCAGACTTCAGGCACCCAACTCCTGGAATATAGCAACCACCGTGCCGAATACCAGCAAAATCATAACCCCCACTCTCACAAACACTTGCCGATCGACAGCCGCCGGCCGCCTTCCCAAACCTGATACATTATTGTCTCACATCACCAAAAAGTAACATCTTTGTCGCTTGCCTCACCCGATCGCCTCCCCGCCCCTCTCCCCCGTGCGGATCCGAATGCACTCGGGCAGCTCCAACACGAAAATCTTCCCGTCGCCGATCTGCCCGCTCCGCGCGCCCTCGAGGATCGCCTCGATCGTCGAGGCCAAGTACGCCTCGTTCACCGCGATCTCCAGCTTCACCTTCCTTAACAGGCTCCCCGCTTCCTTGTGACTGCGGTACACCTCCGCTATCCCCTTCTGCCGGCCGCGACCCACCACGTTGCTCACCGTCACCAGGTGTATCTCCTTCTCGGTCAACCGCTTCAGCACCTCGTCCAGCCGATCCGGTTGAATGACCGCCACTACATATTTCATGCCCGTGCCCTTTCCTGTTCAATCAATAACCGTGTAAGCCGCCTCACGATGTTGCGTCAAATCCAGCCCCACTCGCTCCTCGTGCTCGCTCACCCGCAGCTTCATGAACACGTCCACCGTCTTGAGCAGCACCAGCCCGACCGCGAACGACCATGCCGCCGTGACCAGCACCGCCTTCGCCTGTATCCATACCTGCACCGGATTGCCCCACAGCAACCCGTCCGCCCCGGCCGGATTCACCGTCTTCGTCGCCCATATCCCCGTCGCGATCGTTCCCCAAATCGCCCCCACCGCGTGCACCCCGAAGGCGTCCAGCGAATCGTCGTACCCCAACCGTGTCTTCAGGTGCGTCACCGCCAGCCACGGCAGCAACCCCGCCCCGACCCCAATCCCCACCGCCCCCATCGGCGTCACAAATCCCGACGCCGGCGTCACCGCCGCCAGACCCGCCACCGCCCCCGTGATCATCCCCAGCGTCGTTGGCTTCTTGTACTTCCACCAGTCCAGCACCGCCCACGCCAACCCCGCCGTCGCCCCCGCCAGGTGCGTCGCCGTCAGCGCGCTGGCCGCCACGCCGTCCGCCCCCAACGCGCTGCCCGCGTTGAACCCGAACCACCCAAACCACAACAACGCCGCCCCCAGCACCGCAAACGGCAGATTGTGCGGCGGTGATATTCCGTCCGGATACCCCCGCCGACGCCCCAGCACCAACGCCGCCGCCAACGCCGTCATCCCCGCGTTGATGTGCACCACCGTCCCGCCCGCGAAGTCCAAGGCGCCCCAACCCCGCACGAACCCCCCCGCGCCCCACACCCAGTGCGCCACCGGATCATACACCAGCGTCGCCCACAGCAACGAAAACACGCAAAACGCCGAAAACCGCATCCGCTCCGCGAACGCCCCAAGAATCAACGCCGGCGTGATCACCGCGAACATCATCTGAAACATCATGAACGCCTCGTGCGGTATCGCCGCGGCGTACTGCCCGTTGGGCGCCGCACCCACCCCGCGCAACCCCAGCCAGTCCAACCCGCCAATCACCGATCCCTTGTCCGGCCCGAACGACAGGCTGTAGCCAAACAACGCCCATTGCACGCTGATCAGGCAGAGCATCATAAAGCACTGCATCAGCACCGACAGCATGTTCTTCCGGCGCACCAGCCCGCCATAAAAAAACGCCAACCCCGGCGTCATCAGCATCACCAACGCCGTTGACGTCAGCATCCATGCCGTCGCACCGCTGTCGAGCGTGCTCCCCTCCCCCGCCCCTGCCGGCCCCGCCCACGCCCCCAGCGTCAGCAGCGCCGCCACGCCCATCAGCCCTCGTCGTCCTCTGCTCACGGCCCGTCCTCCTGAACTTGCGCCCCCTGCCCTGCTCCCTGCGCCACCGCCCGTCCCACGCGCCGCCCCGACCTGATTTAGGGCAAGCAAGCACTATGCCGGAACCAGCAGTACACCATTAACTTGCCCTGGACAAAGCACTTGCGCACACTCTCCCCGCGAGCCGCCCTCCCAAATTAATCACACACTTGTCATTTAGTAAAAGATATGCTACACAATTGTAGTTCTAGGGTAGGCCTGAACCGTACCGGAGCCTTCGCATGATCAAGAACGCCCCGACCGCCGAACAGAAAACCGCGCACGCCGAGCGCCACGTCCGCGAACTCGAAGCCCTCTACAAGATCAGCCGCATCCTGGCCGAGTCGCCCCGCCAGCGCCAGGCCCTCTCCGCCGTCCTCGATACCCTCCATGAGGACCTGGGCATGTCCCGCGGCACCGTCGTCCTCCTCCACCCCGGCACCAACGACCTCTCCGCCGAAGTCGCCCACAACCTCTCCGAACGCCAACGCCGCGCCCTCCGCTACCGCATCGGCGAAGGCGTCACCGGCCGCGTCGTCCAAACCGGCAAACCCATGGTCGTCCCCAAAGTCTCCCAGGAACCACTCTTCCTCGACCGCCGTGGCCGCCGCGCCCTGCTCAAAGGCGAAATCAGTTTCATCTGCGTCCCCATCACCCTCGGCCAGAAGGTCGTCGGCGCCCTCTCCGTGGACCGCCTCTTCGAGGAAGTCACCCGCCTCGACGAGGACGTCCGCGTCCTCTCCATCGTCGCCGGCCTCATCGCCCACGACGTCCGCTCCCGCTGGGAACGGGAACTCCGCCACAAAGAACTCGCCGACGAAAACCTCCGCCTCCGCACCGAACTCGAAGACCGCTTCCGCCCCGAAAATATCATCGGAAACTCCCATGCCATGCGCCAGGTTTACCTCGCCATCCGGCAGGTCGCCGCCTCCGACACCACCGTCCTCATCCGCGGCGAATCCGGCACCGGCAAGGAACTTGTCGCCCACGCCATCCACTACTCCAGCCCCCGCGCCAACCGCCCCTTTATCAAGGTCAACTGCGCCGCCCTGCCGGAGACCCTGCTCGAATCCGAACTCTTCGGCCACGAAAAAGGCGCCTTCACCGGCGCCCTCGAAACCCATAGGGGCTACGTCGAGGAAGCCGCCGACGGCACCCTCTTCCTCGACGAAATCGGCGACTTCTCCCCCGCCATCCAGGTCAAACTCCTCCGCGTCCTCCAGGAACGCGAATACAAACGCGTCGGCGCTACCCGCACCCTCAAAACCTCCGCCCGCATTCTCTGCGCCACCAACCGCGACCTGGAAAAGGCCGTCCAGACCGGCGCCTTCCGCCAGGACCTCTACTACCGCATCAACGTCTTCCCCATCTTCCTGCCGCCCCTCCGCGAACGCAAAGACGACCTCCTCCTCCTCGCCGACTGCTTCGTCGAAGCCTACTCCCGGAAAATGGGCAAGGACGTCCGCCGCATCAGCACCCCCGCCATCAACATGATGCTCGCCTACCACTGGCCCGGCAACGTCCGCGAGCTCGAAAACTGCATCGAACGCGCCGTCCTGCTCGCCGCCGAAGGCGTCATCCAAGGACACCACCTCCCCCCCACCCTCCAGACCTCCGACGCCTCCGACACCGCCATCGGCGCCGGCGCCCTCGCCGACCGCGTCGCCCTCTTTGAACGCGACCTCATCATCGACGCCCTCAAACGGCAAAACGGCAACGCCGCCGCCGCCGCCCGCGACCTCGGCGCCACCCCGCGCATCATCCGGTACAAGATAAAACGCCTGGGCATTGACCCCGCCCGCCTCCGCCGACCCCGCATCACCGCCTGACGCCCCTCAGCGAAAATCAAACACCACCTTCAGCGCCCCTCGCCGCCCCTTCGCCGCCGCCGTCGCCCAGGCCCGCCGGTGCTCCTCCAGCCGAAACCGGTGGGTTACCAGCCCCCTCAAATCCAGCTTCCCCGCGCGCATCAGCTCATGCACCAACGGATACGTCCCTACCCGCCGGCCGTCCCAGTCTTCTACCTGCCGCCCGTATGCCCCCACCACCGTCAACTCCCGAAACCACAACGGCGTCAAATCCACCCTGCCCCCGTGCCCCGTCCCCAGGAGCACCACCTGGCCCCGCGCCCGCGCCCACTTCAGGCCTTCGTTGATCGACTGCCGCGACCCGAGACACTCAAACACGATGTCATACCCCCCGTCCAGCATCCGATTCCCAAACCGGGACCGCCGCACCCTGCCCTCCCCCCCGCCGGTGGACTCCGCCACCGCCGCAAAACGCCCCGCCGCATCACCCGGCAACGCCAGCCATTTCACCCCCAGCCGCTTCACCCACCCCGCCCCTGCCGCGCCCCGCCCCGCCAGGTCAATCCGCCCCTCGTACCCCACGGCCCGCAAACCCGCCGCCGCCGTCAGCCCGATCGCCCCGCTCCCGTACACCAACACCTGCCGCGCCCCCCGCCAGTCCGACCGCAAAACCGCATGCAGGCTGCACGCCGCCGGGTCCGTTAGCACCAACTCCTCGTCCGAGAGCCCCTCCGGCGCCGCCACGAGCTGGCTCGCGTGCGCCACGAAATACTCACCATACGACCCCCCGGTAACACGGTTGTACCCGATGCTCGTCCCCGCGGGCAGCCCCCACCGGCCCTCCCCGGCCGCCCCGAAGTTCTCACACGCCCCAAACTGCCCCGCGCGGCACGACCGACAAGCCGGCTCAATACCCCGCACCACGCAACTCAGCGTCGGCTCCACGCACACCCGCCGCCCCGCCCAACTCCGCTCCACCGCCGACCCCGCCTCCTCCACCACCCCCACGTTCTCATGCCCCAGCACCATCGGCTGCGAACTATACGCCTGCAAAATCGAGTTCGCCGGCGCCTTCTGCTGCAAAATCGCCAGGTCCGTCCCGCAGATTCCCCCCAGCAATGTCCGCACCCGCACCCATTCCTCCCCCGGCAGCTCCGGCCGGGGAACCTCCGCCAGACGCAACCCATTCAACCGCGTGAACAAACAACCCCGCCACGCCCGCTTCAAAACCCAACACAACCCCCACCCCGCCGGATTCACCTGATACACTAACGCCTTCACCGCCGCCTATTCTATCCGCTCCCCCCGCGCCGCCACAACCCCAACGGCAGCAGCGCCGCCCGAACCGCTCTCGACTCGATCTCGCCTTCGCCGCGCTCCCTGCCTGACATGACCCGCACCCCCTGCCCGCCATTCTATCGCTCCTCGCCCCCGACTGCCGGCCTTTCCCCTTCTTGTTCTCCTGCTCGCCCGTTCACTTGCTCCCCCGCTCCGCGCTGCCCGCGGGTTCCGGGAACGGGCGGTTGACGCGAGCGCTGCCGGTGGGGTATGGTGCCGGGTGCCGACCGGGCGATGGTCTCCAAAGGTGCCCGGCCTGGGTAATTGTGTAATTGGAGATTGTCGCCATGCTCCCCTTCAGCCTGACCATCTTCAGCGGCGCCTTCCTGCTCTTCCTGGTGCAACCGCTCATCGCCAAGTTCATTCTGCCGTGGTTCGGCGGCGGCCCCGCCGTCTGGACGACCTGCATGTTGTTCTTTCAAGTGCTGTTGCTGGGCGGCTATGCCTACGCGCACCTGAGCATCCGCTGCCTCACGCCCCGCCGCCAGGTCGTCCTGCACCTCGCTTTGCTCGCCGCGGCGCTCCTCCTCCTGCCCATCACCCCGGCCGACCATTGGAAACCCCCCGACGGCGCCTCCCCCATGTCGCGCATCCTGCTCCTGCTGACCGTCTGCCTTGGCGTGCCCTACCTCGTGTTGTCTGCCACGGGGCCGCTCATGCAGGCGTGGTTCAGCGAGGCTCACCCGGGCGCCTCGCCCTACCGGCTTTACGCCCTGTCGAACGCCGGCTCCCTCCTCGCGCTGCTCAGTTATCCGTTCCTCGTCGAGCCGAACTGGGCACGCCACGCCCAGGCCGGCGGCTGGTCCCTCGGCCTGGGCGCGTTCGCCCTGTTGGCCGCGTGGTGCGGCGCGATCGTCTGGAAGCGTGCGCGCCGCGACACCACGCTACGACAGGATAGCCCGCCCGGGCAGACGTCGCTCGAAACCCCCCTGACGCCTTCGCCCTCTGCCGGCCCAACGCTAGGCCGCTGGCGCTGGTTCGCCCTCCCCGCCTGCGCCTCGGTCCTCTTGCTCGCCGTAACCAACAAAATCTGCCAGGACATCGCCGTGATCCCCTTTCTCTGGGTCCTGCCGCTGAGTCTCTACCTCCTCTCCTTCATCGTCAGCTTCGACAGCCCGCGCTGGTACTGGCGACCCCTCTGGCTGCCCCTCCTCACCCTCGCCCTCGCCGCCGTGCTCTGGATGACCACCGGCGCCGCTTTCCACCTGCCCCAGTGGCACTGGCTGGGCGGCATCCGCTCCCTGTTGCAGAAGGGCGGCGATCTGTCGCTGTTCAAAACCATCGGGATTTACCTGGCGACCCTCTTCGTCTGCTGCATGGTCTGCCACGGGGAACTATATCGCCTTCGGCCCGCCGCCCAGCGCCTGACCGGCTATTACCTGTTGATCGCGGCGGGCGGCGCCTTCGGCGGCCTGTTTGTCGCCGTGCTCGCGCCGCTCGTCTTCCGGGACTACTTCGAACTGCACGCCGGCCTGTTCGCGGTGGGCTTGCTGGTGGTCGCGGTCCTGTTTGTGGATCGCCACAGCCCCCTTTACCACGGCCGGCGCGCCTGGGCGTGGCCCCTCCTCGTTCTCGCCCTGCTCGGCCTCGGCGCCGCCCTCTATCGGGACGCCGCCGCCGACGTCCGCGACGCCGTCGAGGTCTCCCGCAGCTTTTACGGCGTGCTGAAAGTGAAGGAATACTACCCCGATGACCCCCAAATGCACCAGTTCCTGTTGCAGCACGGCGGCACGACCCACGGCCTCCAGTTCGTCGCCCCGGACAAACGCGGCCTCCCCACCTCGTACTACACCCCCGCCAGCGGCATCGGCCGAACCCTGGCATATTTCCCCCGCTCAACGAACCGCCGCGTCGGCGTGGTCGGACTCGGCACCGGCACCATCGTGGCCTGGGGCAAGCCCGGCGATACCTTCCGCCTCTACGAAATCAACGACCAGGTCCAACGCCTGGCGCGCAGCCGCTTCTCCTACCTTGACCTCTCGCCCGCGACCGTCGAGGTCGTCTTGGGCGACGCCCGCCTCTCGCTGGAACGCGAACCCAACCAGCGGTTCGACGTCCTCGTCCTCGACGCCTTCAGCAGCGACGCCATCCCCGTCCACCTCTTGACGCGCGAAGCCTTCGAAATCTACCGCCGACATCTGCAACCCGACGGCGTCATCGCCGTCCACATCTCCAATAGATACCTCGATCTCGAGCCGATCGTGATGCGCACCGCCGACCATTTCGGCTGGGGCGCCGCGCGCATCCACAACGATGAGTCGTCCGGCGACGCCGACGAGGCCGAGAACAACGAGGTCTACGCCTCCGATTGGGTCCTGCTCTCGGCCAACCGTGAGTTTCTCTGCCTCGACCCCATCGCCGAGGCCGCCGCCGCCCCGGACCATTACTCGCCCAAGATCAGAATCTGGACCGACGAAGACAGCAATCTTTTTCGCATTCTGGTCCTGGACAAGGATAGCTGGCTGGGCTGGCTGCGCCGCCTTTCCCTGTAGCCTCAGGAAACACACCGTCCGGCAAACACCCCCCGCAAGAAAACCAAGAACAAGGCTTGACCAAAACGCCCGAAATACTATAATACCTATATGTTTTAGGCCATCCAAACGCCAGGAGGCATAAGTGAAGCTCTCAACACGAGTTAGATACGGCGTACGGGCCATGATCGAACTGGCCAAGCAGCCCCCCGGCCAGGCCGTCCCCCTCCGCGTACTCGCCCGCAACCAGACTATCTCGCCCAAGTATCTGGAACAGATGGCCGCCGCCCTGAAGATCGCCGGCCTGATCGAAAGCGTTCGCGGCGCCGAGGGCGGCTATCGTCTGACCCGACCCCCCGAGCACATCACCGTCTGGGACATCTACCGCACCCTCGACGTGGCCGCCGAACCCATCGATTGCCTCAGCCGCGAATGCCAACGCCTGGGACTCTGTGCCGCCAGCGAACTGTGGGGCCGCCTGAGCACGGCCCTCGAGACCATCCTAAAATCCCACAACCTCAAACAACTCGCCGAACGCGAGCAATACCTGCAATTGCTGCACCACCCCGCCGCCCCCGCCGTCAACAAGAGTCTTCGCTAGCTTGGCCGCCCGCGTCCCGCCGGCCCGCCCCGCCGCGCGTCGGACAACGCCGGCACGCCACTGACCAAAGGAAACATTACCATGAACACCAGCGACCGACGCCCCGGCCCTCAAACCCTCGCCATTCACGCCGGACAAACCCCGGACCCCGTTACCGGCGCCCGCGCCGTCCCCATCTACCAGACCACCAGCTACGTGTTCAAGGACGCCGCGCACGCCGCCGACCTCTTTGCCCTCCGCGACTTCGGCAACATCTACACCCGCCTGATGAATCCGACCACCGACGTCTGGGAAAAACGCCTCGCCGCCCTCGAAGGCGGCGCCGCCGCCCTGGGCGCCGCCAGCGGCATGGCCGCCATCTTCCTCGCCCTCCATAACCTCATGGGCGTCGGCGACCACCTCGTCTCCTCCGCCAGCCTCTACGGCGGCACCGACACCCTCTTCCGCTATACCCTCCCCCAGCTCGGCATCCAGACCGCCTTTGTTGAGGATCCTACCCCGGAGAAGATCGCCGCCGCCCTCCGACCCAACACCAAGGCCGTTTTCCTCGAAACCATCGGCAACCCGCGCGGCGACGTGCCCGACCTCGCCGGTATCGCCGCCGCCGCCCACAAGCACGGCATCCCCCTGCTCGTCGATAACACCTTCGCGCCCGTCCTCTGCCGACCCATCGACCATGGCGCCGATGTCGTCATCCACAGTTGCACCAAGTGGATCGGCGGCCACGGCACCAGCATCGGCGGGGCGCTCATCGACGCCGGACGCTTCGACTGGTCCAACGGCAGGTTCCCCGCCTTCACCGAACCCGACCCCAGCTACCACGGCCTGCGCTACTGGCAGACCTTCGGCAACCTCCCCGGCATGGGCAACATCGCCTTCGTCATCAAGGCCCGCGTCCAGGGCATGCGCAACATCGGCCTGTGCCCCAGCCCCTTTAACGCCTTCCTTTTCCTGCAGGGCCTGGAAACCCTGCCCCTGCGGATGCAGCGGCACTGCGAAAACGCCCTGGCCCTCGCCCGACGCCTCCAGGAACATCCCCGCGTCGCCTGGGTTCAGTACACCGGCCTGGAAGACCACCCCACCTACGCCTGGGCGCAGAAGTACCTCCGGGGCGGCTTCGGCGCCGTCCTCGCCTTTGGCATCCGCGGCGGACGCGCCGCCGGCGAAAAATTCATCAACGCCGTCCGCTTGGCCAGCCACCTGGCCAACGTCGGCGACGCCAAAACACTCGTCCTCCACCCCGCCTCCACCTCGCACCAGCAGATGACCGAGCCTCAGCAGCGGGCCGCCGGCGTCCTGCCCGAAATGGTCCGCGTCTCCGTCGGCCTCGAGGACCTCGACGACATCTTCGCCGACCTCGACCAGGCCCTCGCCCGCAGCGCCTAGCCCGGTGCTGCAAGTGGATCGAACGTCATTCCGGACGCCTCGTCCTCGGACGCTCTTGGCGGGGATGGCGGCAGCGGTCTCTTTGTGGCGGCCGAGGAGTTCGTTGGCCCGTTCGGGCGCGTGGGGGCGCGGCGCAAAAGAGGAGAGAGGCGGAGGGATCACTTCAGGAGGGTGTCCTGGGGGAAATCGCTGGGGAGGGTTCCGTCCATGGGGGTCTTGAAGCTGGGCCAGGCGGGTGTAGGGGCGGCGTCCTGGAGGAGATGGGGGGTAATGAACAGGGTCAGGACGGTGTGGCGGACCTGGCTCTGTTCCTTCTTGAACAGCCCGCCCAGGAGAGGAATGTCGCCGAGGATGGGGACCTTGGCGATGCTCTTGGTCATCTCCTGCTGGCGCAGGCCCCCGATGACCAGAGTTTCGCCGTCCCGCACGGTAACGACCGTGGTCGATTCGCGGCTGGTCTGTTCGGGCAGTTGCGCGGCGGAGGTGAAGGTGAAGCTGCCGACCTTGATGTCAACGAGCATGTGGATGAAGTTGTCGGCGAGAAGGGTGGGGACGATCTTGCCCTGGGTGTCGGCGGAGATGTCGCTCTTCTTGACGATGGGGCGGCCCGCCGTGTCATAGCCCTCGTTGAAAAAGTAGTTGAGGGTCTTTCGGATTTGGATCAAGGCTTCCTTGCCGCTGGTGGCCACGGTCCTCGGATTGGCCAGGATCGTGCCCTTGTCGTCCTGGACGAGGGCGTTGAGCCGGATGAAGAACTCGCGGGGCAGTCGGCCGACCCCCTTGTAAAAGGCCTGCCCCGCGCCGGGAAAGGTGGTGATGCCGTTGAAACTGCCGTCGGGCGTGAGATCGCGGATGGCGTTGCCCGTGGGCTGGAAGAGCGCGATGTGTCCGTCGGCGTAGGTCCAGTCCAGCCCGAGGCTGCGGGTGGCTTCGTCGGTGAGTTCCACGGCGAGGAGGTCCACGAGTATCTGGGGTGGGGGGGTATCGATCTTGTCGAGGTCCTGCCGGAGTTCGGCGAGGACGTTGGCGGGACCTTTGAAAAGCATCAGGTTGCGAGAGACGTTCTTGGTCAGATAGGCGCCGTACTTGGTGGGCAAGGACTCGATGGCTTCCTGGACGGTCATGTGCCGCGGGTTGATGGTCACGGTGACGACTGCGGCGGGGTCGGCGGGAGTTTCCGGGGTGGCGGCGACCATGCGGGCGACGGTGGCGGCTTCGGGGACCGACCGTGGCGCTTCCGGCAGTTGGGCCTCGGCGGGCCGGCCTCGTCCGATGGGCGGGCCGTCCTGTTGGCTGGCGGCGGGGTCGATGAGTTCTTCGGGAAGGTCGAGGCGATACACGTCGGGCTGGAGAATGTTGTCCGCTTTGCTGATGATCTTGGCGACGGTGAGGCCGAGGCAGCGACTATCGGGGGACCAGGAGATGGTTTCGATGGCTTCGGCGCGGTCGTCGGTGCCGAGGAGCGTCTGGCGGTCCTGTTCGTCGTCCAGGACCACCAGGTCGATCCGCTGCCGGCTGCGCAGGTCATAAAGGCTCAGGGCCGTCTGCCGTTTCTCGTATTGGGCGTCTGGTCCCCAGTTCCGCACCGTGGACCGTTCGCTCAGGAGCGCGATCTTGGTGCTGTCGTAAGACCATTTAACGGCCAGGAATTCCTCGAACTGGCTGAGCTGGCGGGGTTGGCAGGTGAGGAGGATTTCGTAGGATTGCTGCTGGGGGTCGATGAGGTAGAGGGTGGGGATTTCGTTGCCCTGGATGTCGAACCGCTCGCCGGCGCAGATGATCCAGCGCCCGTCCCAGGACCAGAGGGGCTCTCCGACGTTGAGTTGTTTCTCGGTGACGGGGGAGGCGGCGCGCGTGAGGTTGAGGGGCTGCGTGGCGTCGGGACGGGCGATCCAGACGTCCGAGCGGCCGCTTTCGCGCTCGGTCTGGCTCATGTCCTTGTTAAAGGTGAATGTGACCCAGTCGTCGGCGGGGGACCATTGGGGCGCGCCGGCAAGGAGGGATTCGGCGCCGATGTTGCCGAGTTGGGCGAGATTTCCGCCGTCCGGTTCGGCGGTGACGGCGTCCCAGCCCCCGGGGGCCTGCAGCAGCAGACAGACGCGGGCCGGCGCGGCACTGCTCCAGCGGGCCCGTTTGCCCTCGCCGCGCTCGGGCAGGAAACGCCAGGTCTTCGCCGTGGGAACTTCATAAACCCAGAGCTGCCGCACCCGGGCGACGCCGGGCCGCACCTTATAGATGACGTACCGGTCGTCGTGCGACCAGAAGGGTCCGTCGTCGGGGTCCATGTCGCCTCGGAGATAGGGGGCCGAGATGTTGACGGACTCGTTGCGGCCGAGGTCGTAGATATACACCGCGCCCTGGCTTTCGCTGTCGGCGGCGTTCGCCCATTCGTAGGCGAGAAATCGCCCGCTCCACGACCACTCGGCGAACATGGCGTGCCCCACGCGCGAAACGGGGCGATCCTCCGACCCGTCGGGTCGGAGGATGAACAACTGGGAAAGCGCGCTGCCGGGAATGGCGCGGACACAGGCGATCCATTGGCCGTGCCAGGCCCACGCGGCGGCGCGGGACTGCCCGTCGTTGGTCAGCGCGGTGAGTTGAGCGCCGCCCGCGAGGTATTCCGCGCGGGCCGCCGGACCAAGCGGCAAGGCGCTCTGCAGGGCGCAGGCGATAGCCGACAACCACGCGAAACGCAACTTCCAGGCCATCTTGTTCACCTATCGCACCTCCCAGCTTCCTCGCCTGTCCGCACCTGGCGGCAGGCGGAAACACGTGTTGAGGTTCGCCGCCCTGCCACGCCGGCGCCCAGCGGGGAAACACTATATCGCGGTGGCCGCCGGCGGGCAATATCTAAATGCCGGAGGCGAACGGGGGGCTCTCGTGCAGCGCCCCCGCCCCCCAATGGCCGAAAATCATCAACCGGTGCTGCGAGCAGGACAAGAAGGTGCGCTCCTGCGGCCGGGTAACAGCGCCCCTAAACCGCCTCAAAACCAAGACTTATGCCTTTCGGCGGTCGTACTGACCACTTTGTGCTTGTCTTGCTGTCCGCCATCCTGTATCATTCATGCCTGTTCAGATCGGCACTGTTTCTGAGAAAGGTCGGCAACCAAAGTTACAGCCCAAATGGGAAATCCCAGCTAATTATGACGGCGTGGCAATTTGGCGGACCTGGCGATTCTTGCGCCCCAGTGGCTGCAAGGCCCGGATAGTTAAAGGAGTCAGCGGCTAGCGCAGGCGCGGGAACCTATTCGGGAAATTTCACCAGGGCCAGGCGTCAGTGCTCGTATGGATGGGCAGGGGTAATCAGGAGGACGGGAAATGATGGCGCGCAGAGCAGGAATCGTCGGCATCGTGGTCCTGGCTTGGTCGGCGCTGGCGTGGGCGGGCACGTATGGCGGCGGGGCGGGTACGGAGGCGTCCCCGTACCAGATCGGAAGCGCAGCCAACTGGGGGGAATTCATGAACACCCCGGGCGACTGGTATAAGCGTTTCATTCTGACGACGAATTTGGATTTTGGCGGGGCAACCCTGACGCCGGTGGGGGTTGATGGGAATTATCCATTCACGGGCGTCTTTAATGGCCAGGGCCATGTCATCCGCAACGCGGCCATTAATAAACCAAGCGCTGATTATGTCGGCTTGTTTGGTTATCTGGGCTCCGGCGGGCAGATCAAGAACCTGGGCGTGGAGGAGGTGGCCATTACCGGCAAGGCGTTTGTCGGCGGCCTGGTGGGGTATCAAAATGGCTCATCATCACGCATCGAAAATTGTTACGCCACGGGTACGATCAACGGCACTTCCTATGTCGGCGGCCTGGTGGGAGATAATCAATATGGTACCATTACGTCCAGTCACGCCACGGGTGCGGTCAGCGGCAATAATGGTGTCGGCGGCCTCGTGGGCCGGTTGGATGGAGGGACAGTGACGTCCTGTTACGCCACGGGGGTGGTCAGCGGCACAGGAAATTGCGTCGGCGGCCTGGTGGGGTATAATACGTCTGGTACGATCACGTCCAGTTACGCCACGGGGGCCGTTAGCGGCACTGCTTACGTCGGGGGCCTGGTGGGGGATGATTCTTATGGTACGATCACGTCGTGTTACGCCACGGGGACGGTGAACGGCTCAGGCGAGCGTGTCGGCGGCCTGGTGGGGGATGATTCTTATGGTACGATCACGTCGTGTTACGCCACGGGGACGGTCAACGGCACAGGGGGGCAGGTCGGCGGCCTGGTGGGGTATAATGGTGGTTCTGGTACGATCACGTCCTGTTACGCCACGGGCGCGGTCACCGGCACGTATTCTGTCGGCGGCCTGGTGGGGAATAATAATTATGGTACCATCACGTCGTGTTACGCCACGGGCGCGGTCGGGACAGGGCAGTATGTCGGCGGCCTCGTGGGGGAGAATTTTCAGGGTACCATCACGTCCAGTTACACCACGGGTGCCGTCAGCGGCCACTATTGTGTCGGCGGCCTGGTGGGGTATAATTATTATGGTACGATCACGTCCTGTTACGCCACGGGCGCGGTCACCGGGACAGGGCAGTATGTCGGCGGCCTGGTGGGGGCTAATTCGTCTGGCACGATCACGGGCAGTTTCTGGGACAGGGATACTAGCGGCCAAAGCACCAGTGCCGGGGGCGAGGGTAAGACCACGGTCGAAATGAAGACCCTGGCCACCTTTACCGCTGCGGGCTGGAATATTTCCGCTGTTTACAACGTTCCCTCGGTTTGGAAAATGCCGATCGGTGATTACCCGCGTCTGGCGTGGGAGGATTTGCCCGCTTTTTTAGTGCTGAGCAATGCCCCGGAGAGCCTCTCGGCGGGAACCGGCGAAACAAGTCAATTCAGCTTTGCTATTGCCCGCAGAGAAGCCGGCGGTGTTACTTCCTGGACGGTCGCGGCGGATGGGGCATGTCCCTGGATAAGCAGCATCGCTCCTGCCTCCGGCACGTCCAGCTCGCCGGAGGACACGACCACCGTATGCGTCACCGTGGACGCCGGGCAGTTGGAACCGGGGGCCTATCCCATTCGCCTGTTGGTCAATGATGGGTATATCCTCTACGAAGTGTCCCTGCCTATGAACGTGTTTGATCGTGTCGATCAGGAAGAGCTTATGCTCCTCGCCTCCTATTGGCTGATGACCGGCTGCGACGCCAGCCAGCCCTGCAGCCAGGCGGACTGGTATATTGACGGCGTAATAAACCTGCTCGATTTCAGGCAGTTGGCTCTGAGCTGGCTGGGCGAAGAAATGCTTCTCGACAGGCCGGGAATTCAGGAATGCTTCGAAAGCGGAACCTTCAGCGACCTGCCGTGGCAGCAGGGCGGCAATGCCGGCTGGACGATTGTCTCCGAGGACGCGTATGAGGGCGTCTATGCCGCCCAATCGGGAACCATCACCAATTTCCAGACGAGCAGCCTTTCCCTGGCCATTGATCCCAACGAAGGCAGCCTGGTTGACACCATCAGCTTCGCCCGTAAGGTTTCCAGTGAAACCGACTATGATTACCTGCGGTTCAGTATTGACGGCGTCGAACAGAACAAATGGTGCGGCGAGTTGGACTGGGCCGTGCAGACGTTTACCTTCGCGCCCGGCCCGCATACCTTCAAGTGGTCTTACACCAAAGACGGGTCTGTAAGCAGCGGCGCCGACCGGGCCTGGATCGACGCGGTATCCATATATAAACAGCCGTAACCGCAACGGCGCGGGGGGAAAAACGGGGGCGTTCTACTTTTTTGGGAGGAAGAAAATGGACATTCCTCTTCTCTGCCCTCCCTGCGCCGCCCGCCCCGGCGCCGAGCGGCTCAGGCGGCAGGGGGTTTGCGCCGAGGACGGCCGGCGGGAATGGCGGCGGCGGTCTTTTTGTGCCGGCCGAGCAGTTCGTCGGCCTGTTCGAGCGTGGCGGGGGGCCAGGCGCCCTCCTGTTGCAGCTTACGCAGCAGGTCGAGCTGTTTCATGCTGATGATCGTGCGGCATTTGGGGAACCGGCCGCAGCCGAGGAACGGGCCGCGCTTGCTCTGCCGGATCACCAGCTCGCCCTCGCACTTGTAGCAGCGCACCCCGCAGGGCGCCGCCGGAGGTTTGGGTGGTAGAGGCTGGCCCTGTTTATCCAGCCGGACGATGGTCTTGCAGTCCGGATAGGCCGAGCAGCCCAGGAAGCTGCCGAAGCGGCCCCGGCGGAGGAACATCTCCTTGCCGCACTGGGGGCACTTAAACTCGGTGGGCTCGGGCTGAACCATCTTGCCCTGCCGGTCGCAGGGACAGGCAAAATTGCAGGTGGGGTAGGTGGAGCAGGAAAGGAAACGCCCGTTCTTGCCGAAGCGATAGACCAGGGGGCTATGGCACTTGGGGCAGGCGTATTCGGAGGGCTGAACCTCGGCCTTGGCGTGCTGCATGTTCTCGTGGGCCAGGTCAAGGGTCTCCTTGAAAGGGCCGTAGAAGTCGCGGAGAACCTCGGCCCAATCGCACTGCCCCTCTTCAATCTCGTCGAGTTGCTCTTCCATGTGGCTGGTGAAGGCAACGTCCATGATGCGGGGGAAGTGTTCGGTGAGTTTGTCGGTGACGACCATGCCCAGGTCGGTGGGTTGGAACTTGCGGTCGGTTTGTTCGACGTAGCCGCGCTCCTGGATCGTGGAGATGATGGCGGCATAGGTGCTGGGCCGGCCGATGCCCTTGGCTTCCAGGGTCTTGACCAGCGAGGCTTCGCCGTACCGCGGCGGGGGGATGGTGAAGTGCTGCGAGGGCTGTAGGTGCAAGGCCCAGACGGGCTGGCCGGCTTGCAGGGCGGGGAGGATCTGGTCGTCCGTGGAGACGCCGGCGACCTTCATGAAGCCGTCAAAGAGCAGTTTGCGCCCGCTGGTCTTGAAGACGGCCTGCCCGAGGGGGGTATCGGCGGAGACGGTGAGCGTCGTAACCAGCCAGCGGGCGGGGTTCATCTGGCAGCCGACAAAGCGGGCCCAGATCAGTTCGTACAGTCTGAACAATCGGTCGTCAAGGTCGGCGCGGACCCGATCGGGGCTGAGGCGAACGTCGGTGGGGCGGATGGCTTCATGGGCCTCCTGGGCGGCCTTGTTCGAGGAACCGTACTGGCGTGGCTTGTCGGGGACATAGTCGGGACCATAGGAGTCCTGGATGTACCGGCGGACCTCGGCGAGGGCCTCGGGGGCGATGTGGGTGCTGTCGGTCCGCATGTAGGTGATCAGGCCCACGCTGCCCAGGCCTTTGATTTCGACACCTTCATAGAGCTGCTGGGCCAGGCGCATCGTGGCGGCCGCCGAGAAGCGGAGGCGATTGGCGGCCTGTTGTTGCAGCGTTGAGGTGATGAAGGGTGCGGGGGGGAAAGATTGGGCGGGTTTCGTTTGCACGCCGGCGACGGCGAAGGAAGCGTTCTGGAGGGCCTCCAGAACCCGACCGGTGTCAGCTTGATTGTTGGGTCGGAAGGGTTGGCCGGCAAACGTGGACAGGCAGGCTTCCAGGCACTGGCGCTCGGTGAGCCACCGGAGCTTATCGGCGGCGGCGGGGGCGTTCTCGCCCGACGAAGCGAGGAAGGCTTGCCATTGCTGGGCGAGATCGGGTCGATCCGCGGTGGCAAAGAGGCCCGTGATGCGCCAGTATTCCTCGGGTTTGAAGGCCAGGATCTCGCGTTCGCGGTCCACGATGAGCCTGACGGCGACGGACTGGACCCGGCCGGCGGACAGGCCCCGGGCAACCTTCCTCCAGAGCAGGGGACTGATTTCGTAACCCACGATGCGGTCCAGAATGCGGCGGGCCTGCTGGGCGTTGACCTTGTCCATGTCGAGAGCATGTGGTTGGGCGAAGGCTTGCTGGATGGCGCTCTTGGTGATGGCGTTGAAGACGACGCGGCGGGTCCGGTTGGCGTCGATGTCGAGTGCCTGGGCGAGGTGCCAGGCGATGGCCTCGCCTTCGCGGTCAAGGTCGGTGGCGAGAAAGACGGTGGAGGCCTGGTCGGCGGCCTTTTTTAGGGAGGCGACGGTTTTGCGGCGGGCGGGTATTATTTCATAAGTTGGTTTGAATTCGTCATTTACGTCAACGGACAGTGAGCGACTGGGCAGGTCTCGGACGTGTCCCATGCTGGCCAGGACGGAGAAACCTGGGCCGAGGTAGTGGCGAATGGTTTTGGCTTTGGCTGGTGACTCGACGATGACGAGATTGGCGGCGTCGTTGGGGGTTTTCTGTTTGGCCATGATCAGGTAAAGTTTTTATTTATAATGGTTTGTGGATTATTCGAGTTTTTCCGGGCGGCCGCGTTGGTGGGCTTGGCGGCTGGGCCGGGGCGTCATAGTGTATCGGCCGGTGGGGGGATGCAAGGCAAAAATAAAGGCCTGGCTGGTTGGTCCGGGTGGGATGGGGCGAGGGGTGGGCGGCCCAAGATTTCGTTTTTTGGGCGTTTTTTTGCGTTTTTTTGATTTTTTTTGGCGGAAAGTGAGCGCGTTTTGGCGAAAAGTGGGCGCGTTTTGATAGAAAGTGGGCGCGTTTTGACGCGAATCGAGGTGATTTTGGCGAGTTTTTGGGGTACCAATGGAGGGGGCTATTCGATGGGACGAGGCAGGTCCGGAGGCGGAGTCGGAGGCGCGGGACAGGCGAAGGGAGCAGACGGCGATGGCGGCGGGCAGAGGGGAAGGACCGATGGGGCAGGCAGGGCGGCAGGGCGGGTCGAGCGGTGATGGCGCGTGAACGGCGTGGCGGGGCGGGGTGAGGATAAGGAACGACGAGAGGAGACAGGCGGTGAATACAGACAAGGCGAAGAGTCTGGCGGAGATGCTATCGGTTCTATGTCCGGGACCGTTGGAAGAGGGCCAACTGGGATGGTTTCGAGAGACCGGGGAGGCGCGCGACGAGCATCTGGAGCGGCGCGGGGTGCTGGCGGACTACCTTGGGGCCGGCGTGCCGGACAAGATTCTGTTCATAGGGCATCCGGGGTCGGGGAAGTCGACGGAGCTGGTGAAGTTTCAGGAGGAGCATAGGGATAAGTGGGCGTTTGTGGGGTTTTCGGTGGTCAAGGAGGCGCAGTTAAGCCAGGTGTCGGTGGAGGCGTTGCTGATACTGGTGGTGGAGGTGGTTCAGCGGACGATGAAGGAGTGGGGATGCACTCTGGATGAGAAGACAGTCAAGAGTGTGTATGAGTGGTTTGCGGAGACGTTCGAAATCCGAGAAGACCAATTGGCAGCCAGCCTGGAGAGTGGAGGTGGTGTGGATGCGCAGTCAACGTGGTGGTCGAAGCTTCTTGGGGTGGGCGCGTACATGAAGGCGGATTTGAAGGCCGGGGGTAGCTTGTTGCATCGGAAGGTGGCGAAAGACCGGCGGCGGTTGGGGGAGTTGGCGGGGCGGTGCCACATGCTGGTGAGGGAGGCGAATCTGGCGGTGCGAAAGAGGTTCGAGGGGGCGCGTGAGATGGTGCTGATCATAGAGGACCTGGACAAGGCGACGATCGGCGCGGCGGAGGAGGTGTTCATTGAGAATCCGGCGCCGCTGGCGGAATTGCCGTGCCGGGCGATATTCACGGCGCCGATATCGTTGATTTCGAACCCATTGGCGGCGCGGCTGGACGCTCTGTTCCGGCGGGTGCAATTGCCGATGATCAAGGTGTGGGAGCGGAATGGCAAGCCATGCGAGAAAGGGATCGAGACGATCAAGGGGATTCTGTACGAGCGAGTGGAGAAGGGGCTGGTGGAGGACGGGGCGGTAGAGGAGGCGATCAAGAAGACCGGGGGGGTGTTACGGCACTTCTTCGAGGTGATGGTGACGGCGACGCAGAAGGCTAGGGGGGCGTGCGAAAAGGGCGAGCGAGGGGAGGAGCGCATCAACGAAGGGGACGTGCGTTACGGGCTGGACCAGCTCAAGCAGAAGCTGGTGCGGCAGTTGGGTCCGGTGGGTTTGCCCAAGAAATATGACCCGTATGAGGTGACGGTGGAGAAGATGATCGAGCGTCTGCGGTTCGCGCGCCTGCGGGAGTTGAAGGGCAAGCAGCGGCAGGTGGAGTCGGACCCGGTGAACATGCTGCTGCTGGAATGCCATGCGTTGCTGGAGTACAACGGGAAGGGTTGGCACCTGGTGCATCCGCTGGTGGCAGAGCATCTGGAAGAGGGGTAATGGAGAAGCGCGGGCAGGTAGAGATTGGGGCGGATGAGTGGGAACGGCTGAGGGAGAGCCTGAGGCGGTGGACAGGGTGGGTGAGCGTGGCGGTGGCGCCTGGTCCGGCGGGGGGAGAGGTGTTGAGCGAGCGTCTTATGGGGGCGTTGGGGGTTGAGAAGACAAAGGTGAAGGTGGTGAAGGGGGAGAGGTCCGCGGAG
>Ga0315295_10000611_pt1 | contig 30836 bp, 27 predicted proteins | sample YL17G14_0_MG_FD_204453 | JGI IMG/M metagenome (GOLD analysis project Ga0315295, IMG submission 204453) | Sediment microbial communities from Yellowstone Lake, YNP, Wyoming, USA - YL17G14_0 | ecosystem: Environmental > Aquatic > Freshwater > Lake > Sediment | place: USA: Wyoming | collected... | reverse complement strand
CTGTGAGCTGTGCAGTGTTCACGGCCAAAGGTTTTTCGAGGAGAACATGCTTCCCTGCCTTCAGTGCCGCAAGGGCCATAGGGGCGTGCAGGTTGTGTCTTGTCGCAATGAGTACTGCGGTGACAGTGGGATCATTCAGGACCTGCTCGTAGTCGGTTGTTGCATAAGAAGCACCAAATTGCGTTGCCGTCATGAGCGCGTTATGCCCCGTACGGCTCACCACCGCTCGCAGCTCGTATCGATCGGAGAGGGCCAACAGGTTCGGGAGGTGAACCTCCTTCGCGAATGCTCCGGCACCTACAACGGCCAATCCCACCTTTCCAGGGTCGGGGTGACACGTCGATTTGGTCGCAACAACCCGACTTGGGGTTCCATCAGCCTGAGGATCAGGATAGGAGAGAATGATCATGAGCGGCTTCTGTGCCCCGGTCTTCAAGTTTTCATAAGCCCCAGTCGCGTGCTCAATAGGACACATTTCGGAAATGAGAGGAGCAACATTGACCTGCTTGCCTACCAGCAGGTTGAGATAGGAGGCCATGTTACGATTTTCGGTCCAACGAACGTAAGCTACAGGATAATCTAACCCCTGTTCTTCGTAGACATTGTCATACCGACCGGGACCATAAGACGTCGATATGAAGAAGTCCAGTTCTTTCCTGTAGAAATCTTCTCGGTCGAGATTCAGCCCGACATCACCTACGAGCACAACACGCCCTTTCTTGCGACACATTTTGAAGGCCATGGAGATGATGGCGTTTGAAGAAGAGGCAGCTGTGATGATGACGCCATCTGCACCGGTCCCATCGGTCAGGCGGGAAACCTGTTCAAAGTTCTCATCACTCTCTGGAACGACACCATAATTCAGACCAAGATTCTGAGCCATTTTCACACGTTCATTCTGAGGATCAGTGCCAATGACGTGACATCCGTTTGCCTTAAGGATCTGGCAGGTGAGCTGTCCCAGGATGCCGAGTCCGATTACCACGAACGTTTCTCCCAATGTCGGCTGTGCTCGTCGCACGCCTTGCAGAGCGATCGCCCCGAGGGTGACCGTGCTAGCGGTTAAGAGATCAAGAGCTTCGGGAATTGGGACTGCAAGGTTCCGCGGGACACGAATGATCTCTGCATGATGGGCCCACTGCGAGCCTGCACAGGCCACGCGATCACGCGGGGATAGGTCTGTTATCCCCTCGCCAGCTGCCATGACAGCACCCGACGCCGAGTATCCGATCGGTGCTCCTGACGTCAGGTTCCCTTTTACAAGGGACGTTGTGCGTGTGAGTCCCTGCGCGGCCACCATCTCCAAGACCTTTTTGACTTTTTCGGGTTGCTTCATGGCACGCTTCCACAACGGCAATCCGCTTGATCTAATACCTGCCATTTCTGTCCCGATCGAAATGCACGAGTACTTGACTCGGACAAGGACTGTGCCAGGCTCAACCTGAGGGGCAGGGACTTCTTCAACCACCGTCTGACCTTGTTTAAGGAGTACCTGCTTCAACTATGGGCTCCTGAACTGATATTTGAAGACGTGATGCATCCGAAAAAAAATCGAGCAAAACTGAAAACCCTGGGATACGCATGTCCAGCCCATCTCCTCTAATAATAAGGTACCGTTCCAAACCGACACCATCTTCGTGGCACTCTTCTTCTCAACAACAGTGAGTTATTTCTGGGTGCAGAGCAGATGTGAGTTGTTGTCTCAGGTGTTTATTTTCTCCATACTAATCCACTCTAGTAGGAGTGAAATGAGAACTCCCAGGAATAGTGCAGTAATACCTGCGAAGGCGATATTAAAGACCTTCCTTGGTTTGACTGGTTTCTTCGGAACTATCGGTTCCATAGAAATCTCGAAGCCCTTCAATAATCTTAGTTCGTTATCTATGTCCACTAACCTCTGTCTGAGGGTGATGATTTCCGTGTCAAGTCCGATAGGATTGAATCCGACCTGTTTATGCCTATCCTCCCTGATCTGCCGAACGACAGTGTTCCGCAGCACCTCGATATCAGCTATCTTTGCCTGAATCTCATCCTTCAAGTGGGTCAGACTCTGTTTCCTAAGGAAGACCCGCTGGTTGATGTAAGGATTCTGGTTGATAAACTTCACGATTCCATCTGTCAACTTACGCGTTAGGGTTGGAGAATACATATCGATGGTTATTTCAATGATGTTCTCGACGGTCTGTTCCTTTGATGGTGATGTCGCTTTCAGTTTCGCAATACCGATTGTGCTTTTTTCATCTAAGCCGAGGGCTTCTGCGAGATCAGCGGTCCTTTTCTCTTTTCTCAAGCCATCAAGCTCATCAATCGTCTTTATCACCTCGTAAATAAAAATCGCAGGCTCTTTTGGTGATACCGTGGAACCTCTCACTATAAAACTGCTCAGGTACACAGGGGGCGTGGAACCTCTCACTATGAAACTGCTTCGGTACACAGGGGGCATAACGTAGCTTATCACCGCAGCTAGTGCAACGGCAAAAACAAAGAAGAGCGTGATCAAACGTCGTCTCTTTTTGAGCATCAGGGAGAAATCCCGCACACTTATCTCACCGGGATGATCTGTCATTTAGGTCTCCTATTCTCGATTTCTGCAGATCCGCGTTCAACAATGGTCCCATGAGGTGAGTCAAATGACCACAAAACTATTGATAAATGTCTCCCGATCATGGCGTTCGTGGCCTCACAGAGAGGAATTACCTGCCCCTTCAGCATTATGAGGATGCCTCATGAGGCGGGAGTCTCAAGCTCTATTTTGCTTTCAGAGCATCGATTTGTCAAGACACACTGCGCTCCCAGGGTTCTGTCATGAGTCCTGACGGGAATTCCTGGAGACGAGATGCGGACATACCGGCTCCGTGTCTTTCTCAGCAAGGGAAACAAGGACTCCCACTATTCTTGTGGCTGCATGACCATCCCAGAGATCGGGGATCTTTCCGGGCAGAACTCTCCCTTGAAAGACATCTCTCGCTGCTTGCAGAATTCTCTGTCTGTCATTCCCGACGAGAACGTTTGTCCCCACTTCACAGGTTATGGGCCGTTCTGTATTGTATCTCAAGGTGATATAAGAAATGCCCAGTGCAGTCGTCTCCTCTTGCAAGTCCCCACTGTCGGTGAGAACCATTCTGGCGTTCATCATGAGATGAAGAAATTCGAGGTAACCTAATGGCTCTGTTATCCGGATACCCCGAATGGTTTCATCAGTGGTGAGGAAGTGCTGAAGACCGAACTGCTCGGACATCTTGCGAGTCCGTGGGTGAATAAGGAAAATGATCGGTATGTCCCGAGCAATCTCCTGCAAGGCCTCAAAAAAATACCCCTCAGAGTGACCTTATCGTCAACGTTTGATGGCCTGTGAAGGGTGAGGGTTGCATATCCCTTTGCCTCCGAGTCTGACTTTGTATAATAAGATGCCGGGCTTCAAGGGTCTCTGACCCTTTTGCGTAGTTCAATATCAATCATGACTGGATAGCCAATAACTCAAATTGATGATAACGTAAGCTGCAAAGGGAATGTTGTATATTGTTTCTTCTCTGCAGTAAAATTGTCAAGCAACATGGGCACAATCGAGGGTTATCGAATCAAGGAATACAAGGGCATGGTTCGAGGTATCATCGTGAGGGCCCCCAACGATTGCCCAGGGAATTTTTGGGAGGACTCAAGAAGATCATTGGAGGAAGGATTGGAGCATATACCGAGATATGCGAACAGGCACGGCAGCAAGCCTACGACTTGCTGGTACTGCACGCGAAGGAAATAGGGGCGAATGCTATTGTAGGCCTTCGGTACGACGCATCTGAAGTGGTCAGTAAAGGCTCTGCTACCGAGGTTCTGTGTTATGGTACTGCTGTCGTCAGCGAATCAGAGAAATAGAAAAATAAACTGTCCAACAAGTCACTCAGAAGACTGCTTCACAGGAGCTGAGTTCACTGTTCTAAACTGGACAACTGGAGGGTGTGCAGATGGCACCGAAGAAGACGCGAACAGAGGTTGACGGACTGGATAAGGTTATTGCCGAGGCCCGGCGCAACCGAGAGCTTCGGGAGAAGACCTATCGGGAACGGGCGCTCAAGATTTTCCCTTGGATCTGTGCGCGGTGCGGGCGAGAATTCACAGGCAAGAGACTTCGTGAGCTCACGGTCCATCACAAAGACCACAACCATGATAACAATCCGCCTGACGGCAGCAACTGGGAGCTGCTGTGCCTCTACTGTCATGACAATGAGCACTCGCGATATCTGGATGCGGAATGGTATGACGGACCAACGCCGGGTGACGAGCGGGAGCCACCTTCTACTTACATGCCCTTTGCTGGTCTCGATGCCTTACTGAAGAACAAAAAGTAGCTTATCAGGTTTGAGATCGACAAAAGCGTCCAATCGACACCTAATCTACCTGACAATTACATCGAGAGCGACCTTGTTTCGCGCGAGGAAATTAACTGCCCCATGGGTCCTCGTTATCGTACTGGGAATTCCGCTGGACAGGGTTTTTATCAACGCTGAAGAACGTACGCTTGAGGAGCCCTTGGGGGACAAGTTCCGCGATTACCGAGAGCGCATTTTCAGATGGATCTGCACGAGGGAGCGTCCAATGTGGTGACACTGAAGGCATAACACACGGAAATACTACTTCCTTAAGAAGTTGATCACTTCTGACCATGCAGATTCCGCTGCCGTTTTGTTGTAGCCAATGGTTCCGAAATCTTTTTTCATCTCAGCCGGTAAGTCAGAGTTATCAAAACAGTGATGGGCATTGTCGTAGACCCGAATGATAACTTTATGGGGTTTGGATAGCTTCCCGAAGAGCTTCTCACAATCGCTGAACGGTGCGATATTATCGATCGCGCCAACCAGGACTAGGACAGGAACCTCCGAATCCCATCTCTGCATGTAAAAGCAGGAGGGATAGTATGCAACAACAGCGTCAATAGGCGCCGGTTCCCGGCTGTCGGTGTGTCCTATCGCCAGTAGCGCACCCGCACCGCCCCACGACCACCCCAGAACGTTTATAGCCCCCTGCTTGACAAAGGGTTTTTGCCGCAGATGCTCGGCCGCAATGCGGATATCGCCGGCTACCTCCTCAGGTGGCACTTCAGGCCAGCAAGTGGAAACGTTTCTCGCTGCCAAGTAGTTGACGCGTAAGGTGACGAACCCTGACTCAACGAGAAGACTCTGCACGCGATCATATCGTGCCTTCATAAACTTTGAATCAAACCCATTACAGCCCGAAACCAGCATGACGGCTGGAAAAAGTCCCTGGCCCTCCGGCTTCTCCAGACAGTAGTGCTTTGAGAGGCGCTTTCGGTGTTCAACGTTATCAGTGGCGGAACTCCCAATAGGAATCGAGAGCGCAATGAGACAGGACAAGACAAATCGGAAAATCGTTGCCATTATGTTCCTCCTTTTCCGGCGGCTCCGCGGTAGGAATCCGGTCCACTGAGAAAATACGTGTCAAGACCACGGAAGATCTCGGTAAGCCCCTCTCCTATTTCGTTTTTCCACCATGTTTGTAGAAATCGAACAAGAGTTTTAGTGTAATCTCCTTACTCACCTCAATCTGTTGCTTTATCATCGTCTTCCAGGTATTTTGGAGGTTCGTGATCCCTTCGGTGAAGGCCTTTGTCGAATTGAGCATCGTGGTGAACCATAAGCTGAAGAGGGTGAAGCCTTGCTGAGAGCCTGGCATGGTGCCAATCTTCTTCATCGCCTCGATCCAGTTATCCGTCAGTTCCCTCTGAGAACTGAGCAATTTGTCCAGGAAGTCCTTCTGCGACTCCAACCATGTGTTATAAAACTCAGGTGTCTTTTCCATGATCTGCCTCCTTGTTCAAAAGAGATTTTTTCCATGAAAGAAGTTTCGTCCTTTTTATTTCCTAACCCGACTGTCTGAAGATGTCCAGGAAACCCTTCGCGATCTCCCTGCTCATTTCGATATGTTTCTCATTGTTGGTCTTCTATAATTTCTGCAGTGCCCTCCCGCCTTCTGTGACCTAAATTTAGAGCTAACCCCCACTTATACCGGGGAAAGTTGAAAAGCTATGCAGCAGTATTTGAAGGACAGTTTAGCACACACAGCAAGGGAATGTAAGTATCACGTGGCAACGAGGCGACGGAAGGTCATTACCTTTGGGCGAGGGGGGTACTACGTGAGTACTGTGGGAGTTATGAGTGGTGCTGTCCTGAAAGCCAGCACCACTTGTTGTTTCGTGAGATATCTACTATCTCCTCCAGCCTGCCCAGAGGGGGAATCCGTTCTCATCTCTGAGCTTCAGAATCGCATCGCCTTTCTTTACCTCTGAGGCGATAATGGTCGGATTTCCCGCGAACATCACCCTCGATCCCTTCACTTCGATCTGGTCTCCCTGAACGATCTTCGTATCGAGCCTTTCGATGTACCAGCCCGGGCCGAGATGGACGTCGATGGTCTCCTTATCCGTCTTGAGCTTCAGATGGATGCCGTAGTTCATGCCCCTCGTCGGGGTTATCTTGTCGACGGACACCACCGTGCCCGAGAGGGTTTCAACGGTAGCAGGGTTGAACATCCTCTGGTAATTCGTGCCCATGCCCCAGCCGCCGCTTCCGCGCCAACCCCGCCATGGCTGTGCGAAGGAGAGAGTGGTGACGGAGAGAAGCAAAAGGGCAGCACATACACTGACAATTATTTTGGTTCTCATACGTACCTCCTTAGTCTTTTGTTGTTCATCATGAGAGAATATGGATTGTCTCCACTTCCTGCCTGATCTTATTATAATGAAGAGGCATCATTCATGCCATTTAAAAAATTTGCATGATACAAAAGGTTATTCTGCTTTTTTTAATTCAGACCTGCAATCTTTGCACAAAAAAATGCAAAGTTTGCAGGAAGGAGTCTGTCCTTACGCTCTGCAATTTTGTTACACTTTTACATGTCGATCATAAAGGTCGAGGGTCTCACGAAAAGGTTCGGATCATTCACAGCTGTGACTGATGTCTCCTTCGAGGTGGGGGAGGGCACCATTTTCGGTTTTCTTGGCCCCAATGGAGCTGGTAAAACGACGACTATCAACATCCTCTGTACACTGCTCGCACCTACATCAGGGAAGGCCTCCATCAATGGCTTTGACTGCATGAGAGAGCCTTCAGGGGTGAGGAAGTCCATTGGCATCGTTTTTCAGGACTCCACACTTGACAAGGAACTTACGGCCTATGAGAATCTTATGTTCCATGCCTATCTCTATGACCTCAAAAAAAGTGATCGGAGGGAGAGGATCTTTGATGTCCTCCGATTCGTCGGTCTCTATGAGAGGAAGGATGACTTGGTGAAGAAGTTCTCAGGGGGCATGAAGAGGAGGCTCGAGGTGGCGAGGGGTCTTATCCACAGACCAAAGGTATTATTCCTTGACGAACCGACCCTGGGCTTGGACCCGCAAACGAGAACCAACCTCTGGGAATTCATTGTTGAGCTGCCCCAAAAACATAAGGTCACGGTTTTCATGACGACCCATTATATGGAAGAGGCGGAGGTATGCGACAGGATCGCGATCATCGACCACGGCAGGATTATCACCATGGGGACCCCTGAAGAGCTGAAGAAGACCGTCGGGGGAGACGTGATCTATATAAAAACAACGGACAATAGGCATGCAAAGGAGGAGATAGAGAAGATGTTCGCCCTCGAGGTTTCAGAAAAGGATGGCGAACTCTTCCTGACTTCCCTTAGAGGCGATACGTGCATCCCTGAAATCATCAGGAGGATCGGGGAGACTGTCCTCTCCGTGAGGCTCCAGAGGCCGACCTTGAACGATGTCTTCCTGAAGATGACGGGAAAGGAGATCCGTCGCGAGGAAGCCTCTTCTGGGGATACGGTCAAAGAGGCTATCCGTTCATACAGGAGGAGATTTGGTAGAGGTTAATGCGGTCTATGTCCTGGTTGCCAGGGAATTGAAAAAATTCGTCAGGGAAAAGAGCAGGCTTGTTTCGACAATCGCCCGGCCCGTCATATGGCTCTTCCTCGTCGGCGGCGGTATGTCGAGGCTCGTCTCCCCAGATATGGGCATCTCCTATATGCAGTTCATCTTTCCCGGTATCCTTGGCATGACGGTCCTCTTCAGCTCCATATTCTCCTCCATCTCGATCATCTGGGACAAGGAGTTCGGACTCATGAAGGAGATCCTTGTTGCTCCGGTATCAAGGTTCTCCATTGTGATTGGGAAGGCCCTGAGCGGCACGGTCATCTCCGTCATCCAGGCGGTCATTGTCCTCGCACTGTTTCCGTTCCTGGGGATCAAGCTTGGTGTCCTCTCGATCGCAGAGACTATTGCCATGTGTGCGCTCCTCTCCTTCTGCATCTCTTCCCTCGGTATCGTTGTCGCCACTTTCTATGAGAGTTTTGAAAGCTTCAGCGTCATCATGAACTTCATCGTGATGCCCATGTTCTTCCTTTCGGGAGCGATGTATCCGGTGAAGATGCTCCCTGACATCCTTAAGGTCTTCACAAAGCTGAACCCCCTGACCTATGGAGTCGATGCCCTGAAACATGCGATATTCAGAGATGGCAGGGTTACGGACTTTTCGATCATGACGGACATTGGGGTACTGATTGCCTCCTCCCTCCTCTTCGTAGTGATCGCAGGAATCGTGTTCGAGAGGAAAAAGTAACAGGCCAACAACTTCTAAAAACCAAGAGAATTGACTCGGCTATAGGAACGATCTGGCTATGCATGGTATCGCCAAGGGTAGGGTAACTATACTTTGTACGTCCGTATACCTAAATGTTGGTGCGCCGGGGATAAATCGGTATGGAGTTGAGAATGAAAGAGTCTCACCGACACTTCAATGTATCGCCGATAAAGGCTTTTCGGGACATCCGCCATGTCTCTGTCGATAAAGTTTTTGCAACTGGCGGTGTAATTGCGGAATCGAGGTGGGACGCCCGCCTGTCCTGCAATGCTTTCTGCTGCGGTTAACGTAATGTGGGAACAGGAACCATTAAGAATATTCCTGTAAACCTGGGAGGAGGCAGAGGGTTATGAGTTTGAAAAATGTTCGTATAAGGGTAGAGAGGAAAAAAAAGATTGGGGTTGTTCTTCTCAATAAACCTGAGACTAAGAATATCCTCGACACGAGTACACTTCAGGAACTCGCAGATACCCTGAAAATTCTCGGGAGTGAACGAGAGATAAGAGTTATAATTATCACGAGCGATAGAGATTTCAGCGCCGGTGCCGACATCAAAGAAATGAGAGGAAAGAGCATGGAAGAAGCCGGTGCCTTTTCGAGGCTCGGCCATAGTGTATGCAATAAGATCGAACATATGGAAAAGCCTGTGATTGCAGCGGTGAAGGGGTATGCCCTGGGCGGAGGGTGCGAGATAGCCATGGCTTGTGATATTAGAATTGCAGGTAAGAGTGCGAGATTCGGGCAGCCCGAAATAAACCTCGGTCTCATTTCTGGTTTCGGTGCAACTCAGCGCCTCACCAGGCTGGTGGGTGCGGGAAAGGCAATGGAGATGATCCTGACAGGGAAGATTATCGAGGCAGGTGAAGCTGAATCTATTGGGCTCGTCAACAAAGTAGTGAGGGATGAGGCTCTTTTAGATGAGGCAGAGGAGATTGCATTGACTATTGCACAAAAAAGCCCTGTAGCGGTCAAATTGGCGAAGAGGTTGATATATGCCAGTCTCGATATAGAGAGGGGGTTGGAAAGGGAGATTGTGTTATTCTCGGAATGCTTCGCGCACTGTGATTCTATTGAGGGTATGAACGCCTTCCTGGAGAAGAGGATCCCAAGGTTCGAGGGTTCCTGAACAAAAGAGATTACCTTTCCGAGTATAGTTCATACATGATATCAATGTGCTTCCACATCAAACCTGCGGGCGTCTTGAAAAGCTCTACAGATAATAAGGATTCCCGCAATGTATAATCTTTGCCATGAACCACCATGACCCGGGTGATACATCGCAGAGCTACAGAGAAAGACAGAACCTGAGCGCCATCAACATATCCATAGGGTCGCAGAAGGCCTGGGAGGGTGTCCGCGCTCTCGATCCTCATGAAACATGTGCGAGGGCCGTGGTATCTTTCGATACCCGAACAAGGGAGTATAGTCTCAAATCCTTCGGGGCCGAGTTTCACATCTCTCTTGACAACAGGATTGTCTCAAGCTTAGACACTCAAGGCATGATACTCCTTGGCAGGCCCGAGTACTTCTTTGATCTCTCAGTTCTATGGTATCTGATCACTGCTAAGGAAATACCCCTCTCAGGTCGACTCATGAAGCCGGTTCACATGAAGGGGGGACAGATATTCGCGCGAGGGACCCATATCCTCCCCCTCGGGGAATTGGCCGAAAAGTACGGAACCAACAAGGTTGCCTTTCTCCAACGCGGCAGGGAATTCGGCGGAAAGGAGATAGATTCTGCAGATGCTGCACTGAGGATTTCTGCTTTTCCTAAAGTACCCGTTGTTCTCTCCCTGTGGCTCGCCGACGAAGAGTTTCCTTCAAGGGCAGACCTGATGTTTGATTCTACCTGCGATAAGCAGCTCCCAACGGACGTGATCTGGTCCATTGCTACGATGACTGTCCTCATGATGCTCTAACGAGCACTCAGACGTTGGGGGGAATATCAACAGGCAATGAGTTCACCATATCGATCCTCGTCTTTCCGACAGCTCCTCGATGATTCGCGCATTCCTTATGAAGTCTTCCAGTTTTTCTCTCATTTCTGCCCCTTACTGTATGATCCCGGAACTATGAGGACTCTGCAACCCTCTTTTTTGTAAGCCGCTTGTCCCTTTGTTAACAGGCTTTGGTCAGTTGAAGAAGAACCGATTTCAGGTGAATTGCGTGTGAGAACATTATAATGATAGAATATTATACATAAGTTCCGAGAGGAGACTTGATGAGAGAAAATGATATCCCTCATGGGCTGACCTTTGATGACATATTGCTCCTGCCCGCTAAATCGGATATCCTTCCAAAGGATGTTGACACCCGCACACAGCTCACAACATCGATCACGATCAATATCCCCCTCGTAAGTGCTGCGATGGACACAGTCACTGAGGCATCGATGGCCATCGCAATAGCGCGGGAAGGCGGTATTGGAATCATCCACAGGGCAATGTCGCCCGAGAGGCAGTCGACGGAAGTAGATAAGGTGAAGAAATCGGAGAGCGGGATGATCATCGATCCCATCACGATCTCTCCTGGTGCACCGATTGCTGATGCCATGGGGCTGATGGAAAAATACAAGATCTCAGGGGTCCCCGTTACCGTCGAAGGGAAGCTCATAGGGATCCTCACTAATAGGGATTTGAGATTTGAAACTAAACTCTCGAAGAAGGTCCTGGATGTGATGACGAAGGATAAACTCATCACTGCACCTGTCGGTACGAACCTCGAGACGGCAAAAGAGCTTCTGCACAAGTACAAGATAGAGAAGCTACCGATCGTAGACAGGGATTTCACCCTCAAGGGGCTCATCACGATCAAGGACATTGAGAAGAGGAGGAAATACCCCAACGCCTGCAAGGACGCTATGGGGAGGCTCCGCGTCGGCGCAGCAATTGGCGTAGGCGAAGAGGCGATGCAATGCGCCGAACTGCTCATCAAGGCAGGGGTGGACGTGATCGTTATCGATACCGCTCATGGCCATACAAAGGCCGTAATAGAGACATTGACGGAGATCAAGAAGAGGTTTGACATTGATGTCATAACAGGAAACTTGGCGACTGCCGAAGGGGTCAGAGACCTCATCAAGGCGGGGGCGAATTCCATAAAGGTGGGTATTGGTCCAGGTTCGATCTGTACCACGAGGATTGTGGCAGGAGCTGGTGTCCCCCAGATAACTGCTATCATGGATTGTGCAAAGGCAGCAAAAAAATTCAATATCCCGATCATCGCTGATGGAGGAATAAAGTATTCGGGTGATATCACGAAAGCCCTCGCAGCAGGGGCCCATTCGGTGATGATCGGGAGCCTTTTCGCAGGCACCGATGAATCACCTGGTGAGATGGTGCTTTACCAGGGCAGGAGTTACAAGGTATACAGGGGTATGGGTTCCATAGGGGCAATGGAACAGGGAGCGAGGGATCGTTACATGCAGGAAGGGATCGAGGCGAAGAAGCTCGTGCCAGAGGGCGTTGAGGGGAGGGTCCCTTCTAAGGGTCCCTTGTCACAGAGCGTCCATCAGCTAGTCGGGGGGCTCCGTGCAGGGATGGGGTATTGCGGGTGCAGGGACCTTCCGGAACTGAGGAAGAAAGCCCGCTTCATCAGGATCACAAGCGCAGGACTCAGGGAGAGCCACGTCCATGATGTCATCATCACAAAAGAGGCCCCGAACTACGGGATAGAGCAGTAAAGACGGTCAGAAGTTAAAAGAAAAAACTTACGTCTTTGCTGTGTTATGACTTTTAACTTTTAACTCATTAGCATCATTAGCATGAAAAATGCCGACAGGATCCTCGTTCTCGACTTCGGTTCACAATATACCCAACTTATCGCCCGCAGGATAAGGGAGAACAAGGTTTATTCGGAGATCTTTCCCTTCAATGCCACCATTGAGAAGATAAATGGGTTCGGCCCGAAGGGGATTATCCTCTCGGGAGGCCCTTCGAGTGTCTATGACGGCAACGCCCCTGTTCCTGACCACGAAATCTTCAGGCTTTGGATACCGGTACTTGGCATATGTTACGGCATGCAGCTTATGTCTGATTCACTCGGGGGAAAGGTCGGGAAGGCACTGAGACGGGAATACGGCAGGGCCGAACTGATCGTGGACAATGACGAAGACCTCCTCTGGGGGATATCCCAAAGGACAAAGGTATGGATGAGCCATGGCGATAGGATTGAGAGGCTGCCTCCGGGATTCTCAGTAATAGGCCACACCGTCAATTCGCCGATCGCAGCAATGGCAGATAAGGCACGTGGCTTCTATGCCCTCCAGTTCCACCCTGAGGTGGTCCATACCGACGAGGGATCGAGGATACTCCACAACTTCATCTTTCACATCTGCTGTTGCAAACCTACCTGGGAGATGTCATCGTTCATCGAATGGTCTGTTTCCGAGATACGCGAAAGCGCAAGGGACAAAAGGGTGATATGTGCCCTGAGCGGCGGTGTCGACTCGTCGGTGGCCGCCATTCTTGTCCACAAGGCTATAGGTGACAACCTCACCTGCATCTTTGTCGATAATGGACTTTTAAGAAAGGGAGAGGCAGAGAAGGTGAAAAAGACCTTTCAGGAACACTTTCACATCCCTCTCATTTATGTGGATGCGGGAGGACGTTTTCTCGGGAAACTGAACAGAGTAACTGATCCTGAACAGAAGCGGAAGATTATTGGGAACGAATTCATCTCGGTCTTTGAAGAGGAGGCGAGCAAGATAAGGGGCGCCGAGTTCCTTGCCCAGGGGACGCTTTACCCTGATGTAATCGAGAGTGTCTCCTTTAAGGGACCCTCAGCGGTGATCAAGAGCCACCACAATGTCGGTGGCCTTCCTGAGGTAATGAAGCTGAACCTCATTGAGCCCCTGAGGGAACTATTTAAGGACGAAGTGAGAATGCTGGGAGAGGAGTTGGAACTTCCTGAAGAGATCTGTTGGAGGCATCCCTTCCCTGGTCCGGGACTCGCCATCAGGTGCATCGGAGAGGTCACGGAGGAGAGGCTTTGGATACTCAGGGAGGCTGATTCGATTGTGCTCGAGGAAGTGAAGGCTGCAGGGCTCTACAGGGAGTTATGGCAGGCATTTGCGGTGCTCCTTCCGGTAAAGAGCGTAGGGGTGATGGGTGACGAGAGGACGTATGAGCATGTGGTTGCCGTAAGAGCAGTCACCAGTCGTGACGGGATGACTGCAGACTGGGCGAAGGTCCCTCATGAGGTGATCGAGAGGATCTCCAACAGGATCATCAACGAGGTGAAGGGAGTCAACAGGGTTGTCTATGACATCACCTCGAAGCCGCCTGGAACGATCGAGTGGGAATAACACCTCATGGATCAATAGAAAGTTAAGGATCGGTCGGTGATATAGAATGGATATCGAGACCTATCTCAGGGAAAAGAAGGAGCTTATCGACAGCTTCATACACACCTATTTCGGTGCACCCATTGCACCAGATATCCTCTGTGATACCATGACATATTCTCTCTTCGCGGGAGGGAAAAGGATCAGGCCGATCCTCGCCATCGCCTCATACGAGGCATGCGGGGGGAACGGGAAAGAGATTGTCCCCTTTGCCTCGGCCCTCGAATTCATTCACACGTATTCCCTCATCCATGACGACCTCCCCGCGATGGATAATGACGACCTCAGGCGTGGAAAACCGACAAACCATAAGGTCTTTGGGGAAGGTATGGCAATCCTCGCCGGCGATGCCCTGCTCACTGAAGCCTTCTATATCCTTTCAAATTACAGGCATCGCTCACCGCATATCTCACCTCAATCTATGCTATCACTTATCCGAGAGATTGCAATGGCTGCCGGGACGCACGGAATGGTGGGCGGCCAGGCCCAAGACCTCTTATCAGAAAATACGAAGCCCGATGCTGATACGCTCTCCTTCATCCACAATCATAAGACCTCTGCCCTTATCACCGCCTCTGTTCGTATAGGCGGCATCCTCTCGAATTGCGGAGACGAGATTTTGGCAAAGCTCACCCATTATGGTCTGTCTGTTGGACTCGCCTTCCAGATCGTTGATGACGTCCTCGATATGGAGGGGAAAACAGAATTACTCGGTAAGACGGCAGGTTCTGATAAAAGGAAGGAGAAGATGACCTTTCCAGTCCTTTACGGGATTGACCATTCCCTGAAGAAGGCGGGGGGTCTTGTGCACAGTGCCATTAATGTTTTACAATCATTCACTGAAAAGGCAGATCCGTTGAGGGAAATCGCACTGTACATTCTCAGGAGGAGGAATTGATGGTCATAGAGCATATTGCATCACCTGACGATCTGAAGAGGCTCCCGAGAGAGACCCTCCATGCTCTTGCAAAGGAGCTGAGGCAGATCATCATCTCACAGGTTTCTTCCCAAGGCGGCCATCTCGCATCGAATCTCGGCGTGATCGAACTCACCATCGCCCTCCATTACGTTCTTAATACCCCGACCGACAAGATCATATGGGACGTGGGACACCAATCATACTCTCACAAACTCCTCACTGGGAGGTACAAAAGCTTTTCGACCCTTAGGAAATATAAAGGTTTATCGGGATTTCCGAAAAGAGAAGAGAGCCCCTATGATGTCTTTGGTACGGGACACAGCTCCACATCGATTTCGGCTGCCCTCGGGATGGCAGAGGCAAGAGACCTGAAGGGTGAACGTTATAAGGTGATTGCAGTTATCGGTGATGGCGCAATGACTTCCGGCCTCGCCTTCGAAGGGCTGAACCACGCAGGCCAGCTGAAAAGGGACCTCATCGTCATCCTGAACGACAACGAGATGTCTATCTCCCAGAATGTGGGAGCCCTCTCGAACTACCTCACAAGGATTCTCACAGGGGATACCTTCAGGAGGTTCAAGAGGGACACGAAGTACTTTATCGAACACATACCGAAGTTTGGTGCCCCTGTCTCGAAGATGGCGGAGCGTGCAGAAGAGATGCTGAAGGGATTCTTCCTGCCTGGTATCATTTTCGAAGAACTCGGTTTTGATTACGTAGGGCCTATCGACGGTCATAACATCGAGATCCTTATAGAGACCTTCAGGAGGGTGAAGGATGCGGGCGTGCCCATACTCCTCCATGTGATTACAAAAAAAGGAAAGGGGTATAAATTCTCGGAAAAGGACCCATGCGTATTCCATGGAATCGGGCCTTTCGATATGCAGACCGGGATATGCACCTCTGACACCTCATGCCCTACCTACAGCGAGGTCTTCGGTAAGGCACTGACTGAGCTTGCAGAGAAGGACCGCAGGATCATCGCAATCTCTGCAGCGATGCGCGAGGGCACAGGATTGGACTACTTTGCCGAGAAGCATCCTGAAAGGTTCTACGATGTCGGCATCGCGGAGCCTCATGCCGTAACCTTTGCCGCAGGCCTTGCGAGCCAGGGACTTAGGCCCTTTGTCGCCATCTATTCAACTTTTCTCCAGAGGGCGTACGATGAGATCATCCATGACGTTTGTCTCCAAAATCTCCCGGTCGTATTCGCCATAGACAGGGCAGGCATAGTGGGGGAAGACGGCGCAACTCATCAGGGTGTATTCGACATCTCCTATCTGAGACATATCCCTAATCTCCTCTTTATGGCCCCGAAGGACGGAGAGGAGCTAAGGGCGATGCTCCGCCTCGCTCTTCGTCACAATGGTCCTTCGGCCATCCGTTACCCAAGGGGAAGGGTGCTTCAGTTCATCAAAAATGAAATGGACAGCACAGACCTGGAAATCGGAAAGGCGGAGGTTCTCGAACTCGGTGATGAGATCGCGATCATCGCGGCGGGGAATACGGTCCGGTCTGCGTTAAATGCTGCGAAGCGTCTCAGGAATGAGGGCATACAGCCTTATGTCATCAATGCACGGTTTCTCAAGCCCCTCGATGAGGAACTGATTCTCATGATCGCAGAGAGGACGAAGAAGATTGTGACTGTTGAGGAGAATATCCTTGCAGGAGGCTTCGGTTCTGCTGTTCTCGAATGCCTGAACAAAGCAGGGATTGCAGACGTGATAGTAAAGAGGATCGGGGTAGAGGACGAATTTGTCGAGCACGGCTTACAGTCTATCCTCAGAAAGAAGTATGGCATTGATGAAGAGGGGATTTACGGTATCGTAAAGGCCTGCTTCGCCACTTCCCCTACCTTTTATTAAAGGTCTCCATTTCGATCTTCTTTCCTTTTTATGAGTTCCCTTTTTGAGGGGAAGGAAATATACCTCCCCTCTTCACGGACACACTGAGCTCGCTCAAAATCCCTTTCACCACCCCTTGAGCAAAGGGGGTAAAGAAGAACTTTTTACTGAATGGCTATCCTCAAGTCATTGATTTTTTCGAAAAAAGGATTTTAATATAGGCAAAAGTGAAGGATCGCCTTGACAAGGTCATGTACGAAAAGGGGATGGTGAAAAGCCGTGAGCGGGCTAAGGCCCTGATCATGGAGGGAAGGGTCTTCGTCGAAGACAAGCCTGTTACAAAGGCGGGCACGATGGTTATTCCCAGTGCCAGAATTGAGGTAAAGGGTGAGGAATTGCCCTATGTAAGCCGTGGAGGGCTTAAACTCGAGGCTGCTCTCGCCCATTTCGGAATAGACCTTACGGATAAGATTGTGATGGATGTCGGTTCCTCAACGGGAGGGTTTACTGACTGCATGCTTCAAAGGGGTGCCGGAAAAGTGTACTGCATCGATGTGGGATACGGACAGCTCTCATGGCCCCTCAGGAAGGACCCGAGAGTGATCCTCCATGAACGGACGAACATCCGGTACCTCGGGAAGGAAAAGGTCAGTGAGGTCATCGGGTTTGCCACTGTTGATGTCTCTTTCATCTCCCTTAAGCATGTGTTATCAAAGGTGGCAGAGTTTGTGAAGAAGGGAGGAGAAATCCTCTCTCTTGTGAAACCACAGTTCGAAGTCGGCAGAGGAGAGGTCGGCAAGGGGGGCATCGTGCGGGAAGAAGGCAAAAGGCTGGTGGTAGTAGATTCGATCAAAACCTTTGCGGAAGGGAAAGGGCTGAGGTCTTTGGGGATCTTCCAGTCCCCCATTCCGGGCCAAAAGGGGAATATCGAATACTTCCTCTTCTTAAGGAAGGAATAATGGAAGAGACGAAGCTCCTTGCACTGGACCTCTCGATCGCTTCGACTGACGTGATCGAACTCCTGATCTACGACCCCCCTGATCAGGAAATCTTCCATGATATCCTCTCATCCAACCGGCAGCGTCATGAGATATTGAAGCTCCTCCTCTCCATGCCTGGAGTGCCCGAGGAGGTCAGGGAAGAGGCAGGGAAGATCCTCAGGCTCCCTATAAGGCTTTTGGAGAAGTCTACTCAAAAGGAGCAGTTAGAACACATCAGGAAGGTGAGTATTCTGCAGAAGATCCAGCGTCTCAGTGTCGGCGAAAAAATTTCCCTTGCCATGAAAGGCGGAAGAGAAGTCCGGTCAGTACTCTCTAAAGATCCTAACAGAGAGGTAGTTGTCACGGTGCTCAAAAACCCAAAGATCACCGAGACAGAGGTAGAGATGTTCGCCCATTCCCGTAACATCTCTGAGGATGTGCTAAGGCAGATCTCAAAAAACAGGGAATGGATGAAGAACTACCAGATTGCCCTCGCGATGGTCAATAACCCGAAGACACCGCCAGGTGTCGGATCATCACTTGTGGCAAAGCTCCGTACAAAGGATGTCGCTGCGTTGGAAAAGAACAAGAACGTACCTATTGCGGTCCGTGCAATTGCCAAGAGGCTGCTCCACACGAGGATCCCCAAGTAATGGAAGACTATTATAAAATACTGGGGGTCTCTTCTGATGCATCAGAGAGCGATATCAAGAGCGCCTTCAGGTCCCTTGTGAAGCAGTATCATCCCGACAGCCAGTTTGCGAAAGAGAATCCGGAGGAAGCTGAGGAGATCTTTCTCAAGATCCACGAGGCCTATGAGACACTATACGATAGCAACAAAAGGGCAGAGTATGATCGGATACGCTGGAGGAAAAAGGAAAAGTCGCTGAGTGAGCATACTTCTGAAGAGAGGGCGAGGGCTTTCTATCTTAAAGGGAGGGAGGCATACAAGCAAGGAGAATTCGAGAGGGCTTCCGGATTTTTCAGGTATGCGGTTGAGATAGAACCTGTGAGCGCCCTTTTCTGCTCCTGGCTTGGCTTATCCCTCTCGAAACAAAAAGGCGCACTCCATGAAGCCAGGAAATGGTGCGAAAAGGCAGTCGCCCTGAATCCAACGAATACCGACTATCTTGTGAACCTTGCCCTGATTTACCGTGAGGCAGGGCTGAAATTCCTTTCGCAGAAATATATCGTCAAGGCCCTTGAAATAGACCCTTTCCACAAGAGGGCACATTTCTGGGCAGAGAAAATGACAGAAATAGACGATTCTTTCCTTGGGAAGATCAAGTCCTTGCTCCGCATCAGATGGTGATCTTGCAAGAGGCGATCAGACTTCTTTTATAATACCAATAATTATAATGGAGAAGGCCCCCGAAACGATCAACAAGACTACCTGGAACAAGGTACTCAACTTCATCGCCCTGAACGATGAACTTGAGCCCTATCTCCTCATCGACAGAGATGTGATCAGGGAAAAGGTATCAACCATCGGCAGGAATATCAAGAACGCAAAGGTCTTCTATGCAGTGAAGGCGAATCCTGACAGGGAGGTCCTTTCGTTCCTGAACAGTCTTGGCACCGGATTTGAGATCGCTTCAGAAGGAGAGCTCCAGATCCTTGCCTCCCTTGGGGTAGCGCCGGAACGGATTATCACGAGCAACCCCATTAAGACCTTGATTTTCTTGAATCAGGCAGTTGCCTATGGAATACGGTACTTCGCTTATGATTCCCTTGCAGAGATCGATAAGCTTGTACGGTATGCCCCTGGATGCAATGTGTATGTGAGATTATCCGTTCCGAACGAGGGCAGCGAATGGCCTTTGAGCAAGAAATTTGGCGTGGAGCTCGATGATGCGGTTGATCTCCTTGTCTTAGCAAAAGACAGAGGGCTTAATCCTGTAGGTGTTACCTTCCATGTGGGTTCTCAATGCCACAACGTGTATAACTGGCATGTAGCAATCGAGAAGGCAAAGGAGCTCTGGGAATTAGTCGAACAAAGAGGGATACAACTGAGAATGCTCAATATAGGCGGTGGGTATCCCATCCGCTATACAAAGAACGTGATCGATGTGCCGACAATTGAGAAGAAGGTGAACGGACTGATTTCCCTGAGATTACCGAAAGATGTCGAGATATTCATTGAGCCTGGCAGGGCCGTGGTCGGTGATGCAGGTGTTTTTGTTTCTACTGTGGTGGGGAAGGCGAAGAGGGGTGACGAGGATTGGCTCTATATCGATGTAGGCGTCTTTAATGGCCTGATGGAGAGCATCGGAGGGATCAAATACACTTATCTTGTGGGGAGCAAGAGCGAACCAAAGAGGTGGACAATCGCCGGCCCGAGCTGCGACAGCTTCGACGTCATCGACAGGGATGTCATGCTCCCGGAGCCGGAGATCGGCAACCGCATCCTAATACTCTCAAGCGGTGCATATACAATCTCCTATGCCTCTGAATTCAACGGCTTCTCGATCCCGAAGACTATTATGATATAGCGGTGAACGGTGTCAGGCCCCTGGTCCGGACTAGTCTGAAGAGGCATTCCAAAGATATACTCAGGGGCAAAACAGGAAAATGTATGTGATTCGTTGCTTCCTCGAGCTGACACTCATTACCGCGACTTAACCTACATGTTATAAAAGAGGACATGGCAGACATCCCTCAAAGCCTTTATAAGGCGATGAAACGGCAATCATCCAGCGTGCAAGGTCATACCTCACCTGAGGTGTGGTCATGCAGTCAGGCTTGGAACGCGGCTTACGATACTTCAAGGTATCGCCGATAAAGGCTTTTCGGGACATCCGCCATGTACATGTCGATAAAGTTTTTGTAACTGGCGAGTGAATGCAATAGGAGGATTCCATGATCAAATTTATCGAGAAGGACCCATACGCCCCGATCCAGTATAGCTATGAAGTGGAGCACGTACTCTTCAAAGGTAGAAGCCCGTTCCAGGAGATCATGGTCATCGAGAACCCCTTCTTTGGCAAAATACTCATCCTTGACGGTGTAGTCCAGATCACGGAAAGGGATGAGTTCTTCTACCACGAGATGCTCACCCATATAGTGATGCATGCTCATCCCCATCCGAAGAATGTAATCGTCATCGGCGGCGGTGACGGAGGGGTGGTGAGGGAGGTTCTCAAACACAACACCGTAGAGAGAGTCTATTTTGTCGAGATCGATGAAGAAGTAATAAGGGTCTCAAAGCAGTTCTTCCCTGCAGTAGCGTGCCAAGTGAATGACCCCAGGGTGAGTATAAAATGCATGGACGGTGCAGAGTACATAAAGGAGAGGAACGGTGACATTGACGTCGTCATCGTCGACTCAACCGATATCGTAGGATTTGCGAAGAGTCTCTTCACTGTGGAGTTCTTTAAGTCTGTCAAGAAGTCTCTCACCGATGAAGGTATGTTTGTCACCCTCTCCGAATCCCTCCATTTCCACAAGGACATAGTCATAGAAGTACAGGAGGCGATGCGTCTCATCTTCCCGATCGTCGACCTCTACACTGCTCCCCTCGTTACCTATGCAGGGAACTGGTGGACATTTTCGGCAGCCTCAAAGAAACTCGACCTCCGGCAGCTGAGGAGGGGATTCTCGATAGAAACAAAATATTATAGTGAGGAGATCCATGAGCAGGCATTCCTGCCGCCAAAGTTTTACGAGAAACTGATGAAGAGAGAACTGAAATGGTAATACAATGTGCAGCTTGACACGTGACGACCTTACCTGTTATTTTAATTTAGCACTCTCTCAAGCAGAGTGCTAAACCAGTATATTAACTCAATGTTGAACGAACGAGTGCATCGGGTGCTGAGGGCAGTGGTCGATAGCTACATATCAAACCCGGACCCTGTGGGTTCAAGGTATGTGACAAGGCAGTATGCCTTCAATCTCTCGCCGGCGACAATCAGAAACATCATGGCAGACCTCGTGGAGATGGGTTACCTCCATCAGCCTCATACCTCAGCAGGCCGTGTCCCCACAGACAAGGGATACCGTTTTTATGTGGATTCACTGATCAGGGAGGGCATGAGGGAAACCAGTGGTGATGTTGAACTCATCAGGTGTCTCGAACCCATTAAGAGCGACTTTGATATACTCCTTGAAGAGACAACAAAGACTCTCTCGAAGCTTTCCCATTACCTCAGCATTGCACTGCCCCCGAAAGCTGAAAAATCAACCCTGAGAAGGATCAATCTCGTAAAATACAGGGAGAATCAGGTGGCTGCGTTCCTTCTTACCGAAGAGGGCATTATAAAGAATAAGATCATCCAGACCGATTCGGACATGAGCCAGCGTGATTTGAACAGGGTAAACGATTACCTCAACAGTGAGTTCGCAGACCATGAGATCAGCGAGATACGTTCTAAGCTCGTATGCGACCTCTACAAGGAAAAGGCCCTATGCGACTCGCTCATATCGAGGGCAATCGCGATCTTCAGGGAGGCGATCTTTTTCACTTACAGTACCGTATTCATCTCAGGTCTCTCCGAGGTCCTGGGTCTTCCGGATTTCTCTGACATTGAAAGGATCAAGGAGATCTCAAAGGCCATTGAAGACAAGCACCTGATGATTAAACTCCTCGACTCCCTCTCCGAGACGGAAGGGATGAAGATCGTAATAGGCTCAGAAAATTCTGCCTCCGAGTTGCAGAAGCTGAGCATGGTTGTGTCCACTTATAAGGAAGGCGAAAAGATAATTGGCATGATCGGAGTAATTGGGCCGACGAGGATGAACTACATGAAGGCGATTACCTTTGTTGATACCACCGCAAAATACATCACCAGGGTCCTCACTGAAGAAGCGGAAAGGTCCTCGAAGAGGTGAGGGTGTTCGTCCGATAGGAAAACGGGAGGAACTGTGGAAGACAGAGAAGCGATAGAGAAAAAAGGGGAAGGGATTGCGGAAACCGCTGAACATGTGGAAAAGGAAGAAATATCCCCTTTGGAGGCGGAGCTTGCGGAAATGAAGGACCGTTACCTCAGACTCTATGCGGAGTTCGAAAACTACAAGAAGAGGGTCAAAAAGGAGAAGGAGGATCTCGTTAAATGCGGCAATGAAGACCTGATGTGCGAAATCCTTCCAGTGATTGACAATCTTGAGACGGCCTTGCAGCATTCTGCCGACGGACCCTCCGAGGGCCTCGTAAAAGGTGTTGAGATGACCTTCAGGGAGTTGCTCAGGGTACTTGGGAAATTCGGCCTCTCCCCCATTTCCGCACTCGGGAAACCCTTTGACCCTTCGATACACCACGCTATGTCAATGATCGAGAGGCCCGATGTGGATGAAAAAACAGTGGTAGAGGAGTTCAGGAAGGGGTACATGTTCGGCGACAAGGTGTTGAGGCCCTCATTGGTGGTGGTCTCAAAGTAATCGCAGGAAGAACCCGGGGTGGAACTACATTCACATTAAAGGATTAAAGGAGGATTAGGTATGGGAAAGACGATCGGAATCGATCTTGGTACAACAAATTCAGTCGTTGCAGTCGTTCAGGGTGGAGAGCCTGTAGTGATACCTAACCAGGAGGGGACCAGGACAACCCCTTCTGTCGTCGCTTTCACCGAGAAAGGTGAGCGTCTAGTGGGACAGATAGCGAAAAGGCAGTCGATCACAAATCCCGAAAACACCATTTTCTCGATAAAGAGGCTGATGGGGAGAAGGTACAACACAAAACAGGTGGAACATGCGAGGAAACGCCTCCCATACAAAATTGTCGAGGCTTCCAACGGCGATGCCCATGTGGAGATAAGAGGGAAAAAGTACTCACCACCCGAGATCTCTGCTATGATACTTCTGAAACTGAAGCAGGCTGCTGAGGACTACCTCGGAGAACCGGTCACCGAGGCGGTGATCACCGTCCCTGCCTATTTCGATGACAGCCAGAGGCAGGCGACGAAGGATGCAGGAAAGATCGCGGGGCTCAACGTTCTCAGGATCATCAATGAACCGACCGCAGCATCCCTTGCCTACGGCATGGATAAAAAGAAAGAGGAGAAGATATGCGTCTACGATCTCGGCGGCGGTACTTTCGACATCTCCGTCCTCGAGATTGGTGAAGGGGTCATAGAGGTGAAGTCCACAAACGGAGACACCTACCTTGGTGGCGACGACTTCGACATCAGGGTTATGGACTGGCTTGTTGATGAGTTCAAGAAGGATCAGGGCATCGACCTGAGGCAGGACAGGATGGCGCTTCAGAGGCTGAAAGAGGCAGCAGAGAGGGCGAAGATCGAACTCTCGACAGCGATGGAGACGGAGATTAACCTTCCCTTTGTCACTGCGGATGCGACAGGTCCGAAGCACCTCCTCATGAAACTCTCGCGTGCAAAACTCGATCAACTGACAGGCGACCTCATCGAAAAAACAATAGAACCCTGCAAACTGGCACTCTCCGATGCGAACCTCTCGCCAGGAAACATCGATGAAGTCATCCTCGTCGGAGGACAAACACGCACACCGAAGGTCCAGCAGGTAGTCCAGTCCTTCTATGGAAAGGAACCAAACAGGACAGTGAACCCTGATGAGGTTGTCGCTGTCGGCGCTGCTATCCAGGCAGCCGTGCTGAAGGGTGAAGTGAAGGAGGTGCTCCTCCTCGATGTGACACCCCTTTCCCTCGGCATCGAGACACTCGGAGGCATCTTCACGAAGATCATCGAGAGGAATACAACGATACCGACGAAAAAGAGCCAGATCTTCTCAACAGCCTCCGACAACCAGCCCGCAGTCACCATCAAGGTGCATCAGGGAGAGAGGGAGATGGCGGCCGACAACAAGCTTCTTGGCGTTTTTGAGCTTATTGGTATTCCACTGGCTCCCAGGGGTGTACCACAGGTAGAGGTCACCTTCGACATTGATGCAAACGGCATCCTCCATGTCTCTGCAAAAGACCTTGGTACCGGGAAGGAGCAATCGATCCGGATCACCGCGTCGAGCGGTCTCTCTGATGAGGAGATCAAGAGAATGATGCGCGATGCTGAGTCACATGCGGATGACGACAGGAAAAAGAAGCAGCTTGCAGAGGCAAGGAATGAAGCCGACACCCTTGTGTATAGCATCGAGAACTCCCTCAAGGAATATGGCGACAGGCTTACAGAATCGGAAAAGAAGGAGATCGAGGAGGCTCTCGAAAGGTGCAAGAAGGTGAAGGAGACGAGCACAGATACCTCGGACATCAAGGCAGCCGTCGAAAGCCTTACAAAGGCGTCCCACAGGATCGCAGAGCATGTATACAAGGCAGCAGGAGCACATGCAGGTGCTGGCACAGGGGCCGATGCAGGCGGGAAGGCAAAGGGGCCTGAGGAGGAAGTGGTCGAAGCGGAATTCGATGAAGTTGACAAGAAGGAGAAATGAGGGACTATTACGAGATACTTGGCGTCCCTCGCGACGCTACCGAGGCCGATCTCAAGAAGGCCTTCAGAGGGCTCGCACTCAAGTATCACCCTGACAGGAACCTTGGCAACAAGGAGGCTGAGGAGAAGTTTAAAGAAATCAACGAGGCTTACTCTGTTTTGAGTGATCCCGAGAAAAGGTCCCATTATGATCGGTTCGGAACAGCAGGAGCAGCAGGAACAGGATTCGGAGGATTCGGTCCAGGTTTCGGGGACATCTTCGAAGATATATTTGGGGACTTTTTCGGAACATTTGCCGGCCAGCGGAGGGTAAGGCCTGCCAAAGGAAATGACCTCAGGTACGACCTCGACATCACTCTTGAGGAGTCCGCCTTCGGCGTCCAGAAGGAGATCGAGGTGCCTAGGTGGGAGCAGTGTGATTTCTGTAACGGTTTGGGTTCAAAGCCCGGCAAAGGCCCGGTAACCTGTTCTCAGTGCAAGGGGACCGGCAATATCCGGTTTCAGCAGGGATTCTTCAGCGTCTCAAAAACCTGTGGAACCTGTAACGGCACAGGAAAAGTCATCACAGACCCTTGTACCACATGCAAGGGCAATGGAAGGGTAAAGAAGGTCCGGAAGATCTTTGTAAAGGTACCGCCAGGTGTTGATGCAGGTTCGAAACTGAGGATGTCCGGTGAGGGAGAATTGGGGACTCTTGGAGGACAGCCCGGTGATCTCTACATTGTCATTGATATCATGGAACATCCCGTCTTCGTGAGGAAGGGTGATAATATCTATTGTGAAATACATATCTCGTTTCCTCAGGCGGTTCTCGGTGCGGAGATAGAAGTTCCGACCCTTGAGGGCGTCACTCCCCTTAGAATCCCCCCTGGTACCCCCTCTGGGAAGCACTTCCATATCAGGGGAAAAGGTATACCGAGGCTCGGGGGACATGGAAAGGGAGACGAGATCCTTATAACGAACATCGAGGTACCAAAGCATATTACGCCCCGCCAGAGGGAACTCCTCGAGGAATTTGCACATATAAGCGGTGATAAAACTTATAGAACCTTCAAGGAGAAGCTGAAAGATATCTTTACTGGCGCGGAGAAATAGTCTTCTTGCCGCGTATATTCCTGCCACACATAGAACCCTCTCATAAAGTCCGTATCTCGGGTGACAAGGCGAGGTATCTCCATACTGTTCTGCGCTGCAAACCAGGAGACACACTCACTCTCTTCAATGGGAAAGGTTCTTTGTATAGAGCCACTCTCACGTCGGTCACGAAGAATGAGGTTCTCGCCGTAACCGGGGAACTCCTCTCATCTACTACCGAGTCATCTCTGGAGATCGTCCTCATCCAGGGTCTCCTCAAAGGTGAAAAGATGGACTTTGTAATGCAGAAGACAACGGAACTCGGCGTCGTGGAGATCATCCCTGTGGTTACCGAGAGGAGCCAGATAAGGGCTACTGGAAAAATCGCACGGTGGAGGAAAATCGTAGAAGAGGCATCGAGGCAGTCAAACAGAACAAGGATTCCGATCATCCACGACGTCATTTCTTTCAATGAAACTTTCTCGCAGGATCCAAAATTCAATCTCATCTCACGGGGAGATCACATCAAAGGGTTCCTCTTCTGGGAACATAACGGGATTATGGCGAAAGAAGCGTTCAATAGAATGAAGGGGGCTCTGAGGATTACGATCGCTATCGGACCTGAGGGCGGGTTTTCCGAGCATGAGGTAGAGATTGCAAAATCGGGTGGTCTCCTTGTCACTTCCCTCGGAACACGCATCCTCCGCGCCGAGACGGCTGCAATTGCCGCATTGGCGATAATTCAGCATATATTGGGGGATCTGGGGAATGATCTCTCAGGCACACAGGACCTCCTTTGATTCCCTGTGGCTCATGATTCGGCCTGATGATCAAGCATTTCTCTCACTTTCTTCAGCAAGTTATCTACAGAAATAGGTTTTGAGATGAATTGGATTCCTTCTTCAAGGATTCCTTTATGGCGTATGCTGCTCGGGGCATAGCCGCTGATGAAGAGGGCCTTGATGTCGGGTCTCATCTTCTTGATCTCATCGAGGACCTCCCGTCCGTTTTTCTTCGGCATCACCATATCAAGGAGGATAATCTCTATGTCCTTCTCATGCTTTACGAACTTGTCGATAGCATCTTCTCCGTCTATCGCATCGATAACCCTGTATCCGTATCTCTCAAGGATTTCCCGTGAGAGGCCTCTCACCTCCACATCGTCCTCTGCGATGAGCACCGTTTCTGTACCCCCCTTTACGAGTATGTGTGCTTCAGTATCGATCCCTTTCGCTTCTGCCTCGATCATCGGAAGGTATATCCTGAAAATAGTTCCCTTTCCGGCTTTGCTCCAGACATCGATCACACCATCATGTTGTTTGACGATCCCGTATACTATCGAAAGGCCGAGTCCTGTTCCTTTTCCTATTTCTTTGGTAGTAAAAAAGGGTTCAAAGATCCTTTCCTTTGTCTTCTCATCTATCCCTGATCCCGTATCGGCAACCGACAAGAGTACATAACGTCCTGGTTTCTTCAAATCATGACCACGGAAAAAACTCCCATCCAGATCGATTGGCGCCGTGGAAATGGTGAGTACCCCCCCATCAGGCATGGCATCCCTCGCATTTGCCGCAAGGTTTATGAGGATCTGCTCCATCTGGCCGAGATCGGCCATTATCATCATTGCCCCATGTGCGAGATCGATCCTGAACTCTATGTCTTCACCGATAAGTCTAGACAGCATCTTTTCGACGTTGATGATCACTTCGTTAAGGTTCAATGGCCTTGGATCGATGATCTGTTTTCTACTGAAGGAGAGTAGGCTCTGGGTGAGGGTTGCGGCCCTCTTGGCAGCGGCGAGTATCTGTATCACAAATTTCTTTACTGTCTCATTCTTTTCGAGTTTCATGAGGAGGAGATCACCGTACCCGATGATCACCATGAGGATGTTGTTGAAATCATGGGCGATGCCGCCGGCGAGGGTCCCGATCGCTTCCATCTTCTGTGCCTGCCTGAGCTGTTCTTCGAGTTGCCTCTTTTCAGTCTCCTTTCTCGAGAGGGATTCTGTCATGGTATTGAATGCAAAGGCGAATTTCCCGATCTCGTCTCCTGTCTCTACTGGTACCTCTTCGACAGGCTTTCCCATTCCAAAGGCCTTTACCGTTACCGTCAGCCTTTTGAGAGGCCCCGTTATCCTCCTCACCACGAGATAGGTCACTGCTGAACCGAGTAGTAAAAAGACGATGCCTATGAGAAGACCATTGAGCAGGAGGGACTTGTACCGTTCATGGAGGATCTTTTTGCTGAGAATGACCCTCACGGAACCGATAACATGGCTTTCCGTTTCTTTTGAGATGTCTTCGAAGTAGAGAAAATCTTCTGCAGAGGAACTTTTTCGGGAGATCACGGGCGTCCAGAACTCAAACTGGTCACCGGTCTCAACATGAAAAGGTGACCGGATCTTGTGAAACCCTTCCATGATACGCATTATATTCTCTTCTTTACCATTGACGGCGTAACTGAAGACCTTTTTCCCCTTTTCCCCCATCAGCAATAATTTCCCGTCCTGGTTGAACACAGAAACCGAAATGACCTCTTCCCGCTGCATGATTCCCTCGATAGGGTCTCTGAGCAGTGCTTCGTTCTCCGAGAAGACCCCGAGTCTCGAGTTATAGGCAAGGAGTCCCGTAAGCACCTCACCTTCATTTATAAGGGTACCGGTCAGCGCCTGTGTCTGATGATGAATAAAAAAGAGAATGAAAGCGGAAGAGAGGAGGATAAAGAATGAATAAAAGACGGCAAAAAACTTCAGAGCGAAATGCTCCCTGAAATGCCTGAATATGTGCGGATATCTCATCTCATTCCTTAGTTGATGATATGCTGTGCCTTGCTGATTGCCTCGCTGTTGACCGTGATGCCGATCTTTTTCGCCACCTTGAGGTTCAGCGAGAGCACGGCCTTCCTGGCATCGCTCCTATGCAGGTTCGTAACCTTTGTTCCTGACAATATCTTTCTCGCTATTTCACCGCCCTGTTTCCCCATGTCGACAGGGTCTGTACTCACCGATATGATCGCACCCATTTCGAGATACTTATTGGAAAAGGTGAAGAGGGGAATCCTGTTTTCGAGCGAAGAGCCAAGGAAAGCTTCCACTGTCTCCGGGGTGACCACCGTGGTGTCAGGCAGCATCCAGAGGATATCGATGCCTTCCTTGATGATGGTCTGTATGGCTGAAGGTACGTCCTTTGCGCTATGCACTTCCTTCAGGACGAGTTTGATCACAGACCCCTTCGAGGCCTCCCGAAATTTTTCTATGAAACCAGATGTCTTTAATGGATCATAGAGGAGACCCACCCTTTTCACATCGGGCAAGACCTCCTGCAAAATGGCCAACTGCCTTTCAGGTGAGACATACATGCTGACGCCCGCAATATTCTCCTCGCTCGACAAGAGAGTCCCGGGGTTCGGGATCATGAGATACATAATCGGTGTGTCTTTAATGCCCTTCACCTTCAGGAGGGCGTCTCTCCCAATGGCAAGGATCATGTCTGGTTTCGATCTCCGGATCTCCCTCATTATATCCCGTTCGCTCAGGTCAGACAACGCAATTTCCCTTGTGTTGCAGCCGCAACTGCTCGTGAAACCCTCGATTGCCTCTTCATAGGGTTTAATCTTCACACTCTCCAGCACCAGGACCTCTCCCGCCGATACGACGCGGCAGACTAGCAGGAGCAATGTAGCGAATAAGAGTTTACGGAGGACCATAAAAGTATATTATCTTACATCATAATTTTTTTGTGGACAAAGCAAAATAAATCACATAATATATGGTAAGATGACCTGTAATCTACTTTTTTATAATATGCATAAGTTTATTTTGCAAAAAGTATTCCTTCTATGCATCATTGTCTTATCCCCTTTCCTCTCCTTTACCCCTGCATTAGCACAGTCGCAGGAGGAGATGGAGGTGCTTGCAATGTTTTACAAGGAGGAACAGCTTGTGGTGACTCCATCGAGAAGTCCAAAACTGACCTCAAAGGTCCCCGAGAACATCGCAGTCATCACATCTGAAGAGATCCAGGCTATGAACGCCCATACCCTGGCAGACGTCCTGAACACAGTCACCGGGGTTCAGGTACAGATCACGGGTGGCCCCGGCACCATAGCAACCGTTCAAATTCAGGGCTCTGAAAGCAGACATGTCCTTGTTATGATGGACGGCATGGCGTTGAATGGCCTTTCGGAAAATGTCGCCGACAGTGGGGCGATCCCTGTCCAGAATATCGACAGGATAGAGATCATCAAAGGTCCAGCCTCTTCTTCATGGGGCTCCTCCCTCGGGGGAATCATCAATATCATCACGAAAAGCCCCGACGAATCGAGGGCTGTCGGAGGGATGGTATCGGCTTCATATGGGGAGAGGAACACAGGCGATTACAGGGCTGAAGTCTCCGGCAAAGTAAAAGATTTTGGTTATTACCTCTCTGCGGGGAACCTTGTCTCGAACGGACTGACGACAAATACACCTTTTTATGAAAACAATTTCTACACAAAATTGAAGTGGGATATAACGCAAAGGACAAACCTTATTTTCACATTCGGATACATGAAGGGCCATAGAGGAGATGGTGAATTTTTGGAACGAGATCTATCTTTAAGTGACCGCTTTGAGTATCTTTTATCGACTCTTTCCCTGAACCATTCATTCAGCGATGAGGTAGGCCTG
>Ga0315295_10000609_pt1 | contig 30900 bp, 24 predicted proteins | sample YL17G14_0_MG_FD_204453 | JGI IMG/M metagenome (GOLD analysis project Ga0315295, IMG submission 204453) | Sediment microbial communities from Yellowstone Lake, YNP, Wyoming, USA - YL17G14_0 | ecosystem: Environmental > Aquatic > Freshwater > Lake > Sediment | place: USA: Wyoming | collected... | reverse complement strand
TGAGTCAACCTAGTCAACAAGATCCCCTTGAAAGATCAGAAAAAGGTTTCCCAATGCACATTCTGCACGTACATCACCCCTGCCCCTATTGCGGTACCGGCGCGCACGCAAGGCCGGTCAGCGCATGGCGCGGGTCGTTTTGGAAATCGTAGTTGAAGCTGTGAGGCTCCCGCCGGGCTCCACTGGCGGAGGCCGCGGGCATCGCCATGCTCGGCGAAAGGCGGCGGCGGAAATCAGCGAGGATGGACTTGCTCGTAGAGCTGGCGGGAGTTGATCTCCTGCATGTGGCGGGTGATACTCTGGCCATAGGGCTCGCTGGTGATCTTGTTGCCGTCGGCCGTGTAGAGTCCGGAGGGGTCGCCGCGCACGTAGCCGGAAACGCCGGCCAGGTAGTCGTATTCGCCCATGATCATGCGGGTGGTCTGGTAGGAGAGATAGTCCTGGACGCGGCCGCGCTCCATGAAGAGTTCGAGGTTTTCGCGCCGCATCTGCTCGGAGTTTCTCGCGATCTGGTTGCTCAGATTGCGCAGCCCTGCGTAGTAGTTCCGCAGGTTGTCAACGATCCGGCGTCCGGCCATCTCTTTGTTCAACTCGTAGGAGCCCATGACGGCGGCCAGCGTGGGCAGCGCGGCGTCGAATTCCTCCAACGGGGCCATGATCGTGAAGTGCCAGAGTCGCCATGAGGCCCGCATGGCGTCGCCCGAGCAGCCGCCGGTGCTGAAGCCCTGGTATGGCCGGCCCTTCACCGTGCAGGTGTAGGCGAAGTCTTCCACCGCCACGGGCCGGAGAGGCCCCGCAAACGCGCGCATGGACTCCAGGAGGTCGGAGCGCTGCTTGACGAACAGGAAACGGAAGTTCGAGGCCCGGCCCGTCTGCGTGGCGGAGAAGGCGAACGCGTCGGACGGGGCACGAAACTCGGAGCTCAACACGCCCGGCACTCCGCGCACGTAATAACGAGGTGCGACAAACTCAGCGCCGGCGACCATGAAGTAGAGGCGCTGGGGGGGGTCGGTGACAATGCACGCGCCCTGGCCGAGGTCCAGCGTTTGCCAGCCGGGCGGGGCGCTGAACTTGGCCCACCCGCTGGCGAGCTGTTGCGGCACCAACTGCATCGGCTGCGGCTGGCCCTGCGCCGGCTGGGCCATCTGTCCGCCTTCGTCGAAGGAGTAGATCCCCTTGGCCACCCGGAGGTTGGCCAAGATTTGGAGGAGGATGGGCGCGGCTTCGGCCAGATGGCCTTCCGCCGCCTCGATCCGCTGGTTCAGCATCAGGCCGTCACCGCCGGTGACCAGGCTGCGGAACTGTCTCTTCTGGTTTTGTTGGGTCGTGTAGGTGCCTTCGAAGATCACGATTATCTTCTCGCCCGTCTTTTTGCCCGTGGCGTCCACGAGATCGAGCTTCCGTCGCCGGGCGGTCGGGGCGAGCTGAAGGCTGGGGGCCTGTTTGAACAAGTCGGCCACGACCTCGCGAATCAGCGCATCGGCGTCGCGGCCCGTCGGGCTGGCTCCATGTGCCGAGGTCACCTGGCAGCGACCGTTCGGCTCGGTCACGCTGAACGCCCACATTCTCGGATGATCCTGATAACCCTCTTTGACGATCCAGCCGGCAGGTTTGAAGAGGGTGAACGTACAGTGCCTGGAGACGTAGTTTTCCCAGTGAGGTTTTGGCGTGTCGGCAGAGGAATCCGGCGAAGCCAGCATCAGCAGGGCAAGTGAGACAAGGGACAGGAATCTTGATTTCAGCGCGAAGGCCGCAGTTCGACAGATAGAGGGATCTGTTCCACGGCGAACTTGGCCAAGCTTGTGATTCGGTCGAATGCCGTTTGATTTTGGAATCATTCTCATCGCTTTCTCACAGTCCCGCCTCTTCCCTAGGTTTTAGCAGATTAGTGCGTGTCTGGAGAGCCCCAACGAACGCAAAGGAAAGTCGCAAAAGGCGGACGCGACCATCATGGCGGCTCGATGTATCTTTGCACGATGGGCATGCAACAGCCCATGCCGAAGGATTCCCCGCTCACCTTCAAGCCGGGCGGGGATTGTTTTCGTTTGATCGGAACTCATTATTGGTATTGCAAATATACTGGGAAGGCATTTGTGTGTCAAGGGAAATTGCGCGCAGGCTATCTTGAGAACCTATTTCATCGTACTCGTTGGCCCCTTTTCATCCGAGGAAAAAACGGAATAAGGGGACGTTGGTACAAAGTGAACTTATTGTTAAAAAGTGCATTGCGGAACAGCAATCTGGAGCAAAAGGAAAGACATCTCTTAAAGTTTTAAAGTGGATTTGGCTATCAATATTGCAATTCAGGTAACGGCTTCCACTCGTTCCTTCATGCACTGTGCCAACTTGGAATTCCCTTTGGACAGTTTCCATAGTCGCTTCGCTGCTGAACTTAATGCCGAGGAAGGGGTCATGCTGGGAATTTTCTTGTTTTTCTTTTCGCTCAAGGATAGGGTTATGGAATGGCACGGAGGCCTCGGGGGACGGGACGGCTTTTTTAAAGAATGCTTGCAACAGACGGCTAAAAAGGGATTGGCGTCGAGAACCCTTTAGGAAATGGGAAGGCTTTATCTCCAGATTTTTTAATACCGGATCAGGGCGACTTCTCCTTTATGGCCTTTGGGAGAACTGGGCAGCCACAAAGCAAAAGAGCCACGATGTCAATAATTAAAGGTCTCAAGACGGCGCGTAATCAGAAAAGGCAGGACCTGATGCAATTGCCGCCCAAGCACTTCGTCCCTTCGCTCTTTGCCGTTTATAGGCCGGCATTCCGGTTCGTGGCATAGGTGTAAGGCCTATCAGGACCTCCCGTTAATTGCTATGGCTGGGCGGATAAACCAAGTTTTAAAAATGGAGGGATATGAGCATTAAAAGGAGTTCGGCTCACAAGATATATATCCAAGTGCTTCGCCAGATGTCTCCCGAAAAGAGGTTGCTTAAGGCATTTGAGTTATCCGAATTTGCCAATCAACTTTTTATTCATGGATTGCATAAAAGGTTCCCGAATCTTCCAGATGAGGGATTCAAAAAAATACTTTTGGAACGGCTGGATAAATGTCACAACAGGAATTACTAAAGCAGGTTATTCAAGCCCTCGATCAGGCTGAAATCCAATATATGATTACCGGTTCTGTTGTTTCCAGCCTACAGGGTGCACCTAGGTCTACCCACGATATAGATATAATCATTGTTATCCAGAAATTGAGGGCTCTAGATTATTCGAAGCTTTTCCGCCACCGAAATTTTATTTGGATAAAGAAAGCATTTTTGATGCAATTGACAGGCAAAGTATGTTCGGTCTAATTGATTTAGATGGAGGAAATAAAGTTGACTTCTGGATATTAACCAGCGAGGCTTTTGACCAGTCACGTTTTTCACGGAGGTATATGGAAGAATTTATGGGGCTAAAAATGCAAGTCTCAAGTCCAGAGAATACAATCTTGGCCAAATTGCGACGGGCAAAACTTTCCGGTGGAAGTGAAAAACAATTCATCGATGCCTTACGAGTTTATGAAGTGCAGTACGGGGAATTAGACATCGATTATCTGGAACACTGGTCGAAAGAATTAGGTATTGAATCATTATGGAAAGAGTTGATGGATGAAGCAGAAGTAACTTAAAAGCCAAGCAGTTCCGATTGATGGGGTGGGGGCATGAGTAAAGTTGAGATTCGGTTTTTGGGATCTGGAGATGCATTTGGGAGCGGGGGGCGGTTCCAGGCCTGCTTTTACGTGTGGTCCGAATCAGCGAAATTCCTCATCGATTGCGGTGCTTCCTCACTCATCGCCATGAAACGTTTCGGTGTGGATCCATCTCTTGTAGAGAACATACTGTTATCCCACCTTCACGGAGATCACTTCGGAGGCATCCCCTTCTTTATCCTGGATGCCCAGTTCCGCCGCCGGACGCGACCGCTCATTTTGGTGGGCCCCGCCGGTTTAGAAGCTCGGGTCCGTGAGACGATGGAGGTATTATTTCCAGGTTCCTCCCGGGTTCAGCAGAAGTTCTCCATCGAGTTTGTCGAGCTCAAAGACAGAAGTAAAACCGCTTTCGGATCTCTCGCAGTGACTCCTTACAGCGTCATCCATCCGAGCGGTGACACACCTTATGCTTTAAAGATTGAGTTTGAAGGGAGAGTGATCGGTTATTCCGGGGATACGGAATGGACAGAGACTCTAGTGGAAGCCGCTCGGGGTGTGGACCTTTTCATATGCGAAGCCTACTTCTTCGAAAAAAAGATGAAGTACCATCTCGACTATCGAACCCTGATGGACCAGAGGAAGAAGCTGGAGTGCCGCCGACTTATCCTGACTCATATGAGTGACGACATGCTACAGAGGCTTCAGGGCCTCGAAATTGAGTGGGCGGAGGATGGCAAGAGGATTGTTTTATAGAAGATTTCTTTATTTGTATCAATTTAGCATTTTGAAGAGAAGCGCTAAATTTCAGGGGGAAATGCCCGTCCTTTTGAAATTTAAATTTTGCATTTTGTCCCGCCGAGGCGGGAAAGTTTAGCCAATTTTTCAAAGGGCGAAACTGCTAGCTTTATTTTAGTCAATACGCCCCACCGATCTGAATCTTCCTCAGCAAATCAAGTTGATTATCAATGCCCTCAACGGGTTCCAGCCCGGCCCATTGCAGAAAGTCGGTCATTATGCTTTCGGGCTCGCCTCGGGGTAGGGGTCCTGCGGAGAGATGGTGGATGAGTCTCATAGTTTTCAAACCATCGAACCAAGCGTGAAACCCTGACATCAGGGTCGAGCGAGCGCGGAAGTTCTCCCTCAATTTTCCCCACACAGCTGTGAAGCGGATGCTGTCCAGATAGGTTGCCAGGTCCGCAGAGATTCTTGCGGCCTTAACCCGGATGTCCTCACCTTCTAAATCCAGATTCTGGCCCACAAGGGTTAGCCAGTCCCGAAGGATCTGAAAACATCCTGTTTGGTAAAACAGGACTGCTCCCTTTTCCTCGTCCAGCAGTCTGGAGACACTGCGCCCGGTACCGAAAGGAACACGATTGGAGGCCCTGGCGGACGGATAAACGACCGTACCTTTAACCTGGGCAATTCCTCCGGTTTTAGCCAGATGCTCAAGAAAATAAAAATCTTCTCCAGCCGCGCGCAGGTTCATCCCCCCCATCCGCGCGTAAGATTCGGCAAGGCAGGCCATGGCGCTGCCCACGGTATGGAAGGCATAGGGGGATCCTGCCTGGGAGAGTCCCAGCACATAGGCCCTTAGGAAAAGCTCATAACGCCGGATTGCCCTATCCTGATCCGGCGAAGAACCCGGTCGATGACAGAAGGGGATGACTGCTCCGGGGACTGTTGTCTCCTGGAAATGTCGAATCAAAGCTGGCAGGTAATCGGGGCGAACGAGAGTGTCCGCATCCAGGGAGATGAGCGGCGGGGCAGCTTCCCCGTAGTTGAGACAGGGTAGAGCCAAGTCCAAGCCAATTTTCCTGGCCAATCCCACCCCTCGCTTAGCTGGCAATTCAAATCCCTTTGAAGCGGCGTTCACCCAGGCGAGTTGTAACCCTTGCAGAGAAGGATCATCAGTGGCCAGCCGTCGCAGAGTATGCTCGTTGTCCGATTTTTCAGATGGAGGGGCGTCCTCGCGGTGGTTGACTACCACCAGGATCAAAAACCGGGACAGAATTTCTTCCGGATTTTGGGCAAGGGATTGAAGGGTAAAAAAGAGGTCATTACTCTCGGCCAACGCGGGAATGATTACGGCCCCATCAAAACCTCCTCGCTCATTACCGCCAATTTTCCACGGGCCGCTTATTGCTCTTGACTCTAAATATTTTCTAACATGTGGAGGCAGCATAAAGGCGACTAATTTTTCATGGCCGCTTGGCCATCCGCGAATCCCGTCCGGCTATAGCGGGAGAAAAATCCCCCCTTGCCCCCCTTTTGTAAAGGAGGGTGGGGGGGGATTTAGGGTATTTTCTACGTAATTGATTAGCTTCTTAACTTCTGCAGTATGACTGCCGCTGGATCCGCATTCCCATGCACCCAATGGATGGCGACCCCCTGACGTTCCATACGACGGAACCATGTCTCCTGGCGCTTGGCAAACTGGTGGATGGCGCTGTTGAGTTTTTGGAACATATCGTTCTTGTTCAGCTCACCTTTGAGATACTGAGCCACAAACCGATATTCCAGGCCATAAAACTCCAGGGTCTCAAATGGAACGCCGTCCTGGTGCAATCGTTCTACTTCTTCGATCATTCCATGATTTAGCCGATCCCTGAGACGCTGGGTAATTCTTTGACGAAGGATTCCCTTTTCCAGCTTTATCCCGAACACAATCGGCTTGAGTTCGGGAAGGGGGGGCAGATTTGGATTTTTTACACCCTTGAATTCAGCGATTTCGATAGCCCTTGTCAAGCGTTCGCGGTCAAGCAGGTCGGTGGTGTTATGCAGCATGGGGTTTGCTCCTTTAAGCCGGTCAGCCAGATCCTCAAGGGAAAGCGCGGCAAGCTCCTTGCGCAGCCCGGGATTTTCAGGTACCTCAAGGAGCCGGTATCCTCTGAGGACGGCGTCGAGGTACATTCCCGTTCCTCCTACCAGGATAGGGAGTCTCCCCCGTGCCTGGATCGCGGCAAGGGCCTCTAGAAAGCGACGTTGGAACTCAAAGAGATTAAACTCATAACCTGGATCGACGATGTCGATGAGATGGTAGGGGATAGAACCATACTCCTGCAGGTCCTTGCCCGTGCCAATGTCCATTCCCCGATAAACCTGCCTGGAGTCGGCAGAAATAATTTCCCCATTCAAAGCGCTGGCCACCTGGAAACCTACTTTCGTCTTACCAGAGGCAGTGGGTCCCAGGATGACCAAAAGGTTGTATTTCAAGACAAATATCTCCGTTTTAAAAGTGGGCAGCCCCTCAATAATTACGGTTTTCCCGCAGCTTAACTCCAAGCACCTATAGAGGTTATAGTTTTTCGCGAATTTAGTCGGCTTGAACTTTTCGGCGATAAACTTCCTGGCTGGGTAGTATCTTCACAACCCGTTGCCTTACATTTGCTTATTAGCATATTTTTTAACACAAAAAAAGCCTCCTTGAAGGGAAATTTATGCAATAATTTCTTAAAGATAATTCTAAAAAAGACGATGAATTAACTGGAGGGTCGGGAAAAGCATTAGCTGAGGTTTTGGCTAATCACCCTCCTTCATTCAGGCGGTAGGGGGGTAGGGTCGCCCCGCCCTGCCCCCCAAATGAACCAACCCCTAACCCTCGGGAGGTCGGAGGTTTTCCTCCTTTCCGCTGACCTCCCGGCTATTTTTCTTGATTTGACTCCCGCCATCCCACGATGATCGATTAAAGAATTCTTCGGTTACCCTCTAAAGAGCCTTTCACCCCTAAAAAGAAAAAGCACGTCTCTATTCCCTAAAAAAAACTTGACAGCGGCAATTGCATAATGTATAAATTATACAAGATAATATTCTGCTCGAACGCGAAAGGGGCCATGCAAAAAATCCGGCATTCTCAGCTTTCTTTAGGAAACCAAGCCTACCGGGAACTGAAAAGAATAATCTTAGAACGCCGGGTCCTTCCAGGAGGGAAATTGAATGAGGGCGAGTTGGCCAATGCCCTGGGTATCAGTCGAACTCCTGTGCGCGAGGCTATCAACCGCCTGGAGAAGGAGGGCCTGGTCGAGATCTTCCCGCAGCGTGGGGCCTTCGTCGTTCAGTTTTCCGAAAAAGACATCTTCGAACTTTTTTTGATCCGCGAGAACCTGGAAGGCCTGGCTGCCTACCTGGCGGCGGGGAAAATGAACGAACGCCAGCTGGCCAAGCTGGAGGCATGCCTCCAGGGATTTGAAGAGCCTTTCAGCGATCAAGAAATACGCCGGTATGCCCGGGAAGATTTCAAGTTTCATCAAAGCATTATAATCCTCTCCGAGGGCCGGCGGCTGATCAATCTAGTTTCTACTCTCCACGACTACATTCGCATTTTTCGTTTGACTACCGTTGGGTTATCGGGCCGCATGAAAGCATCCCTGCAGGAACATCGACATCTTCTGGAAGCCTTCCGGAAAAAGGACCCGGAAGAATCGGAACAGAGGATGAGGGAGCACATCCGTCATGTCCGGGATGGCGTAATGGCGAACATCAAATTTTTCTTGAGCAATGGCGAGAAGTAACCACAGAGTACGCAGAGAAATCCTCTGGGTTCTCCCAAAGAGTTTCCTTTAAAAGGGATAATCGAAAAATGGCCCCCCGTGCTCTCGAAGTTCATTCCCCGTCAAAAAATATGATGAAGAATGGGTATTGACGTATTTACTGGGCGTTGAATAAAAATGTGGGTTTGTTGATGAATAATTTCTCTGTGGCCTCTGTGGTTGGATTTTAACAATACCTTCAAAGCTCAGAGGAGGGAAAGAAATGGCGCAGTTCAGCTACCAGCTCGTCGAGGATACGGCCAAAGAGCTTTACATTCGCGCTCTGAAGATTCTGCCGCCAGATGTGCGGGAGGCCTTGAAGAAAGCTTATGACCGGGAGACAACCCCCACGGGTAAGGAGATCCTCAAGACCATCCTGAGCAACGTAGAAGTGGCCGACCGGCAGAATGTCCTCATCTGCCAGGACACAGGCCTCCCCATATACCTGGTCAAGATCGGCAGCAAATTCCCGGTTGACGGGGCTCGCGTTGCCGAAGCCCTGAAAGAAGGCGCCAAACGGGCCACCCTGGAGCATCCCTTCCGCGGCAGCTCCACCCATCCGGTCACCCGGGTCAATCCGCAAACCAGCGTGGGGGAAGGATTGCCCATTATCTATTGGGATTTCGTTACCGAGAACAACTTTTTGGAAATTCTGATGATCCCCAAGGGGTCGGGCTCTGAAAATATGAGCGCTATGAAGATGTTCATCCCGGCTGATGGGGTGGCCGCGGTGAAGAAATTCATCATCGATACGGTTTTGCAATCCAGCTCCAACCCCTGCCCCCCCGGGGTCATCGGAGTGGGGATTGGCGGAACGGCCGACCTAGTAAGCAAGCTGGCCAAAGAAGCGATCGCCCGGCCGGTGGGTTCGCATAACCATGATCCTCTCTTTGCCCAGATGGAAGATGAGCTTTATGAAGCCATCAACTCCCTGGGCTTCGGCCCCATGGGGCTTGGAGGCTCTGTTTCCACCTTAGCTGTACACATCGAGTGGGCTTACACGCATATCACCCAGAACCCGGTGGCTGTGAACACCCAGTGTTGGCCGGCCCGAAGGGCCAGGGCGAAAATCTACCCAGACGGAAGGGTGGAATATGGATTCTAAAAACAGGGTGTTGGGTGTAGGGGGTAGGGGGAAAGGGTGAAAAGGGAAAATGGGGCAAGGGGTAATGAAACCGTAATTTGGAAAAAGCCAAATACGAAAATTCTACTCAACACTTAACACTCAACACGGTCTTTACTGGGAGAAGGATATGGCCACCTATGTTTTGACGACACCCTTGACGGAAGAGATGGTTAGAAAGTTGTACGTCCGTGATACCGTGGTCTTCAACGGAACAATATTTGGAATTCGTGACCTCACTCAGATCCGGATCTTCGACCAAAAGATGGACCCACCGGTCTCCCTTCAGGGGGCGGTTTGCCTGCACACAGCCCCGAGTCTGAAAAAAGTCGGAGACCGCTGGGAAAAGATCTGCGTGGGCACTACCACCAGCGGACGCATGGACCGGTTTACACCCGGCCTCATGGAAAAATACGGGGTGCGGGCCATCATCGGCAAGGGCGGCCAATACCAGGCGAGCCTGGCGGCCATGAAGAAATTCGGGGGCTGCTATTTAGCCATCGTCGGCGGAGCAGCTGCCCTGGAAACGAATCAGATCGTCGAAGTGGAGAAAGTCTATTGGGAAGATATTCATCCCGAGGCGCTTTACCAATTCAAGGTTAAAGACTTCGGACCCCTGACCGTGGCCATGGATTCTCACGGCAACCATCTCTATTTCGAGGTGAAAGCCCAGGCTGAGAAGAGACTGCCGGAGATCTACAAGCGCCTGGGAATTCCGGCTTGAGCCCGAAAACCCTGGCTGACTTCTCTGAGGTAGCGATAAGACTGGGGCGTAAGAAATGGGAGCAAAATTCCTTTTTGTCGTCCTTCCTTATCTGAGCGCAACGATATTTGTATCAGGAGTTCTTTATCGCTTTTGGGTGTGGGGACGAACTCCGGTACCGCTGCGCATTGTGACCACTCCAGCACCCCAAACCAGGGGAGGGGTCATTTTTAGGCTGATCGGGGATGGACTCTGGTTCCCCAATCTTTTTAAAGCAGATAAGACTCTCTGGGCGGCGGGGTTTTCCTTCCATATGCTTCTCTGGCTCGTGCTCCTGCGCCATCTTCGATATTTTCTCTACCCTCTTCCCGGTTGGATGGAAGGAGTTCAAACCCTGGGCCTGTACGCCGGATATCTGATTCCAATCCCTCTGGCGGTTTTGCTGGCCCGCCGACTGATTAGCGAGAAAGCTTTTTACATTTCGATCCTGGGAGATTATTTCTCCCTCCTTCTTCTCCTTTCCATAACATTAAGTGGGCTATTACTTGGGGTATTCTTCCGGACCTACCTGGTCGACGTCAAAGTGCTGATCCTGGGTCTCATCCATTTCCAGCCCATGGTCCAGCAGGTCCATTGGCTCTTCGGCCTGCACTTTTTCCTGGTCATGGTTTTATTGATTTACTTTCCCTTCAGCAAGTTGATGCACTCGGGAGGGCTTTTTTTTAGCCCCACGCGCAATCAGCGGGCCAATTTTGAACAACAGTTCGTCAACCCGTGGGACGTCCCGGTGGCCTACAATTCCTCGAACTTATGGACCCCGGAGAAATACCGTCAGGCCCTGATAGGGTCCAAAGAAGGAATGAAAGAATGAAGGTTCCCGTGCCCGTTCCGGCCATTCAGATTGGAGCGGTCCAGCACCAGCGTTGCCACCCTTCCAAAGAGAAGGATATGGTGAAAATCGATTTGCCCAAAGAACGCCCGGCGGATTGGAAAGAGGTCATGCTGAAAAAGATGGCTGAGGTGCTGGAAAAGTATCGTTCAGTCCGTCTCTTCCTGGAGATCTGCGTGAAGTGCGGGGCCTGTGCCGACAAATGCCAGTTCTTCCTGGGAACGGGAGACCCGAAGAACATGCCCGTGGCCCGGGCCGACCTTATGAGGAAGGTGTATAAGAGATACTTCACCCTGGGTGGGAAAATATGGGGCCGGGCCAACGAAGCCGCGGAAATGGGTGAGGCGGTCCTCCAGGAATGGTTTACTTACTTTTATCAATGCAGCGAATGCCGCCGCTGCTCGGTCTTCTGCCCCTACGGGATCGACACAGCGGAGATCACCATGGCCGCGCGGGAGATCATGGCCGCTGCCGGAATCGCCACCAAGTATGTCACCGAGGTGGTGGCCAAGGTTTATGATACTGGGAATAACTTAGGAATTTGGGCGCCGGCCTGGAAGGATAACTGTGCGTTCCTGGAAGAAGACCTCAAGGACACCGAAGGGCTGGACATCAAATTCCCGGTGGACACGGTGGGCGCCGAGGTCCTTCTTGTTCCGCCTTCCGCTGACAACTTTGTCAACACGAACACGATGATCGGTTATGCCAAGATGTTTCACGCCGCTGGCATATCCTGGACGACCAGTACCTACTGCAACGAAGGGGGGAATTTCGGGCTCTTCCTGAATTATGCCAATCTGAAGAAGATCAACAATCGGATTCTAGAAGCGGCCCGCCAGCTCCGGGTGAAGAAGATCTACTGGGGTGAGTGAGGGCATGCCTGGAGGGCCGGTCTGGCCTTCACCACCACCCTCAGTGGAGCGATGGATTTTCTGGAAATTCCTTACCCGGCTCATGTCTGCGACCTGACTTGGGAACTGATTTCCAGGGGCGCGTTGAAGATCGACAAGACCGCAAACGATTCTTTGCTGGTTACCTACCACGACCCGTGTAATGTGGCTCGGGGTGCGGGGTATTTCGAACCCCCCCGGAACATCCTCAAAGCCACCTGCAACCATTTCAGGGAAATGCATCCGGACACCATCCGGGAAAAAACTTTCTGCTGCGGCGCCGGGGGGGGGCTATTGGCCGATGAGATCATGGAAGTTCGCCTGGCTGGAGGTCAACCGCGAGCTGAAGCTTGCCGGGCCACGGGAGCCAATTACCTGGCCACCATTTGTGCCATCTGCAAGGCCAACCTGCCAGAGGTCATGAAGCACCATCGGGTCGATTGCGAAGTCGGCGGCGTTCACGATCTGTTGGGAAGGGCTTTGGTGCTGAAGTGAAAGACTGGAAAAAAGGAAAAAAAGAATAATGGAATACTGGGCGTACTTTCCAGCAAACCGAACCCATTCTTCCACCGTTCCATCATTCCATTATTCCCAACTAATCCTGAGATGCGATTACTCGGTTACTTAATTCCTATCATCTCTGTTCTGCTCCTTGGTCTCCTCGGGTGCCAGCAGGTACAGAAGCCAGAGCTGAAAGGGGAAGGCCCGCTGGCGGTAATCGTACCTCGCGGCACGGCCGTCCCCGAATACCATGCTCCATTGGAACGGTGGCGGACCCTTCATGTGGAGGCTTTGAATCGGGGGGATTTCAGCCAAAGGGAATGCGTGCTCTGCCATAATCCCAAGACAGGCTGTAGTCAATGCCATAAATATATCGGAGCAAAAGAGGTCTCGGTTCCCGAATCTTCCCTCTACTGGCCAGACCGGGAGAAGGAGAAAGGATGAATCCCTCCAGCATGGGGTTGAGACGATGACCGAAATGTCCACGAAAACCAGGGAAAAGGCGCCCGACAAGATGGCCGAGATAATGAAAGGCGAGACCCTGAATTTCATGACCACCCGCAGAAGAGTTCTCAGGGGTGTATGGGCCTTTTTCCTGGCCATCGGATTGGGTGGGGTATTCTATGGCCTATACCGATTTTTAGCCCCCGGAGGAGGAACCTCTCCTCTTTTGGAAATTCCCCTCAGCGAGATCCCTCCGGGGGGAACTTATCCCGTCCAGTATGGTGGATCGCCGGGGATCCTGATTCAGGAAGGAGACGGAAGCTTCAAGGCATTTTCCCTGGTCTGCCCCCATCTGGCCTGCACGGTAGTCTGGAACCCGGAGAAGAAAGAATTCCAATGTCCCTGCCACGATGCCCTCTTCGACGCCCAAGGAAGCGTGCTCAGCGGTCCTTCGCCATCGCCCCTGGAGCGCTGGAAGATACAGGTGCAGAACGACAGAGTTCTGGTGGGAGGCGGTTAGGATGGACAAAGAAGTGCCCCCGGCAGAGACCCGCTTGAGGCCAAATTCAAATCCCCATTTCTTTACCCCTGCCTTGTGGGGAACATTTGCTTTGACTCTCTTTTCGGGAATCTTCATGATGGTTTATTACATCCCCACATTCACCCAAGCGTTTTCTACGGTAGAGCGGCTAAACGAACAGGTGCCCTTTGGTTGGATGATTCGCCGGGCTCACAGCGTGGGGGGAAATTTTTTGCTCATCTTTATGCTCCTCTACCTCCTGGATATTTTTTACAGGGGGGAATACAAAAGTGGTTCGCGGGCCGGCTGGGTGGTGGCTATTCTTTCCTTTTTCCTTACAGTCTGGACGAATTTCAGCGGGGTTTTCCTCCCCCTTTCGCAGTCGGCTTTCTGGGGAACGGCCGCAGTCTTGTCGAGCCTCTCTTCCATACCCGGGATCGGCAGCTTCTCGGCTGATTTCCTCCGGGGAGGGAAAGAGCTGGGAGGAACGGCCTTAGTCCGTCTCTACAGCATGCATGTCGGGTTTTCGGCCCTGATCGGCTTGCTTCTCTTCTGGACCCATCGGTTGAGGCTTTCAGAAAAAAAGAAAGAGGAGGAAAGCGATTCGCAGAGGAGGAATGGAATTTTGTTCGCCGCGGTCGCGGCCGGGCTCCTCCTGACCGCAGTTACTTTTGCACCGGACTGGTTCTCAGATCCGCTCAAAGAAGCAGCCAACCCGATGCTCAACCCGGAGCGGGTCTCTCCTCCCTGGTACTTTCTCTTCCTGGAGGAGACGCTAAGGTTCATTTCCGTTCCATATCCCACCTGGAGCGTGGTGGCAATCGTCTTGATCCCCCTTTTACTCCTCCTCTTGCCTTATATCGATAGGAATCCTGAAAGGTCCATACTGCTCCGGCCACTGGCTCTGGGATTGGGCGCTGCTTTTCTGGTGGCTGTAGTTTATTTCAGCCTCTTGGGGACGGCGAATGCCCGCTACGGAGAAAAGATTATCCTTCCGGACAGGCCTCTTTCGGCGTCTGAAATACGGGGAGCCCGCGTGTTCGCCGAGAAAAATTGTGCCTTCTGCCATCAGGTGTTGGGAAAGGAAGGAAGGCGGGAAGGCCCGGATATAACGGTGGTCAGGCAGCGACTCCGGTCTCCGCTATGGATCCAGCGCTTCATCCTCAACCCCCGACTTTACCAGCCCGGGACAACCATGCCCCGGTACGAAATCCCTCTGGAAGATTTGGAAGCTTTGAGCGCTTACCTTTTGTCCCTGGATTCCCGGAAGGGAAATTTCAAGCCGGTGGAGCGGAGGCTATTTCTTGACTATGGGACTTATCTCGAAGTTCAGAAAGAAGAGAAAAGATGAGCAAGATTTCAATTCCCATCATCCAGACTGACATTCTCATTCTGGGAGCGGGAGGGGCTGGACTTTGTGCCGCTCTTCACGCGGCGGATGCAGGGAAAAAGATAAAGATCCTGATCGTAACCAAATCGATAATCGGAAAAGGTGGATGCTCGCGGATGGTTCAGGGGGGGTACAATGTCGTCTTGAACCCAGCCGATTCCTTCGAAAACCATTTTATGGATACACTCAAGGGAGGACAGTTCATCAATAACCAGGACCTGGCCTGGGAACTGGTCAGCGGGGCCCCTGAGCGGATCAAGGAGATGGAGACGAAATACGGATGTTTCTTCGACCGGAATCCGGATGGTACCATCCATCAGAAGCCTTTTGCCGGCCAGAGTTTCGACCGGACGGTCCATAAAGGGGACCTCACGGGCATCGAAATTGTCTCCCGCCTCTCAGAACAGGTATTCAGCCGGGATATCGATTACTTGGACGAACACCGGGCCCTGGAGCTTCTCTGGGACAAAGCGGGCACCCGGATCGTGGGAGCTTTAATCCTGGATGTGGGCCGGGGGGAGTTTCTGGTCGCTCATGCCCGGACTACGCTTGTGTGCACTGGAGGGGGGCCTACGATGTATAAGCTCTTTGCCCCTTCCTTGGACAAATCGGCAGACGGAATCGCCCTCTGCTACCGGGCAGGCGCCGAGATGGTGGACATGGAGATGGTCCAATTCCATCCGACGGGCCTGATCGTTCAAGGATCAAATACGTCGGGCACCCTTCTGGAGGAAGGACTCAGGGGGTCCGGAGCCCAGCTCTTCAACACCCTGGGTGAGCGCTTTATGGAACGGTATGCGCCGGAGGTGAAGGAGCGAGCCACCCGCGATGTGGTCTCCCGGTCCAGCTTCATGGAGATCATGGCCGGAAAGGGAACCCCTAACGGGGGGGTGTTCATCGATGCCTCGGTGATGGGACCTGAATTTGTGGAGAAAAATTTCCCGGGGATGGTCGAACGCTGCCGGGATTATGGGTTTGACCTGGCTCACCAGCGCGTGGAAGTCTCTCCGACCGCCCATTTCTTCATGGGAGGTGTGAGGATCGACCCCCGTTGCCTCACTGACTTGGAGGGAGTGTATGCGGCCGGGGAAGACGCCGGTGGCGTGCACGGGGCCAACCGTTTGGGGGGGAATGGCATCGCGGACTCCACCGTCTTCGGGGGAATTGCCGGGGACTCGATGGCCAACGATTTGATCCGCCGGGAGCTGGCCCCCTTTGATGAAAAGCAGGTTGCCGAAATCATCAAACTAGTAGAGGCCCCTCTCGGGCGGGCGGGATTGGACCTTTACCCCTTGCGGGAGGTGTTGCGCTCCAGCAACTGGGAGAAGCTGGGAATCATCAGGGAGGGGAAGGGTTTGGAGGAAGTCCTGCGGACGATCCAGGAATTAAAGGAAAAGATGGACCGGGTAGGAATCGCTTGTGGCTTGGCCTACAATATCGCCTGGAATGATTGGTTGAACATGCGCAATATGCTGGATGCCTCCGAGATGATCGCGCGGTCGGCCCTGGAGCGCAAAGAGTCCCGCGGCGCCCATTACCGGGGAGATTTCCCGAAAAAAAATAACCGGGAATACCTGAAAAATTTCTTTATCAAGCGGGAAAAAGAAGAAATGAAGATCTACGAACGGCCAGTGATTCTAAATCGCCTGAAGCCGGAAGAGATCGGGTTTGAGTAAAAGATTATCACCACAGAGAGCGCAGAGATGGATGAGAGCAATGTACAAAAATCAGAATGCAGGAAAAGTGAAATATTTATTTTTGATTTTCAATTTTAACTTATTCCTCTGCGTTCTCGGCGTGCTCAGCGGTGAAAATCGAGGAGAAGACTATGGCCAACGGAAGTGAATGGACCTTAAAGAGGGATGTGGGAGATGTCCAGGTCTGGCGGAAAACGCTGCCGGGGATGTGGGCCTGGCTGTTGCAAAGGGTTTCCGCCATCCTCCTCCTGCTCTTTTTAACCCTGCATTTCTTTTTCCCTTACCGGAGACCCTTGCAGTTCCTTTTACTCTTGGTGATAGCCTTTCATGCCTCCTTGGGGATAAGGGTCATGCTGATCGACCTGGGAGCGAACGTCAAGACGCAAAAAATCCTCTTCATCGTATGCCTCCTCCTGGCTGCATTCGGGCTGTTTTTCGTCTGGAGCTATCTGCCCTTGGGGGGATAAAACACAAATATTCACCGCGGAGAGCGCGGAGAGCGCGAAGGTTAGATAAAGGAAAAAATCCGGATATGGAATGCAAAATTATAATGAACGGCTTGAGTAAACCTAAACATTACAGAAAAGACATTAAAAATATCACCCCCACCCTCCCCTCCCCCCTCCGAGGGGGAGGGTTAGGGTGGGGGGGCAAAGGACACCGGGGGTGAAGTCTTGTGACCATCGAAAAAACCGTTATTGCCCTTTACATGCAGGGGCGAAAACGAAATTTCCGAGAATATTTTTGCAACTACTGAGTAAATTGACATTTCATGGGATGTCCTTGCGGAAGAGGTGAAGCAATCCCGCGCTTCGCGGGATTGCCGCGTCGCTGCGCTCCTCGCAATGACTACTTTTTAGGGCGTTTACCATACAGTTTTCATCCGGAAACGCCACTTTTTTCCTCCCCCTCGATGGGGGAGGGCAAGGGTGGGGGCGATTAAAGCTTGGAATTTCAAGACTTTCTGTTTTCATCCCCCTCACCCCGCCCCTCTCCCGCTAGGGGAGAGGGAGTTTCCGGATGAGCACTATATAAATAAAAATTAATTTCGGTCTTTTTTCTCCGCGTACCCTGTGTGCTCTGTGGTGAAGGACAACTGGGAAAGATGATTACCACTTTTAAAATTTTCCGTTTCGACTCCAAGAAAGACGAAGAGCCTTATGAACAGGAATTCCGCGTAGAACTGGGAGATTCAGAAAAGGTCACGGTGCTGGATGCTCTGTTCAGGATCCAGCAAACTCAAGATGAAACCCTTTCTTTCCGTTATTCCTGCCGGCTGGCCATGTGCGGTTCCTGTGCCTTGGTGATCAACGGCAAAGAGGGCCTGGCCTGCAAGACTTTGGTCAAAGACCTGGGCCATGGACCGGTCTCTTTGAAGCCTTTAAGCCACATCCCCATCATCAAAGACCTGACCGTGGACCTCAAAGCCTTGATCAACCGGTTGAAAAAGATGGAGCCCTACTTTGTCCCCAAGAAGGAGTCGCCTGAACCGGCAAAGATCAAGCCCACCTCCAAGGAGCGACAAACCATCGGTCTGAACACGGAATGCATTGCCTGCGGGTCTTGCGTTTCCGCCTGCACGATGATGCACTGGGACCCGGAATACATAGGGCCGATGGGCTTGAACCGGGCCTTTTGCCTGATCGTCGATTCCCGTAATTTAGGCGGCAAACGGTTGGAGCAGGTTGCCGATGAAAATGGCGTTTTCCGCTGCCATACAGAATTCAACTGTACCGATGTCTGTCCCAAACATATTAGCCCCACCCGGGGTATCCATTATTTGAAGCGGAGAATTTTCTGGCAGGGGATGAAAAACTTAAATCCATTTCGACGGGGAAAGAGCGAATGAGAACCTGGCCCAAAATTCTACTGGTTTGGGCAAGTCTGGTGTTCTTCGGGACCGCTTCCTCTTCGGCGACGGCCAAGACGGCGGGGTATTGCCTGGAATGCCATTCTCAAAAATTAATCCAAAAATTTGACCGTTCCATCCTTGCCGGGGGACGAAGCGTCTACCACGCAAAATTGGAGCCCTGCCCCGGCGTACGTTCCCTTTCGGAAGAAATTTTCTTCACCGAGACCCGGATTACAAAACTTAACCAAATTCTCCATGAAATAGATCAGCGGGGGTGGGCCAGTCATACCCTGAGGAAAAATGTCTCTGAGACTGCGGAATCCTTTTCCGCCTTGAAAGGTTCAAAGAAGGCCTCTATAGCTCAATTCACCCAGGAGTCTTCCGCTCTGCGAGGCTTATTGCAAAAGGTTTACGACCACACCCTTCAGGCAAGGGACGAATCTGCCCGCCGATGGCTGATCGGTCTGGCTAGCCTGATCTTCCTCGGGGTCTTGGTTCTATTGCGAGTGGGGCATCGGAAACTGAACCGCATGGGGAAAACTCTCTTCCTGTCCCTTCTCGTCGCAGGAAGTCTTTCTCTAAATGCCTGCTCCTCGGGCCCGGCGGAACCTGCGAAGAAAAGCCCGGCCCAAGAACGATTGGAGCAATCCCTCCATGTGGCCTCGCAGTCTTCCGGCAAAATGGAAGAGACTTTTTACCAGTCCTTCCTCCTGGCAGAAATGGCCCGGCAGTGGTCCAAGATCGAAACGATCCCTGCCGAGAAGGCTTTCCACTTAGCCTGGCAAATGGCCCTGAGGGCCCGGGAGAAAGCAGCCCCGATCAAAGATCTCAAGGAGGTTGTTTCCAGATGGCCGAATCAAGCAGAGGCCTTAAAGGAGAAAGTAAATTTCGATTCCGTCCTGGATTTAGGCGATGAACTTCGGAACGCGGATGGACGCACATGGGCGTTGCGGGCCGTGGCTGAGGAATGGATCCAGGTAAATCGCCAGAAAGGGCGGGCAGCCCTGGAATTTGCCTTCCAAGAAGCGCTGAAGATACATGATGCCGAGATCCGGGACCGGGAACTCAAATCCATTGCCGGCGCCTGGGCGGGGATTGATGAAGACCGCGCTTTGCAAGCCTCCCGGTCCATTGTAGACCCTTTTCTGAAGGCCCTAGCTTTAATGGATGCGGCTCTGTCCATTCGCGAGAAAGGCAAAGCAAGTGACCTTTTCGCAGAAGCGTTGCAGGTCGCTGAATCCGCCCCTCCGTCGTATTCTCAATCTAAGGCTTTCATTCAAATCTCAGCGGCCGCAGCGAGGACTGATCCCGAAAAGAGGAATGCTTGGGCCGGCCGAACCCTGGCGAAGATTCAAAGCCTGGATAACCCTCAGCTTAAGGCCTATGCCATCCTGGAATTGATTCTTCATTGGGCTCCCCTGGACAGAGAACAAGCCGAACGCTGGGCGGTGGAAATTCCCTCCCTCTTTCCCGAAGCCCGGGCCTATTCATTCTTTTTTTTGGCCAGGAACGCAGCGGGAAAGGCCAGAGCCCTGGCTCACCTCAAAAATGCTTTGGCCGAGGCCTCTAAGGTCGTTGACCCCTTTGAGGCCCAAAAAATCAAGAGCCTAATCGCGCTGAGTCTGGCGGGGATTGAATCCGGGGAGGCTTGGCGGATTCTTCCGCAGGTAGAGGATCCTTATTTACGGTCGGAAATTTTGGCGGAGTTGGCCCTGGAATTTTCTAAGCAGGATAAAAGAAAAGCCCTCGACCTGGCCGAAAAAATTCCCCTGGAACCATTTCGTACTAAAATGATTGTGAGGATCATCACCCAATGGGTGCCCAAAGATCAGGAGAAAATTACCTCTCTATACCACCAGATTATCCGGGTCGCTTCATCCATCTCTGACCCATACACCAGAGCCATGATTCTGATCGAATTGGGTAAGGGCTGGGAAAGCTTGGACCGGCGAAAGCAAACCTCCCTTTTAGAACAGGCCCTTAGATCAGCAGAGGAAATCTCTTCCTTGCGCCTGAAAGCTGAAGTTCTCGAAGCGGTGGCCGGGGGGTGGAAAGTATCCGATCCAGCAAAAGCCCAAAAAATTTTGGAGGGAATAGATCCCTCTGTAATCCGGGCCCGGAAATCCCTGGAAGAAATTCGATTATGGGCAAAAGCGGACCCGGAAAAAGCCTTACCCTGGGCCGAGACCTTTCCTTCTGTCTTCCCTTTAGAGAGAGCCATGGCTCTAAAAGAAGTGGCCGAGCGGATCAAAAAGACTCAGCCCCTCTTGGCCTTTGATATTCTTGCCGAGGCCATGGCCCAGATTCTGATCCTGTCCGCGGAGCCCAAAGAAGGGAAACTATTGTCTCAGTTGGTCGTGGAAGCTGCTTTGCTCGACAAGGAAAGAACCCTTCGCTGGCTCCAGCAGATCTCAGACCGGGAAACGAGAGATCTGCTCTTAAGGGAAGCGGGTAGCACCTGGGCCAGAGAGGATCCTTTATGGGCCTTGAAAGCGGCAAGGGAGATGTCCGAGAGCGCTCTGCGTTTTAGTCTGTACCGAAAAATCGCTGAGGCTGAAGTAAAAAAACTCTCCTCTTCAAGGCTCGACCGACGAAATCAACCTGTCCTTTTGGCGCTCTCCCAATGGGGGCTGGGAAGGGAGAAGGCCTCAAAGGAAGGATTCCGGGCTGGTCCCTTTTTTGAGACCGCCTGGCAGGAAATTGAAAAGATCGCAGACCGTCGGGAACGTTCTTTCCTGTTGAGCGGCCTGGCTCCTGATTGGGCTTTTGTTGACGAGGGAAAAGCCCTTGCGGTGGCCGAAAAGATTCCTTCTGACTTTCCTGAACCTCTCTCTTATGCTCTCTTACAGGTGGGGGCTCAGCTCCGCAAGTGGAATCGGAAAGAAGCGAACGGGGTATTCCAAAGGACCTTATCGGCCACAGCTCAAATTCCAAATCCAGCCCTTAAAGCCCAAAGGCTTCTTCAACTGGCCCAGCAATGGCAGCTTCTCGACCGGAAAAAGGGCAAAGAGGTTTTAAAAAAGGCAGAAAGGGAAGCCCGAAAAATCATCTCCCCGCCCACCATGGGGGGAAAAATTCTCACCGAAATACTTTTGGCTCAGGCCAATTTGGACCCGGCGGAAGTTCTTTCCATCGCTCGAAATGCCGGGCAGCCCTCCACTCAGGCTAAGGTCCTTCTGGAAAGCGCCAAGGTTCTAAAGAAAGGCCACCTCGAAGAAAACATCAGAATCCTGGAAAAGGCCCGACAATTTGCTCTGCAGGGGAAAAATCAACGACTCACGAGTGCAATCGCCATCGCCTGGTTCTCTGTGGACCCCGATAAGTCCTTGGAGGTTCTCGCCCAGGTGGAGTCCAGAAAGATTCGAATCGAGGCCTTGCGCCAGATGGCCCGGCTGGCGGCCTCGTTGCGAAAAGGAGAAGCCAGACGGCTCTTAGAACAAGCCTCCCAGGAAACCCTGGGTATCGAAGGACTCACAGAAAAGGTCATGTATCTGAGCGAAATCGCGGCGGATTGGATGGAGACGGACAAGGAACGGGCCCGAGCCACTTATCTCCAGGCCTACCAAATCGTCGAGAAAGCAGAAAGTTCTTCTCCCAAATTCTAAAAATAGGGCACAGGGGTTCAAGAGTTCCAAGGAAACCAACATTTTCAGTTATGCCTTGCCATTTGGGATTTTGATCTTATCAATCCCTTGCCCCTTGAATCCCGGCCCCCCAGAACCCTATTTCTTTATAGGTTGTCAACCCAGAAAGCATTATGCTATTATGCTTCGATCTTTCAACAAACGCCGGTCGACCGGACGACCATAACAGGAGGAGAAACGATGGATTTTGAGCTGCCGGAAAACATACGACTCATGCGGGATACTGCCCGCCGCTTTGTCAAGAATGAGCTGGAACCAATCTCCCAGCAGGTTGAAGAGGAAGAAAAGATCCCCGAGAGTATCGTTCAAAAGATGCGCGATCTAGGGTTTTTCGGGCTGGCCATCCCCGAGGAGTATGGGGGGATGGGATTGAACACGCTTGGGGAATGCGTGCTGAACGAAGAGTTTGGCCGGGTCAATTCCTGCTTCCGGTCCCGCTTCGGGACGAATAACGGCATCGGCTCTCAGGGAATCCTGATCGACGGAACCCCGATGCAGAAAGAGAAATACCTGCCCCGCATCGCCAGCGGGGAATGGACCGCAGCCTTTGCCTTGACTGAACCCAATGCCGGTTCCGACGCAGCCAACATCCAGACCAAAGCGGTTAAGAAAGGGGATGTTTATCTGCTCAATGGCCTGAAGCATTTCATTACCAACGGAGACATCGCGGACGTGGTTACGGTCATGGCGGTGACCGACAAAGCGAAAGGCGCTCGCGGGGTGACCGCCTTCATCGTGGAGAAGACCTTTCCAGGGTTTTCCGTGGGGAAAATCGACCGGAAAATGGGCATTCACGGAAACAATACCTCGGAGCTCGTCTTCGAGGACTGCCAGGTTCCAGCCGAGAATATCATCGGGGGGGAAGAAGGGAAAGGTTTCGTCACCGCCATGAAGGTCCTGGAAAAAGGACGGATCACCATCTCCGCCGTGTGCGTGGGGACGGCCCAGTATTGTCTGGACCAGAGTGTAGCCTATTCCAAGCAACGGGTACAATTCGGCAAGCCCATCTCCGCGAACCAAGCGATCCAGTGGATGCTTGCCGACATGGCCATATCGATCTATGCCGGAAGGCAGATGATTTATTCCACGGCCTGGTGCCGGGACCAGAAACAGCGGGTAACCCAGCAGGCGGCCATGTGTAAAGTATATTGCACGGAAATGGTCAACCGGGCTGCGGACTCGGCCGTGCAAATTCACGGGGGGATGGGGTATATGAAAGAATCTCCCATCGAACGGATTTACCGAGATATGCGACTGTACCGAATTTTCGAGGGTACCTCAGAGGTGCAGCGGATGGTCGTCGCCCGAGAACTGCTAAAGGACTGATCGCTACGACGGAAAGCTGATCGTTCTTTCCCATGCAATAAATTTGGAGGCGCAGAGCACACAGAACTTCACATGAAGGGGAGACACGGAGAATGGGAGACGCGGGGAAAGTCAAAAAATTCTGTCTCCGGGTCACCGATTCACCCCATCCCCGCGTCAAGTCTTCTGCGAGGAGGATTCTAATGGCGGCGGGCCAGAACCCCAAGAAAAAATTTCCTAAAACAGCTACCATCCCTATCGATAATGTCGCCCAGGCGTACCTGGAGCTGCTTCGGGATCGGGGGATCAAGTATTTCTTCGGAAATGCCGGCACGGACTTCGCACCTTTGGTGGATACCTTCGCCCGGTTTGCCACCGAAGGAAAAGATTTTCCCAAACCCATCTTGGTCCCCCATGAATTTGCGGCCGTCAGTATGGCCCACGGCTTCGCCATGGTCACCGGAGAGCCGCAAGTCGTGATGGTGCACGTAAACGTGGGAACTTCCAACGGCTTGACCGGCGTGATGAACGCTTCCAGAGCGAACATTCCTTTGATCTTCACGGCCGGCAGAACCCCCATCACGGAAGGGGAAGTCAAGGGAGGGCGTAATCTGCACATTCATTGGGCGCAGGAATCTTTCGATCAGGCATCCATGCTGCGGGAATACGTAAAGTGGGATTATGAGCTCAGAAATTTTGCCCAAGTCGAGAAGGTAGTCGATCGAGCGCTCAATATCGCCATGTCCGAGCCTAAAGGACCCGTGTACCTGAGCCTCCCCAGAGAGGTGCTCGCCGAGGAGCATCGGGAGTTTACCTACACACCCTCAACCCCAAAACTTTTTGTCAAACCGGGGCCGGATTCCCAAGCAATCCACCAGGCCGCTGAGGTTTTGAAAGATGCCGAAAATCCGCTGGTGATTACTTCCATGGTGGGCAAGAATCCAGCAGCGGTGGCAGAGTTGGTAAAGCTCTGTGAGTCTTTTGCCCTCCCGGTGACGATCGCCATCAGCAACCTTTACCTGAATTTTCCAACCGAGCACCCCATGCACTTGGGATTCGACCCCATGAAATACCTGGGGGAAGCGGATGTCATCCTGGTGATCGAGTCCGATGTTCCCTGGTTTCCCATTCGGGCCAAGCCCAGTCCCGGGGCTAGGGTTATCCAGATGGGTATCGATCCATTCTTCTCTCGCTACCCCATGCGTACCTTCCCCGTGGACATCCCCCTCTGTACTGATCCTGAAGGCGGGCTGAGGTCTTTGCGGGAAGCTCTGTCTGTCCATCAATCTGAGAAAAAAAAGGGAATCCAGGAACGGTTTAAACGGTTAGCCAAAGAACACGATACTCAAAGAGCGAATTGGAAAACCATGGCCGAAAAATATAAAAAGGATCGGCCCATCGATATGGAATGGCTATCCCATTGTGTAGGACAGGTGAGGGATGGGGATACGGTGATCATCAATGAATATGACCTGCGGGCTCATCAAGTTCAGATCAATGAGCCGGGTTCCTTCTATGGCTCCCCCATGTCCAGCGGGCTGGGATGGTGCTTTGGAGCTGCCCTGGGTGTCAAACTCGCCCGCCCGGAGTGCATCCCCATCGTCTGCATGGGAGACGGAACTTATCATTTCACCGCTCCCACAGCCTGCCATTTCGTCGCCCAAAATCTTCCCGTAATCGTGGTGATTTTCAACAACCAGTGCTGGAATGCCGTTAAAGGATCGGTCCTTGACCTTTACCCCCAGGGCTGGGCGGCGAAGGAGAATCACTTTGTCCTCTGTGATCTTGAACCTTCCCCCGTTTACGAAAAAGTGGTAGAAGCCTTCGGGGGCTACGGCGAGAGAGTGGAGGACCCGGAGGAAATCATCCCGGCGCTGAAGCGTGCGGTGAAGGCGGTCAAGAAAGAGAAACGCCAGGCCCTTCTCAATGTCATCTGTAAACATCCTTGATTGAAAAACTTTGGGGGCGCAGATCAACGCAGATTTGCAGGATTTGCGATATGAGATGGTTGATGGAGTCCTAAAAAGTAAAAAATACCCCCTCTCCCTTGACGGGAGAGGGTCGGGTTGAGGGTGAAAAATCAAGAAATTTCGACAAAGTATTTATCTCTCTCTCCTTCATCCCCTCCCGTCACGCCAAGTCGTGAAGGGGGGAAATTCCTTTTTACGAATCCATCAAGATTGGATATTGTCTATTATCCAGGTTTTTGGGTATTTTCTTATTGAAGAGATTCTTGCAATAGTCAGTTACTCCGTCATTCCGGCGAAAGCCGGAATCCAGAATCGCTTGAAAATGCTGGATCCCGGGTCGCGCTTCGCTTGCCCGGAATGACGATTTCCCCTTGCTTTCAAGAGTTTTGCAGGAGCCTCTGAAGAAAGCATTTTTCAGCGTAGATCTGTACAATTCTGCGTCTTAATTACGGGCATGCGCATTTGGACTTTTTTGGTTATCCTGATTTTTCTATTCGTAGCGGCCCAGGGCGCTAAAGGCGAAGAGAAAGGGAACATGGACCAATTATCTCTGCCTGCGGAGGCAGGCGGCTGGAAATGGGACAAGAAGAAGATGAATTATAATTCCCGGACCATCTTCAATTACATCGATGGCGCCGCGGAACTCTATCTTGCCTATGGGTTTCAGAGTCTTGCTGTTCGCCGGTTTGAGAAACCGGGTCAACCGCCAATCATTGCTGAAGTCTATGAAATGAGGTCTTCGGAGGAGGCATACGGAATTTTTTCCTTCGAACATCAGGATGAAGATGCGGGCATCGGACAGGGGTCGGAATTCGGGGGCGGATTGCTGAGATTCTGGAAGGGAAAGTATTTCGTAACCGTATATGCCGAAGGGGAAAGTCCGGGAGTCGAGCCCGCCATCCTCATTCTGGGGCGGGCCGTTGCTGACTCCATCAAGGTGACCGGTCCAGCCCCCAAATTGATAGGCGCCCTACCCGGCGGGAAGGCCGGGCTTATCGAAAAGAGCCTCCGCTACCTCCACAGCCATGTTCTCCTAAACCAGCGTTTTTTTGTAGCCACCCAGAACATTCTCAACTTGAATCCGCAAACCGATGCCGTGCTCGCCCAATACCTGCGCGACGGAAGAAGGATTCATCTGCTGCTGATTCGTTATCCCGCCGAAAAGGAAGCCGAAGCGGCTTTGCAGAATTTTAAGAAAACTTATATGCCCGAGACTTTGGACAAGGCCTTTTTGCGTACCGAAGATAAAAAATGGACGGGGGCGAAGAGGCAAAAAGAATTTGTCCTGATTATTTTTGGGGGGGGTAGCGCCAAGGAAGCAGAAGAATTGATCCAAGCGGCTGAAAAAAAGATAGGGGCGATGTGAGAATGGCCGAAGAGAGGATCATTACCCGCAGAGATTTTCTTCGGGGAACGGCCGGGGCGGCGCTGGCTGCTTCCCTGGGGCCAGGGCTGTGGAGAGAGGCAAAGGCCGAAGAAAAGGCCAAGGTCGTCCTCATCCGCGACCCCCTGGTTTTGAACGATAGAGGGTCGATCCAGCCGGAAGTGATTCAATCCATGCTGGATGAAGCGATGAAGACCCTCCTTTCGGAGAATGAACCCATTCCGGCATGGCGGAAGCTTTTTAGGAATTCAGACGTGGTGGGAATCAAAAGCAATGTCTGGTATAAAATGCCGACCCCCAGAGAACTGGAAGCCGCCATCAAACGCCGGCTGCTGGATGTTGGGATTTCGGAAAAAAATATCGACATTGATGACCGCGGGGTGCTGAACAACCAGATTTTCCTTAAAGCCACCGCCCTGGTCAATGTGAGACCGGTAAGGACGCACCACTGGTCCGGGGTGGGGACCTGCCTGAAAAATTACATCATGTTCGTCCCGGATCCTTCGGCCTATCATGGAGAAGCCTGCTCGGAACTGGGCCGGATTTGGACCTCCCCTCTCGTGAAGGGGAAGACGCGCCTGAACATCCTCAGTGCGCTCCAGCCACAATTCTACGGAAGGGGAGCACATTATTTCGACAAGCGCTACGTTTGGCCCTATAAGGGGCTTATTGTGGGCACCGATCCTGTGGCCGTGGATGCGGTAGGCGCCCGTCTCTTACAGGCAAAACGCATTGCCCATTTCGGAGAAGACCGGGCTCTCGACGCCGCGCCCATCCACATTACAGTCGCGGACAAAAAATATCACTTAGGCGTCAGCGACCTCTCCCGAATTCATCTGATCAAGCTCGGCTGGATGGAAGAGGTGTTGATTTAAGCTTCCTGACCTGCCTTATGGAATGCAGAGAGGCATAACCTTTCAATAACTATCCAGTTCTCTCTTTCCCTGAAGGGCTACTGAAAACCTTGCCTCTTTATCTGCTGCAGAGACGGGATGCCGCTCCTTCCCCCCATAAATTTAACCGGTTAATGTTCATCTGGAAACCCAGTTTTTCCCTCCCTCTCGATGGGGGAGGGAAGGGTGGGGGTGATAATGGTTAAGAATTTTAAAGGTTTCCGTTTTGATCCCCCTCACCCCGCCCCTCTCCCTCCAGGGGAGAGGGAGTTTCTGGACGAAAACCGGGTAGTCCCGTGCAAGGTTGGTTTTAATGCCGGCTGGCATTGGGATAATAAGGGAGCGAGCTGACAGAATTCAATTCTATACACATAGGAGGTATCAACGTGAAAATTGACCTAGCCAATTTGGATTTGAAAAGTGCTCATGATTTGTTAGTGAGCGCTGTTTTGCCACGGCCGATTGCCTTTGTCTCCACGATCGGCCACGATGGAGTCTACAATTTGGCCCCTTTCAGCTACTTTACGGTCCTGTCATCAAAGCCGGCGGTCGTCGGCGTCGGTATCGGACGCAAGAGAGATGGGCAGAAGAAAGATACTCTGGTAAATATCGAGTTCGCCGGAGATTTTGTAATAAATATCCTCACGGAGTCACTGGCCAAGGCTATGAATCAAGCATCCGGGGAATACCCCAGCCAGGTGGATGAATTCAAGGAAGTAGGTTTGACCCCGGCTCAAAGTGATTTGGTCAAGTCCCCGAGGGTTGTCGAATCGCCAGTGAACATGGAATGTAGACTAATGCAAATCCTGGAGTTTGGTGAGGCGCCGAGAATCAGCAGTTTTATCATCGGAGAGATCGTTCGGGTTCATATCAAAGATGAATTATGGGTTGATGATGTGATTAAGGCTCATAAGTTGAAGGCGATTGGCCGACTCGGTGAGGATCTTTATTGCCGGACAATGGATATATTTGAAATGAAGAGACCGGTTATTTTGCCTAAACCATAGAGAAGAGCGTCATATCACGGATAAATAGATAAATCCCTTTTTCCTAAGAGCTGGACCTCCAACAGGCAGGAATTTAAGAAGGCAGGGCCATTTCTGGCCCTGCCTTTCCAGACGATTCAAGTTAAGGAATTCTTATCTGAAATCCCTTACTCAATTTTTTGTGTGGGCCTACGTCCGCTACAGCAGATTTCCGCCAGTGTCGTATTTGATCAGGCAGGCGTCGAAGCCCCCCGCGTTGGTCTGTCCGTCCAGATTATCCTGGGTAAAACCGACCACATAAACATGCCCGCTGCTGTCAAGAGCGACGCTTCTACCCTCATCATCCCCGCTTGTCCCCAAGAGTCTTGCCCAAAATGGTGTGCCTCCTCCAATGCCGAACTTAACCAAAAAGATGTCCTCGTTCCCAGCATTGGGATTAGTGAATTGTCCCCCCAGGCTGCCGGAGGTAAACCCAGTGACATAGGAATTCCCGATGCTGTCCACCGCAATGCCAAAAGCCATTTCATCGGATGTTGTACCCAACTGTGTGGTCCATTGCTTGACCCCCAGGTAGCTATATCTGGCTACGAAAATGTCGTTTCCTCCCGAATGGGTGTTTCCATCAAGAGCGGCACTTGTAAATCCCGTTACCCAAACACCTCCTCCTCTTGCAGTAATCCCCAAGCCGGCGTCATCAGTCGATGTCCCCAACAAATGGGTCCACTGCTTGGTATGTGTGGAACCTGTAACATTATAGGCAGTGAGGAAGATATCGAAGGTCCCTGGGTTGACGTTGCTCTGCCCGTCAAGATTTCCCTGCGTCCCTCCCGTTACATACGCATAGGTCGTTCCACCCACCTGATCTATGGCTATCCCCAAGCCGATATCGGTGGCAGATGTGCCCAACTGCTCCACCCACTGGAATACTCCCGAGGAATTATACTTAACGAGGAATATGTCCTCCGTGCCTGCATTGGTTGTAGATCCGGTTATATAGGCATTGCCGGAGCTGTCCACCGCCACGCTGGTGCCCACGTCGTCCGATGAAGCACCCCACAGGCGGGTCCACTGCTTGATCCCGGAAGAATCGAACTTAACCAGAAAAGCATCCTTGCCCCCCGAATTGGTCTGCCCATCCATGGTCCCCGTGGTATAACCGGTAACGTAGATATTCCCGCTGCCATCCACGGCAACGTTGAGGCCAAAGCTCCCATAGTCGGTGGCCGTCGGCTCTGCTACGCCCAATGTGCCCAGCAAATTGGTCCAGGCATGGCTCCCGTCAGAATTGTATCTCATTAGGAAGATATCTCCTCCACCCAGATTCGATATCCCGTCCAGATCCCCCTGGGTCCATCCAGTTACATAAACATTGCCGCTGCTGTCAACAGCAACGCCTCTGCCATAGTCATTAATAGCCGTGCCAAACACCTTGGTGGATGAGTTGAGAGTCGTTTCGCTTACCTCAGTGCATCTTGCCGAATTGTTCCCTGACGAATCGAAGGCGGAAACGCTGTATGCGTATGTCGTGTTGGAAGTCAGTTGCGTATCGGAATAAGTGGTGACCCCACCAAAAACAGCCGTAATCTGAACGCCGTTCCGATAAACACTGTAGCCCACAACGCCGGTATTATCGGAGGATGCATTCCAGGAAAGGTTTATCTGGGAGGAGGAAACAACGGTGGCGGTAAGACCAGAGGGAACAGAGAAGGGGTTGCATCGTTTAATTCGCCCGAAACATCACCACCCCCGCCACCACCGGAACAATTGACCAGGCAAATTAGAGCCAAGACCGCCATCAAGAACCGTAGGAAATTCTTTTGCTTTTTCATATCTCTTTCCTTCCTTTCTTGCTAATTTCGGAAATTAGCCGAAAACTTCTCACTTTTTTTGGAAATGAATCTCTTAAAACTGGTTAATGGAACCATATTTTTTCGAATTCAAAAAACGAATTGGAGAAAAGCCTCATTGAGTCTCAAGAGGCCCGTGAGGCCTTGAAATCGGTAACTTTTGGAAACCAATCTCCATAAGATCCTCAAACAGGACTTGAGATGAGGTTGATTGAGATTTTGTAGAAATGAGTGCATGGATAATAGAAATTCTAATAAAGTTTTGTCAAGCAAAAAGCGCTTATTTTTTTGAAATTTTTTATTAAAAATATCAGATTCAAAAAAAAACTACCCTCCTGTTGTGGTTTCATTTTATACGAAATCACAGTCAATCAATCCGATTTGCTCAATCGGGGCCGGCGATCTAGCCGTCATGGTCGATGAATCCCCCAAAAACCATCAACACATTTTCGCCGTGAACGCGCACGTATGCGCACGCCTGGCCTCAAGGCCTTTGCCTCTTGTCCAACCTGTAACTATTTGAAAAAGTCGTAGAGCCGACGGGTGGGCTTGAAGGGCCATCCTCCTGATTACGAAATGCCCCCGGAGGAAAATAATCTCATATACATCAGCTTGTTAACCCATCAGGTGCATAAAAAATCGGCTTTATAGATGGGTAAAGTGTTGAAAGGTGGCCTCAATATTGGGTAAAGTAG
>Ga0315295_10000608_pt1 | contig 30977 bp, 29 predicted proteins | sample YL17G14_0_MG_FD_204453 | JGI IMG/M metagenome (GOLD analysis project Ga0315295, IMG submission 204453) | Sediment microbial communities from Yellowstone Lake, YNP, Wyoming, USA - YL17G14_0 | ecosystem: Environmental > Aquatic > Freshwater > Lake > Sediment | place: USA: Wyoming | collected... | reverse complement strand
ACTATTTTGAGGCCGTTAATAAATCCCCACTCCCTCAATGGAAAGGTATTAAGGGGAAGGTGAATCCTTTGTATCCAAGACACTACAGCTCTATATGGTGTAGAATCACACAACTTATTCCAATTCGCTTTCAAGATGATTGTCAGCCAACCGATGAATTATAGCAATTACAGGTTGTTAACTGGTTATTTAGTCTAAACTTGAAAGCGAATTGGAATAAGAACAAAAGACGAAATGCCGATAATATGGGAAGTATGGCTTCCAATACTCAGCGGGCGGTCCTTCCAGATTTCCAGAAGTTCCTTCGGGAGCGGAAGATAGCTCCCGAAAAGCACGTACCTTTTCATGCTCACTGGGTGAGCCGCTTTCTCCGTTTTGCCCGACGGAGGGACGTATCTGCGACAGAATACCAGGAAGCGGCGGTGACAGACTTCCTGGAGGAACTGAAGTCGGACAAGAAGGTCCTCGACTGGCAGCATCGCCAGGCCGAACACGCTCTACGGCTCTACTACTTCCACTACTTAGGTGTCCTGGTTGTCAGGATCGCACCGGGGACTTCTCATCAGACTGACATTCCCGGTATCCTCAAAGAAATGACCAGGATGATCAGGCTCAAGCACTACTCCTACAGCACCGAGCGAACCTACCTGCAATGGACGGAAAGGTTCTTGGCCTATGCCCTTGCCTCAGCGAAGAAGTCTGTTGCGGACGTAAGCTCCGAAGACTTCAAGAATTTTATCAGCCATCTTGCCTTGAAACAAAGGGTATCCTCCTCGACGCAGAACCAGGCCTTCAACGCCATCCTCTTCCTCTTTAAGAACGTCCTGGGGAAGGAGGCTAACGATTTGAGCAATACCATCAGGGCAAAGCGTGGCCCCAAGCTACCGGTGGTCCTCTCCGTGGACGAAGTGAAACGGCTCTTCTCTCACATGAGCGGCACCACACTTCTGATGGCGGAGGGGGAGGGATTCGAACCCTCGGTGGAGTTGCCCCCACAACGATTTTCGAGACCGTCCCATTCAACCACTCTGGCACCCCTCCAAGAAAAATCATTAAAAAATTATTTCAATACCGTGACAGAGCTATAACTGAAAAGTGACCAAATTATAGCAAGTTTCCTCAATGTCCTTCAAACTGTCCAAGATGTTGACCGCTCTTGTCAACGAAAAATGAAAGCTCTTGAGTGGTCGCTGATTAAGACAAAAAATAGTGTCAGTAAAATAGGTATGGTTGATCTCAGCGGTATTGTTTTATTATATCTAACAAGGAATTTGCCTTTATGATTGCCTATTTTGACTGTACTGCCGGCATAAGTGGTGACATGTGCCTCGGGGCCCTTGTCGATGCAGGTGTCCCTTTGAGGGAGATAGAAGAGGGACTCAGAGCCCTTCCGGTGGGAGGGTACACCCTTAAAGAGAGGAAGGTTACCAGGTGGACGATCGCTGCAACAAAGGTCGATGTGGCAATAGAGTTATCTGAAGGCACTCGTCACAGGTCAGGAGCGAAGAAATGGGGAGACATCAAAAGGATCGTCACATCTTCCTCTCTTGATGATGCACTAAAGCAGAAGGGACTCAGGATCTTCAAAAGGCTCTTCGAGGCCGAGGGAAATGTCCATGGTGCTGCGTATGACAAGACTCATCTCCATGAACTCGGTGCCGTGGACTGTATCGTTGACATCTTCGGTACCCTGATAGGTTTAGCCTTTTTAGGTGTTGAAAGGGTCTATTCTTCTGCGGTCAATATCGGAGGCGGTTCTGTCGAGACCGAGCACGGAAGACTCCCTATCCCTGCCCCCGCAACAGTAGAAATCCTGAAGGGGGCACCGGTATATTCCTCTGGCATCCCCTTTGAGCTCACGACTCCAACAGGTGCAGCAATCCTCGCTGAGATTGCTGACGGTTTTTTAGAGATACCGATGATGAGACTCAAAGCAGCGGGCTATGGTGCTGGCACAAGGGATATTGAGGGATTGCCGAATGCCTTGAGGATACTTATCGGAGAGTGCATGTCATTAAGTGGAAAGGGTAACCTGCATGAGGTGACTGTCATCGAGACAAACATTGATGATATGAACCCCCAGTTGTACGAACATGTGATCGAGAGACTGATGAAGGCAGGGGCAATCGATGTCTATCTCACACAGGTGATCATGAAGAAGGGAAGACCAGGGGTAGAGCTCACCGTGCTCTGTCACGAAGAGAGGATATCACCTATTAGCGAAGTCCTTTTTCATGAGACGACAACGATAGGGATCAGGTTCCGTAAAATGTCAAGGATAACCCTCGAAAGGAATTCGAGACAGGAGGATATAGGGCTCGGTACGATACAGGTAAAGGTGTCACGACTGCCTGATGGAAAAGTAAAGTACACCCCTGAGTATGAGGATTGCAGAAAGATCGCGCTTAAGCACAGGGTGCCCCTCATAGAGGTAATGAGGAGAGCGGCACAGATGAAGGTGGATGAAGAGGGGGGGTAATTATGAGACTCCCTGAGTGGATCAGGACAAAGACGGCAACCTTTATGATTCTCGGTGCATGGTGTACGAGGAACTGCGGACCAACGAGGCGCAATCTTCCTGTGGTTGAGTATATTCCTCTAAGGGTTTTCGAGAGATACACGGACATGGCACTGCAGATGGGGTTTAAGGCCGTAGCTTCCTTCCCCCTGGTGAGGAGCTCTATGAATGCTGAAAAGATGGTCAGGAAAAGGGAAGAGGAGTATCAAAAGAGACCTGAATCTGTTATAGTAAATAGTATAAAAAATGATCATCGAGGCGTGTAGATGTTTGAGTTCCAGAGATTAAGAAGGCTCCCGCCCTATGTGTTTGCCATCGTGAATTCCCTCAAAATGGAGGCTCGGAGGCGGGGAGAGGATATCATAGACCTCGGCATGGGAAACCCGGACCTCCCAACACCGAAACATATCGTCGAGAAGCTCTGTGAAGCGGCTAAAAACCCGAGGAACCACCGTTATTCTGCTTCGAGGGGGATCACACAACTGAGGGTAGCGATGACGGAGTGGTACCAGAGGCGTTACAATGTGGACCTGGACCCCGAAACAGAGGTGGTGGTAACAATAGGCGCAAAAGAAGGCCTGAGCCATCTCTCTTATGCAATCCTTGGCCCGGGCGATGTGGTGATGTCGCCCACCCCTGCATACCCGATCCATCCTTACAGCGCAATCCTGGCAGGGGCCGAGGTGAGGAGTATCCCTACAGGCAGGGGCATCGATTTTTTTAAGGAGATGGAAAAGGCCTTTAAGTCTACATGGCCGAGGCCGAAGATACTGATTATCAACTTCCCCCATAATCCCACGACGGAGTGTGTCGAGCTCGATTTCTTCGTGAGGGTAGTGGAGTTCGCAAAGGAGCACAGGATCATCGTGGTCCATGACTTCGCTTACGCAGACCTCTGCTTTGACAGATATGAGGCGCCGAGCTTCCTCCAGGTTCCCGGTGCAAAAGATGTGGGGGTTGAGTTCTTCTCGCTCACAAAGAGCTATTCAATGGCGGGATGGAGAGTAGGATTCTGCTGCGGGAACAGGGAACTCGTCGGCGCCCTCACGAAGATCAAAAGTTATCTCGACTACGGGATGTTCCAACCTATACAGATCGCGAGTATCGTCACTCTCAGGGGTCCACAGAACTGCGTCACAGAGATACAGGGTATATACGAGTCCAGGCGCAACACCCTCATCAAAGGACTCCACAAGACAGGATGGAACGTAGAGCCACCAAAAGCGACGATGTTCGTATGGGCTGAGATACCGGACTCATTCAAGAAGATGGGCTCCCTCGAGTTCTGCAAGTTCATCCTCAAAGAGGCAGGGGTTGCGATCTCACCGGGTATTGGCTTTGGAGAAGGGGGGGACGAGTTTGTGAGGTTCGCCCTCGTCGAAAACGAGCACAGAATCCGTCAGGCTACACGAGGCATCAAGAAGGCCCTGAGCGGGGATTATGTCCTCCGCTGAAGAGAGGGCTCGCAGCGCAGGAGAATTATACCAATGTCAGGACATTCCAAGTGGGCTCAGATAAAGCATAAAAAAGCCCATACCGATGCGAAGAGAGGTAAGGTCTTCACAAAGATAGTAAAAGAGATTTCGATCTCCGCAAGGCTCGGCGGGGGCGACCCCGAAGGAAATCCGAGATTGAGGACCGCCATTGAGAAGGCGAAAGAAGTGAATATGCCCCACGAAAACATAAAGCGCGCCATCATGAAGGGGACCGGTGAACTCCCGGGAACTTCCTATGAAGAGTATACCTATGAAGGGTACGGGCCCGGCGGCGTGGCGGTGCTTATAGAAGTTCTCACCGATAACAGAAACAGGTCCGTTTCCGAGATACGTCATATCATGTCGAAGCATGGTGGGAGCCTAGGTGAAGCGGGGTGTGTCTCATGGATATTTGAGAAAAAGGGGTACATCCTCGTCGATAAGAATGCAGTTGATGAGGATGCCCTCATGAGCGTTGCACTTGATGCAGGGGCTGAGGATATCAAGAATGACCAGAAGGAGGAGAATTATGAGGTCATTTGTACACCCGACGACCTCGGTGCGGTAAAGGGTGCCATTGAAAAGGCCGTGATTCCTGTCGTCCTCTCGGAGATCACAATGCTCCCGAAGATCTTCGTGACCCTCGACGGAAAGTCTGCAGAGCAGATGGTCAAGCTCCTGGATCTCCTCGAAGACAATGAAGACGTCCAGAATGTCTATGCGAATTTTGATATTCCCGATGACGTAATGGCAAAGACAGGAAAATGACGGTCTCCTCCGCGGTTCGAAGCTCCCTCAAGAAGAGATTCTTCGCAGGTCTCGTCATCCTAATCCCTGTCATTTTTACCTTCTCCCTGATTGTCTGGCTTTTCAGGTTCATCGATGGCATACTCAGTCCTATCCTCGACAATATCCTCGGTTACCACCGCTCAGGTCTCGGGTTCATTGCCGCCATCTTCCTCGTGTTCCTTGTGGGCGTTATCTCTACGAATGTCTTTGGAAAACGCCTGATAGCCTTTTTCGAGAGGGGCATACTGAAGATACCTGTATTCAAGGGCTTCTATACGGCCCTCAAACAGCTCGTCGATGCCTTCTCACCGGAGAACAGGAGTTCCTTCAAGAAATTCGTGGTTGTAGAGTATCCGAAGCCTGGGACCTATGCATTCGGATTTCTTACAAAGGAATGCCTCCTGAGATCTGAAAGGCACGCCGATCTGCCGAAGCTCAATGCTGTCTACATTCCAACAAACAACCTCTATCTTGGCGAGGTCGTGTTGTTCAAGGAGGCGGATATCTTCTACACAAGCATACCCATCGATGAGGGTATCCGGATCATCCTTTCTGGCGGTATTGCCTGTCCGTCTTTGATCATGGAAACGAGGAAATGAGACTCGCCTGTATCGTCCTTGCCGCCGGTGAGGGAAAGAGGATGCACTCATTGGTGCCGAAGGTTCTCCTCAAGATCTGTGGAAGGCCGATGCTCCAGTTTGTCCTCGATACGGTAGAGAAGCTCAAGCCCGAAAGGAAAATCGTGGTTTTGGGGAGACATGCTGTGGAGATCGAGAGGGCACTACGGGGAGAAGGACTATGCTTTGTACTCCAGAAAGAGCCGAAGGGAACGGGAGACGCACTCCTCAATGCACGGGAGGCACTAGACGGTTTCCAGGGGAACGTCCTTGTGCTGAACGGCGACATGCCCATGATCACTGCAGAAACCCTCAAGAGATTTCTCAGGCTCTTCAGGAGGCACCGTGATACCCTCTCCGTACTGTCCTTTCTCGCAGGGAACCCCTCATCTTACGGAAGAATCGTCCGGGACGACTCTGGTAAGGCGGTAAGGATTATTGAAGACAAGGATGCTACGGAGGAGGAGAAGAGGATACAAGAGGTGAACAGCGGTGTCTACGGGATGGAGTCCGGGATTCTGCATCTCCTTGAGAGGATCAGGCTGAACGATGCGAAGGGAGAGTATTACCTCACAGACCTCTTTGAGATTGTAGTGAAGGAAAACCGCAAAGCCGGATCCTATTGTATCGGGACCGGAGATGAGCTGATGGGCGTCAATACGAGGTATGACCTTCTCAAGGCGGAGGCCGTTATGCTGCAGAGGATCGTCAGGGGTCTTATCGACAGTGGTGTGAATGTCGTCGATCCAGGTTCTCTTTATATTCATTCCGGGGTGAAGATAGGGATCGAAACGGTACTCTATCCCAACGTCTATCTTGAAGGTACCACTACGGTAGGACGGAAATGTACGATCTATCCGAATGTGAGGATTGTGAACAGTAGCATAGGTGACGGGGCGGTTGTAAAGGACTCATCGGTCATCGAAGACTCTATGGTGGGGAAAGGTTCAGAGGTCGGCCCATTCGCACACCTCAGACCAGGCTCCACAATCGGACTCAATGCGAAGATCGGTAATTTTGTAGAGGTGAAGAAGTCTGTAATAGGTAACCGTACCAAGGCATCACACCTCAGTTATATCGGTGATGCAGTGGTAGGAAAGGACGTGAATATTGGTGCAGGGACTATTACCTGTAATTATGACGGCGTGGGGAAACATCAGACCACAATAGAGGATGGTGTATTCATTGGTAGTGATACCCAGATCGTTGCACCCTGCCGAATTGGAAAAGGGGCCTACATCGGTGCAGGGTCGACAGTCACGAAGGAAGTTCCTGCCCAATCGCTTGCGATAAGCAGGGCGAAACAGAAGAATTTCGAGGGATGGGCGTTAAAAAGGAGGCATAGGGTGCACAATTCAAAGTCTAAAGACAAAGGTGGTGAGTAGAGGTTTATGTGCGGCATCATCGGATACACGGGTAATGGAGATGCAATAACTGTTGTACTCGACGGGCTTAAGCGTCTCGAATACAGGGGGTATGATTCTGCAGGGATCGCCTTTTTCTCGGGAGGGAGGATTATCACGAGGAGATGCAAGGGGAAGGTGAACGTCCTTGCCAGGCTCTTTGAGGGGGATAGGGAAGAGAGCCACACCGCTATCGGACACACACGCTGGGCGACTCATGGGAGGCCTTCAGAGGAGAACGCACATCCCCACCGGTCTGACGGGATCGTCGTGGTCCATAACGGTATCATCGAGAATTATGTCGAACTGAAGAAGGGCCTTCTCTCCGAGGGATACACATTTACCTCCGAGACGGATACCGAGGTACTCTGCCATCTCATCCGCAGGCATGCGAAAGTTCTTCCCCTGGAAGAAGCTGTCAGATATGCCCTGAAGGAGGTGAGGGGTGCCTATGCGATTGCGGTGATCAATGAGAAAGAGGAAGGGAAGATTGTCGGTGTTAAGAAAGACAGCCCTCTCTGCATCGGAATAGGAGAGGGTGAGTACTTTATCGCATCCGATGTCCCTGCCTTCTTCAACTACTCGAGGAGAGTGATCTTCCTCAATGACGGGGAGATGGTCGTCATAACCGGAGACGGGGCAATGGTGACGACGTTTGACGGGATTCCCCTCAAAAAAGAGATAACAACCATCTCCTGGAGTCCCTCGATGGCAGAAAAGGGAGGGTATAAACACTTCATGCTGAAGGAGATCTTTGAACAGCCCAGAGCCGTTGCCGACACGCTGAGGGGAAGATTCAATGCTGAGCATGGTGAGGTGAACCTCGAGGAGTTCGGTATCTCGGAAGAAGAGCTTAGGGGGATCGAGAAGGTTTTTATCGTCGCATGCGGGACGTCCTGGCATGCTGCACTGGTCGGTAAGTACATGATCGAGGATCTTGCGCGGATTCCCGTCGAGGTCGATATTGCATCGGAGTTTAGATACCGGAATCCAATCCTGAAGAAGGGCGACCTCTTTGTGGCCATTACCCAGTCAGGTGAGACTGCCGATACCCTTGCTGCACAGAAAGAGGCCAAGAGGATAGGCGCGAAAGTATTGAGCATCTGTAATGTTATCGGCAGCTCATCGGCGAGGGATGCAGATGCAATATTTTATACACACTCAGGACCTGAGATAGGTGTCGCCTCTACGAAGGCCTTTACCTCCCAGATCATTGGACTCTATCTCTTCGCCATTGCCCTCGGGCTCACCAAGTCAGTGATATCGAGAGACATGTCCCGAATCCTTCTCCAGGAACTCCTCATGATCCCTGATCAGATCGAACAGATACTCTTAGAAAACGAGGGAATAGAGAGTCTTGCAAGAGAAATCTTCAAGGCAAAAGATGTGCTCTACCTCGGGAGGGGCATTTACTACCCCATCGCGCTTGAGGGTGCACTCAAACTGAAAGAAATATCCTATGTTCACGCCGAAGGCTATCCGGCGGGTGAGATGAAACATGGGCCCATTGCACTTATCGATGAAGAGCTTCCGGTAGTGTTCCTGGTCCCGAAGGGTGTACTCTACGAAAAGGTAATTTCGAACATCCAGGAAGTGAAGAGCAGGGATGCAAAGGTGATATCGCTCGTGAACCCTGACGACAAGGAGGCATCGAGCCTCTCTGACTGGATGCTTTCGGTTCCCCTCACGAACCCTTACCTCACTACAATCTTGTTTGCCGTACCCCTTCAGCTCCTTGCCTATCACATTGGGGTACTGAGGGGTTGTGATGTCGACCAGCCAAGAAATCTGGCGAAAAGCGTTACTGTGGAATAGAAAGGAACCATACATATGCAAGACGACACGCCCTCTTTGCTTTGACGCCTCTACCAAAATTCTGGTACTATAGGAGGAATGGGATGTCGAAAGAGAGTTTATTAGAAGACCTGAACCCTCAGCAGAGAGAAGCCTTGCTCTATATAGAGGGTCCTCTCTTGATACTCGCAGGAGCAGGGAGTGGGAAGACAAGGGTCATCTCGCACAAGTTTTCCTATCTCATAAAAGCAAAAAAATATCCTCCCAAGAGTATATTCACCGTAACCTTCACGAATAAGGCTGCTAGAGAGATGAGGGAGAGGATATGTGCTCTTTCGGGGGAAGAGATGAACGGGCTCTGGCTTGGCACATTTCATTCCCAGTGCTGCAGAATCCTCAGGAGAGAGATAACCCACATCGGTTTCAGGCCAGACTTCACCATCTACGACGAAGATGATCAATGCAACCTCATACGCCATATCCTGAGGGAATTGAGTATCCATGAGGCACTTTACAAAGGGGTTGCCGCAAGGATAAACTCGTTGAAATCCTCTCTCACGGGACCGGAGGAGTTCCTTTCCAAGGGGGACGGATATGGTTTCGATGAGAAGCTCGCAAAGGTATACATCCGCTACCAGGATGAACTGAAGAGGTGCAATGCCCTCGACTTTGATGACCTCCTGGGGTACACGATCATGCTCTTCGAGAAGTATCCTGAGGTTCTGAAACGGTATCAGAACTCCTTCAGGTACGTTCTCATTGATGAATTCCAGGATACGAACTATGCCCAGTATGAACTCCTGAAGCTCATTGGTTCCCACCATAGAAATATCTCTGTTGTTGGCGATGATGATCAGAGCATCTACCGGTTCAGGGGTGCGGATGTCACGAATGTCTTCAGGTTCGAAAAGGAATTCCCCGGCACCAAGGTGATCCGGCTCGAGCAGAACTACCGTTCAACCCAGAACATCCTTGATGTCGCAGGCGCGGTGATCTCAAAGAATCCCATGCGGAAACCAAAGAAGCTCTGGACGGTAAGGGGAGGAGGTGAAGTGGTATACCATTGCCTGCTCAACAACGAAGACGAGGAGGCACGGCATATCGCGAAGACCATTAAGGAACTCTATCTGAAGGGCTCTTACGAGTACAAGGATTTTTCTGTCCTTTATAGGGTAGGCATCCAGTCACGGGCGGTCGAAACGGCGTTGAGGGATGAGGGCATCCCTTACCGCATGGTGGGAGGTCTCAGTTTCTACCAGAGAAAAGAGATAAAGGATCTCATTGCCTGTGCGCGGCTCGTCTTGAACCACGATGACAATGTGAGCCTCCGAAGGATGGTCAACGTCCCCTCAAGGGGATTAGGTAATGACACCTTGACAAAGATAGAGCAAGAGGCCAAGAGGAAGGGTGTCAGCATCTTTGAGGCCATGAAGTCGTTGATAAAGACTCATCACAAGGCGGGCCAGAAAAAATCCCAGGAAACATGGGGTTGTCTCGATGAGTTAATACGGCTTATTGAGCAGTTAAGTTCCTGCAAGTACCGAACCGCAGCAGACATGCTCAGGGATATCGTGGAAAAGACGGGATACATGGGGTCGATCGATGAAGAGAGGGTGCAGCATATCAATGAGCTGATCTCCTCTGCCGCAAGCGCCTCTGTATATGGCTTTCTCGAAAAGGTTTCCCTTTTCACGAGCCTTGATGATACAACGAGAGAGAACACTGTCTCCCTCATGACTCTCCACAGTGTGAAAGGTCTCGAATTTCCCGTGGTGTTCGTTACTGGTCTGGAGGAGGGAGTGCTCCCTTACTTCAGAGCCATGGAGACGACGGATGAGATCCAAGAGGAGCGGAGACTCTTTTATGTCGGCATGACGAGGGCAAAAGACATACTCTGGCTTACGGGTGCGAGCAAGAGGAAGTTTTATACAAAGGTCCAGAACCAGGAACCCTCAAGGTTCCTCTCGGAAATACCGAGACATTGCTGTGAATGGATCGAAAAGACGACTCGATCCCAGATTGCCTGTGCAGTGGCACAGGGTGAGAATGACATCGGGAAGCGCCTTTTCCCTTATGTTGCAGGGTGCAGGGTGAAGCATCCCAAATGGGGAGTAGGAGTGGTGAGGGACTGCTATGGTGACGGCGAAGAGCAGAAAGTCATGGTGAATTTTCCTAATATCGGGATCAAGAAGCTCGTTCTCAGATTTGCGAACCTTGAGAAGATATAGAGTATTTATGAACAGGACATAGCGAGGGGATCGAAGAGGACTCGCTCACTCGTCCTCCCTTTTAAATGGGCTTTGGAAAGAGGTGGGGTATGAAGATCCATGTTGCACACATTGCGCATCTTGCCAGGCTTTTTCTGTCAACTGAGGAGCAGGAGAAGTTTTCCCTACAGCTAAGCAGCATCCTCGAGTATGTAGAAAAGCTGAACGAACTCAACACCTCTGGAATTGAACCAACCTCCCATGTACTTGAAATCCGAAATCTCATGAGGGATGATACACAGCGACCTTCTCTTCCTGTTGATCACGCCCTTGCCAATGCACCGGACAGGTACGGCAACTTTTACAGGGTTCCTAAGATAATAGAGTAACGGCGATGTTAAGGTGTTTTCTACGCTCAAAGATCCATATGGCCACGGTTACCGGGTCCAATCTCGTCTATGAGGGGAGTATCACGATTGATGAAGAGATCATGAGGGAGGTTGATATCCTGCCCTTCGAACAGGTGATGGTCTCCAACCTCAATAATGGTGAGAGATTCGAGACCTATGTCATTCCCGGCAAGGCTGGAAAAGGAGAAATATGCTTAAACGGACCCACAGCTAGAAAGGGCGTAGTCGGTGACAAGGTAATCGTTTTCTGTTATGGATACCTTGATCAAGAAGAGTCCCTTTCATTCAAGCCAAAGATTATACGCCTCGATTCGCAAAACAGGATCATCAGAACTAAAAAGCAGTAAGCAGTCAATCAACAGCAGGTAGTATAGGGCGGAAATAATAAATAAGATTCTTTCATATAAGTAAAGAACCTTGATTCTTCTCCTTAACTACCAACTTTTTGCTACGTAATACCTTTACAAATGGAAGAGATAGGCATCGTCAAGAGTCTTCAGGGTAATCTTGCGAGGGTATCTGTCGTGAGAAAATCTGCCTGCGACCAATGCAAGGCGGGATGCATACTCACCGAGGACGGGGCAGAAATGGAAGCCCTTAATGAGGTAGGGGCAGAGGTAGGCCAACGGGTTAGGGTTGTCGCGAAGCCCTTTACATATTTGAAGGGTTCCCTTCTCGTGTATGGAGTACCGGCCCTCGCACTTATCCTCGGAGCGGTCGTAGGTAAAGAGATGCTGCCAGGTCTCTTTAGGAACTATGATCCTGACATGCTCTCTGCCCTGTCAGGCTTTGGCGCCTTCATCGTTTCTCTCATTGCGGTGAAGATATGGAGCACACGTGTCGAGAAAAAGATCGAGTACAAACCTGTGATAGAAGAGATACTGGAGAAATAATTCATCCTTACTACCATTCTCGTTGAGGGGGGCCTATGGCGAATCTTGATGTGAACAGAATACGGAATGTTGCGATCATTGCCCATGGAGGTGCCGGTAAGACGTCTTTGACGGAATCGATGCTTTTCGTGTCAGGCTCAATCGACAGGCTCGGTTCAGTAGACAATGGTACGACGACCACCGATTTTGAACCGGAGGAGATCGATAGGAAGATCACCATCTCCTCGTCTCTTAGTTTCTGTAACTGGAACAATTACAGGATCAACCTCGTCGACACGCCAGGATTTACAAACTTCCTCGAGGATACCAGGGGTGTTATGAAGGCGGTTGATGGTGCGGTGGTTATCGTCTCTGCCCTCTCAGGCGTGAAGGCCGAGACGGAGAAGGTATGGAAATATACCTGCGAGTACAAAGTACCGAGGGTAGTCTTTGTCAACAAGATGGACAAGGAGAATGCGAACTTCATGAGGGCCGTTGCTGAGATCGAAAAGGCCTTCGAGACAGAAGTTGTCCCCCTCCATATTCCGATAGGTGCGGGTCCTACCTTCTCTGGGACCATCAATATCGTCACGATGAAGGCAATGAGGTATTCTAACGGCAAGCTGGCAGAGACAGAGATTCCCGCTGACCTCTTACAGGAAACTCAGGAGTACAGGAAAAAACTCATCGAGAAGATCGCCGAATTGGATGATGCCCTCCTCGAGAGATACCTCGAAGGAGGTGAACTGACCCAAGAGGAGATCCTGAGAGGCATCAAAGAGGGCTCCCTTACCCAAAAGTTCATTCCTCTGACTTGTGGTGCTGCAGTGAAGACCATAGGCACGAAGGAGCTCCTCGATACCATTATCCTTTGCCTGCCCTCTCCCGCAGAGATAGCGGAGATAACCCCGGTGATGGGGAAAAACCCAAAGGATGGCAAGGAGATAGAAAGGAAGGTGGATGAGAAAGAGCCCTTTTCTGCTTACGTCTTCAAGACGATCGCTGACCCTTATACTGGCAAGCTCTCCCTTTTCCGGGTTTACTCAGGGATACTCAGGGCAGATTCCTCTTTTTTGAATACCACTACAGGAACAAAGGAGAGAGTGGGGCAGGTCTTCTACCTTCTCGGGAAGAGGCAGATACCCGCCCAGGCACTCGGCCCCGGTGAGATCGGTGTTGTGGCGAAATTGAAGGATACAAATACTGGTGATACACTCTCTGACGAATCCAGCCAGATAGTCTTTGAAAAGGTGAAGTTTACTGAGCCAATCATATCCTATGCCATCGCACCGAAGAGCAAGGGAGATGAAGAGAAGGTGATTTCAGCCCTTCACAAGATCCTCGAAGAGGATCCAACGCTGCGCTTCCACAGGGAAGAGGAGACGAAAGAGATGCTGCTCTCGGGCATGGGACAGGTCCACCTCGAGGTGATGCTTGAGAAACTGAAGAGAAAGTTCGGGGTTGAGGTCCTCATGAAGACACCCAAGATACCCTACCGGGAGACGATTAAGAGCCCTTCAAAGGCACAGGGGAAGTACAAGAAACAATCCGGAGGAAGGGGACAGTACGGCGACTGTTGGATTGAGGTTGATCCCTTATCGAGGGGAAGTGGTTACGAGTTTGTCGACAAAATTGTCGGAGGGGTGATCCCGCAGCAATACAGGCCTGCTGTAGAGAAAGGAATCGTCGAGACAATGAAGGAGGGGGTTCTCGCAAATTACCCCGTTATTGACCTTAAGGTAACCCTTTACGATGGGTCCTATCATTCTGTGGACTCTTCGGAGATGGCCTTTAAGATCGCTGGTTCTATGGCATTCAAGAAGGCCTTTATGGATGCGAAGCCTGTTCTGCTCGAGCCTATCGTGAAGGTCGAGGTTACTATTCCTGACGAAACCCTCGGAGCTATCATCGGGGACCTGAACTCGAAGAGGGGAAAGGTCCAGGGGGTCGAGCCTCAAGCAGGCGGCAACCAGAAGATTGTTGCCATGGTCCCGATGTCCGAAATGCTGACCTACGCAAACCAGCTCCAGAGCCTCACTTCAGGGAGGGGTCTCTACTCGATGGAGTTTTCCCATTATGAGGAATTGCCGAACCAACTTGCCCAGAAGGTTATAGCTGAAAAAGAGGCGGGAAAGGGAGAGAAGAAGGATTGATGCAGAAGGCCCCCTCTCCTTTTCCATTAAGGAAGACGAAAGGGTGGCGAGAAAGATAGTATTGATTTCACCAGAACTGTGCATTGGCTGCAGGGCATGCCGTACTGCGTGCAATACTTGGATCCAGCTCTCCGGCGTCAAGAAAGTGAGCAGTTGTATGTTCGAAAATCAACCGGACTTCACTTCTCACCTTTGCGACAGGATCCGGTATGTTGAGATGCCTTTGGAAAAAAACAGTGTACGCGTGCTCTTCATAAATCAGAGGTGCATGCACTGCAATGATGCCTGGTGTGTGAATAGCTGTCCCTCGCCGGGAGCCCTTTATAAAACAGAAGAAGGGTTGACGGTCTTTACAAGGGAGAGATGTATCGGGTGCAGACTTTGCCTTTCTGCCTGTCCGTTCAATGTGTCAAGGAATGGCACGGATAGCAAGATGGGAAGGTGCCACCTCTGCTATGACAGAATCACCGAAGGAATTGCGCCCGCGTGTGCAAAGACATGCCCCACTGGTGCGATACGGCATGGGGAAAGGGAAAAACTCCTTGAGATGGCAAGAAAGGCGGGGCATGAGAAGGTCTATAGAGTGGTAGACCACGAGGGATTCGACATCCTTTATGCCTTCAATGATACGCTAAAGGTCTCCGGGCTTGATGAGAAACCAGAACTACCCGAGACGGTTGTTTTCTGGCAAAGGTTGCTGAGGCCATTTGCCTATGCCAGCCTTGGATTTGCTGTGGCAGCTTTTCAGCTTTACTCTCTCGTCTTCGGCCGGAGACAGATGAAGTGAACGCTTCGGGTTCCTCTTCCTGCTCAAGGGACTGAATGCTAAATCCTTGCATTCCTTAAGGCCCTCCTGCATTCACACGTCCTCTCGTTTGGCATTATTTGGAGTGAATTACTGAGAAGAAGACTAATCGGCACATTGGAGTGTCTCATTACCTCTATGACCTCTGTCACCGTCAGGGGCCTTTCCGATATCCCCGCCGCATAATTCGTTACTACCGCGATGTGGGCAATGCACAGTTCCAGTTCGCGGGAGAGTGAGGCCTCCGGCATCATGGTCATGCCCACGACATCGGCACCTATCAGGGAGAAAGAGCGAATTTCCGCTTTCGTCTCGAGCCTCGGGCCGTTGACGCAGATGTAAGTGGCTCCATCCTTGAGATGTAGTGAAGACTGCTTCCCCGCTCTGAAAAGGACATCCCTGAGATCTGCACAAAAGGGCGAGGTAAAATCGATATGGACCACCTCGTCTCCCTCAAAAAAAGTGGACGGACGGCCGCAGGTCATATCGATGATCTGGTCAGGGATGATGATTTCGCCCGGGATGAGGCTCGGATTGATCCCCCCCACCGCGCCCACAGAAAAAAGCCTCTCTACTCCCAACTCTCTAAAACCCCACAGGTTCGCACGGTAGTTTATCCTGTGGGGTTGGATATGGTGCGGTCTTCCATGACGTGCGAGGAATGCTACCTCAATTCCGGAAATCTCACATATCCTGTAGGCATCGGATGTTTCTCCATAGGGTGTGGATACCTTCTTGAATTCTTTTCCGACAATCCCTTCCATTTCATCAAACCCGCTCCCGGTGATGATACCGATGTCAGGCATGTGAAACTCCTTTACCCTCTCTCCGTATTGTCAAAGCTATATCCCCTCTCTCTATCCGAAATAACAATAATGGTATAATAAGGTGCTTTGGTAAGTCCAGCAGGAGAAAGGAATTATGACATGTTGGATGCTGGTCTGATCTCTGAAGTTTTGAATGCAGTGCTCTCGAGAGGAGGAGAATACGCAGATATCTTTGTTGAGCACCGGAAGGCAACCTCCATTCAGCTCGAAGATGGCAAGATCGAAAAGGTGATCGAAGGCGTTGACAGCGGTGTCGGGATAAGGCTGATCTCCGGTGAGCATACCGCGTATGCTTTCAGCAACAACCTGTCCCGGGACTCACTCATCACACTTGCGTCCTCCCTGGGCAGAACCTTCAAGGCTGCAATTCATGATCATACCCTCGACATGTGCAAGAAACAGCCGCAAGTAAATTTTATGATTGAGCTCTTCCCAGATGAGATACCTGTGAAGAGGAAGATAGATATCCTGAAATCGGCAAATCATGCTGCCCGTTCCTTTGATAGGCGAATCACACAGGTAACGGCCTTCTATCGGGACTCTCTCCAGAGGGTACAGGTTGCGAACTCAGAAGGAGCAATTGCAGAAGACGAGAGAATCCACACCATTGTCGCAATAACTGTTGTTGCCAACTCTGATGGAATAATCCAGACGGGGTATGAAGCGGATGGCGGCCTCATCGGTTTCGAACTTTTCAATAGGGTCTCTATCGATGAACTTGCCCTCACTGCTTCACGACGTGCCGTCACGATGCTCACCGCAAAAAGAGCACCCGGCGGCAGGATGCCGATCATCATCTCTTCCACCTCGGGAGGAACGATGATTCATGAAGCCATCGGTCACGGCCTTGAAGCGGACCTTGCGCAACAGGGCCTTTCTGTCTATGCGAACAAGATAGGAAGGGAAGTGGCCTCAAGGTTTATCACCGTCATCGATGACCCGACACTTCTGAATAAGAGGGGATCTTTCAGGTTCGATGATGAAGGGACACCGGCGAAGAGGACTATTCTTGTGGAGGGTGGTGTACTCAAAGGCTTCATGTATGACAAGTTAAGTGCCATGCACGACGGTGTTGCATCAACTGGAAACGGACGGAGGGAGTCCTATCGATACCGTCCGATCCCTAGGATGACAAACACCTTCATTGCACCGGGGGACTCCTCACCTGATGAGGTTTTGAAATCTACTCCCACGGGTCTCTTTGTCAAGAAGATGGGAGGGGGTCAGGTAAATACCGTGACAGGTGATTTCGTCTTTGATGTGCAGGAAGGGTATCTCGTAGAAAATGGACTGATAGGTGAGCCTGTCAGGGGCGCAACCCTTATCGGTAACGGTCCTGAAGTGCTTCAATCAATCGATATGGTTGCCTTGGACTTAGGGTTTTCAATCGGGACCTGTGGAAAGGATTCGCAAGGGGTCCCCATTTCCGATGCAATGCCAACTATCAGGGTCCCGGAGATGGTGGTTGGAGGAGAAGTAAAGGTGTAGCATGAAAGCCACACTTGCATTTTAATGACAACACCCTCACAAGAACCATAAGAAAGACAGAGATGAAAGAGAGGCATGCTGCCTACCCTCTTTATCTTCTAACTGGTTGATATTCAATAATAGAAACACCCCTTTCCTCTTCATTAGGGAACGAGGCGCGCCATTTTTCAGGGGCCAGAAGAACAGAAAAGTTGCGAATTTGACTGGCATTATCTTTGCTTCACAAAAATTATGCGTTTGCAGAAAACATTACAGCATGAGACTTCTTTCAGCGGGATAGGCCTGCACACCGGAATGTATTGTACCGTCACATTAAAACCTGCGCCTCGGGATACAGGCATTGTGTTTCATCGGATAGACAAAATGATGAGTATGCGGTCACACATTGGTGCAGTGACCGATACTGCCTTCTCTACAACCATCGGAAACGGCACGGCGAAGATTAAGACTGTGGAGCATTTAATGGCTGCACTATCAGGACTGGAGATCGATAACGCGATGATCGAGGTCATTGGCCCTGAGATACCAATACTCGATGGTAGCTCTACAGAACTGGTAAATCTCATCCTGAAGGCAGGGATTGCAAAACAGGGAAAGAAAAGACCCCATATGAAGATCATACGACCTTTCAGCATAGAGGACGGGCACTCAGAGATCGCTTTACTCCCCTATGAAGGGAGGAGGATTACCTACAGGATACACTTCAATAACCACTTCCTTGGCGAACAGCAGATGAGCATTGAGCTGAACGAAGAGAACTTTGTGAGGGATATCGCTCCAGCACGGACCTTTGGATTCCTAAAGGACGTAGAATGCATGATGGCAAATGGCTTTGCGAAAGGCGGTTCCCTCAACAACGCCATACTCCTCAGTGATAAGGGTGTGATCAATTCATCGGGGTTGAGGTTCAAGGACGAGTTCGTGAGACACAAGATCCTTGACCTCATCGGTGATTTCTCGTTGATCGGATTCCCCATCTATGGACACATCCTCGCCAACAAGGCAGGGCATTCGGTCAATATCAGATTTCTGAAGGAGCTTCTCTCCTATCCAGAATACTGGGAGATTGTGTCTGGGGCAGAGCAACCCCACACAGTCCTCAACCTCCAATAATCATTTTTTAAAATATATAAAAATCAAGCGGTTATAATATTTTGCTTGAATTTTTTCTAAAAATGGAGTTTCATATCTATGGAAGACCGCAAAAGAAAAAAGGCTGGAGAAGAGTCCTCCAGCCATGAGTCCCACATAGGTATCCTTATTTCTTCTTTGCGGTCTTCTTCGTTGCTGTCTTTTTTGCTGCGGGTTTCTTTGCTGCCATTCTAATCACCCCCTTTCTGTCCCCGAACACACGAGGAGTTGTACTACACCCTTCCAATAAGGGAAATCCTTTTCCCTGACAAGATGCGCTTCAGCATTGCGTCCCTCTTCTTCCTCTTCATCTTGTACTCTTCTTCATCCATGGTGATGCAGTTGATCCTATACCCAAACTTCCTTTCGATATCCCTGAGCCCTTTCATCACCACAGGCGGAGCGCCGATTATCACAAGATTGACCGTGTCCACCTCTTCACCCTCAGCGTAAGGGCCGTAGATAAAGGCAGACCTGGCGCCTGATGTGCGGAGAAGTGCCTTGAGAGCCCCCGGGAGTCCCAGCGATTTGGCGATGAGATTCTTGAGCTCCGAGTAAAGGGCAGAGTTCTTGTCTGCCTGGAAGTACCTGAGGTTCGCAACCTTCTCACTTGAGACAATCCCCATCTCTTCGAGGTTGTCAAGTTCCCGTTTTACGCCGGATGGATTTTTCCTCAGTAGCTTTGCGATCTCGCGGACGTAGAACTTCTCATCGGGGCTGTTCAGCAGCAGCGAGAGCACGTCCGCTCGGACTGATGATGAGAAGAGGTTCTTCAGCATTTTCACTCCTTTATATAGTTATATACAAATAAATCAGATTTGTCAACAATAAAATGATTATTAAGAACAATAAATGCATTTTTGTAAACGATGCTAAAAAAGAAACGATCGTTGTTAAAATTGAAACCCTTTTCATACGTCAATCGAATAGGGATTATTCACGGTAGGGGAGGAACCCTCCCCTCACGGCAATGCACGATGGATGTGTCTGGTAACGGATTATCCATTGCAGGTGTGCGAGTCTCTGTGTGAGGCCGAATTCTCAAAATATACTTGATGACTTTAAAAGGATAGTATAGAATACATTGACTGGTGTGTTGCCACCTGTCATGATTTCACTCTGCACGTCGGCTGAATCGGTGGGTAGTGTCAATGTGCATGACACTATCTGAACAATCATCATAACGAAGGAGGAGAGGACAATGGAGATTGCTGGGAAGAAGATCATCATCACTGGTGGTGGCAGGGGAATGGGTAAGCAATTCGCAGTGGACCTCAAGGCTCTCGGTGCGCTGCCCTATGTGCTGGACGTGATCCAGGAGAACCTGGATTCCCTGAAGAAGGAGACAGGCATACAGGGAAAGGTAGTGGATGTGACCAAGGAGCAGGAGGTCGAGGCATTCTTCAATGAATACGCAAAAGAGCACGGCTCGCCCGATGTGCTCATCAACAATGCAGGGATCACCGGCGATGCTCTCTTTGTCAGGAAGAAGGGTGACGAGATCAGCAAGTTCCCCTTTTCGAACTGGGAAAAGGTGATCAATGTGAACCTTACCGGAGTGTTCCTGTGCGGAAGGGAGGCAGCCTTCCACATGGTGAAGCAAGGGGTGAAAGGGGTGATCATCAATATCTCCTCTATCAGCCGTGCAGGAAACCTCGGACAGACCAACTACTCCGCAACGAAGGCCGCTGTAGATGCAATGACCGTTACCTGGGCGAAGGAGCTTTCCCGTTATGGGATAAGGGTCGGCGCTATCGCACCCGGTTACATCAACACAGAAATGGTCGCGAAGATCAAGCAGGAGGTGCTTGATAAGATCATCCAGAACATTCCCGCGGGCAGGCTGGGGGAAATGAAGGAGATATCTGAAGCAGCACAGTTCATCATCAAGAATGATTTTTTCACCGGACGCGTCATCGAGATTGATGGAGGGATGAGGATCTAGTATTGAGCGGGTGAAATAGGCGCTGCTAAAAAAGGAAAGGGGCCTTTAGGCCCCTTTCCTTTTTTTCCCCTTCACGGGTTTTGATTGACTCGGTGTTGCAGAGACCCCCTCGCTCGCTTTTAACTCTTTTCTCGGAGGGGTTACATGAATGGGTTCTTCAAGTCTCTCAGGTTCTACTCCTGCTTTTTTTTTACCTCTTCACCGTCGGCCCTCTCGTGGAACCACTTTGCGACGAGAGGGGCGAGCTCCTTTTGGGACTTTGAACCGACAAAGACGCCGATGTGCCCTCCCTTGAACTCATAGAGGGACTTGTCGGTGCTCCCCACGAGGTCATTGAGGGGCTTCGTCGCAGCCGGGGGAACAAGATGGTCGGCGCTGGCGTAAATATTCAGAAGCGGCATGGTGACGTTCTTGAGGTCCACCTTCTTGTCCCCTATCATCAGTTCGCCCTTGATGAGCTTGTTCTTCTGGTAACACTCTCCGATGAACTCGCGGTACGCAGTGCCCGCCTGTGCTGGGCTGTCGAAGATCCATTTCTCCATCCTGAGGAAGTTCAGGCACTTCTCCTTGTCTCCGATGGTATCGAGGAGGTCCATGTATTTACTGATATTGAGGGTGAAGGGCATCATCTGTATGAACGCGAGATTGAGGAAGCTCCCTGGGACGATCCTGTAGGCCTCCTTGGTGTAGTCGGCGTTCATGTGCTTGGACCACCGGAAGAGCAGGCCATCGTTGGTGGAGAAATCGAAGGGGGAAACGAGATCGACGAGATTTTTTATCTTTTCGGGATAAAGGGCTGCATAGATCGTCGCAAAGGTGCCTCCCTGACAGATTCCCATGAGGTTAATCTTTTCATTGCCCGTTGTCTTCCTGATAAAATCTACACAATTGTTCAGGTACCCATTGATATAGTCATCGAGGGAGAGGTACATATCCACCTTTGTGGGATAGCCCCACTCGATGATGTAGAGATCGATGCCTTTCTGGAGGAGATTCCTCACAAGGCTCCGGTCCGGCTGGAGGTCGAGCATGTACTCCCTGTTCACGAGGGCATAGACGATGAGCACCGGTACCTTGCAGGTCACCTCGCCAACCGGCCGGTAGTGGTAGAGCTTCAGCTTATCCTCTCCGTATACGAAATCTTTCGGTGAAGAACCCACATCGATCTCTTCGATCTCTGTGAGGGTCTCGGCAGCCTTTATAAGCTTGCTGTTGATTTCGCTGACCTCCTTGAAATATTTTTTCGCATCTAAGTTCATGGGGAATGTATTCATGTGCTCACCTCCGAGTGGGAAAGTTTCTCGACCCTCTTCTCAAGGTCCTTCACTTTTTTCTTCATGTCGTAGACCGTTTTGTAGAGGTCATCCATTTCGGAACGGACGGGTATCGCTGTGTCGTAGAGGTACAGCTCTTGCAATTTGAAGAGGTGACTGCGTACATTCAGGGCTGCATCGAGGAGCTCTCCCTGGAGCTTCGAGAACGTCTCGGAGTGGAAAAGCTCGAGGTACTGTTTCTCGCTCACCTGCAGCCAGAGATCGCTGATCTCATCGACGCTCTTGAATTCGGCACCCTCATTCAGTTTCGCCGTAATCGTTTCGATCACCTTCTCCATCGCCTGCTGACCTGCCGTATACATCGTGTACTGGTATTCGACGCCCTTGGTCATGTAGACCGTGATGTCATCGGAGCTCTTGAGGAAGAGGTCGACCTTTTCCCTGTCCTTTCCGACGGGAGGGATATGGAAGATCCTGCCGAAGGTCTTGTCGAAGGCGGTAAACATGTTGTGGAAGACGCTCATGATAGACTCGGGATGGCCTTCGAGGAACTGTGGGAATGCCTGCATGCTCTTCTGTGACGCCTCCGTCCAGATCTGCATGAATTCACGGGCAGAGCCTGAGCCCTCGATGAGCTTCATCGACTGACTGAAGACCTCATTGATGCCCTCGGGGCTGAAGCGGAAGATCCTGTCCAGGATCTCCTTGTATTTCGAAGGGTTCAAGAGCTCCGAATAGGCATTCACATCCAAGGACCTCGCCTGGATTGCCTGAAAGAGCGGCGACCAGACTTCGTAGAGCTTCATATAAACATTCGAGCTGTCGAAAAGCTTAGAAGCCGTCTCTCTCAAGGTATCGAACGCTTCTGTTTGTGAAAAGGCGCCTGTCATCGTATTGAGCCATGACTGGTACAGACGGGAAAAATCGGGCACCCCTGTCGACTCCATCTTCGGATTTGCAAAACCCGTGAAGGACTGCTGAAACACTGACTGCCGATAATTCTGCATCATATCCGTCCAATTCCCGATGACCTTCTGTTGGGACTTCATCCAATTAACAAAGAATTCTGAAACCTTTTCCATGCGTTGCTCTCCTATTTCGTTTCCCCAACCTTCGTGAAAAGATCGAAGAAGTGTTTTGCAATCTCCTTGCTCATCTCCATCTGTTTCTCTATCGTCGTCTTCCAGGCATTCTGCAGGTTCGTGATCCCCTCGGTGAAGGCCTTCGACGAATTGAGCATCGTGGTGAACCATGAGTTGAAGAGGGTAAAGAGCTGCTCAGAGCCTCCCTGTGAACCTGCCATGGTGCCGAAAGACATCTGAATCTTCTTTATCGCCTCGAGCCAGTTGTCCATCAGTTCCTTCTGGGACCTGAGCCAGTTGTCCAAGAAATCCTTCTGCGACTTCAACCATGTGTCAAAGAACTCAAATGCCTTTTCCATGCAATTCCTCCTTGTTCAAAAGATTTATAGAATAAAAGATCCTCGTACTTTTATTTCTCGCCCGTCTGTTTGAAGACGTCCATGAACCCCTTCGCGATCTCCTTGCTCATTTCGATATGTTTGTCGAGGTTGGTCTTCCATAACTCCTGCATCGCCTTGCCGCCTTCTGTGAATATCTTCTGGTTGAGATCGTTGATGGTATCCTTCAGGAACTGGTTCTCCTTCTTCAATTGTTCATTTTCCTTAAGCACCTCTTCGTACCTGTTGAGGGGCACAAAACCGAGATTGCGGTAAAAATCGACCATCTTTACGAAGATCTCGGAAGTGCTCGGGAAGAGGCTCTGCTTTGCGGGGGAGATGTCCCAGAATTTTTTCGCAGCTTCCATACCCTCCTGCTGAGACATCATGAAAAAATCGTGGAACCCCTTTTTGAAAAAGGGATTATTGTACAGATCCAAGAGATTCTTTAGAAAATCCTCTGTCATCATACCATCCTCCGCGTTTTAGAATTACCTGTTACAGTTAAAGATTACACATGCCACACTGCTTCATATCGTTACAGAATAACATTATTGAAGCGTTGTAACGATGAATTTATTTTCTATAAGCTATCATTATCTAACAAAAAAGTCAAGGGGACGGTTCACTGGTGCGCAGCACCAGACGGCTGTGTTGATACAAATTATTCTGATCTAAGTTGTGCGATTCTATACGATACAGAACCTGTAGTGTTCTGAATACAAAGGATTTCCCCCCACCTTCCCCCATCGAGGGGGGGAGCGTCTCTCTAAGAATCCCCTCCCCTGGCTGGACGGGATAGGGGAGGGTGAATAAGAATCGCTCAATTTGAATGTGAATTAGATACAACTTCCACCATGCATCACACCTTGGACGGTCTCCTGGTAACACGGTTGAGAATGACTGCTGTCACGAGTATCACCGCAGAGATATAGAATGACAGGTCATATGAACCCGTCACATCTTTAATATATCCTGCCAAGAGTGGAATCAAGAAACCGAATCCCCAACCGAGGAATACGATGCCGTAGTTCATACCAAGGTTCTTCGTACCAAAGAAATCTGCAGTGAAGGCAGGCATGAGTGCGAGACCGCCGCCGTATTGCCAGTATGCAATGCCCAGAACCAGGAATAACAGCGGGATACTCTGTATCTTCATGACAAAGGGCGTGGCGAGCAGGCAGACGGCAGATACGATGCCGTTGACGGTATAGGCATTTCCCCTCCCGATCTTGTCCGAGTAAAGCCCTGTACCGATACGGCCCGAGGCATTGATGAGACCTCCAAAGGAGGCGAGGATCCATGCGTTCGCGACAAAGAACTCAAGCTTGCCCGCTGTTTTGCCCAGGATCGGTGCGGCGTTTGCAATAACGAGGAGACCTGACTGGGCAGAACCGATGAACATCAATATGAGGGCATAGGCTTGCCATGTGCCGAGTATCTCACCGGGTTTCCAGTCTGCTGCAGGTGTTGCGGCTGGTCTCTTAGATGCCACAGTTCTTACAGGTGGAGGCGGCGGGACATAGCCGGCGGGAGGCCATGCGAGGAGCTGACCGGCGATAATGACCACGATGGCAAAGAAAATTCCGAGGCCGATGAAACTCCCGGATATACCATAATTGGTAATCAGGTAATTCGCAAGGGGTGAAATATAGAGTGCGGCTCCCCCGTAACCACCCACCACCAGGCCTGCGATCAACCCGCGTTTATGTGCTCCAAACCACTTGAGCGCCGCAGGGGTCGGCGCTGCATAGCCGATTCCCATTCCGATACCACCGAGGATGCCAAAGCCGATGATCAACCCGGTGTAGCTCTTCATCAATCCTGCAACGATACATCCTGCCGCAAGGCAGAGCCCGCCGAGAGTCGCGCCTAATTTGGGGCCGAATTTATCCTGGATGCGTCCCCCGGGAATCATGAATAACGCGAAGATAACCCCGCACAGGAAATAGGCAACCGTACCCTGGGCGTCGGTGAGATAAGGCCACCCCGCATTTATCCCCGTCATGATTTCCCCAGCGTCGGCCTTTACCTTGTTGACGAGAACCTTTTTCCACACACTCCATGCATACAGAATTCCAAGACATAGGTTCACAGCAGTCCCTGCAAAGGTAACAACCCATGCCTTTCCGGGTACTTTATCCGCTGGTCCTGTCATGTTTTCCTCCTTTGGAAATTGTTATCCCTGTCTTCTTACTGACCCCTATTCCTCCTATATGTACACGAGACGACGTCATAAGGAACCGCTTCTTAGAGTGGGGAAATAGTAGCATGCGATGTTATGGATTTTCAAGAGAATACGCAAACCTCTTTGGCCGGTAAAAACCGGTGCTGAAGAGGAAGACATCCAGGCAGGCAGCAAAGAATAACGATTCTACGTCATTCCTCTCCACTTAACTCCCACACTCGACTCGAAAAAAAGATAGAAAGGATAAGACATTATGAGCAATTGCGATTCACGCATGTACACATAGTAGCATGAGATGTTCAGAATATCAAGATAGAAATTGCTCTTCACACATAGGAGACTCCGTTATCCATACACTGTTCTCGTTGTTGAAGTGACTCTTGTCTATTGTTTTGAGGCGTGGTGGATAGATCGTCAGATCCCTTCCCTTGAAGTCTTAAAGCCTCCTCAGGTTCGCTTCTCGCAATGCCTGCGCTTCAGAGCCATTCAGAATACACATACCAGTTGCAAAAACTTTATCGACAGAGACATGGCGGATGTCCCGAAACGCCTTTATCGGCGATACCTTGAAGTATCGGAAGCCACGTTCCAAGCCTGACTGCATGACCACATCCCAGGTGAGGTCTGATTATACAAGCCAAATAAGTGCCGCTTCATCGCCTTATAAAGGCGTTGAGGGATGTCTGCCATGTCTTTTTTGCAACACTAAGATACACATGCAGATTGAGTTCCTCATTGCACCAGGATGACCCCCGCCGGCTCGCTAAGGACATTCCCCACAATAACGGCTGCGGGTGTGTTTTTATCCTGAAGTTTATGAATCAATACGTGTCCCTTTCTCTCCGGCACTGATATCAAGAGTCCCCCTGAAGTCTGTGCATCTGCCAAAATGTCCAACAGCAAGGGATCTAATCCAGGTGCAATATCCATATGTTTCGAGCAAAACCTTCTGTTGAGATGGCTTCCCTCCGGAATCAATCCCATTGCGGCAAAGGTCATAGCCTCCGGGATAACAGGTACTTCACGTGCATAGATACACAAACATGCTTTACTGGCCTTGGCCATTTCCAATGCATGACCCAATAACCCAAAACCGGTGATATCGGTACAGGCGTTCACACCCACTTCAGTCATAACCTCGGCAGCATTTTTGTTTAACGTTGCCATCAATTCGGTAATCTCATGTAACATCTTGTCATTCAACATCCTGCCTTTGAGGGCAGTGGTGAGAATGCCCATACCCAGAGGTTTGGTCAAGACCAGTACGTCTCCTGGTCTTGCGCCTGCGTTGGTCAACAAATGTGCAGGATTCACGGTCCCTGTTACTGAAAGGCCGTACTTGATCTCCGGATCCTCTACGCTATGTCCGCCAACCATGACTGCTCCTGCCCGTTTAATGACATCGAGACCGCCTTCAATAATGGCACGCAGCACAGCTCTATCCATCTCTTTTATCGGGAAACACACAATGTTCATGGCGGTGAGTGGTTTCCCACCCATCGCATAAACATCACTGAAGGAATTCGCTGCGGCAATTCTTCCAAAGTCATATGGATCGTTCACAATGGGAGTGAAAAAATCGAGGGTTTGGATGAGTGCCAGGTCGGATGTGAGCCGATACACACCGGCATCATCGGATGTCTCGATTCCCACAAGGAGGTTGGGATCCCTCACCAAGGGAAGATCTTTAAGGACCTCAACGAGGTCACTAGGATTTATCTTTGAAGCTCAACCGGCTGCACGTGCTTTTTCAGCCAGCCTCAGCGTGTTATTGCGTTGGTTCGACACGATATCCTCCTCTTACAGAATTTCATCTATCGCACGGGGGATCTGCCTGATGATTTCCATTACCTGTGTGGCAGGTGTCGGCTCCGCGTAATATCCTGCGAGCCTGTTTGCTCTCGCAGCAATAGATGCTGCTTCGCTTATCCCCATGCCTGTCTCGATCAAAACAGAGACGATGCCCGTCAAGGTATCGCCGGTGCCTCCGAAGTTGTGTGCAAAAGTGGGGCGGAGACCCCGATACATACCCCGACACTGATAATTCCCCATCTGCTCGCGAAAAAATTCTTTAAAAGAGACATGGACTCCTCCTTTCTGCATAATTTTAAGATCAAAATTCCCTATAAATCAAATAGTTAATATTAATATATTTTTGAAAGCATATAGGTACAAGCTATGAATGTGCTGTGCCAGGCATACATATTCTTGGCTGGCAATGTGCTCATCCGGGGATTGCGGGGGGATCGAGCCTGGCTAAAAACTATGAGTTGCGTACTTCGTCATTCCCCGACTTGATCGGGGAATCCAGTATTTCTAATATGTTCTGGATTGTCCGGTCAAGCCGGACAATGACAAAATGCGAGTTTTTAGACAAGCTTAATCTCCTCGTTTTCAAGGACCCCGATATACCCTGGCTCCTTTCCGAAATTCACTGCATCGATGATGAGGAGCCTCTTTTTCCTTCTATGAAGGGGAGTTTATTCAAAGGGAGGATTTTCTTCCCTTATATCGAGAGGTCGAAAAGTCCATTTCCGTCTGAGGCAAAACAGTATTGAAATAAGTCTGTATCTCAATTAAAATAGGGCTGGATCTACGGAAAGGCACTTATCTCAGCAGCACCCTTCGGGATCGGGAGGGCAAGTGCAGTTACAGACTGCATCGTTCACTTTCCGCATGAGAGCGCTGGAGCCGTTGATCCTTCCCTCATACAAAGGCTCTACTCTCCGCGGCGGCTTCGGAAACGCATTCAGAAGAGTCGTCTGCGCCCTCAGGAAGAATAGCTGCCAGGATTGCCTGCTCAAGAATAAATGCATCTATTCCTACGTGTTCGAGACCCCTCCGCCTCCTGACACGAGGATCATGAGGAAGTACAAGTCTGCTCCCCACCCCTTTGTGATCGAGCCGCCACCAGAGAAGCGCATGGGGTACAAGCCAGGAGATGAGATCCGGTTCGGCCTTACCCTGATCGGCAGGGCGATAGATTACCTGCCCTACTTCATCTATACCTTCGATGAGCTCGGCAGGATGGGAATAGGAAAGGGGAGAGGGAACTATGAGCTGACGTCGGTGACAGATAAGAACCTGCATGTCATGAAGGAAGCTGCTATACAGAGGGTAAGCGAGATAATGGAAGAGTGCGAAGAGGTAATCTATTCATCCGCCACAAAGACAATGAGATCATTTGAAAAGTCTATACTCACCGTTGCCTTTGACTCATCGTCCTCGACGTCCGGCTCGGAACCCCTGACCCTGGACTTTCTTACCCCTGCACGGATCGTCTATGAGGGACATCTCACTATCGACCTTGAGTTCCATGTCCTGATACGGCAGCTCTTGAGGAGGATCTCCCTCCTCGGTTATTTCCACTGTGGAGCAGACCCCTCTGAACTGGATTTCAGGGGTATCATCAGGAAATCCGAGCGTGTGAATGTGAAAGAGAGGAAGCTCAGATGGTACGAATGGGAGCGCTACTCTGCCCGGCAGGATACAAAGATGAAGATGGGAGGGTTTACAGGTCAGATCACCTTCGAGGGTGAGATCAGCCCTTTCATACCCCTGATCAGGGCCGGAGAGGTGCTGCATGCTGGGAAGGGGACGACTTTTGGGTTGGGGAGGTACCGGGTGAGATAGAAATATTTCTGCAATATTGTTTTTCTTTCCATATGCGAAACAGAGGGATATAATGAACCCATGAAGAGTAAAGGTTACAGGGAAGTATGTATTTTTCTCGCAGGATCCACGCCCCAGGTAATTACCGAGACGCTGTATGCCCTTGCCGTGAAGGACCCGCCCATTTTCACCGACGAGATTTACATCATCACGACAGCGAAAGGCAAACAGGCCTCTGAAGATCCATTGATAGGGAAAGGTGTACTGGATAATCTGGCGGAGGAGTATGGGATGCCGCGGATCAACCTCACTGACAGTTCATATCTTATCCCCGCAGATGGATTCGGCAATCCGCTCCAGGATATCAGGGACGAACAGGACAATGAGCGTATGGGAGACCTCATCACCGAGTTTCTGAGGGAGAGGTCATCGGACCCTGCAGTGAGGATCCACTGCTCACTTGCGGGAGGCAGGAAGACCATGAGTTTTTACCTGGGCGCGGCGATGCAGCTCTTCGGGCGGCCCTGGGACAGGCTCTACCATGTGCTCGTGACGCCGGAATTCGAGTCGAACCCCGGGTTCTTCTACAAACCGAAGGAGGATAAGGTCATCGAGTGCAGGCTCCCTGACGGGTCTGCAAGGACGCTCCACACAAGGGATGCCGAGATATGCCTCGCCGAACTGCCGTTCATCAGGCTCAGCAGGAAGCTGTCCCTCCACATCGGTAATTTCAGGCAGCTTGTCGCAGAGGGGCAGGGTGAGATAGAAACGGCTACCATACAGCCATGGCTGAAGGTGAACCACTCCGACCGCACCATCTCGGTCGGGGACAGCCTCATCGAGGTAGTTCCCGTCCAGTTGATGATCTTCACGGCCTTTCTCAGGCAAAAGACTGAACACTGCAAATACCCTGAGAGACCATATTGCCTCGACTGCACCGACTGTTTCCTCTCACTCAATGACCTCTCGTCCCGCGCTGCCCTGGAGGCAATGGCAGGGGACTACAGCAGGATTTACGGAAACGACCCGTTCCGCCGGGAAGACCTCCTCGAAAAATGGAAGGAAGGGATGGAGCCCCAGGCCCTCAGGCAGAACATCAGCAAGGTGAACAAGGAGATCAAAGAGCATCTCGGCAACGAGGTGCTTCTTCCTTACTACACGGTCGCCTCTGTGAGAAAATATGGCGACAGCAGGTACGGGGTGAGGGTGGAGAAGGGGAAGATCAGGATAGAGTGAATCTTGAAGAATTGTCATTTGTGATTTTTGGGATATAAATTTTGGTCATGGAAGATAAGGGCTATCGAACGAGAATTTAAGAATAACCGGACGATGTTCGATAAATTTTTCAGGAATAGCTGATGTACCACTTGTCAGCTGCAGAACATTTGAGGAGGGGTTGGTCTTATGCTGAAAAGCCTGTCGTTACGCACAGAAAATATTCTGTACCCATTGCAAGGAATGTGGAGTTTCAGCAAGACTCAGCCAAACCGTCGGGAGTACTGAAAAATACCATGGTATGTAAAAAAGATTCACTTTAGTTAAAATTGTTTATTAGTTTACGGTTATGAATCTATCACGTGAGACTTTAGGTGCTGTTATAAGAGGTGTTACCTCCTATGGCTCATGAAATTTTATCGTCGATCCGGGATAATCAATTGAGGGGAAAAGTCGGGGATTTCTTAAAAGATAAGATCCAGGTCGGTTCAAAACTCTCCATCGTTTCCGCCTACTTCACAATCTATGCCTTTGAACAGTTAAGGGAAAAACTTCAGGGCATCTATCATCTTAATTTCCTCTTCGGTGAACCTCGTTTTGTTAGGAGCCTCGACCCGAACAAGACCGATACAAAATCTTTCAAGATCGCGGACGAGAAACTCGCCCTAAGGGCTTGTGCAAAAATAACTTCACATTCTTGAGGGGATCAAAGTGTAATTCCAGGCCGGTAGCGTCTTGTGGTATGTGAGCCTAATGCTCTTCATTTCTGCGTTCGAAATAGTCTCACCTTTCTCG